>Ga0306920_100001040_pt1 | contig 34148 bp, 21 predicted proteins | sample flu12Cox44000170_FD_204666 | JGI IMG/M metagenome (GOLD analysis project Ga0306920, IMG submission 204666) | Lab enrichment of tropical soil microbial communities from Luquillo Experimental Forest, Puerto Rico - flux4day.12C.oxic.44.000.170 (v2)... | ecosystem: Environmental > Terrestrial >...
CTGGCAACGCTTCGAGCGCGGCGCATCCAACGAGCTGTGGCAGATGGACTTCAAGGGACACTTCGCGCTGGTCGCGGGCGCACGCTGCCATCCGTTGACGGTGCTCGATGATCATTCGCGCTTCGCCGTGTTGCTTAAGGCCTGCGCCGACCAACGCGGCGCCACCGTGCGGGATGCGCTCACCAGTGTATTTCGCCGCTACGGACTGCCGGCCGCGATGCTGATGGACAACGGCTCGCCGTGGGGCGACCGTGATCTGCCGTTTACCGGCCTGAGCCTCTGGTTGATCCGGCTCGGCATCCGGGTTACTCATGGCCGGCCCTATCATCCGCAGACGCAGGGCAAGGACGAACGCTTTCATCGCACGCTTAAGTTCGAGGTCTTGCGGCACTTCAACCTCACTACCATTGAGCACTGCCAGCGCGAGTTTGATGATTTCCGTGACCGCTACAATCTGCGCCGTCCGCACGATGCGCTGAAGCTGGCCACTCCTGCCAGTCGCTATTATCCAAGCGCAATCCCGTTTCCTGAAATCTTGCCGCCCATCGATTACCCGCCCGGACTCGAGCTGCGCAAAGTGCAAGCCGAGGGCATGGTTAGCTATCGCGGCCACGCCTTGCGCGTCTGCAAAGCTTTGCGCGGTCTGCCCGTCGCGTTCCGCCCGCTAGCGGAAAGTGATTCGCAGCGGGAAGTGCTGTTCTGTCATCAGGTGATCGCTCGGATCGATCTCAACGACACTCATGTCACTGCTGGAAATAAAAATCTTCGACGTGCGGTGTTGTCCATAAGTCCACAGGAGGGATGTCTTACCGCGATCCCAGAGCCTGTGGACACTGTGGGCAACACCGCGATTACCACTTAAATGTGTTACCTATGTCTTCGTACACCCGTTACCCATGTCTCCGGTCCATACAACGCCTAGCGCGCGACGTAGCCACCGTCGATTGACAGCGGATGACCGGTTACGAACGAGGCTGCGTCTGACATCAACCAAAGCACCGACTCGGCGATCTCTTCTGGAGTTCCCATCCGTCCCACCGGTTCCATGGCGTTGATTTGCTCGACGGAAAGCCTGCCGGCGTCGAGACCCCGCTCAAGCATCGGCGTGCGGATGAACCCCGGGCAGACACAGTTTACCCGGATGTTCTTCTGCGCATATTCCAGCGCGGCGGTGCGAGTTAGGCCGACCACGCCGTGCTTGGCGGCTACATAGGCGCAAGCACCTGGAAGTCCAATCAGCCCCGCAGCTGACGCGGTATTCACGATTGCGCCTCCGCCCACCTTAAGCATCTGCGGGATCTCGCACTTCATACAGAGCCAGACCCCCTTCAGATTGATCGCGATCACCTGATCAAAGCCTTCCTCCGGATAGTTGGCCGTACGAGCGCCGCCGCCGGGCCCGGCGATTCCGGCATTGTTAAATGCACAATCGATGCGACCAAAGGTCGCCACTGTCTTGCTGACCATCGCCTCGACTTGCCCCGGCACTGAAACATCCGCAGCGATACAATCAGCGATGCCACCAGCTTCCTTGATCATCGCGACGGTTTTGAGCGCTCCCTCGGACACATAATCGGCGATCATCACCTTGGCGGCTTCACGAGCAACCCGGAGCGCTGTCGCCCGGCCGATTCCGGAACCACCACCGGTGATAAGCACAACCTTACCGTCTAACTGACCGGGCATGTGAGCTTCCTCCCTCCAGATGTTGGATTCTCCTGGCTTAGTTCACTACTGCGTGTGATTTCAGCAAACAATTGACCTTCTTTTATTTACGGTGTTTCCCGCATCAGGACGGGGCTCGAGGTTCTAAAGCGGTCGGCATTCGACAATCGACAGAGGCCCGTCGCCGGGACTCGGCAAAGACAACCACCCTCGTGCATCTCCGCCATTTTCAGCGAGCTGGTTTATTGTGAAATTGATCAGCGGTACTAATTAATTCTCCAAAATATTGGATTCAGGTGGGAGGCTCATCAAATGCAGCCTCCCAGGCAGCTGTGTCTGCATATTCCTTCAATCGAACGACCAGGCCGTCACGAAAAGTCCAAACATGGACACAATTGAAGTCTGCATCGCGACCCGTTGCTCGTATCCGCACCTTTGGACGGTGGACCGCGATGACCAAATCGCCGGCCCCGACCAAGACGTCCGGGATATCCTTAACCTCGGCTGCTTTACCCATCGCCATCAGGAATTGCTCGGCACCCTTCCGCCCACGCCAATGGCCAGCCCAAGGAACTTTCGAAGAACCGAATAGAAACAACTCCACATCGTCCGACACCAAATTGAGAACTGATGGAAGGTCTCCATCATTAGTAAGTTGATAGATGCGTCGAACGGCTTCAACGTTTACCTGCTCGCTCATTTGTTAGTCTTCCTCGAAATTCAAATTTCAATGGCCGCCTCGACAAAGTAGTATAGAGCTTCCCGATCCTCGGTTCGGATCAAAACACAAACAGGCGCCATATTCGCAATCGCGAAATCGAAGCTTTCATCGGAATTAGAAAAAGCATTCATTCTCTCGACTGAAATCCGGCGTCCCAGGCAGCGGTATCAGTGTATTCGCGATGACGGCACACCAAACCGTCGCGGAAATCGAAAATCTGCACCCACTTGGCCTCCACAATGCGTCCCGTCGTCTGACGAGGCATCGTTCGTGGCCGAGCACGACGACGGAGTCGGGACTGACAATGAATTCGTCAAATTCATAGTCCTGAAACTCGAGCGCTTCGGCTAGGGTCTTAAAAGTATTGCTCGACTTCTTTGCTTCCGCGCCACGGATGGGCCCACGGAACTTTCGCTGACGCCGCCGGGAGAATCTCAAGGTCGTCGGTGCAAAACTTCAACAGTCTGGGCAGGTCGCCGCGGAGCAACGCTTCGCGAATGCGCTTGACCGTCTGTAGGTTGTCCTGCTCGCTCATCCACGAATCTCCTCCGAAAACCTGTCAAAACGCGTTTAGTGACGGCCCGCTGAGATGCAGGTCGCACGTTCGCAGGGTGTCAACGGCTTAGCTTCCGACAACTTGCTTCTAGCAGGCAATAGCGAGGGTCTGGAGATTTTGTGTATTTTTGTGTTGGCCCAAACGGCGGGTAGAGAACCGTTTAGATGCCGTAACGCCAAGGATGAGGATCTGCTATGCGCACCGTCTTCGCGTTGTTCAACTTCAAGAGTTCCGACCTTGCTGCCGAAGAACGTAATTACATCGAGTACCACGTGCAGCTGGCAAGGCAATTGCCCGGCCTTCGCCAATACATCATCGGCCGCCTGCGTGGACCGGCCGATCAGTCGCCGCCATACTATCGTGCTGCGACCCTCAGCTTCGACAGCAATGACGCGAAGCGCAGCGCTATGCGCGATTCGCCGGTTGCCAACCCGCTTGCGGCCGACGGCGAATCCCACATGTCCGGCACACGATGGCTCGAACTTGAATCAGAGATCATCGTTCCGTTCACCGCGAAACAGGCGGGCAAAGATTATTTCGTGATGGCCGCGGAATTCGATCTGAAGCTGGACGGGCTCGACCTCGCCGCGGCGGAGAAACGCTACCTCGACCATCATACGCGCCTGGCGCGCCGTTTGCCTGGTCTCCGTCACTATGTGATTGGGCGGTTGATGCCGGTTGCCGGGGTGCAGCCGGAGCGCCTGCACATGGCAACCCTGATATTCGACGATTTTGAGGCGCTGAAGGCAGCTTACCGTTCGCCCGCCGGTCGTGAACTCGCAAAGGACGAAGAGGCGACGATTACGAATGCGCGCGTCTATCGAATCGACGCGACCGTGCAAATCTGAATGCGTCTGGAGCTTGCACGCGATTTCTTATCCGTTTCCAGGGTACTAGGTCCATCAGCCAAGGTGAAGTTGCTGAGTAGGAGCGCCAATCCAACTCTACAGGAGCCTGACGCATGAGCTACGAACTAGTTCTGATCGACAACCCGCGTCCGCTGGTCCGCCGCGTGACGCTGAACCGCCCGGAAAAGCGCAACGCGCTAAATAATCAACTGAGGACCGAGATTCTGAAAGCCCTTGAAGAAGCGGATCAGGATGAGGACATCCGGGTCAGCATCCTACGCGGTGCTGGCGGATGCTTCTCGGCTGGCTACGACCTCGGTATGAACAACACCAAGGGCCAGCCCTACTACACCGCCGGTGGGACGGGACAATGGCCCCGGCACGTGATCGAAGGCTCATTCCGTATATGGGATATGGCCAAGCCTGTGATCGCCCAGGTGCACGGCTATTGCCTGGCAGGGGCCAGCGAGCTCGCGACCGCCTGCGATCTGGTGTATGTCGCCGAAGACGCGCAGATTGGCTACCCTCCTGTGCGCCTGATCAGTCCGCCCGATATGCAGTTCCATCCGTGGCTGATGGGGATGCGAGCAGCGATGGAAGCGATGCTCACGGGCGATGCCATCAGTGGAATCGATGCGGCACGAACAGGCTTCGCCAATCGGGCATTTCCTTCAGCGGAATTAGAGCATCGCGTGCTGGAGATAGCAGAGCGCGTGGCCAAGATTCCGGCTGATCTGCAGCAGATAAATAAGCGATCGGTGCATCGAGCAATGGAGGTCATGGGAATCCGTGCAGCGATCCGTGCCGGCACGGAATTGCAGGCCTTAGGAGCAGCTACCCAGTCCAGCCGGGCTTACATGAAAGAGTTCAGTCAGGGCGTAACGCACGCCTTATCGGTACGCGATAAAGCTTTCGGTGACTACCGCGAAGGCGAGAAGAAGAAATAGGACTTCGAGGAGCAACACACTCGGCAGCTGGGACAGTCTCCGGCCTGAGAACTGTCCATCCGGGGTCACTCCAAAGTGGCCCAAGCTGCATTGTCAAAATTTGTGGTCCGCGGTCGATTCTTTTAACGAGGTCGTGCTGTCGGTTGATGACTGTGCCGGTCGCGCTCGATGGCGGCGGCATTCCTGGCAGTAAGCGCGGCCCAGGCACATCGAGCCGATGTCGTGCTAGGGCAAGGTGCGATAGAACACTAAGCGGGAAAAGCGGCAGCGGCAATGAAAAAAGGGAAGCGCGGCGAAAGCAAAATTTCTCGATTCAAAGCCCCCTGGTGCGTTTTGAGAGGGTGGCCGCGATTCTCTCGTATCTGTTGTTCGATGGCGATGCGCTTTTGCGAGCAATTGTCCGTCGGCGCTCGACCATCACCTATTTGGCTAACTCATCCAGTAACGCCTTGGCGTCTTTCAGATCGGCGGTGTCGAAGCCTTCGGTGAACCAGTTGTAGATTTCGGCGACCATCGTCCGTGCCTCATCGCGGCGATTGGTATCGCGGAGTAGCCGAGCGAGGCTTACGGTTGTGCGCAGCTCCCACCATTTGGCTTCCTGCTCACGCGCGACTTCGAGTGCGGCCCGAAAACAGTTCTCTGGTTCCGCCGCCGCTCCATTGCCACACATAAGCAGGAGCTCAGCTTTAAGACGGAGCATTTCGGCGAGGTCGACTCCTTCACCGCTACCCTGACAATGCTGCAGGGCTTCGTTCAGCATCTTAAGCCCCTCTTCGGTCCGTCCCGTGCTGGCGTAGAAGTGAGCGAGCACCGCAGTCGCATATTGTTGAAATGGAGCGCCACCTATCCGGCGCAAGCCAGCCATCGCCTTTTCCATTTCTGCGATACCGAGGTCAACCTGGCCTAGCTCCGCCGACGCCCAACCATGGTAGAGTCGCCCAGTATGAATGTACACAGTAAATCCATTTTCCTCGCACAGCGCGATCGCTTCCTCAGCTCGGATCATTGCGATCTGAGGCTCGCGGCGTAAGAGTCGGAACCTTCCTTCCAGCGCACTCAGCGCAAAGCTGAGACTAAACAGATGCTTGGACTCTCGCGCTCGTCTCAGTCCTTCCTCGACCAGCTTGGCTGCCTCGCCAACCAGTCCAAGCATCTGCATGGGCAAGGAGCGCAACAGGTGATTCGCGATGCGAGCTGGGAAGGGTCCTATCATGAACTTGGGATTCGTCTGTTCGACATAAGCTGCCATGGCCTCAAAATGAGACACAGCCTCCCGCGATTCCCCGCGACAATAGGCCAGCGACCCGACGATGCCGCGTGCCTCAGCGACTAGACTCGGGTCTCGGGTGGACTCGGCCTCCTCAAGACCTCGCATTGCTGGCGCAAGCGCTCGCGATACCTCACCACGGTTGAAATACAAACGAGCGAGCGACAGAAGCCCATGAACCAATTCGTCACTGTGTCCGAGTTTCTCGCCGAGTGTATAAATGCGCACGGCAAGACGCTCTAGTTCAGGCGAGGCAGGGCTGAACCTGACATATGCCCAAACCGATTCTACATTTCGCAGGGCTAGCTCGGCGCGAATACGCTCTGCGCTATCCGGAATCGCCTCCAACACGTTCAGGGCCGCTTCTGCGATGCTGGCGGCTTCCGGATACGCAGAGCGACTGATTGCTTGCTCGGCGGCGAGCCGCGCGTAGTACACTGCTTTCCGCGCGTCGATCCCGCGCAAATAGTGGTGCGTCAGCTCGCCCCAATGATCTTCAAGCTGCTGCTCGTAGAGCTGCTCGATCGAACGCGCTGTCCGCTCATGGAACATGCGCCGGCGCTCGGCGAGAAGCGAGTTGTAAGCGACTTCCTGGGTCAGCGCGTGCTTGAAGGTGTACTCGAGGCCGACGATACTCGGCTGCTCGTAGATGAACTCGCCAAGTTGAAGAGTGGCGAGCATCTGCTCAAGCTGCTCCATGTGTTTGCCTGTAACCCGCTTGATTAGCTCCAGCGGAAGTTCCTTGCCGATCACAGCCAGAGTCTGCAGGAGCTCCTTTTCACCCGACGGCAGGCGATCTATGCGCGCCGAGAGCATCGCCTGCACAGTAAGTGGGATCTTCAGCTCGGAGAGAGACTTGGTGAGTTTGATTTCGCCATTGCGAAGCAGCGCACCGTCGTCAAACAGGGCCTGGACGGTCTCCTCGATAAAGAACGGATTGCCCTCGGTACGCTCGATGATCAGCAGCTTCAAGGCGGCTAGGTCGTGCTCGACCCTCACCGGGTCGCCCGCATGAATGTCGACGATCGACTCCTGGTTGGCAACTGCGCCAGCCGCAGTTGCGGTAGAGGCCAGAAGGGCGTCGAGCATTTCCTCGGCGTTCGCGCTTCTTAAAGAGTCCAGGCGGAGCTGCGTGTAATAAGTGCGGCTCCCCCAATCGTGATGATATTCAGGCCTGTAGTTCACCAGCAGCAGTATTCGGGCATTGGCGATGGCATCGACCAGCAGGTTGAGCAGGGCCTGGGTCTCGCCGTCGATCCAGTGAAGGTCCTCTACGATAACTATTAGCGGCTGGTTAAGCGACTCCCTGAGCAGCATTCGCTTGATCGCCTCATGCGTGCGCCGACGCCGGCTCAGTGCGTCCATCTGCGCCAGCTGATCGTCGCTATCGCTCAACCCTAGCAGTGCGAACAAGTAGGGCACGGTGTCTTCGAGGCTGCGGTCAAGCAGTAGTACTTTACCGACTACCTTCTCGCACCGTGATCGCTGATCATCAGTGATGACTATACGAAAGTATTCGCGTAGGAGCTCTAGCAATGGCAAGTAAGCAGTCGCCTTGCCATGCGAGAGTGAGAAGGCCTCCAGCACCATCCACTCGGACTGCGAAATGAGCTTGAATTCGTGGAACAGGCGCGATTTGCCGGCCCCCGGCTCACCCATCGCCGCGACAAGTTGCCCATGCCCAGTCCGGGCTAGTTCCGCTGCATGCCTGAGAGCCTCCATCTCCCGCTCGCGTCCAACGAACCTGGTGAATCCGCGTTGGGCTGCCACCTGTAGGCGGGTTCTCAAAGGACCGAGTCCGGTGACTTCAAACACCTCAACTGGCTCGCTGACCCCTTTGACCCGAGTCGATCCGAGGGTGCGAAAAATAAAATAACCCTCACACAGCCTACGCGTAGTGTCAGTTACCGCGATTGAGCCGGTTGGCGACAACGCCTGCATCCGGGCGGCCAGGCTGGTCGAATGGCCAATCGGGGTGTATTCCGGATGGCTCTCGCCCGTCGCGATTAAACGCACTACCACCTCGCCGGTATTCACGCCCACCCGCGCCTCGACAGGCAGCTTGCCAGCCTGGCGCAGCTCCTTGGAGTAGCGGAGCATTTCATCCTGCAGTCGAAGCGCTGCATACAAGGCGCGTTGTGGATGATCTTCGTGCGCGATCGGTGCTCCAAACAGCGCGAAGATGCCGTCTCCGGTGGATTGCACGACATAGCCGCCATATCGATGGACAGCATCGATCATCAGCTTCAGCGCGGGATCGACGATCGCACGGGCCTCCTCCGGGTCAAGGTCCTCCATCAGCTCCATCGATCCCTTGATGTCGGAGAATAGCGCCGTCACGGTCTTGCGCTCGCCGTCGAGATTCTCGGCAACCGCACTATCGACTACTCGAATCGATGAATCATTCAGCTTCTTTGGCGATGCCGGAGCGGATGAGCCTAGTGACGTGCCACATTCATCGCAGAATTTTGCACCCGGTTTATTCTTGGAGGTGCACCTTGGGCATGAAGCCTCAAGCGGCGCAGCACATTCGTTGCAAAACTTCGCGCCCTCGCGATTCTCGGCTCCACACTTGGCGCACTTCATTGTCAGGCGCTCAACTCATCGAGCAGGGCTTTGGCGTCCTTCAAATCGGCGGTGTCGAAGCCTTCGGTGAACCAGTCGTAGATTTCGCCGAGCATCGTCCGTGCCTCGTCGCAGCGACTGGTGTCGCGCAGCAGCCGCGCGAGACTTACCGAAGTACGCAGCTCCCACCACTTGGCTTCCTGTGCACGGGCGACGTCCAGCGCCAGGCGAAAACAATGCTCCGCTTCCGTCGTCGCGGCAGCATTTTGCATCACGGCAACTTCTCCTTTGAGCCGCAGGAACTCCGCGTGAGCAATAAGCTCGCCGGTATGCTCGGTCAGCCTCAGGGCTTGGTTGAGTATTGTGAGAGCTTTATCCGGCCGGCCCATCCTGGCGTAGCTTTGAGCGAGCAGAGCGCTTAAGTGCTGCGCGTGCCATGCACCACCCTGCAGGGCGGCGATTCCATCCATCATCTCGGCAACCCCTTGTTCGAGTTGCCCTAGTTCAGCCAGAGCCCACCCATGATGAACTCTTGCCCAATTAAGCCAATCCTTGAATCCATTTTCCTGGGAAAGCGCGAGTCCTTCCTGAACGTACAGCAATGCCGTCTTTGGCTCGCGGCGAATACAACAAATTTGTCCTCCGAACGACAGAGCACAACCAAGGGTAAGCAGATGTCCTGACTCGCGCGCGTCTCTCAGCCCCGCCTCTGCTAGTTTGGACGCCTCGCCAACCTGGCCAAGCAGTTGCATTACCAGGGCCAGAATGCACTTGAGGGCGTTCTTGGCCAGAAATTGCCCGAAGAAAAGATTGCGGTCGGATCGCTCGAGCTGGTCTCTGGCCTGCTGAAGGTGCGAAACGGCGTCTTGCAAGTTTCCGCAAGAAAACCCCAGACATCCAAGGACGTAGTGCGCGCTAGCGATTAAACCCCCATCCTGGGTTGCCTCGGCCAGTTGGAGGCAGCGCCTCCCCGGCTCCAACCCTTTAAGGGGTTCGCCTCGGTTGCCATATATAAAGGCGAGCGCTTGGACCCCGCGCAACAGTTCCTCACCCTCCCCGAGCATTTCGCCGAGTTCGCACATGCGTAGCGCAACACGCTCGCGCTCCTGTGAGGAGGCTCCGAACCTCACAGCCGCTGACACGGACTCGACGGTGCGAAGCGCCAGCTCAGCACGTATACGCTCGGTGCTATCAAGAATCTTATCCAGTACCTTGACTGCCGCTTCTGTGATGCTTGCGGCTTCGGGATACGCGGAGCGGCCGACGGCCTGCTCGGCCGCGAGCCGAGCATACTGTACCGCCTTCGCCGCGTCGATTCCGCGTAGATAATGACGCGTCAGCTCGCTCCAATGATCTTCAAGCTCCTGCGGATACAGATCCTCTATTGAGCGCGCGGTGCGCTCGTGGATGATTCGGCGACGTTCGGTGAGCAGCGAATTGTATGCGACCTCCAGGGTCAGCGCATGCTTGAAGGTGTATTCCGGGCCGGCGATGCTCGGTTGCTCATAGATGAACTCGCCGGCCTGCAGGTCAGTCAGTATCGGTGCGAGTTGCGCCTCGTTCGTGCCGGTGACTCGCTTGACCAGCTCCAGCGGCAGATCCTTGCCGATCACTGCCAGAGTTTGCAGCAGCTCTTTCTCGGCCGGCGGTAGGCGGTCGATACGCGCTGAGAGCACCGCTTGCACCGTCAGTGGGATCCTAAGACCGCTGAGCGGCTTGATGAGTTTGACGTCACCATTGTGAACCAGCGCACCCTCTTCCAACAGCGCCTGGACAGTCTCCTCCATGAAGAATGGATTGCCCTCCGTCCGCTCGATGATTAGCCGCTTCAGCGGAGTCAGGTCTTTCGTGTCACCAAGTAGTATGGCGAGCATCTCTTCGGCGCTCTCGGGTCCCAAGGGGTCGAGTCGGAGCTGCGTATAGTGTGTGCGGCTGCCCCACTCATGCCGGTACTCGGGGCGATAGTTCACGAGCAGGAGAATGCGGGCATTCGCGATCGCATCGACTAGAAGGTTGAGCAGGGCCTGGGTTTCCCCGTCGATCCAGTGGAGGTCCTCGAAAACAATTATCAGCGGCTGGTTTAGGCTCTCACGCAGCAGGATACGTTTGATCGCCTCCTGAGTCCGCCGGCCCCGGATCTGCGGATCCATTTGCGCCAATGAATCACCGGCTTCTAAGATGCCGAACAGCGAATAGAGATATGGCAGCGTATCTTCGAGCCTGCGGTCGAGCCCCAGCACTTTGCCGAGGGTCCGCTCACGCCGCTTACGGTCATCATCATCGCCGGTTATTTCGAAATATTCGCGCAGCAGCTCTGTGACCGGCAGATAGGCCGACGCCTTGCCATGGGAGACTGAGTAAGCTTCGAGGACGAGGCATCCACCTTCGGCCACTGCCTTGAACTCGAAGAAAAGCCGTGATTTGCCCACCCCCGCCTCGCCCATCGCGGCTACAACCTGGCCGTGCCCGTCGCGCGTCAGCTCCAGCGCGTGACGCATCTGAACCATTTCGGCATCGCGTCCTATGAATTTGGTCAGGCCACGTCTGGCGGCGGCTTGCAGACGCGTGCGTAGAGGGCCCAGGCCAATGACCTCGAAAAGCTCGACTGGCTCGCTGGCTCCTTTGATACTGGTTTTTCCTAGCTCTTTAATCTGGAAATAGCCCTCGATCATTCGGCGGGTGGAGCCGCTGATTACCGTCGAAGAGGGCGTCGCGAGTGCCTGAAGCCTGGCGGCCAAGCTGGTCGAATGGCCAATTGGAGTGTACTCGGCTTGGCCCGGCCCGGTCTGCAGCGAGCGCACCACGACCTCGCCGGTGTTGACACCGACGCGCACCTGGAGCGGCATCTGCCCTTGAGCGCGCATGCAGTCGCCATAGTGGCGAATCTCCTCGTGCATCCGCAGGGCGGCATAGAGTGCGCGCTGTGGATGATCCTCGTGGGCGACTGGCGCACCGAACAACGCAAAAATACCGTCGCCGGTGGATTGGACGATGTAGCCGTCGTAGCGGTGTACAGCGTCGATCATCAGCCTGAGCGCCGGATCGATGATTGCGCGGGCTTGCTCGGGGTCGAGATCCTCCATCAACTCCATCGAACCCTTAATGTCGGCGAACAGCGCCGTGACCGTCTTGCGCTCCCCGTCTGCGACGTCCGTCGTGGCCTCCCCGGCTGACACGCGAATCGTGGCACGTGACCTTGCCGTGCCGGCGATCGCCCCCGAGCCCGACGAGGTGGCACTTAGGTTGGTTCCGCACTTTCTACAGAAACGCGCGCCAGCACCTACTGGTGCTTTACATGCCGGACAAAGCAGCTCAAGTTTGCGCCCGCATTGTTCGCAAAAGGTAGAATCGGTGGGGTTTTCGCTCCCGCAATTCGCGCACCGCATAGGGCTACCCAAAAGAGCGATGAACGAGCTGTTTGTATCATCGAACTGCGGGTCAAGACTACCACGGGTCGTGGCCTAGCACGATCGGGATTCGCAGAAGAGCTCAGGTCAGGATGAAATCACGCAAAAGGTTGAAAAATGCCTCGGGCCGATCCCGGTAAACGCCGTGTCCGGCACCGGCGAAGCGCTCGAATCTGACCAGATTGGGCGGCAGCACGCTGACAATATCCTCGACGTCAGCTATTGGCGTGATCAGATCATCCTCACCCGCGACAACAAGGGTAGGACATTTGATTCGATGCAATTGTTGCAATAGATGCAGCTGCTCCAACTCGGGTTCGACGAAAAACAGCCGCATCGCCGGATTCCGTCTTGCACGTTCGTAGTAGCCGAGCGGCGGTGGGGTGCGCGTGTAGAGCGGAATGCACAGCTCTTGATAGGCCGCCGCCGATGAATCGTTCGGAGACTGCCAGAAGGCCGCCGCAGCAGCGCGTGCAGCCGGACCGCCCAGCCGCTCAAATACCTCGAAAGACCGTTCGCCGATCGGCTGAGTCGAGGTGCTGCCGAGAACGAGCTTTGAAGGATGTTGAACGAAACGTGTCGCATACACCATCGCTACCATACCACCCAACGAATGGCCGAGGACGATCGGCGCATCGATCGAGAGCGCGTCGCAAAAGGCGCGGACATCCTGGGCCCAGTGTTCGAGTGACCATTTGTTGATTGGCCCTGCATCGCTGCGTCCATGACCGCGTAGATCGAGATAGATGACCTGTGCGCACGCGGCCATCTCGGTGAACGCTGGCTTGAACCCGGAATGGTCGAACCCGGGACCGCCGTGCAGTAACAGGAGTGTCGGCACCTCGCGCATAACCGCGCCGTCCGGCCGTAGTTTCTCTCCTTCGACATCAAAGAACAGCTTCACGTCGTTGACGCGCACGTACATGGAGTCAGCTCAGGATTTTGGGGTGCGTCGCTATAGGGCGATTAGGAGATTCCTTACGGGTCTATCGAGGCTCGACGAAATGAGCATCGTGATCATGCAGTCGGCCTGGGCCGGGCTAACGCGTCACGATCTCGATAGCAATATCGACTCCTCCAACTATCCATGCAGCGACCCGCAGTGCTCTTTCGAGAGCGTTAACGAGCAACGGCGGGTTCCAGCACGAGGTGACCAAGTTTGGTCACTACTATCAAGCGCATCGGGCCGCAGACCGCACGATAGCCGAACATGACAACCCTGCCATTTCAGATTCTCAGAGCCCTGGCACTCGATGTTTTCGCTGAATACAACTATTGTTCCCCGAAGAACCGCCTCCTGACGCTGTCATCTGCAGGGAGATCGGGTCCGCTGAGCAGATGACCGAGCATACGGGTCTTGTCTTGCGCAATTAGCGGCAAGGCTTTGGCGCGCCGGGCGTCAGCCTCTGGCCCGGGCTCGTACAGCATCTGTCCCTCCCATTGCGTAACGCGATGAATCACTCCGTAATCATGGTCCTGCGCCGCTGCGTAAGCATGTCCCGCGGCATCCCAATCGCCGTTGTCGAGCAATTGATCGCGTAGCACGCGGACGCTGCGGACCGTGAGCGATAAGCCCTGACCAAAGCAGGGGTCGTTGCTGGAAGCCGCGTCTCCTATGAGGGCAACCCCCGCCCGATACGGGTGCTCCACCCAGGTATCTGCGCTATCAAATGTGGCCAAGGGTCCCGCTGCTTTGGCGCCGCTATAATAGTCAGCCGGGGTCCCGGTTCTGATCGATTCTTTAATGAAACGTGGAAGATCGTCTAAGCCCTGTAATCGGCTCGGACTCATGTGTTGATACCATCCGAGATAGGCGCGTGCGCGTCGCTGCCCCAGGGGAAACAACAAGACCACTTGACCAAGACCTGGATCAATCTGGAAGTGGGCAGTGTCATCTGGAAGAGCAACCATATCATTGAATAGGACGCCCGCAATGAGACGCTGGGGTGGATCCTGATGTACAGAGAAGCCAGCCCATTTGCGCACCATAGATGTCCGCCCATCAGCGCCTATTAGCAGACGGGCACGGAACTCTTCCGTCCGCCCATCCTCTTCTACCAGCACGCTTGGCGGCTCGCCTGGTTTTACGTTCCTAACAGCTAGCCCTCGCCGCACGTCCGCGCCCGCATTCGCGGCTGCTTGTAAAAGAGCTTCCTGCATAGCGGGATGATAAAAGCCGAACTGTGGCGCGTGTTGCACTGATTCAGCCACGCAGTCCTGGAGCTCCAGCGCCGTGCCGCCGAGATAGGTCTGCCACCAACGAACTTCGTGACCACACGCGTCCCGCAGCAATTCATAAATGCCTAATTCTCGGGCCTCCGCAACTCCCCATGGACTCATCTGCTCCCCGCGGACCCGATCTTTAAACTGTCTCTCTCGTTCCAGCACCAACACGCGGGCCCCACGCTCCGCCATGGCCTTGCCTAAAGCTGAACCAGCCAACCCACCACCTACAGTAATGATGTCGTAGATAAGCTTTGCCATAGAATTCCCCCTTCAAACCGCCGGGCGGACAAGACAATGTAAATGATCAGCCGGCGAAGTCGCGTTAGGAGCGAGTTCGGGCGGCACAATCCGGAGAGTACGCTAAATCCTGAGGGAGTTTCTACTCCGACTGACGGGAGTGACAGGCGGAATAGGGTCTAAATAGTCATGCTTTCTGTTCGGCATGATGCGCGTACTTTCGTGAGGCGGTGATGTTCCCCCTAGTCCGCCTTAGCCGCTCAATTCCTCGAGTAGCGATTTCGCCTCTTTCAGGTCGGCGGTTTCGAAACCCTCGGTGAACCACGCGTAAATTGGAGCGAGCAGCGCATGCGCTTGCTCGTTCCGCCCCTGATCGGCGAGCATCCGCGCCAGACTTGTTGCTGAGCGCAATTCCCACGATTTCGCTTCCTGCTCTTGCGCGATTTCGATCGCGGCTCGGAAGGCGTGTTCGGCCTTATCCACCTCACCTTGCTTCAGCGCAATGGTTCCCTCAATCCGCCGCAGCTCAGAATCCCACGCCCGTTCGCCGGTTTCGGTTGCTAGCCGGACGGCTTGCGCGATCGCATCCGATGCAGCACTCCCATCACCTATCCCAAGATATCCCATCGCTAAACGTCCGAGATAAAGCGGCAGTAGGAGCCTTTGGCCGCGGCGGGCGAGCTCGTCGATCGCGCGACCGAGTTCCACCAATGCTTGGGCGAAATCGTTGTGCAAGATGAGTAGCCATCCAATTGTGGCGATCGCGTTTTCAGCCGACGCACCGACTGCTCCTCTAATTCCGTAATTTGTGCATACCGCGAGTTCCAAGCGTGCAGCCTCTTCACTACGGGCCAGATCGCCTCGCCATGCGCAGACTTCGGCAATTACATGAAAGCCGCACGCCTGATTAATCGGACCTGGACTGCGCGCCTGCGACAGCGCTTCCTCGGCTCGGGTCAGGGCGCGGCCAGGGTAGCCAAGCAGCCAAGATGCCCATGCGGCAGTATAGCGGCCGAACACGTCAGGCTGTAAAAGCCACTCGGCTACCGGCTGTCCATCGCGGTCATAGGCAACGATGCCTTGCTCCGCCTCGCCGCACGCTTGTGCGAACCTGCCACGCCAAAGTGGGATCCACGCATTAAACACGACCGCGGCCGAGATGTAGGCTGGATCAGCGGTGTTTTCCGCCGCAGTTCGGATTTCGTCTCGCATGCCATCGGCGAAAGCGAGTTCACCACGCTCCGCATGGCCGACGCAAATCGGGCTGAGTATGCCGAATAATTTGCGGTTGTCACCAAGTCTTCTGCTCAATGCTACAGCGCGCTCATAGTGTTCAACTCCTTCTCGTGAGCCAAAGCCCTTCGCAAACAGGGTTGTGAGCGCCAAAGTACTCAGAAGATCCAGTTCCTTTTGCGAGCGCTCGGGAGTATTCGGCAATGATTCGAGCAGCTTGATTGCGCGCGCCGCCTGCGCAATTCCCTCCGCAAGTAGCCCCTGTTGTGCTGTGCGCCATGCAGCGATGCTTAGATACTGCACCGCCTTTGCGATATTTGCACTACATTCATAGTGGTGCGCCAGCTCATCGACGTGTTCGTCGAGCCGATCGCTGAATAGCTGCTCGAGCGCAGCACCGGTTCGCTCATGCAAGACGCGCCGGCGTTCGTTGAGTACTGAATTGTAGGCGACCTCCAACGTCAGCGCATGTTTGAAAATGTACTCGACCTCAGGAAATGCCGGCTGCTCATAGATGAACTCAGCGAGTTGCAGATTGGCGAGCATCCGCTCCAATTCCTCATCAGCTTTGGCGGTGACCTGCCGCGCCAGACCGAGGGAAAACTCCCTGCCCAGAACCGCAAGGGTTTGCAAGAATTCTTTCTCGGGTGGTGCCAGCCGATCGATACGCGAGGCGAGAATCCCCTGGACCGTCGGCGGCACGCGGACTTGCGACAGTGAACGCGTTACTCTCACAGCGCCGTTGCGGACGAGTACGCCTTCCTCCAATAACGCCTGCACCATCTCTTCGATGAAAAACGGGTTGCCCTCGGTCGTCTCCACGATGCGCCGCTTGAGCGGCGCGAGCTCGACCGCATCACCGATCAGTGCCGACAACAGTTCTTCCGCACTCTCGCGGTTCAAAGGATCGAGTCGAAGCTGCATGTAGTAAGTCTTGTTGCTCCAGTGATGGGAATACTCCGGGCGGTAGTTGACCAACAGTAGGATGCGGGCGGTGCCGATCGATTCGGCAAGTAAATTGAGGAAGTCCTGGGTCTGCTCGTCAATCCAATGCAGGTCTTCAAAAATCACGATTAGTGGCTGGTTAAGGCTCTCACGCAGGAGTATTCGCTTGAGCCCTTCCTGCGTGCGCCGGCCGCGGAGCTGGGCATCCATCAGCCCGACCGGATCATCTCTCTCCTGAAGACCAAACAATGCGAACAGGTACGGGAGTGTATCTTCCAGTGAGCGTTCTAGCGTCAGCACTTTGCCAGTGATCTTTTCCCGCCGCTGCCGTTGATGGTCTTCGGGAGTGATGCGGAAATAATCGCGCAGCAGTTCGATTACTGGCAGGTACGCGGAGGCTTTGCCATGGGAGATTGAATACGCTTCCAGTACAGCGCAGCCGCTTTGGGCAATAGCCTTGAACTCAAAGAACAGGCGCGACTTGCCGACCCCGGGCTCGCCCATCGCCCCAACTATCTGGCCATGGCCGGACTTCGCCAATTCGAGCGCTTCCTTCATTGCTTCCAGTTCGCGCTGACGTCCGACAAACTTGGTCAGTCCGCGACCCGCCGCCCGCTGAAACCGCGTTCGCAGCGGGCCGAGGCCGTTGACCTCGTATAGCTTGACTGGCTCGGCAATGCCTTTGACGCGAGTGGCGCCGAGCGCGCGCAAAGTGAAGTACCCCTCCACCAGCCCGCGCGTATTCTCACTGACGACAATGGAGCCGGTGCGCGCCACCGCCTGCAAGCGCGCCGCCAGATTAGCCGTATGACCAATCGGGGTATATTCGCTCTGGCCCTTGCCCGTGCGAATCGACCGTACCACCACCTCGCCGCTATTCACTCCGACTCTTATCTCGATCGGCGCCCGCCCCTCTTCCTGAAGTTTGGCGCCGTAACGACGAAGTTCGTCCTGCATCCTGAGCGCCGCATACAGCGCCCGCTGTGGATGGTCCTCATGTGCCAGCGGCGCGCCGAACAGCGCGAAGATGCCATCTCCGGTGGATTGCACAATGTAGCCGTCATAACGCTGGACGGCCTCGATCATTAGTTTGAGCGCAGGATCGACCATCGCCCTTGCCTCTTCGGGGTCAAGCTCCTCCATCAGTTCGGTCGAACCCCGAATATCCGCAAACAAGGCAGTGACCACCTTGCGCTCACCGTCTATTACCTCCGTTGCCGGAATCGCGTCGCTTAATTGAAATGGCGGTGGCTGTGCGCTTGACGGAGCACGGATGGCGGATGCGCCAATCGCAGCACCGCATTCACCGCAGAATTTTTCATTGGCCTCGTTGATGGCACCGCATTTAGCGCATATTGCTGCGAGAGGCGCCCCACACTCCCCGCAGAATTTGCGGCCTTGTCGATTATCGCTGCCACATTTCGAACAGCGCATTATTCCCCCGCTGAGCGAGCTACTCGCTCAACTCCTCCAGCAGCGCCTTGGCCTCTGTGAGATCAGCCGTATCGAAGCCCTCGGTGAACCAGTTGTAGATTTGGGCGAGCACCGCTTGCGCCTCCTCGCGACGGCCCTCCTTTTCGAGCAGCCGCACGAGACTCGCGGTCGCTCGCAACTCCCATGATTTAGCGCTCTGCTCGCGTGCGACTTCGATGGCGTGCAGAAAGCAGGTCCGTGCTTCAGACGTGTAAGCATCGCCTAATTTCAGTAGTATCTCGCCCTTGAGGCGATAGAGCTCCGGCTCATAGTAACGTTCTCCTGTTTTGCCTACCCTCCTCAGCGCGTCATGCAATGTTGTGATTCCCTCTTGCGTAAGCCCCAGTTCTTGCTGAGTTTGCGCTAACAGGGCGAGAAAAAATGTCAGTTGCAACTCACTTTCGCTCGACTGGAGCACGCCCAGGCCTTGGTTAATCAGATTGATTCCCTCTTTGAGCTTTCCGAGTTCGGCCAAAGCACGACCTTTGGTAATTCTCCCCCAGCCTAGCCAAAGCGGAAACCCATAGTCGGTCGAGAGAGATATAGCTGCCTGAGCTGACTCGTCTGCGAGGGAAGGTTCTCCTCGATACAGATGGATCCAGCCAGTGAAACCGAGTGCAAAAGCCTGCGAATACCGGTGCGATACCGCTCGCGCTAGACTCTGTGCCTCCTTAACGTACTCCAAGGCTCGGTCCGGGTAACCCAAATGCCAGTAGACCAACGCCATAGGACACAAAGCGCTCACCTTTGGATCCTGGCCATACTGAAAAGCAAGTCCACTATGAAGCTGACGATCATAGCTGCGAATACCGTACTGCAAGGATTCTTGACTGGCGGTTAAATTCCCCATTAGAAGCTGGCTGCCACCCAATATGAAACTGGCTTGTCCTAGTAGTGCCTCGTCCTGGAGTCTGCGCGCCACGCCCATGCATTCTTCAGCCACCTCTCGCGCTGCCTGATGCTCCGCACGCGCGAAGTAGAAGTACCAGAGTCCCCATAACACCTGGACGAGTCGCGCGCTCTCGGCGAGTTGTTGACACAACTCGCGTGCACGAATAAACGCTCGTCCGGTTTCGAGCGAGGAATATCCTTGCGCTTGACCCAGAGCTATGCCCGCATCGGTCTGCAAAATCAGTTCTTGCTCAACCTGCTCACGACTAACGGGCAGAGTTCGAAGCAACTCCAAGCTAGAGTAGAATTGGTCGATACCTTGGGTGTGAGCTGAACGCAGCATTGACTGCTGCCCAGCCAAGTGCAGATACTTAACGGCCTTCCATGTATTGGCGCTGCGGCTGTAGTGATGGGCCAGCGCTTCACAACACTCTTCCACCCGGCCGGCAAATAGTGACTCGATAGCATCCCCAACCTCCTCGTGGAGGAGCTTGCGGCGCTCAATCAGAATCGACCCATAAGCCACTTCCTGCGTCAGGGCGTGTTTGAACGCATATTCGGCGTCCGGAAAGGCCGGCTGTTCATAAATGAACTCGCCACGCTGAAGATCGCTCAGCGAGTGTTCAAGTTCAGCTTCAGTGCAATCAGTCACGCGCTGTATAAGGGGCAGTGTAAATTCTCGCCCGATGACCGCCAGGGTCTGCAATAGATCCTTCTCATCGACTCGGAGCCTGTCGATGCGCGAGGCGAGCACGGCTCGCACGGTCGCCGGGACTGTTACCTCGGTGAGCGGCCGGATCAGCGTGACGGTGCCATTGCGCGCGAGCGCTCTCTGTTCGAACAGCGCCTGCACGATTTCTTCGATGAAGAATGGATTGCCCTCTGTCCGCTCGGCGATAAGGTGGCGCAGCGGTTCGAGTTCGGAGTCGCTGCCGAGCAGTGTAGCCAACATTTCGCCGGTGTTCTCACGGTCCAGCGGATCAAGGCGCAGTTGCGTGTAGTAGGTGCGATTGCCCCATTCATGCCGGTACTCGAGACGATAGTTCACCAGCAGCAGAATACGGGCGTTGGCAATCGCCTCGACCATACAATTGAGAAATTCCTGAGTCTCACTGTCGATCCAGTGCAGGTCCTCGAAAATGATTACCAGCGGCTGGTTAAGACTCTCGCGCAACAGAATGCGCTTGATTGCTTCTTGTGTCCGTCTGCGGCGGACCAGAGGATCCATCTGGGCAAATGGATCGCCGCCATCTTGGATACCCATCAGGCTGAAAATGTAGGGCAAGGTATCTTCGAGCGAGCGCTCAAGTATCAACACTTTGCCGGCGATTTTCTCTCGCCGGCGGCGTTCGTCATCTTCCGCCGCGATTTTGAAATACTCGCGTAGCAGTTCGATAACCGGCAGATAGGCGGACGCTTTGCCGTGAGAGACCGAATACGCGTCCAGCACCAAGCAGCCGGTTTCCGAAACCGCCTTGAATTCGAAAAACAGCCGCGACTTACCCACTCCCGCCTCGCCTATCGCTGCGACGATCTGGCCGTGACCCTCGCGCGCCAGCTCCAACACGCGCCGCATCTGGGCCATTTCGGTGTCGCGCCCGATGAACCTGGTCAGTCCACGCCGGGCGGCGGCCTGCAAACGCGTGCGGAGCGGCCCCAGCCCGGTAACCTCGAATAGTTGGACCGGCTCGCTTACTCCTTTGACTGCGGTTTTCCCCAAATCCTTAAGGCGGAAGAAGCCCTCGACAAAACGGCGAGTGGAGTCGCTAATCACGGTCGAACCTGGCGTCGCGAGGCTTTGAAGCCGCGCAGCGAGGCTCGTGGAATGGCCGATGGGAGTATACTCAGCATGGCCAGCGCCAGTCTTTAGCGACCGCACCACGACCTCGCCGGTATTGGCGCCAATTCGTACCTGGAGCGGCATTTGCCCATGAGCGCGCATACGGTCGCCATATCGGCGAATGTCTTCTTGTATGCGGAGTGCTGCATAGAGCGCACGTTGTGGATGATCCTCGTGTACAACGGGAGCCCCAAACAGCGCGAATACGCCGTCGCCCGTCGATTGCACGATGTAACCGTCATAACGACGGACAGCGTCGATCATCAGATTCAGCGCGGGATCGACGATCGCTCGCGCCTCTTCCGGGTCAAGGCTCTCCATAAGTTCCATCGAGCCTTTGATGTCGGCGAACACCGCGGTGACATTTTTGCGCTCGCCGTCGATTGCTTGCGTTGCCGGAATTGCCCCGCTTAATTGAACGGGCCTTGGCTGGGCGCTCGACGGGGCATGTGGCGCAGATGCACCAATCGCAGCGCCGCATTCCCCGCAGAACTTTTCGTTTAGCTCGACAGGAGCGCCACATTTTGGGCAGGTGGCCGCGAGGGGTGTCCCGCAATTAGTACAGAACTTGCGCCCCTCCCGATTATCGCTGCCGCATTTGGAACAGTGCATATCCCCCAATGAGCGACCTAATCGCTCAGATCATCAAGCAGCGCTTTGGCATCTTTCAGGTCGGTCGTGTCGAAGCCTTCGGTAAACCAGTAGTAGATCTCGGAGAGCACGGTGCGTGCTTCAGGCCGGCGGCCCTGCCTGTCGAGCAGCCGGGCGAGACTCGTTGTCGCGCGTAACTCCCAGGATTTCGCACTCTGATTCCCCGCAATGCGAATCGCGCTCCTAAAGCAATTTTCTGCCGCCTCAAAATCAGGGTCATCACGCGTCACGAGCAGATCTCCCTTCAGCCGCAGCAGCTCAGCTTCATAAAAACGTTCGTCTGCCCTATTCACGGCGATGAAGCCTTCTTCAACCACAGCGAGCCCGTCGTCGTGCTTGTGCGCTTTTCCATAGGCCTCGGCCAACAAACCCCAAAAATGAGTGTTCGCAAGCTTCGCTGCAGATGTATCCCACATGACCTTAAGCCCTTCGCGGATTGTGCTGATTGCTTCCAATTCCTGATTTCGCCTGGTCAACACCCACGCGCCGAGGATCGCTGCCCATGTCGACCAGTATGGAAAAACGTGCTCCGATGCGAGCGCGACCGCTTTTTTCGCATATTCGCCGACTGTAGGTTCATCACGGCTGTATTGCTGCAGCCAGGCAGCAGCAACAAGAGCCCAGCCCAGGCTGTATGGATGGTTCAGTTCCTCTGCAAGCATGAGAGCTCGACGGCTCATCTGCTTAGCCTGGTCCGGGTAACCCAGTGGCCATAAGACCAAAGCTCCGCAAGACAAGCAGTTAACGCCGGGATCTATCCCAAACGAAAAGGCGAGAGCATGATGGGCTTCAGAGTTGTAGAGCGAAAGTCCTTCTTCGGAGTGCGCTCGTGCTGATATGAAATTCCCGAGAAACTGCCACGTGAACCCGAGCAGGAAATGCGCTTCGACCAGTAGGCCTGATTTATTTTCGGAGGTCGCCATGTTTAGGAATTCCATCCCGAGTTCAAGCGCCGCCTGATGCTCTCCACGCACCAGATGGAATCCCCATAGGCCGCGTAGTGCTGGAAATAGCTGAGAATTGCCACCCAATTCCCGGCAGAGTTCGCGACTGCGGTTGTATATTTTTTCAACCTCTGAAGCACTATAGCCCCGGGTAGCAACAACCGGAGTTCCTAGCGTGTTCAGCATTAATAGCTCTTGCTCAGCCCGCTCAGGTGTGCCGGGCAAAGTGTTGAGTAGTCGCAGTCCTCTATTCAAATGGTTAATCGCTTCGAGATTCGCTGAGCGTTCAACTGCTCTTTGTCCCGCTCGCTGCCAATAGAGAATAGCTCGTTCTATAAGGCCTGCTTCCGTAAAATGATGAGCTGCAAGCTCGGGGGCTGCCGACACGCTATCAGGAAACTGCTCCAACAAGACTTCTGCTATCCGTGAATGCAGTTCCTTCCGTCGACTTCTGAGCAACGCCTCATAGGCGGCGTCGCGGATAAGCGCATGCTTGAATTGATAGCTCGATTCGGGGGCAATGCCATGCACGTAGACCAATTCCGCATCAGTTGCAATCCGGACAGCCTTCTGAAGGTCCTCGTCAGCGATCGGGTAGATTGCATGTAAAAGTTCATAGGAAAACTCCTTCCCGATCGCTGCGCCAATCTGAAGGACTTCTCTAGCAGGCCCTAACCGATCTAGGCGCGCCATTAGCGAATCATGCAGCGTCACGGGAATTTCGTCAGCGGTACGCGGCCCGCTGCTGTTTTCCAGCAAGGCACGAGTCAGTTCTTCGACGAACAGCGGCACTCCGCCGGTGCGCTGGACAACTGCCTCCACGCTCTCGCTGGAGAGCGCATTGCGCGCTGCCACGTTGGCCACCATCTCCCGCACATTGCGCGAACTCAGGCGGTTGAGCGTGATTTGGCTGTGATGCGTGCGCATTGGCCATGGTGCGCGAAACTCAGGGCGTGCCGTGTACATCAGCATTAGCGGCGCTGTCGCACTCTGCTCGGCCAGCAGTTGCAGCAGATTGAGGGTCGAAGGATCAAGCCAATGAAGGTCTTCCACCATCATAACCAGTGGCTGCAGCCTGGCTGCCCCCAAAACCCATCCGCCCAGCGCTGCGAGCAGCCGGCGACGCTTTTGCTCCGGCGTCAAGGGCGATGCCGGATAGCGCTTACTAATCGGCAATTGCAGCAGGTCGGCAATCAGTGGCACGCTTTCATTCACCGTGAGGCCCGCCGAAGCAAGCGCCCGCTCGAGCCGTAGGAATTGCTCTTCGGTGTTCGGGGCGTCCTGCAGTTCGAGCCAGCGCGAGAGCATTTCGACGAACGCGTGAAACGGCGAGTTCTCGAAGAACTGTTCAGCCGCGCTCTCCATCCAGATGTGTGGGGCCTCGCGGATGCGCTCGTGAAACTCCGCGACGAGGCGCGATTTGCCAATTCCCGGCTCTCCTATTATCAACGCGAGCTGGCCTTCGCCCTCGCGCGTTCGCTCCCAACGGCTGAGCAGAAGTCGCAACTCCTCCTCGCGCCCGACAAATGGCGTGAGTCCGCGCGCTGCCTGAAGTCTCCCGCGGACCCCGGTCGGACGTATTACCTGAAAGACTTCCGGAAGAGAGCTAACTCCCTTGAGCGCGCGTGGGCCGAGTGCTTCGACTACGAACAGCCCCGATATCAAGTGATGAGTGGCTGCGGTTATCACTACCGTGCCAGGGGCGGCGGTCGTCTGTAGCCGTGCCGCGATATTAGGGGTCTCGCCGAATACGTCGGCAGCCTTCTCCGCGCCGGCACCGACCACTACCGCCCCTGAATCGATGCCGACGCGCGCTGCCAGTTCGGGCCTTGTTTTTAGACGGTTGAGCTTTTGGACGGCTTCTAGAATAGCGAGACCGGACCGCGCGGCCCGTTCGCCGTCATTATCGTGGGCCTCAGGCCAGCCGAAGTAAGCCATCACGCCGTCGCCGAGGTATTTGGCGACATGTCCGCCGTACCGGGTTATTGCTTCGGCCGCGGCCCGATGATAACTGGCCACCAACTCGCGCCATTCTTCTGGATCGAGTTGAGACGCGATCTCGGTGGAACCCACCAAGTCGCAGAACAATACCGTGAGATGCCGCCGCTCGCCCGTTAGTGAGCCCCCGATGGGCGTTGCCTCTTGAGCTGTCGTCGCCGGAGCGTCTACTAAGGCGGTTCCGCATTCACCGCAGAATCTTTCGTCTGTTTGGATAGCAGCGCCGCATTTTGGGCAGGAGGCTGTCAGGGATTCGCCGCAATTCGTACAGAATTTGCGCCCTTCCCGATTATCGCTGTTGCATTTTGAACAGCGCATATTCCCCCACTCTGTTTGCGATGGTTTTCACTGGTAAAATTGAGGTCGCTCCAAAGCCTTCCGTGAGCCGATCGTCGGTGCGAGAGCACTGCATTCGTCTCATCGTGCCGAGCGCATCGCTATCCATCCTGCGAGGGCTACCGCGGCGCGCAACTGCCAACATAACACAAAGTGGAGAATAGGTAGTTGCACGGCCTAGTTCATTAAGACGTTGTGAACTGAGAGCCGATAGATGGTTGCAGTACGAACGTTGAAGGTGTTAGCGATCTCCCTGATCGACCGACACTCGTCAATGAGCGCCGCGCGCCAGTTTTGCCTGTTCGGGTTCAGCGTTCGAGGGCGTCCGAAGTGAATCCCCCGCCGTTTCTCCGCCTCGCGGCCGGCCCTCGTGCTTTCCGGATTAGATCACGTTCGAACTTGGCGATACCAGCGAACTCCGTCATGATCAGCTTGCCCGCGTGAGTTGTAGTGTTCGCCCTGGCCTCGGAAACGGACGCCCGCTTCGCTTATATTTTTCGCTGAATGCAGTAAATTCAAACGTTGCGGGATTCGCGTTGCGGCTCTGAACGCTTGGCAAGCAGGCGTGGTGGTATATCCGCGCGGCCGTTCTCGATTTCGTTCTGCTCGAAGACCGTAAGTCCCCTAATTGCTGCTCCTTCAGCCGGCGATAGTCCAGCTTTGACACGTTCATCTCGCAGGACCCGACCTTTGCGCCAGCGGTCCGCGGCTTCGATGCCCACGATCCCCATGCCGCCGCAGAAATTACAACTCTGAACAGTTTCGCGGCAGCCGGTCGGTCCGCACATGATCGCCGTGTGCTGAGGACTTCCTTCACATTGTGGGCAAGTCTCCATGATTTCTACCTCCTCTCCACTTCCGATTGCTGGGCAACAGGGAATCCTGGCCAGCTCGCACATTCGCCGCAGAGCGGGCGCATCCCAGCCGAGCAGTCCTTCACTTCTTGCCAAGACGAGTGCTCGTGCACCGCCATGACTTCGCCGCACGACTGACACACGTGTTTGATCTGCATTGCCTTTCCTCCCGCAAACAACATCATTCCCGGCGCCCTCACCTTCGACTCGGGTGCCGGGAACTGGATCCGAGATCCGGCCGGGCTCGCAATGGCAAGCGTGACAGCATTCGTTCGCTGGCGCGCTTGCGGAAGGGCCGTGCCGAACCGCTTCAAAAGCTCGTTCTCATGCGGTTGCGGCGGGGTCGCTCGACTAAGTCGAGTGCTAGTTCCTTGTCCTGTGTCCGCGCGACGGCCCGCCGAATGCGCTCCTGGTCGTCGGTATAAATGCGGGCATCGAGGCGAGCTCTGGAAATTGCGACATAGCACATCCGGTCGTTGACCAGCTGGGCGCTGCGACTCGAGTCGATATTGACGAGAACGCGGTCTACGGTTGCGCCCTGGGCGGCGTGCGAAGTTGACGCGTAACCCAGGTCAACCTTGCGGGCATCGGCGAGGGGCATCGATAGCTTGCGGCCTTTGTCGAGGTGAACCTCGATCTGATGCTGGTCGAGTTTCGTGATGGTGGCGTATTCGCTGTTGGCTATGCGGCGTTTGTTATCCGGCTCGCGCCATTGCAGGCGGTCGCCGAGCGCGATGGTGCGTGACTCGGTCGTGTATGCCTGAATTCCTTTGAGCCTGCTGGGGTCGAACTCCAGGCGGCGTGCGTTTTCAGCGGTGAGGGTGAGGCTATGGTCGCGGACCTGGTTAACGGTTAGATAAGCGCCCTTGGGGATTTGCTGCCCCTTGCTGCCGCGCCGAAAGTAGAGAACATCACCTTCGTGGTAGCTGCGCGCGTCCTGGAGCTGGGCGGGCGTAAGGTCGCGGGGAATCAGGATTTGGTGGTCCTGGCCAATGCTGGCGACGTAATTGTTTGCCACAAGCGCCGACCGGATGGCGTCATTGATGGCCTTGCGTTCATCGTTGGCGGGTGACACCACAAGGCAGCGTTGCCGGGCCTCGTGGGCCTGCAGGTACTCTGCTGCGATTCGCTCGTAGCGTTTTGCCGGGTCCGGGATGGCGATGACGCGGTTCTGTTGGGTGAGGAGGTCGACAGCCTCGCGGATGTGCTCGGAAGCGGCCAGCTCTACCGCTCGCCGCAGTTCCGGGTCCTGCTGCCGTCTTATGGTTGTGAGCCGGGCTACTGCCAGCTTGTCGGCGAGAAACTGGCGCACCGGTGATCCCGCTTCGATCGCGAGGTGCTGTTTCTGGTCGCCGACGAAAACGATGCGCTCGATGCCGCGGTCGTGCGCCAGCTTCAGAAGAGTGTTGACAGGCCGGGTAGCCAGCAAGCTCGACTCATCCACTATCCATAGCTCCCGGCCGACCTTGGGTGGTAGGGGCGCGGCGAGCGCTTTGGCGATAGTGCGGCTTTCTATCCCTGCCTCGGAGAGAGCGTTGACGCTGCCGCTCGTGGTACCGAAGCCGCGCACAGTCCAGCCCTGAGTTTCAGCGAACTCCTTTACTGCGCCGACTGTAGTGGTCTTGGTGGTTCCGGCGAGTCCCTCGACGGCGCTGGCCCATTTGGGCGTGGTGAGGGTGAGCAGCGCGGCGTCTGCCTGATCAGGCAGGAGCTTGCTGGCCGCGGTCCATTGGCGCACTTGCTGAGTGCCGATGGTGGAAATGGTGCCGTCGAGCGCGCTGCGCACCGGAATCCCAGAAACCGGCTGACCGAGATTCATGTGGTCGCGCACCAGCGCGAGGTTCTGTCGTTCCAGGCGGACCATCTCGGCAGTGGTGAAACTTCCAAGAGGGTGAAGGTGTGATTTCGCGGCCGCGATAAGTTCTCGCGCCGCGCGGCGGCCTTCTATCCGCACGGTGAGATGGTCGAGGTCGGTGGCCCCGACGCCGTTTCTTAAAGCTGTGGCCACGACTTCCCGGTAGTCAGGGACGGCGTGCCGGTTGGTGGTGTGGGCCAGGGCAAATTGCAGCGAGCGTTCCGCCTGGTTGTCGGGAGTGATGGCGAAGCTCCGCGCGGGAGTTGTGGGCTGATGGTTCAGATTGATGCCGTTCTGGGCGGCGAGAGCCTCGCGCGTGGCCTTCACGGCCTCGGGGTCGTGTTGGCGCTTTGCCTTGCGGGTCTCGATTATGATTTCGCGAGCTGCCCGCGCGCTGGTGATGCCCCTTTGGGCTTTGAGCCGTTCGATGTCCTGGCAGCGTTCGGAGAATGCTTCGATCTGTTCGCGGGTGTAGCCGGCGAGTTCGAAGCTGCCCTTGGCGCCGCGCGTGATTTGATAGCCGAGCTGCTGGACGTTGCGGGCGAGCTCGGTCATGTAGACGGCATCGGCGAAGTCGCGCGCCTTGTAGATTTGTTCATGGTCGAGACTGCGCCATTGGCCATCGGGACGCTGAGTGAGATTCGCGACGAAGCTGTGATGGTGCAGTTGGGGCATCGGGCCGTGCTCGCCTGTGATGGATTCGCGAGCGTCGTAGTGTTCGAACACGACCGCGCAGAGGTTGCTGGTCTGGACCCATTCGGTGCCGCCGCGCTGGCGCGCGAGGGCGCAGCGTTCAGCCTCCTGCAACGCCCGCAAAGCGGCGTTGCGGGCGGCTTCGATGAGCCGGGTATCGCCGGCTACCAGAGCCTGGATGCTTATCGACTTGGGTGGCGAGAAGGTCATGTCAAAACCCGCTCGTTGTGTCGCGTCCGGCCGGGAAGGGCCGATTCGCAGGACGGCGCCGGAGTTGGGATCGATGCCGCGAAGCAGGAAGTCGAACTGCTCAGCTGTGACAGGGCCGGCGAGGCCGAGCGCCTCGGCGCCTTTACCTACGGCCTGGCCGATGGTCGCGGTGTCAGTGGGCGCGTAATACTCGCCTACCGCTGAGTAGTGTGCCTTGTAGTAGCTCCCAGCGTTGTCAATGGTGAGGTCGTCGCTGACGCTGACCATCGGCTTACTCTCGGGCTGGTGGAATGGCGCGGGCCGTCATTTGTGCGGCGATCTCATCGTCGTCTGGTTCGGTGGTGGTCGGGAGCGGCGGTTTAAACGCACGCGGGATGAAAGCCTGATGCCGCACGGTGAGGTGGGACTCGGGGATGCGGATGGTGGTCCGGTGATGGCCGGCGATGCACAGGTAGCCGGTGAAAGGCTGCAATAATTTGACCTCGTCAGGCAGGACGAGGACCTCGACGCTTCGGTGCGGCTGAAGGTTGATCCCTTCGCGATAGGTGCTCAAACCGGCGAGCTGGGTCATCGAGAGCCGCTCGATCTCGTGGCTGCCGATGAGCTGGCTCGCCCATTTGGCGGTTTCGGTTTCGTCCACCCGCAAGATGACCTTGGTGCTGGGGGAGCTGGTGAGGGTGATGCAGCCTTCGCGGCCGTAGATGGCCTGGAGCTGGGAAACGTTTTGCAGGCCGAGCACGACGGCAAGGCCGCGCTTGCGCCCGCGGGTGAGCAGCTTTTCAATCTGTGGCTGGTGTCCGAGTGAGGCGAGTTCGTCGGCCATTACCCAGGTTTGGTCCGTGTCGATTTCGGCGGTCATCAGCCAGCGGACCAGGCAGTCCAGCCAGAGGCCCTGCAGCACGCGGATGGCTTCGTTGATGTCCTCGCGCGACGGCAGGAATATCCAGCCGGAGCGATTCTCGGCCCATTCGCGCGCGCTCCAGGTGCGGGTGTTTTCCTGTCGTCTCGGAAGATGGATGAAGGTCTTGATGGCGTTGGTTGCCGTGCCGAGAATGCCGGCGCCCTGGTCGTGCGCTTCAGGATCGATGAGCGCATAGGCGGGTGTGCCTATGAGCGCTTCGTGTAGTTCGGCACGCGGCAGGCTCACCAGCTTGAGCAGCTCGCCGGCATCGGCGCGGTCGCGGACCACATGGAGAATCGCTTCGGCGACGGTCCGGGTTGAGTCCTGAAAGAATTTCTCGCTCTCGCTACGCGGCCGGCCTCGGATGAGAGAGGCGGCCATCGCCGCAGCGTCGACGCTGAAACTATCGTCGCGAAGTTCGGACCAGGGCGACCAGTAGGGGCAGCGGCGGTCCAGCGGATTCAGTATCCAATCGCCGCGCTCTTCGGAGTAGAACTCCTGGACATACTCGCTCTCGGGATCGATGACGATGGCGGCTTGTCCGCGCTCGGTAATTTGCTTGAGCATGTCGCGAATCGCGGTGGACTTGCCGGCTCCCGGATTGCCGGTGATAAGGAAATGCTCGCACTCGCTGCGTTCGAGGATGATGCTCTTGCCGAGGCGGATGCCGCGTGGCCGGCCGTGAAGCAGGCTGGCTATAGCGCCGCCGTGCATCTCCCGGTTATGTCGGCGGGGAGTGAGAAGCCGGAGGCCGCGGAGATGGTCGCCGGTCGCCGGGTCCTGACGCCAGCGCCACGCGAGCAACAGTCCGGCGAGCGAGAGCGGCACGAGGTCGGCGACCAATCCCCAGCCGGTTCCGGCTGTATGCCAGAACGCCTGGTAAAAGGTGTGATGGTACATTTCGGGGCCGGCGAGCCAGGCGCTGAGCGCCGCGACATGCGGGTAAGTGCCATTCACTGGAATCCACATCCAGCCCGTGAAGCGGTTCAGGAACGGCGTCTCGCCGAGTAGCGAACAGAAAATCCAGCGGCCAAAAAAAGCGTGGTCGAGGACCGGGAGATAGACTCCCACCTGATGCCAGATGATGAATGTCGTCAGAATGATCCAGAGGGCGAACAGGAAAATGAGCGCCTGCCAGATGAGCTGGGCACCGAGCACGGCGCGGGTCTTCATGGCCTGGAATTGGGCGGCGGGTGAGGGTGCGAGACGCATAGGTCGGCTGTCCGCTGGTTTATTAGTTGTTATTCTGTGCTAACTTTTAGTTATTGCTGCTTGGATGGGCGATAACGCGCACTGGCTGCGGATTCTGAAACGTGTCATCCCGAGGGGGATGAGCGCAGTATGATTCTGAAAATCGCGTCTTCGCGACGAGGCCATTTCGGCTCTGGAAACGAGCGCTACACTTCATGGACGCTCGGGCTCCGCACCATTGGGAGTGCTGGTTGTTGGGCTAGAAGGTGGGCTGGAATTTGGCCCTGCAGTGGGCTGGGATTTAGTCTTGTACTCGGCTACATGCCTGCGAAACTCGACGTTCTCCCTCTCGACTGCTTCGGCCATCGTGGCGTTCCAGTCATAGGGGGTGTCGGTAGCTTCCTGGCGCGCAGCAGCGCAGGCATCCGCTGCGGATTTGACGACACTCAACTTGATTTGGACTTTGGGCTCAGCTTTCGTTTTCGGTTTCGCTGTGTTGACCTCCCTGGGTTTCGGGTTTAAGCAACGAACTTGCGCAGCTTGGGCAGTATGCGTGGTGGCGCGACGGACCGATCAGATGGCTGGCCGTGAGCCTCGCGGGTGAGCGGGCGCTGGCGGGTACGAAAGTAAATCTGCCAGAACTGCGGATCGTGCCGGCCCAGCATCCGAATCAGCCACTGCACGGGCCAAGCGAAGAACGCAGCGCCAATGAGGAACCGCCAGTTCCAGGTGACGACCGCCATCGTGCCGAGGCCGGCCGCCATGAGATTGTTGACCATAGACAGCTGCCACTCACCGCCGCGCAGCAGCTTCGGTCGAATCAGCGACTGGTAGACGGTATTCCCAATCGGGAAGTCGCTCGCTGAGCCACGCGTCGAGGAAATGGCCGTTGGGAGATTCGGCGATAATCTGGCGGGCGCGCTCGACGTCCTTGTAGCCGGTAGCCGAGCATATTGTCTTTGCCACGTCGCCGAGGGCGAGGGCAAAGAGACGAGATCCAATTGCTGATCTGAAGTAGTACTCGCGGCGGCTGCTGGCGCCGCTGATGATGGCGATGTCGTGTTCATTGAGACCAAGCTCCAGATACATTTGTGCGACGTGCTGACCACGGGCTTCAGGGTTCGGTAGGAAGACCTTGCCGGGGCAGGATTCGAGCAACAGCCCGCGATAAGGATGGTTCACGATCTCGGTGAGGCTTTGCGTCGCCAGGACATAGGAGGCGTTCCGCTTACGTCCGCTCCGGATGGCATCGAAGAACCAGTCGGCTGAGGTCGGGTCGGAGAGCAGCGCCCAGGCCTCATCGATGAGGATCCAACAGGGCTCGCCGTTGAGACGGCACAGGACCGACTGAAGCACCAGCTCGGTTGCCGGTGCTGACACGCGCTTGTCGTATGACATCAGGCCGCGCATCTCGAACACCGTGAGGAGTGGTATGGTCTCGTTGGGTGGTGCACCTTCAGCGTTGAAGATGTGGCCCCACGCCTCGATATATTGCTGGAGGATGCGGCGGATCTTTCCGCGCTCGTCGGGACCATCGCTGTGTATGAGGGCGCGGAGGCCGGCGAGGCTGCGCACGCCCTCCCTCTGTGCCGTGCGCAAGGCCAGGCTGAAGTCCTCGAACGCCCGTTCGGAGAGCTCGAAGTCCTTCCACCGCTTGAACAGCCGCTCGAACCACCCGTACAGAAATGGCAGGCCGCCGGGCAGGTCGAGGAAGGCCATCGGGTTGAGTGGCGGCGTGTCCGGGGAGCCGATATCCCGGTAGTCGCCCTGCATCAGGTGGGCGAGCACGAAGGAGCTGTGATCGACGTCGAGGCAGACGATGCGCGCGGACGGTATGGCCGCGTAGGCGGTGATCATGGTCCCGATCAGCGAGCTCTTGCCCGTGCCGACGGGTCCGATGATGAGCTGGTTGCCGACGCCGTCGATATGAGTGGGATAGTAGAACGGGGTCTTGGAGCCCGACCCTCCACATATCAAGGGAGTCGGCGTCTGCCGCGGATAGAACTCGCAGTCCACGTAGGGCAGTCCGGGCCAGTGGTCGGCGGGCAGCACCAGGTCGGCGAAGTTCGCGCCAGTGATCAGCGGGCGCCTGATGTTCGATGTCCCGTTGGCCGGCCACGTGCCTTCGATGGCCTCGGTCGCGTTCATGTCCTCGATGTGCGCCATGATGCCGAGCGCGTGGCAGTCGCGCTGGAGGTCACGCCGCCGGAGGTCGGCGCGTTCGGGGTCGTCGTCGCGGACAGCGGCGACGATGGTGGCCCAGCCGAAGGTCATACCTGCGGCTGATGCCGCGATGGCGGCGTTGATGTCGGCGAGCTGTTCGGTCGTGTCGTGGTCGGCCTTCACGTTCCTGCCGAACCAGCCTTTGACCGTGTTCCAGACGGTGCCGAGAATCTCCCGGTTCCAGTGCTTCTTCTCGAGCTCGAGTTGCTGGCGCGCGTCGTAGGGGTCGAGGCAGATGAAGCGGGCACTGACGGTCATGCGGCCCCGGTGGCGGAGCAGCACGGCGAGAATCTGGGGTACGGTCTGCGCGGGGTAGCCTGTGATGCAGAGGGGTCGCAGGTGGAATCCGTTGATGTACGGCTCCTGGCCGCCGATGAAGTGCTCGCAGCCGATTACCTCGTTTAAACGCACATGAGGCTCGGGCATGGCCGCTGGGAACTCGTGATACGTGTCGTGGCAGGTGACCGTCATGATGAGGTCGCGGAAAGTCTCCAGGGGAGAGAGGCGGGACAGGCTGACCGCGCTGGCCGCCGCATCCTCGAAGGCCGAGAACCGGCTGAGCGCATACTCCCGGAGTAGATCGTTTCGGGCCTGACGTTGAGGCCCGTTGCTGGCTAGCATTGCGGCCCGTAGCCAGCTTTTTAGGGGATTCTCGAATTGATGGGTCAGATAGAGGCGGGTGAGGGTTATCCAGTGGTTCTCGGCGGCGAACTGCGCTCGCCTTTCGGCATCAACGAGAGCCGCAGCGCGGCACGCGAAATGGCGCTCGGGCGGCTCGATCGCAGGCAGGCGATGATACAGGACCTGAACCATGTCGCCGGTTCCCAGGTGAAGGAGGGCGCCGGCGAGCTGGCGCGAGCACGAGGCGATATCGGCGAGGGTACTCGACTCGGGCGAAGGGCCGGTCAGGTTATAACCAACCATCACGCCGTTAGCGCGAAGGTCAACGGCACCATCCGGGAAGAATCCGCGCCAGGGAAGTATCGACGGGAGGCTCTCGTCTTTCATTGTTTGGTCCAGAAGGGCTTGACGGTCGAGGCGAGCAGGGTGCGCGGGATGCTCCCGTAATACCTGCTGTCGTAGCTCAGGGGATTGTCACCGAGCACCCAGTACTGGTCGGGCTCCAGCTTGAAGGTTCCGTAAGGGTAGTGGGGATAGGGCGAGGCCTTGGGGACCGCGCTGTTGGCCACCAGCTTACCGTTGACGTACGTTCCTGCGGCCGTCACTTGAATCGAGTCATTCGGCATTCCGACCAGCCTTTTGAGCGGGTCCTTCAGCAGCACCAGGGCGTTGCGCGCCAGCGGCTGGGTGGTGATGCGGTAAAGGCCGACGGGCTCGCTGGCGCTTTGGTTGAGCGTGAAGTGAGTCAGCAGATAGAGGGCAACGATCGTCACAGCTAAGAAGCTGTAGAGGGCGGCTTTGGTCATGGTTGCTCCTGAATCACGAGCGGTTCGGGAGTGGGCCGAGGGAC
>Ga0306920_100001041_pt1 | contig 34112 bp, 29 predicted proteins | sample flu12Cox44000170_FD_204666 | JGI IMG/M metagenome (GOLD analysis project Ga0306920, IMG submission 204666) | Lab enrichment of tropical soil microbial communities from Luquillo Experimental Forest, Puerto Rico - flux4day.12C.oxic.44.000.170 (v2)... | ecosystem: Environmental > Terrestrial >...
CGTACGTAGCGCCTGGCGGCCCGAGACCGGCCTTCGAGGCGTGGGTTGAAGGCGCTTGAACGGCGTGCCGCCGGCCGTTCCCATCGAACGACCGCTATGCGCCGCGGCGATCGGCAGGTGTCGACCCACAGCAGCCACGCAACACGCCTGTTAGCTTGCCCGAATCCGGTCGTTCAGACCGTCGCTTTCAACTCCCTTGGCATAAGCGACAGAGATTGATTGGGTGGGGGATGAAGGGCAACTCCGCAGCGGTTGCGGCCTTGCTATGAGCGTACGGCAACGACCGCTAGTGCCCGCAAAGCCGAACGTAGGCGACGACCGCATCGGCACAGTAGTCGCGAGCCCGGCATCGCGCGCCTGGCGGGCGTGTCGCCCTGGTCAGGGTGTCGCGAGCCTTAAACCCCAGCAGCCTTGATCAGCGTCAGCGCCCGCGCATTGAGGGCATCGCGCACCCATGCATCTCATGGTCAGCTCACGCATTCACGGGTTGCAGATATTCCGTGAACCCCTGGAACCACATCAGTTCGACGAAGTCGCACACTGAGTGCCAAGCCGTCATCGTGGAGTACGGGCATCATCCGTGGGCAAATCTGCACGACGTTCTGTCGCGCTCGCCAACGCACCCGGCGCGCGACATCGGTGCCTTGCTGCCTAGCAGTTGGACGCCGCCGCAGGTTGGATGACCGCTTGCCGCCAAGCAGTTGGCTTTCGGGTATTGTTCGGCGAACACCGCCTTGCCGGCGAAAGTGCAGCCTCTCGCTTCGATGGGCTTTCGTATGGGCTAGCGATCACCTAGACTCACGGCATTCTTATCCGCCGAAAGCCTATGTCCAAACTCGCCACCCTCAAGAAGCAAATCGCCGCCCTCGAAGCTCAAGCCGAGCGCATTGCGAAGGAGGAAATGTCCTCCGCGATCGCGAAGGTCAAGGCAATCATGACGGAGTACAACCTCTCCATCGAGCACCTGACTCAAGCCGTTGGCAGCAAGCGTTCCGCGAAGAAGTCGAGCGCGAGGGCCAAGGCGAAAATGAAGGCCACTTCGATAGCGAAGTATGTCGATCCCAAGACCGGCAAGACCTGGTCGGGCTTTGGTCGTGCCCCCGGTTGGATTGCCGGGGCGAAGAATCGCGACGCTTTCCTCGTTGGTGCAAGTCCTGCTGCCAGCACCGAGCCAAAGGCAGCGGCTGCCACGAAGAAGTCTGCGGCCAGGACTGCAAAGATCGTCAAGGTAGCCAAGAACGCTGTGAGCCAGGCGGCAAAGAAGTCCGTGTCTGCGAAGGGGAGCAAGGCGCAGAGCGCGCCGGCCGCGGCCAAATAGGAGGGCTGCGGCCAAGAAGGATTCCGACAAGAAGTCCGAGTCGAGAAAGACTGCTTCAAAGACCGTCGCACCGGCAGCGACTGGGCAGTCGGCAGCCCGGTGGCGTAACAACCGCGCCACCTTCGCTCACTGGCCACCTTCCGGGCGCGAAAGGCCGCAAGCAAGAGGCTCATCCTCCAAGATCGACGGCGGCTGATTGGGCCGCTGACTGCGCGCTTGCTCCGCTCGCGCCATCAGCCACCATCTTGCGGCGCTTCGGTACCCGCAGGCTCTCGATCTTGCGAATACCGCGGGTCGCCTTTTCGGCGGCAGCGGGTCAACCGCTGATCTCCCATTGGTTCTGAGATCAATATTGAGGCGCATCAACGATAGGCGGCTCACCAGCCTCCGTCACGCCGCAAGCGACCAGGCGCTCGCAGTAGCGCTGCAGCCGCTGCGAGTCGCAGTGGATGACCAGTGAGCGCACGCGCCCCCAGCGCAGTTCGAACTCATGCACGCCCGTGTTGGACCCGGCAGTGCCGTCCGGCAGCGTGAAACGGTCGTCCCACGCGACAGTTGCGACAGTTCGCCAAGGCATGCCTCCGACCACAATGGCGCGAACGTCGAACACAAGACCCGGCAGCAAGCGCTGCAGGCGGGCATACCAGCGCGCTGTGGACTCCGGCGTGTGCCGCTCTCCGGCCAGCGCGTGCTCGCCGGGCATTACATGACGATGGCGCGGCGCGAACTGCGCGACGATTCCGCCGTAGCGTCCGGCGTTGATGTCCGCAAAGGCGCGGTGGAGCTTGCGGCGAACGATCGCGTGGTACATGGTGAACCTCCAGTGCGAACTTGACAGTGTCAACATCGGCTCATCGTGAGCACTTATCTTTCTTGTGTCAAGATTGGCCATGCCATCGTCCACGACTTCCGCGCCTTCACTCCGTCGCGTCGCGCCGCGCCCCTACCACCACGGCGACCTTCGCGCAGCGCTGTTGGCCACAGCCGCACGCTGGCTGGACGAACAGGGCGTCGAGGCGCTGACGCTGCGCGAACTCGCCCGAGCTGCAGGCGTCTCCCACGCTGCGCCATACCACCACTTCGCCAATCGCGACGAGCTTCTGGCGGCCGTCGCCGAGTGCGCGTTCGACCGCTTGGCAGCCGCATTGGCCGCCGCCGCGAGCGCTCCCGATGCCGGGCACGCGTTGCTGGACATCGGCGAGGCCTACGTTCGCGAGGCGCTTGCCCATCCCGCCCAGTTCCGCCTCATGTTCGGCTCGCTACTGGCGCGCAAGGCCGGGCATCCAGGACTGAAGCGCGCAGCGGAAGAAGCGTTCACGGTGTTGCTGCAAGCAGCGACGCGCTTCGCGCCGGAGCGAGCGCTCGAGATAGCGCTGGGCGGCTGGAGCCTATCGCACGGTGCCGCCCATCTGAGCATCGACGGCGCATTCATCTCCCTGCCAATCGCACCCGAGCGAGCGCGCCAACTCGCGCGCGTTGATGCGGCAGCGCTTGTACGAAGCTCGATCACTGCCTTATTGCAATTGCCATAGCCAGCGAAGCAATAACAACGCTAGCATGCGATCCCGAACTGTAGTCAGGCTGCACCCTAGACTTCGAGCATTCCTTCTACTGCAGACAGCGCGCAGCGCGCCTTCGTTAAGTTCGTCAGCTCGACTCGACTCCAAAGGGAGTGCTTGAATCCTCCACCATCGCTGAAGTCTTCAAGAGCGAGCGAACATGCCGCTCAAAACAACCGGTCGAACCTTGGACGATTCAGCTTGAGCTCCAGCGGCTCCAGGCACTGCCCCTCGCCTCGCTATCACGCTGTGCCTACGGCGCCGGAGGGCTTAGCACTTCTGGTAGTGCTGGCGGGGGACTGTCTTGGAGTGTCTCGTTTACGTGCTGCGGTAGTTCTGCCTGGTGCGCACGGATCTTCTCGTAGCGGTCGACCGACAGCGTATCGCTTTGCAGCTCATCGCGCATCACTACTGGCCTGAGAAAAACGAGCAAGTTAGTCTTCTTTCGCATCTTTCCGAGACTACGAAACAGTCCCCCAAACAATGGAATATTGCCCAGAACCGGAATGGCATCTGCTGATTGCGTGCTGCTGTCCTCGATCAGTCCTCCGAGCACCAAGATCTTGCCGTCGTTGACAACGACTGTTGATTCGATTGAGCGCTTGTTGGTAGTCGGGCCAGAAGAGGAGCTTGTGCTGGCAACAGATGATGACTCTTGCAGAATTGTCATTCTGATCGCACCGTTGCGTCCGATTTGAGGCCGAATTCTCAGTGTTAGGCCGACATCCTTGCGCTCGATCGTCTGAAACGGGTTCGTTGAGCTCGATGTTGCGTTTGTGGTGTAAGAGCCAGTGACGAATGGGACGTTCTGACCAACAACAATCTTAGCCTCCTCGTTGTCGAGCGTCACGATGTTCGCAGTTGAAAGTATGTTTGTGCCACTGGTCGACTCGAGTGCCGCAGCAACAGTACCGAGAGTCAGCTGAGTCGATTCACTGATGTTGAAAATGCTCCTCCACTGCAGGCCAACATCAAGTGCTCGTGAGGCATCCACTTCAACAACCAGCGATTCGACATACAACTGAGCACGCCGAACATCAAGCTCGCTCACCACGGCGCGAATGTCACGGTAAATCGGCTCAGGGGCTGTAACGATAAGCGCGTTACTTGCTGGATCGGCTTGTATGTAGCCACCGATAGATGGGCTTGCAGCAGCATTCACCGGCGTGGTTGAAGAGACCTCGCTGGTTGAGCCCGCCCCTCCGCCGACGAGGCCCTGAGTCGGGCTGGCCCGAGGTGGCGCGGGCGAACTCGCGCTTCCGCCAACAGATGTACTGTTGGATCCCGCCGCCTTTAGCGAGTCGAGTGAAGGAAGAGCTGCCCGGAGCACCGTGGCCAATCTGGTTGCGTCGGTGTTTTCAAGATAGATCACATGCACGTTGCGCACGCCAATCCCACTAGAACCAGGTACATCAAGTTGGTTGACAAGCGCCCGAATCGCTGCAAGCCGAGCTTCGTTCGGTGCGCGGACCAACAGTGCGTTCAGATTGGTGTCGGCGATCACGCTGGTCGCGCTCGCACTTGCGCCAGCCGCAGATGCCGCCCCGCCATCGCTCAGCTTCGAGATGGCTGCAGCTATGTCCGACGCGATCGCGTTGTGCAGCGGGATTACCTCGACATCCGCGGCGTTGGGCGTATCGAGTGCAGCCACTATCGAGCCTATTCGAACAAGGTTACTCGCGTAGTCCGTGATGATCAGCGTGTTGTTTCCCGGATTTACGTTGATCGTGTTGTTCGCCGTAATCAGAGGCCTCAGTACCGCCACGAGATTCGCTGCGTTCTCATGCACGACGCGAATAATCTGAGTCTCCACATGATCGCCGCTTCCGGTGCTTGGTGTCGTCGTGACTACGCCCGTTCGAAGCTTCGCATCGGCCTCCGGGACGACCTTTAGCAGGCCGCTTGCCTCGACCAGAGAAAATCCCTGACCCCGCAGTGCCTCGGTAAACAATAGCGTCGCACGAGCCGGAGTGACTGGCGCATCCGTAGAAAATGTGATCGTGCCCTTGACCCTCGGGTCGACGACGACATCCTTGCCAAGCAAGGTTGCCATCGCTTTTGCGACGGCTGCGATATCGGCATTCTCGAATGCAAACGTCGCATGCGCCAGTTCGGAACGGCCACTAGCGCCGGCGGCATGAGCAAAGCATGACGCCATCAAAGCAGCCAATGCCGTTGACCGCAGTGTCAAAGAGAAGGAAGCCAATGGATACGACTCGAGTGAGGTGCGCTGCAACGCGCTTACCCCACGAGCGCACATTGCTGATGTTCGGTTGACGCCTGCATCAGCGTGCTTATTCTCCGGCATCCGTGTAAACAAAGATGCGTCTGCATGTGGCGCCACGTGACGACCGCCTCGGCGCGTCACGTGACGTGACACCTCGAATGGCAGTCCTTCAACAGCACCCCTTCTTCGTCCAGGCAGACACAGGGAAATCGACGTTGTTCACCTTGAAAAATTGCCGTACTCTGCGTGTTGTAAGCCCCCTGAATCTCGGATGGCGCTAAACGTCCAGGGGCCAATTTTCCGTGCCGGCGTCCAAGAGCTGATAGCCGATACCTCGCACAGCCTCAATCTTGAGGCCCAGCGTTCTGAGCCGACGTCTAAGCCTCGAGACGTAGAGCTCCACTGCCGCTTCATTGATATCAGGCTTGGCGCGCGCAAGTAGTTCGACCAAGGCCCGCTTGAGAGCGACGTCGGGAGATCGCCGCGCGAGCAACTCGAGGACATCGAATTCACGGGGTGGCAGAACCAGCCGATTTCCGCAGATGAATGCCGATCGCTCGTCTATCGACAGCGTCAGGGAACCGATGCTAATGACCTGCTCCATAGCGCCATTAGCTCGACGCACCAAGCGTTCGATTCGCGCATCCAGCTCTTCCGCCGCGAAGGGCTTCGTCAGATAGTCATCTGCCAGTTGAAGACCTTGAACTCGATCGAGGAGCCCGGCGCGCGCAGTAGCTATGACTACCTGAAACGGGAACAGTTGCTCCCGCGTGTGCTTGAGCCAGGACAGGCCGTCGCCGTCTGGAAGCCCAAGATCCAGCACCACGACATCGTATGCATTCTCGCGAATCGCACTACTTGCAAGGCTAAGGTCGGAGGCGTGCCGAACGATCCACCGCCGCCCTTGCCAACGCTTCAACAATTCGTGTGCTATCGCTGGATCGTCTTCAACCAAGAGGAGTCGCATCGCCCGTACAAAAAATGGCGCGCTGAATGCGCCTATCCAAAAATTGGCTGCGCAACATGCTCTCTGGACATCGCTCGGGAATTTAGCTACCTAGCCGCCGCCTGCCACAGCTGTCGGAATGGGCGACGCCTTGAGGCTGCTTCGAAGATCTTGAAATGCGCGCGAATTTCGCATCGCGTCGCGCGCTGCCTCCTGAAGCATATGAACATCTGTCGACGAAATGCTGAACGCTGTCGGAACGTGGAGAGCTTCGCGGCGTCGCTCAGGGTCGGGAATGTCGTGCAAGCTCAAGCTCACGACGTGTATCTCGGCATCAGCCGCAAACGGACTGTCGGGCGTGCCACGATGGCGATTCAACTCCTCGTTCCAACGACGAAGATCGTCGTCCAGCATTTCCAACGTCACGTGCGTGACTCTCGCCCCAGCACCGAAAAGTAGCGATTCCATTACCTGGGGTCCGCTGGGGATGCGGTCACTTTGGTCTATGCGTTCGGCGAGATCCCTCTCCGAATTGACGGAGATGAGAATGACCTGGTGAATGGAGTTCGCAGGCAGTCCTCGAAAGCTGTCCTGGATGGAGCCGCGAGCAACGACACGATCGATCAGTCCCCGCAAACCGAGGTTGTCAGATAAGCCACCGTCAACAAGATGCAGGTAAGGACGCTCGCGAACATCGATATAGCTTTCTGCACTCGATTTCAGCATCCGCACTCGGTAGTTCGCGTCAGAGCTCGCGTTGCCATTAGCGGCAGCGGACAACGTATTCGGACACGAACCGGCATGATTTGCCAGCGTCATCGGACTCAAGACGATTGGCACGGCCGAGGACGACGCCACTGCGAACGACAGAGGGACGCTGTCAAGGTCGGAGCAGATCAGCGCGAACTGTTCGTAGGTGAATTCGAACGGAGAACCTGTTGTTAGGTCTGTGGCGGTAACGAGAAGCGCCGGCCCGCTCTTTCGAGCTGTTAGGTCCCCGAACGTCAGCCCGTGATAGAGCTTACTCAAGCGCTCTTCAAGAACGTTCGTGCGGCCATACCAGGGTGACCACATTCGCCGAAAGTTGGCGGGCGACAATATCTCCGAAATTAGGTCACCGTCGAAATTCTGGAGCAAGAAATCCGGCTCGAACTGAGTCAGCGTCCCATCGCCAAACGCCGCGTAGTGAGCAGCCAGGATGCTTCCACCCGAGACCCCGCTGATCAATCCGAGTTGATCGAGCAGGGTCGTCTGTTTCCCGCCGATCTCGAAGCTTGTTGCCTTCATCTCCCGAAGCACGCCCAAGCCAAATGCTGCTGCCCGAGCCCCGCCGCCCGACAAGGTGAGTGCAACTATCACGGGCCGCTGCTCGATGTTGTCAGGTCGAGTTCCGGGCGCATCAGCGATCGGCACGTATGGAGCGGCGGCCGGCTGGTTCTGCCAAGGGCGTACTGTCGAGCATCCGCTCAGCACTGCAACGGCAAGAAGCGCTGACAGCAAGAAGGTTCTCATGGGCATGGCCGAAGTAATATTGATCAATCAATCGTGTTTGGGGAGTGTCAAGCGCATCGTGAGCCCGCCGCCGTCACGCAGCGAGGCATCGATACGGCCGTCATGCAACACCATTGCTCGACGTGTAATCGCAAGTCCCAACCCAGACCCCGTCACGGGATCGCTTCCTGGCACTCTCGTGAATGGATCGAAGATGGCATTCAGCATCTCGGGTGGGACGCCGGGGCCTCGATCATGCACTTCTACGGCCAAGCAAGTGCCATCGTTGATGATGTGCGCCGCGACCTCGATTTCTCCGCTGGGCGGACTGAATTTCAAGGCGTTGCGGATCACGTTTTCAAACGCTCGATAAAGCAATTCTCCATGGGCCATCGTGATGAAGCGACCCGTCGCCTCGAACCTCAGCGTCTGCTTGGCGGCTCGTGCTTCAAATTCGGCATCCTCCGCGATCGCCTGCAATAGTTCGATCACGTCCACGCGTTGCGGCGGCGTGCCCGTCGACCCCGCATTGAGCCTATGAAGCGTCAGCAGTTCCTCGACCAGCCCGTCAAGACGGCTGCTCTCGTAGCTGATTCTCTGAAGCATTTCGGCTGTCTGCGATGGATCTTGATCTATCAAACCGATGGCTGCCTGCAGCCGGCTCAATGGCGATCTGAGTTCGTGAGAGATGTCGTGCATCAGATCGCGATTCACCTGAGTCAGGAGTTCGATGCGCTCAGCCATTCGATCGAAGTCCTGTGCGAGGTCCGTAATCTCGTCGCGCCGCCCTCCCATCAGTGGTGCTGCCCTGGTATCGAGCATCCCATCGGCGAAGCGCCCGAGAGCCCAACTCAGATGACGCAGGGGTCTCGAGAGGTACCACGCTAGACCGAGACTGATCCCAAAGATCGCAATCGTCGCGGAGATGAGCGGAACCATCGGAATAGGCCCAAGCATCGGGGTACCTTCAACAACTGGCGGAGCATGCCCTGTCAGCAGCAAGTACCCAACCGCGCCCGCGATTGCAAGAAACATGCTACTGGCCACAGCCAGCAGCAGCTTCCAGAAGAGACGCCTTCCATGACGTCGACGGCCTGCCATTGCTAGTCACTTACCAACTGATAGCCGAGCCCGCGGACACTGTGAATCCATGACTGCCCATCAGAACGCAATCCGAGCTTCTGTCGAATGCTGCTGATGTGCACATCAATGCGGCGGTCATAGCGTTCCAGCGGACGCCCGAACACCTTCAGAGAGATGTCGTTCTTGCTGATCAATTCACCGGCGTGACGCGCAAGAACCTCGAGCAAGCTGAACTCAACGCCTGTCAACTCCAACGGTTGCCCTCGCCATAGTGCGCGCCGACTTGCTGGCCAGAGCGTGAGCTCGCCAGCTTGAAAGACGCTTGAACCCGCCGCCCCGGTCGCAACATCGCGACTCTCTGTACGACGGAGGATGGCACGAATGCGCGCGACTAGTTCGCCTGGTAGACATGGCTTTGGCACGTAGTCGTCCGCCCCCATGTCGAGCCCGACGATACGGTCCACGCTGTCACCGCGCGCAGTCAACATGAGGACTGGCACTTTGCTCTTGGCCCGGATGCGATGGAGCGTCTCGATCCCGGACAGGCCAGGCATCATGATGTCGAGCACGATGATCGCGTAGTCGCCGATCGTAGCCTTGACAGCCCCTCGCTCGCCATCGTGCACAACGTGCACTTCAAATCCTTCACGCTCCAGATACCGCGAGAGCATCTCCGTTAGACCGACGTCGTCGTCGATGAGTAGCACTTTGAGAGTCATGATTTCCGCGGAACCCACACGCAAAAGTATCTCATTGAAGAACTTTCGGCCGCGTTGGCGACAAGTAGTTTTTACCCAGCTTAACCCTCGCAGATGGCGGTGAACAGAGGGCGTTCCTAGGATCGTCTTGCCGACTGCAGCCTACGGCGCGAAAAGGCGGCGCAATCGTTCACCCGATCTAAAGGAGGCCTCAATGGCCACGCTCTCACGACGCCGCTACATTTTTGCGGCCGCACTAGTTCTCAGCTTGCTTTCGGGCTGTGTGGTTCCTCCTCTCGGGCCCGGTCCGGGGCCTGGCCCCGGACCGGCGCCACTTCCGCTGCCGATCCATCCGCCCCTGCCGCTCGCGGGGCCGGCCGCAGGATCGCCGATGTTGCCTGGTCGGTAGAACCCGCAGTAGCGCCAAACGCGACACTCCCGCCGAGCCGGCGTGTCGCGCATCGCGTCCACCCCTCCCCGGTTGCGATGCGCCCCTCACATCCTTGCCGCCTGGGCACTGTCGCCTTCTGGGCCTGCCCTGAGCCCTAGCGCTCGGCGCCCGATTGGTGACGCACGTAGACCTATTGGCCGCCGCGCGAGTGTGAAGGCTCGCGCGCGGCGGCCCCGCGTCCCAGGGCTATGAAGTGATTTTTACCGTGCTTTACCCATCTGTACGGAGCTCAACGGAGGCCCTTTCTACGATGACATGAGCCGTCACACATCAGAGCGAATCGCCTTGTCCCTCACCTCAGTCGTACGAGTCGCACTCGTCGCCACGACCGCGCTGCTGCTCGCGGCGTGTGCCACGGGGCCTCAATATCTTGCGCCAAACATGCCGGCACCGGCAACATGGCACGCCGATCTGCCGCATGGCGGCCAAGTCAGCGCAATGCGCGACTGGTGGAACCAGTTCGATGATCCCGCTGTAGCCAGGCTGATTTCGCTTGCCGAGGCCAACAGTCCCGACTTGAAGAAGGCGTGGGCAGGCATCGAGAAGGCGCGTGCCACCGTGGTCACCGCGCGTGCGGCAGGCCTACCCAGCGTCGACGGCAGCGCGTCAGTAAGCCGCGCGCGTCAGCAGACGCAACCAGGAACGGTGTCCGTAGGAACAACCAGAAGCGTCGGTGCCGATGCTTCTTGGGAAGTCGATCTGTTTGCCAAGGCGAGGCGAGGCACCGAAGCAGCACGCGCGCGCGTTGACGCTCGCACGGCCGATTGGCACGACGCTCGCGTCTCCCTTGCGGCAGAGGTCGCAGACACCTACGTTCAATACCGCGCCTGCCAGCAACTGACCGAACGCTATGAGCGAGAACTGCAATCTAACGAAGAGACTGAGGACGCCACCGCCGTGGCGGTGCGAGCGGGCTTCAATCCGATGTCCGACCAGGCTCTTGCGGAGGCGAGCGTTGCGAGCGCCGAGTCGACGCTCCAGCAGCAGCGCTCAGAGTGCGAGTTGCTAGTCGAATCGCTGGTCTACCTGACCGGCGTCGATGGCGTTGCGCTGCGTGACCTGCTTCGAACCTGGGAAGCGGTTGGTATGCCGAGCCGATTTGTCGTTCCGGAACCAAAATGGCTCGTCGTTTCGGCTGTACCGGCTCAGGCGCTGCAGCAGCGACCAGACCTCTCTTCGTTGGAGCGGGAACTAGCCGCCAGCACCGAGGAGATTGGCCAGGCTCAGGCAGACCTGTATCCGAGCCTGTCACTGTCAGGATCGATCACGCTGTCAGCGAGTTCGGGCGCCTCAGCCCTGTCCACTTGGTCTTTTGGTCCGTCGCTGTCAATTCCGCTGTTTGATTCCGGAAGACGACGGGCCGCTGTTGACACGGCCTGGTCCAGCTATTGGATTGCTCGCGCCAACTACGAGAAGGGTGTTCGCAGCGCCGTGAAAGAGGTGGAGCAGGCATTGATCAACCTGTGCGGCGCACAGCAGAGATCCGAGTTCGCTGAGCGTGCTGAGCGTGGCTACGCGAGCTACTTCAGAGCCACGGAGGCGAAGTGGCATTCAGGCACGGAGAGCCTGCTGACCCTTGAGGAAGCGCGTCGCTCCGCGCTGTCATCCGAGATCAATCTCATCACCCTCCAGCGTGATCGCGTTGAGTACTGGATTGCGCTCTACAAGGCACTCGGCGGTGGTTGGGAGCCGGGAACGCCTGCGTCGTCGTCCGGCGGCGCGCTAGAAGACTCCAAGAAGGAACAATGATGAAGTTTGACGATTCGATCCTGCCCGCTAGTGTGATCGCGCTCGGCGCTGTTGTCTCGGCCTGTGCGTTGGCTTGGTTCGGGCAACCGTCCTTGGCAGCGACTTCCTCCGATGCCAAGGCACCGAGCGTGCTCACCGTCGATGCAGTGACACCTCGCTACGCCACGTGGCCCGACTTTGCGCAAGGCAGTGGGCCTCTTGCTGCGTGGCAGGAAATCGTCGTGAGTCCCGAAACAGGGGGGCTGAGAGTCGCCGAACTTTTGGTCGACGTCGGTGAGCATGTCCGACGCGGTGACCTGCTTGCGCGACTCGATGACAAGAGCTTGCAGGCGGATCTTCGGAAACAAGTGGCCGCCGTCGCACAGGCGCGCGCCTCGCTTGAGCAGGCCACCTCCAATCTCGAGCGCGCTCATATGGTCGACGGCAGCGGTGCTCTATCCGCGCAGAAGCTTGAGGAATACCGGATCAACGAAATGACGTCCCGCGCAGGGCTCGATTCCGCACAGGCCGATCTTGAGATCGTTCAGCTCAAGCTCCGCCAGACGCGCATCGTTGCGATTGACGATGGCGTCGTGTCGTCGAAGTCTGCGGTCCTGGGCAGTGTGGTAAGCGCCGGCGCGGAGATGTTCCGGCTCGTGAGGCAAGGGCGTGTTGAGTGGCACCCGGAGATGGATGTCCGGCAGATAACCGGCATCAAGGTCGGCCAAGTCGCTCACGTGACATTGCCTAATGGCCAGTCCATTGACGGGCGCGTTCGAATGATCGGGCCGACCCTCAGTACCGGAACCGGCCGTGCAACCATCTACGTCACTTTGCCCAGTGGAACCACCGCTCAACCGGGCATGTTCGCGAGCGGCACCATCGAGTTTGCTCCTCGTCCGGCCACCGTACTGCCGCAGACCGCGGTCACTCTGCGCGACGGCCGTGCATACGTCTACGTAATCAGCGCGGACAACACTGTCAGCAGTCGACTTGTCAGCGCTGGGCGTCGCGAAAGGAACCAGGTCGAGGTCGACGGCCTGCCCTCGGGGATCAGGGTCGTTGCCGACGGAGGCGCGTTTCTTTCCGATGGCGCGCACGTAACTGTAGCGCCAACGCCTGCAACTCTCCGTGTCGAGAGCAGCTCGACGAAAGGGGGTCTTCGATGAACGTCTCGGCCTGGTCTATTCGAAACCCCGTTCCCGCTCTGTTGCTATTTGCATTGCTGGCTGTTCTTGGCCTCCTGGGATTCCGTAAGCTGCAAATCCAGGATTTGCCGGACATGGAGTTGCCAACGGTGCAGGTGATGGCAACCCTCGAGGGCGCGGCACCTTCTCAGCTCGAAACAGAAGTTGCGCGCAAGATCGAAGACAAGCTGGCCTCGCTGAGCCGCCTGGATCACCTGACCACAACCATCACTGACGGTTCAGTCCAGATCAGCGCCAGCTTTGAAATCGACAAGGACGCCGAGGAGGCCCTCAGTGAGGTTCGCAACGCAGTAAGCAGTGCGCGCGCCGACTTGCCGTCTAGCATGTCCGACCCGACTGTATCGAAGTTGACTACCGCGGGATCGCCATTCGTCACTTATACGATTGAAGGTGCGCTGCTTGACGAGCAGGACCTATCCTGGTTCGTCGACAACGATCTCTCCAAAGCCCTGCTGACCGTGAAGGGCGTCGGTACGATTTCGCGCGTGGGGGGGGTTGACCGAGAAGTGCACGTCGATCTCGACCCGACGTTGATGGCGGGTTTGGGTGTCACACCTTCTGATGTCTCGGAAAAGCTCCGTGCGATGCAGATGGAGAGTTCCGGGGGCGAAGGAAGCATCGGCGGTCAGCGCCAATCAGCGCGCTTGATCGCAACTTCGGGCACGCCTGCGGATGTGGCTGCCATCACCGTGCCGCTGGCGGATGGTCGCTACCTTCGACTCGACCAAATTGCCCGCGTCAGCGACAGCGCCGCAGAACGGACGACGCTCGCTTTTCGCGACGGGAAGCCGGTCATAGGGTTCCAGATCACGCGCTCTCGCGGGTATTCAGACGTCGCTGTCTCTGCAGACTTGAAGCGGGAAATCGACAGATTTGAACAGGCGCACCCGGGCATTCACATCGCTGAGGCAAGCAATTCGGTGGCGCCGATCAAGGACAACTATCAGGGCTCCATGCATTTGCTGCTCGAGGGAGCGCTGCTGGCGATCATTGTGGTTTGGGCATTCCTGCGCGATTGGCGGGCGACCTTCGTTTCAGCGACCGCGCTCCCTCTGTCCATTCTTCCGACCTTCGGCTTCATGGCTCTGGCGGGCTACTCGCTCAACGTCATCACGCTGTTGTCGCTGTCGTTGGTGGTGGGCGTCCTGGTCGACGATGCCATCGTTGAAATCGAGAACATCGAACGGCACCTGCGCATGGGCAAGAGTCCGTTCGACGCCGCGATGGAGGCGGCTGACGAAATCGGTCTTGCTGTCATCGCGACCACTTTCACCCTGGTGGCAGTCTTCCTGCCGACCGCTTTCATGGGCGGAATCTCGGGGAAGTTCTTTCGGGAATTCGGCATCACCGCGTCAGTGGCCGTGCTTGCGTCACTACTTGTCGCGCGCTTGCTCACCCCGATGATGGCCGCCTATCTGCTCAAGCCGCTGGGCGCGCATGCCGCGGGCGGCGCAGACGGCCCGTTGATGAGTCGCTATCTCAGCTGGGTCCGTGCAGCGCTGTCTCGACGCAAGGCCGTGGTCGGCGGGGTCGCTGGGCTCTTTGTCGTGGCTGTTGTGGCCGCAGTCACGATCTCGGTCGCATTTATTCCCGCGCAGGACAGGGCCCAGACCCTCGTCACGATCAAGCTGGCGCCCGGAAGCACACTCGAGACGACAGCGTCAAAGGCCCGTCACGCCGCAGGGCTGTTGCAGTCGCTGCCTGAAGTCAGCAGCGTCTTTGTGTCGGCAGGAACAGCTGCAGGCACTGGAGGCGGACCAGTGGTCTCGTCGAGTGCCGACCTCACGAGTGCGACCTTGACGGTCGATCTCGTTCCGCGAAGCGACCGCAAGCTCAAACAGTCCAGTGTCGAAGCAAGGATGCGCGAGCTCTTGCGCACCATCCCCGGCGCTCGCATCTCTGTTGGAGGTGGCAACAGTGGGGAGAATCTGGATATCACGCTCGCGAGCGACGACGCCGGCGCACTCACGCAAGCCACCGCCAACGTCGAGACTCAGCTGAGGACGCTCAAGGGAATCGGCAATGTGACATCGAGTGCTTCGCTGCAACGACCCGAGATCCAAGTAAGGCCAGACAGTGCTCGGGCAGCCTCGCTGGGAGTCACATCGAAGGCGCTCGGAGATGCTGTTCGGCTCGCGACCTACGGCGACTACGCGACTTCGCTGCCGAAGCTGAACCTACCCCAGCGGCAGGTCCCGATCCGAGTGCGACTGGACCCGACCCTGCGAGACAACCTGGCGGCCATCGCCAACATCCGTGTGCCTGGCAGCAACGGTGCTGTGAGTCTTGGGTCGGTGGCCGACGTGTCGCTTGGTAGCGGCCCGTCGCAGATCGATCGCATCGATCGTTTGCGCAATGTCACGCTGAGCATCGAGCTCAATGGGCGCGCTTCTGGGGACGTTCGCAAAGAGGCAATGGCGCTACCTGCACTTCAGTCGCTACCAGCCGGAGTCCACATCGTCGACCAAGGCGAGGCACAGCGGATCAATGAGCTGTTCGAAAATTTTGGCCTCGCCATGGCCGTCGGCATCTTCTGCATTTATGCCGTTCTGGTACTGCTATTTCACGACTTTCTTCAGCCTGTCACCATCCTGTCCGCACTCCCTCTGGCCCTGGCCGGGGCCATGTTCGCGCTGTGGCTAGCGCACCAGGCCTTCTCGATGCCTGTTGTCATCGGCATCTTGATGTTGATGGGTGTCGTTACCAAAAACTCCATTCTCTTGGTGGAGTACGCGATCCTGGCGCGACGCGAGCGCGGGCTTGGTCGGTTCGATGCGCTCTTGGACGCATGCCACAAGCGTGCGCGGCCCATCGTGATGACAACCATTGCGATGGCTGCAGGGATGCTGCCCAACGCACTTGGTATCGGTGCTGAGCCTAGCTTCCGCCAGCCGATGGCGATCGTGGTAATTGGCGGCCTGCTGACTTCTACGGTACTCAGCCTTCTGGTCGTGCCAGTGACCTTCACGTACGTCGACGATGTTCTGCAAATCATGCGTCGGATCGTCGGCCGATGGTCGTCTAAGGCCTCAAAGGAGGAGCCTGCCGTCCATACCATGAATGAAGCGGTCGATTGCCAAGGTGACCAGTGATCCGAAGCGTAGCCAACTAAGGAGCCGAAGTTGTCAATGCGACCAACCACCCAAGTGGAGCGCCCTTATCACGTATACGTCGTCGAAGACGATGCTGCGGTGCGCGACACGTTGAGCAAGTATTTGGGGCACCAAGGCGTGTTCGTCACACCAATGGCAGGCGCAGAAGAGATGCTTCTACGTCTACGGCGGTATCGACCAGACCTGATTGTGATGGACGCCAACCTGCCTAAGAGATCCGGGCTCGATGCGTGCCGGAAGTTGCGAGCAGATGGAGACGAAATCCCCATCATCTTCTTGTCCAGCCACGGAGACGAGATTGATCGCGTTCTGGGACTCGAGATGGGCGCCGATGACTATCTGATCAAGCCATTTTCGGCCCGCGAACTCTTGGCCCGGGCCAGAGCAATTTTACGGAGGGCCGCCCGTGCGCCAGGTGTCCCACGAGCGGAGATGGCGCCTGTCAATATCGGCGAATGCGTATTCGACCTTTCGCGGCGTACCTTGAGGCGCGACAACGACGAGCGCATGCTGGGTGACGTCGAATATGCATTGCTATCGGAGTTGACGATCAACGCTGGCATACCGCTTTCGCGTGAACGGCTACTTGCGACATCGCATTCACGCGCGGACGACGTTTCGGTTCGTGCAGTTGACACAGGGGTGTCTCGACTGCGCAAGCTGGTTGAGCCCAATCCCATGATTCCTCGCTTCATTCAGACAGTGAGACGCCACGGATATGTCTTTGTGCGCGATGCAGGCCTGGTGACCAAAGGATGAGACAACGTACGTTTTCGCTCGCAGGCAGGATCACATGGCTGGTTGTCCTGGCTTCCGTGGTTACGATGCTGGCGACAATCACCGTGCTTCGATTTGCAATCGATCCTTTGATCGATGACCTTGTCGTTGGTCCGATCGCCTCAAACTTTCGGAGCGCGCAGGCAGCGCTTGAGCAAGCAAATGCTGATCAAAGGGACGCGCTCGCGGCGGCACTAAGCAGTGGAGCAATACTTGTTAGCCGCTCGGCCCCACCGATTGCCTCCGAAACGGGAATGGTGGCCAGAGTGCTGCCAAAGCCCTTGCTCGGCCGCATCGCGCGTGCTGCTGGCAACCCCCCCGAGGTGCGTGCGAGCGTGGACGCGAATGGAAGTCAACGCTACAGCATGGGCACGCGCATTGCGGGCAGCCTTTGGTGGATCACCGTGTCCAGCGCGCGGCCTCCTTTGGCGGGTGTACTGCTGACGATTCTCGCCAGTCTGGCGGTTGTCGGTATTGCGGCTTTTGGGGCGGCACTCGCGTCCACTCGTTTGGTGATTCGCCCCATGGCCCATCTGTCGCAGGAGCTGATGGATAGGCGTCAGCTGATTCAGGAACTTGACGAGCCCAAAGCCGCTAGCATCGAGGTTCTTGGGGTGATTCGGGCATTCAATTCTCTTGTGAGAGAGGTGGAAGCGGCCGCGAGCTCTCGCCGAACTCTGCTTGCCGGCCTGACTCACGATCTTCGGTCGCCTCTTGCCCGGCTCTATTTGCGAGCCGAAGCGGACGCTGGCAAAGACGGCTGGGCGCGCATGAAACCAGATCTGTGGGTGGTCGGCCACATCATCGATCAGTTCGTCGCCTACATTGAAGGCCAGAATGACGCCGCGCAAGGGCCGCTGCGGCGGCTTCACGACCTGGCTCGAGACCTCGTCGTGCTGTATTCGATGGAAGGGGCCTCAATCACGCTGTCGTGCATCGATGCCGACGTTGGTCAGGCGCTGGTTCCGGATCTGAGCATGTGGCGCGCGTTGATGAACCTCATCGACAACGCAATCGCTTATGGAAAGGCCCCGTTTGAGATAGTACTGCGACGCCACGATGGATGGGCAAGTGTGACGGTTTTCGATCATGGAAATGGCATCGCGCCTCACAACGCCGAGAAGGCGTTTGAGCCATTCGTTCGATTGGCAGCGGCGATACCAGGTCGAGAGCACAGCGGACTCGGCCTAGCGATCGTGAAGCTGACCAGCGAGCAACTTGGTGGGAAAGCATCGCTGGTTCCATTTGATGGCGTCAGATCTGGAGTGGCCATGCGCTGGCCCCTGCTGTAGGGGCCAACTGGCCGGGTGCGTCAGCCGCAATCGCCGATTCGATGCGCCGTCACGGTGTGTTCGATGTTGCGCGAGCCGAAAACCGACTTCATCTCGAGCTTTTCTGTCAGCTCGAGTTGATTCGGGGTGAGCTGAGTCGCCGCACCCACGCCGTTCAATGTCGGGTTCGTACACGCCACCGCCCAGTTCGACTTGCCCATAACATCACGATGAATGTCCGAATACGAGCACTTCGGCGGCGCCGGCTTCTTTCCATCATTGCTCGGAGGCGGAGAGGCTTCGATCAGCGCGCGCTCGGGATTGTCCGCCAGTGCGCTCGCTGACATACAAACCGTGCTGCTTCCAGCATTCGGGTCGCCAAACGGAACCCCCTTGAAGACGCTGGTGAGTTCCCACTTCCCCGGCCGAACTGCGAGTTGAGCAAACGCCGCCGAATGAAACGCGGCAGCGAGCAGGAACGGCCATGACGTCTTGATCAATTTCATGCTGTCTAACTCCTGAAATGAGGAAAAAGGCAGCTTATTCATCCCTTCAGATCGATGCGCAAATGAATGTGGCTTCGTGTGACGTCGCTGGACACCATGTCATACGGAGTCGTCTTATCAAATGCTGCAGTAGCGCACGTGCGTCAGAGTCAAGCTACCGAATCGCGTAGTCAACCAAGCATCGATTTCACCTCTAAGCCCAACATTCATTGCCATGAATAGAACCTCCCGTAATGCATTGCACTCGTCGATCATCATCATTACCGCGCTCCTGGTGGGCTGCGCCTCGTCTTTGCCATCGCATACGCCGCCGGCTGCGAAGGCGACAAGCGTCCCCAGCGTTCACGTCGTCGCCGACTGTGGGAAGTGCGAGGTACCTGAGTCGGTGCTTGATTCGATTCGCGCAAGCTATGCAGATGCTGCCACCAAGGCTGGTACGCCGGTCGCGCAGGACAGCGAGTTGATTCTGAAGATCACGGAGTACCACGAACGCTCCATTGGCATTCGGCTGGTGTCGCTCGTTGCAGGGCCACTCGCGATGGCCCTCAAGGATGAGATCAAGGCAGTTGCCATGTTCAACGGAAAGGAGGTGCCTGTCGAATACACCTACCGCCTTCCGTTCTTCGGCATCTCGAGCGTAGCCCAACATGTCGGTGAGCTGAGCTTCGAGGCAGCTTCGACCAAGTGAACTCACGCGGTAGAGGGCTCTGCGTGCGAGTTGGGGCGACGCCACTCTAGTGCTTCGCATCGATAGGATATCGCCGTGCGATGCCAGTCCAGACTCTCCGGTGGTCGCAATGCCGCTGATCCCTCTGCCATCACCTGCCGGGCCCGTCTTCCGAAGCCGAAGAGTTGCCAGTTGCCCGCATTGCTGACGACCCGATCGCTCCCCCGCCCGGTGGTGAGGCCCCGTGGGACTCACTCAGAAGCATGTCGACAGTGCTCGGCGCTCTGCAGTTGAGGAGGCAATGCTTTTGTCACAGACGCCAAGCCATTCGGCACCCTTGTCCTTGCTATCGGAGTGTGCGAGTGAGCCCTTTGAGAGATCTATAGAGTCGCGATGTTCCACTCCCTGCACGCCAGGTTCAACCTGCTCTGCCTGCTCCTATTGTTCGAACTTCTATTCCTGGAGGCGTCGATTCGTGGGGTGCGTCCTACGCGAGACGCCATCCTGTCGAAGAGTCGACGAGCCAACTGAGTCCCGTCAGACCCATCAGGGCCAGGCGATGCGACGTAGAGGCGCCCCTCTGGGGTAGGCCTCACCGATACTGTCGAATCGCCCCACGAGGCCTCACGCGCCGAAGGCTCCGCTATTGCTTCGTATCAAAGTAGTCGCGAGCAGCCGCCGAACAAAACGGCGCAACGTAGACGTGATAGTTTTTTCGTACCGAACTGTCGCCGCCAGTCTTCTGAAGAATGCTCTTGACTGCGGCGAATCCGCGCTTTGACGGCCCATAGGGGTCTGAACTGCCGTCGACTGCCGAGTCAATGTCCAACACCGCTACTTGACCACTTGGCAATCCGGACCAGTAGGACTGCATCACAAGTGTATTCAAGCTGAAGTCCACAGTGGGGTCCGCGTGGCCACCGCAGAGCAGCATTGGTGAGGTTGGTGTCCAGTTGCGAAGATCGTTGGCCTTTGCAGCGATTCGCAGCGGATGTGTTGGGTTTGCCGCCGGCGGAACGCCCACTGTTTGCGGTGAGGTTCGCGCTCCGTCGGGGTTGTCCAAGGCGTCGCGCCCGTAAGAGATTCGTACGCTATTCCTCACCAGGTTGGGTGTCCCAAATCCCTGCGAGTAGACCGGATCACTTGGCTCCGCCAGCGCATCATTGAGGGTCGCATCCCCAGTTGAAGGAGTGTTGCTGCTGAATAGCGCGCTCGCTGGCAGTTTTCCTGCAGAGACAAGTTCGTCGAAGCTGTTTGCGCTGGGAAGGAGCGACTCGATCCCGGTGGCATATTGATCCTCGTAGAAGTCCGAGGTTGTGGAATAGAGGTTGCCATAGCTCAGTTGCCAACTCGTTGTGAGAAGTGGCATGAACTCCGTCGCACTGAGACCCACATGCCCCATCACAACCGAATCGACGAATGCCAGCAGCGCATAGGGGCCTGACATCGGCGCGGCAGCAGTAACAGTCTGCCCGGCGGCCTGAAGTGCCCGAACCGTCGCCATGGCGACGTGCCCCCCCTGCGAATAGCCGGTCACGAACAATTCCCCGTTGTCGACCGTCGTTGATGCCGCGACATGCCCGAGCGCTTTGCGCGCAGCGGTCAGGGCATCGATCATGTCCTTGGACTGCTGATCAGCGTTGAGGTAGGGGTGGTAGCTCAACGACGACGTGTCGTAACCGACGTAGTTCGGCGCAATGACGATGTATCCCTGCGCAGCGAATATCGCAGCTACTTCCAGACTCTCCGTCCACGCAGGATTCTTGGTGTTGCTGACCGCGGCAAGGTTGTAGCTGCGCTCAGCTGATGTGCCGTGTGCGTACAACACGATCGGTCTAGCTCCCGTGCAAGCAGACGCACTTCCCTTGGGCACCATCAAGACGCCAGAAACCTGGGCAGGCTCGTCGTGCACGCCGACCGTCTCGTACTCCAGGTGGTGAAAGTCGATGTCGCAGACTGGGTCCTTTGCGGCCGCCGCCAATGAGTCTCCATTGTCCAAGGCCTTTAGGAGATCTGCGATCACAGGCGCGGACCAGCTTGCGACTCGCTCTGGCGGATTGCGAACCAGCGTACCTCGAGCGGTACTGTTGTCCGTCGTGTAAGGCGACGTGTCATCGACAGCGCCGCCGCCTCCGCAAGAAGCGAGTGCGGCGAGGGCGCACGCGGTGAAGGCGCCGGAGATGGCAGGTCGGCGATGTGCCGCCGCGAATGCATTCATTGGAGATTCCCGAGAACATCAGCGTCTGAGGTTATCGGGAGATCACATGGCTCGGAGAACGGATGTGTGTCGCCGTATGGCATGACCCGTAGCGCGCGAGCCGATGACGAGCGGCGCCAAGGAATGAAGATGGAGCGAACCTATTGGCGGACGATAGCAAAAGACCTCATGCCATAGCATCGGAGCTGCTAGAGCGCGGAACTTCAACCGCTTCACTCAGCACGCAAAGTGCACCTCCCACCGCCATACCAGACGATCAGGTCGCGGACTTTGCCGCGAAGACCTCGACCGCATTGCGTCCGCGCCCTTTTGCGCAATACATGGCCTGGTCGCCGAATCGCAGAAGCTCGCGAGGATCCGCTGCGTGATCGGGATACATGGCGATGCCGATGCTGGACGAGATGTTCAGGGTGACGCCGCTGTCCATCATGAACGGCCGATCCAGCTGACAGCGGATCTTTTCGGCCACGTTGACAGCATCATCAGCCCTCGCCGAATCGGGCAGCAGTACGACGAATTCGTCTCCGCCAACCCGGGCGGCAGTATCGGATTCGCGCAAGACAGCGCGCATCCGGTTTGCCACCTGCTGCAGCAGCCAGTCGCCGGCTTCGTGACCTTGTTGGTCGTTGACCTGCTTGAACCTATCCAGATCGATGAACAGAACCGAAGCCTTCGCCCCCCGACGCCGCGCGCCGGCGAGTACCTGATCCATCCGGTCCTCGAGCAAGCGCCGATTCGGAAGGCCGGTCAGGCGGTCGTAGTAGGCCATTTGGCGGATCGCCTCCTCGGCGGCATTGCGTGCGATGCTGTTGTCGCGAAGCACGCCAATGGCCCCCAGCATGTCGGCTACTTCGTCGCGATATCGTGGCGTCGGCACGCGGACGTCGAAATGGCCCTGGGCTATGGTCACAATGAGTTCGGTCGTCTTGGCCAAGGGCCGAATCACGCGTCGATGCAGCAGCCACAATGTCAAGCCGAGCAGGAGCAGCGTCAACGCCGCGCCAGCGGCGGTCAAGAGCGCAGCGCCGCGGGCTCGCGCCAAGCCCTGTTGTGCATACCCCATCGCGTCGGCCATCAGCACGTCGCGCAGGGTGACGATCGAATCCATGTCTGGCACGTAGCGCGCGGCGAACTGGGCGGTATCCACGTCATAGTGGCCATCGCGCATTCCGATGTCGGTCTGCGCCTCGACGAAGGGAATTGCGCTACTGAAGTAGCGCGCTTGCATATTGTCGATCGCCACCTTCACAGGCGGACCTGATCCAGCGGCGGCGGCGAATGCCGTGAGTTGTTGACGCAGTTGCTCGATGCGTCCGCGCATCCGTTCGATGGCCGCACGCTCGCCAATGGTCAGGCGCTCTCTCAAGGTCAAGGACCCGGTGAACAGCGATCCTAGGCGTCCCGCATATTCGCGCAACATGGCCGCTTGGCGCGCGGCAACCAGGGAATTGGTGGCAACAGGAAAGCTAGCCGATGCTTCGTTGGTCAGCATGATTGTCGCCGGCGTTATGTCGTCGATGACTTCAATCATTTGGCCAACGGCCCTGCGGATTTCCGTCGGACTGCGCGCGGCACGCTCCTTCCGAGCCTCGGCATCAACGACCTGCCGGGCACGCTCGAGTTGATCGCGGGCACGCCGGATCATCACTTCTACGCGCTCGCTGGAATCACGGGAGGCAGCCAAGGCGTCGAAAGCGGCGTCCGTCTTCTGGCGAGCCGCCTGCAATCGCTGTCGCTTGGCCGGATCACCAGGCAGGTCATCACCAAGCACTCCGTTCGCCGGTCCGCGTTCGCGCGACGCCATTTCGGCAACGACAAGCAGCGCTTGCAGCCGATGCATTGCCAAGATGCCGGCCCTTGCTTGACCAAAATCATGCAACGCGCTGTTGACAACGTTGGCTGTCATCGCAATGACGGTGACGGACAGCGCGCAGCTCAGGACAAGAAAGAGACGTCGTAGTTGCACGTATCGACACTCGATTGGATTGGACGTCACCGCGGTGAAGCCCGTTCAGACGCTGGTCACCGTTCCCGGCAATACCGGCTTCACGACAAGACGCGATCGGCTTCGGCTATGAGTACGATCTGCATTGCTCAAGACCATTCCGGGCCATGTCGTCCGATCGCATCGTCTGCCTCCTGGCTCTCGATGTCCATGAGAAGCAGAGGGACGTCGGGTCAGTTTGCTTGCTTGATTGCTAGTTGATAGCGGCCACCAAGAAGCTATCAATCCGATCAAGCCGATATGCAATCGCTTTTCGTGAACGGCATCGCTGGCGGTTGCTCAAGGAAAGCAGCGCTCGAGTTCGCCGCAACCGTCCCGTGATCGGGGAGCAATCATAGGTGTCGTATCGGACAAATTTGCGAGGACGCATTCACTGGACACAAACATCCGTGATCTATGACGTTGATGCGGCCTTCTCATGGCCTTCGAACCGCCAGGAAGTTGGGGCAGGTCACGTTCACCTCGTGGGACCGACCGATGGCCTCCAACGCATCGTCGACAGCGCCCCGTGCACCGCCGCGCGGAGATCTGCCCTTTTTTGGGGTGTGCACGTTGCTTGCGAAGTTATAGAACTCGCGGCGATAGACCGCCTGCGCAGCGTGATCAAGGACTTTTGAATGCCTATCGCACACTGGTGGTCACACCAAGGGGGTGAGACGCCAGGGGAGATCCGCCCGCCGTGCGTCAAATTCTTCCAATACGCGCCCGCAGCGCGCCTCTAGCCTGGCGTCCGGGTGCCTCGCCGTCGGCGCTCCCCAGGCCTCCCTTCATTCGAAACGAGGACACCATGGCACGAATCTGGACCATCATCGGCGTGGCGCACATTCCCACCAGCTTCAGCTGGTACCAGTTGCTGCTCGGCCTGCCCGCGGCAACGCCAGCGCACGACGACTTCGGCCGGTTGGTCGACACCGACGGCACCGTCCTGCTCTGCCTCCATGCGTGGGGCGTCGAAGATCACCCGCCGCTGGCGAACCCACGCGCGGCAACACCGGGCAACGGCCTGCTGCTGTTCTTCCTCGTCGATGACTTTGAGCAAAGCCGCCAGGCCGCGCGCGCCCTCGCCGCCCGCCTGGAGGAGGAGCCGCATGTCAACCCGAACACCGGCGCCAGGGAGTTCTCGCTGCGGGATCTTGATGGGTACTACGTGACAGTGAGTGCGTATTCCGGCTAGGTTCCTCGCGTGTACGGCGGCCGGTCAGCCGAGGTCGTCGGCGCGCCGGCAGAACGACCCTGGCGCGTCGCTGGCGAACTGGCAGAACTCCTTGATGAAATGCGACCGGTCGAAGTACCCACATTCGGCCGCCAGGCCGGCCCAGTCGCGATCTCGCGCCCCCGAGGAGCATCCCGGCAACTCCTCGAGGAAAGGCCTGCCCGTGCCGGTGGAGTCACGGCCGAACGCCGGACGTTCGACCGTGCGGATCGCGCGGTCGAAGCGCAGCAGTTTCGCGGCTGCCTTCGGCGTGATCCCGATCTCCTCCCGGAACAGGGTGATGAGTCGGCGATGGCTGGTTTCGTACCAAGCAACAAGCGCGCGATCGGGACGGTCTGAGGGTTGGCCGAGATTCAGGAAGAAATCTCCAAAAAATCAATTAACCCATTGATTCAAATGAACTTTTCGGTCTCAAAAATTTTGGAGCTTGAGAACGCTGGGCCAAACGCCTCCCCGTTGCGAACTCGATGTGGATCAACGACGGGACCGTGTGCTCCCATTCGACGGTTCCGCAAAGGATGGCCGCCGCTTCTGCACCCTACTGATATCTCGCACAGCTTGCTAGGCGAAGCGGAACAGCGCCTGAGGATTCCTTCGCAAGACGGTGTCACGCTCATCGGCGTCCGGGACGCAACGATCCAGCAAAGAGCGTTGGTGCGCGTAGGTTGCCGTCGATTCGAACAGCGTGTGCGGCCAGTCGCTGCCCCAGATCAGGCGGTCGATCCCGAACGAGCGCTTCAGCAGCGGCATCGCGGCGATAGCGGTGGCGTCGCCTGCGCCGTTGCTGCCGTTGCGATACGAGCCGGACAGCTTGACCCACACCTTCTTCGAGGCGCCGAGCGACAGCAGGTAGCCGAAGCCAGGGTCGTCGATGCCCCGGAGCGGGTCCGGGCGGCCGAAGTGATCGATCGCGACGTCCAATCCGGCGGAGAGCAGCGGATCGACGACGGGCTCCAGCTCGCGCGCAAGCTGGTGGACTTCCACATGCCAGCGCAGCGCCCGCAACCGGGTCAGCAAGGCCTTCCAGGGCGGGGAATTGAAGTCGGGCGTCGGCAGGCCGATCAGGTTGAGCCGGATGCCGACGACGCCGGCATCGTTCAATCGCGCGAGCTCGATGTCGGAAGACTCGGGGGCTACGACCGCGATGCCGCGGAATCGAGTCGGGTATCGGCGCAACGCGGCCACCAGGTAGCTGTTGTCCGTGCCGAGGAAACTTGGCTGCACGAGCACGCCGTTCGACATGCCGTTGGCCTCGAGCACGGCGATGAAGTCCTCCGGCGTCGCGTCGTAGCCGGATGGCGCGCGACGCCTGTCCGGCATGGGCAGGTCGCGCCGGAAGACGTGGGCATGGCAGTCGATCGCCGTCACCGGGCTTGCCCTCCGTGGTGACTGGCATCCGACGAGCTGCGTCGAGACTGCCAGGCTGGCGAGCGATAGACCGAAGGCGCGGCGAGTGGGTGCATGTTCCATGGGGTCGGTCGTTTGATCTGGGGTTGCCGATGCCGGGTGCGGATTCCGGGCGCGGTCAGCGGGCGGCGCGCGCACTGCGCGCCGGCTCGCCCTGCGCCTGGCTTGAACGACCAGCCTCCGGCAGCAGCGCCTTGCCCCGGGTCTCTGGCAGCATCACGACCGCCAGCAGCGCGACGCCGTAGGCCACCGCGGCGTCGATGCCGATGGCGTCGCCCAGCGGCATCGACTTGCTCATGTAGCCGACCAGGACGGGGAAGCACGCGGACGCGATGCGGCCGAAGTTGTAGCAAAAGCCGACGCCCGTGCCCCGCATGTCGGCCGGATAGAGCTCGTTGAAGAACGCACCGAGGCTGGCCGGAATGCCGGCGGAAAAGAAACCGAGCGGGAAGCCGAGCACGAGCATCACGGCGTTGGACATCGGCAGCATCACGTAGGCCAGCACCGTGACGACGCAGCAGAACGCGAACAGGGCGATGTTGCGACGTCGGCCAATGCGATCGAGCAGATAGGCGCTTGCCATGCACCCGCACCAGAACGCGACGATGACCACGGCCAGGTAGCCGCCGGTGTTCAGCACCGACAGGTGGCGCTCCTTCGAGAGGAACGTCGGCAGCCAGGTCATGATCGCGTAGTAGCCGCCATGCGCGCCCGTGCCGAGGAGGCCTCCCAGCAGCGTCGTCTTCAGCACGCGCGGTTCGAACACCCGGAGCAGTTGGCTCCAGGCGCTCGGTGCAGGGGACGCGGAGTCCGACTGCTCGCGCGCGGGCTCCTTGAGCGAGCGTCGCACGAACACGACCAGCAGCGCGGGCAAGAGTCCTGCGCCGAACATTAGGCGCCACGCGAGTTCGGCAGGGAACCAGGAGAACATCGCGGCGTAAAGCAGGACGGCCGCGCCCCAGCCCACGGCCCAGGCGCTCTGGATCGCGCCCATGGCCTTGCCGCGGTTTTCCGTCCGGATGGTCTCGGCCATCAGCACCGCGCCGGCCGCCCACTCGCCGCCGAACCCGAAGCCTTGCAGCGCCTTCAGGACGAGCAGTTGCGGGAAGGTCTGGGCGAACGCGCACAGGAACGTGAAGCCCGCGAACCACAGGATCGTGAGCTGGAGCGTCCGGATGCGGCCGATGCGGTCGGACAAGGCGCCAGCGATCCAGCCCCCCAGCGCCGACGAGATCAGCGTGACGCTGCTGATGGCCCCCGCCTGGGCCTTGTCGATGCCATACGCCGCGATGATCGCAGGGATGGCGAGCGTAAACATCTGGACGTCCAGGGCGTCGAGCGCCCAGCCTGCAAAGCAACCCCAGAACGTATTGCGTTCGATCCGCGTCCCATTCCTGTACCAGCTGAACATCTTGTCTCCGTCGCTCGCCGTCATATTGTCATATAGACATATATATGACTAGATGTGAACTCTAAGCCTGCGCGCACGCGATTGTGCGAGGGAAAACCCTTAATGAGTCACCGGCCCGATGGGTGCCGCTGCTAGAGTCGATGAGTCCTATGAATGACCAAATGAATCAAGCCCTGAAGACCCGCGCTGCTCCCGATGAGCGGCTGCCCCGCTATCAGCAAGTCCGGGACGACCTCGTCCACAGGATCGCCGTGGGCGAATGGGGGCCCGGCGATGCGATCCATACCGAGGCCGAGCTCTCACTGGCCTATGGCATATCGACAGGCACGCTTCGCAAGGCGATCGATCTGTTAGTCGCAGAGGGCGTGCTGACGCGCAGCCAGGGCAAGGGCACCTTCGTGCGGCGGCCCCGGTTCGATTCGTCGCTCTTCCGGTTCTTCCGCTTCAAGTCGCGTGCGGGCGATGACGTGCTGCCGACAGCGCGAATCGCGGGCCGCACGGTCGAGGCCCCGCCGGCCGCGATTCGCGACAGCCTGGCGCTGACTGCCGATGCCCTGGCCATCCGCCTCGCGCGTTGGAGACTCATCGACGGGAAGACCGTCCTCGCCGAGGACATCTGGCTGCCCAAGGACGGATTCGAGCCACTCCTGGACTTGCCCTTCGAGAGCTTTGGCGACCTGCTCTATCCGCTCTACGAGAGTCTGTGCAAACAGGTAGTGGCAACAGCCATGGAAACACTGCGGGTCGAGCAGGCCGATCGTGCCATCGCCAAAGCCTTGGACGTCTCGCCAAACAGCCCTGTCATCCACGTGCAGCGAACGGCATTCAATTTTGCTGGGCGACCGTTGGAGTGGCGCAGCACCAAGGGCGCGGCTGCGGGGTTCCAGTACCAGATCGAAATTCGCTGAGCGACCGAGAGGGACGCGCTCGGCCATGACGGGCAATAGCCGTTGGCATTGAGCGACTGAAGTTAAGGGCGGTTTCAGCGGCAGCGCCTCGTCAAATGACTGTTGAGTGCTCTAAACCCGCCGTTGGCGACGCGAGGTCGGAAGACGGCTGTCGCTGCGGAGCTGCATTGCGCCATGAAACTCGCGCTCGCTCGGGCCGCGGAATGGGGTTGCCACTCGCAGTCAATTGCCAACGCCGGAAAGCCGCTGTCCGTCCAAGTCCGCTTGTAGCGGCGAGTTCTACCCGATGCGCCGGAGCGCTTCGCTATCGATCGCTCTGCGAACTGGAGTGAACTGGCTATCTCCTAGACTTTCGAAGGTAGCGGCCGACCAAGAAGATCACCGATGCCGCAGGAAGAAGCCCGAAGAGGAACAGGGCAACGTCCCCTCCCTGGATGCCCGCAGGCGCCGCCGTCGATGTCCCGGATCGCTGGGATCGATGCGAACACGAACGATGCTCCCCACCGTCCGACGCGTTGCCTGTTTTTCGGCGCTCTCCCGGTAGCTGAAACAACCAGCGGACAACGTACTGGGCGTCGAGTCCTGCAGGGTTCCGCCAATCCGTCCTCGACCCCAAGGATAGGCGTAGTTCCAACTCACGCACCACCCTGTCCAGGGTGAGCGCTTTCCAATCCGGGGTTGCTTCCGGAAACTGACTTGACTGCTGACGATCGTCGCATCGGCGACTGGCCACGTTCCCAAAAGGTACTCGGCCCTCAATCGCTGGCCCGGCGACCAGCAGAACATCACAGACATCGCGATCGGGATGAGCAGGAACGCGAATCCCCACCACGGCGTCGGCTCGGATCGCGGGCCGACCGCTTGGCTTTGGGATGGTGTCTTGGCCTCAATCGTCATGCCGCAGGCTTCGAAGCTCGATCTCTACGCGGGTGGCCTGTTCGAAAGCAGCCTTCGGCGACCGTCCGCTGCTGCGGCCGGTTCGGGAAGTTCAGTTGAGTGACTGTGCCTGCTGCGGCGCGAACCTTTCGACGACGTACGGATGCTCGTCATCGATCTCCAACGCATATTCACTGACGATGCGGACATCCGTCCCCTCGAACTTCATCACGGTGCGGTATGCAGTCGACGCATCGCCACCCGTCACGGTCAACTGCCACGCCCGCTGTCGTTTAAGACGAGAGATCTTCACGAAACCAGGGTCGGTCATGCCCAGATAAGCACGGGTCGGAAGAACGGCATGAACCTTCCCCACGGTCACGCTGATTCCGGTCACCAACTTCTGCGTTCCGAACCACTGCGAATCCGCATCAGAGACGTCTCGGGCGAACTCGGCTGGCAGCGGGCTTGTCATCAGGACAACCTCGATGTCTCCGTCTCGATACACGGCGCATTCTCCGGCAAAGGCGGGGACGGTAGCTATCGCCAAGCCAAGTCCTACGAAAGCCCCGTGGATCATCGTCCGCACTTGCCACTCCCGAAGTGTCGGGAAGAGTATGCCCGGAGATAAATGAAGATCAAGTACCGCCCCGCCTAAACCTGCTCCGCGGCGCACTGCTGGTGAGCTGGCTTCGCTGACATCAGGCCAGCCCCACCAGACAGAGCCCTCAGTATTCCCGCTCACGCAGTTCTTGTTCGTGCTCACGCTCAATGCTGGTTTCGAGATGCTCCCGTCGTTCCTTCAACCACAACCGTACATTGAGGTTGGTTTCAACGCCCAAGAGTTCATCGACCTCTGCAAGCTTGCCACGGTAGTGCTCGCTCGCGGGCCCACTCCAACTCTCCGAAAAACTGTTGGCATGGAGACTGCGACGAACTTGCTCTATGGGCGCGTAGCGCTCTAGAACCTGCCGGGCGAAGCTCGGGGGGGCGCCGGGCTTGGTGATGATGGGTGGGCAGTGCTCTGCAAGGATCCACGCACGGTCCTCAGGCGCCTCGTCGGCCCACTCGAACACCAGGGCGGACGGCAGCGCATCGAGCCCAGCCAGCTCGTCACCCCGCATCGATCGTCCCCCACGCATCCAGTTCAACAAGTGCCAGGTGCCAATGTCCTTGGGCGACTCGAGGCGGCGCGCGACGGCAGGCCAAACGACGTCAGGCTTGGCTTGCGCGGCGTTCGACAGGAACTTGAGCGGCTCCGGGCGATAGCCCGCGGTGACGCTGTTTCGGCTGGCGAAGTTCTCGATCAGTCGCACGGCTAGATTTGCAGCGGCGTCAGCATCCAGCTCGAGCAGACGGTTCGCTACCTCGTTCCAGCGATAAAGCAGCATGTTGTTGGATACCTGCTGCTCTTGACCTTCGACGAAAGCCGGTGCACCAAGGGTTCGCTCAATCCGGCTGGACAGCAGGACAGCTTCATCTGGGTGACCGCGCAGTCTGGAGTCGAGTAAGTCCAGTGCAGCATCAGCCGCGATTGGGTCGTCGATCCCGAGCAGGAGGTCGATGACGCCTTCCAGCGCGGCGAGCAGCAACTGGTTGACCACGCCGCCGTAAATGAACAGTCTGAACTCCTTGGGGTCGATCACACCTTGCTGGGCGAGGTCGAGCAAGAGCCCGGCGATGCGATCGCTAATGCCGGACCGCCAGACAACGCCAAGCGTCAACTGGCGGGTATCGTCGTTCGACAGCAAGTTCTCCACCAGTTCCTCCCAGCGCTGTATGTTCCTGGAATGCACAGCGGACAGGTAGCCCCCAATAAAGAAGTCAGATCGCTTTTCGGTCGCCTGGACCCAGGCCGACCGGATCGACGTCCAGAGCAGCAGCAGATGATCAACGCTCCCCAACACGGCGCCGAACTCGTAGCCATTCTTAGCTTCCTCCGTCACCAGCCAGGCGAGCTCGGGTTGTAGCAGCGAAGGATCAGCCGCGGCAGCTGCGGCGAGCTGAATCAATTCCGGCTTCGCGCCATCTCGATACTTGCCGTCGGCGGTGAAGTGGTCCTCGACCAGCTTCATGCCAGCGTGGCGACGCAGCTTGTTCGAGAACGACGATTCGGTCAGCTCCGAACTCAGCGCTTCGAGTTCCGACGAAATTTCCGGCGACAGCGTCTTGCCCTCGTAGTGCAATGTTGCCACCATGGTCTCGATGCACTTTTCGCGCAGCTCGGGCATCTGGGCGGATCGGCGCATGAACGCGAGGACCGACTTGGCGATCGGCACGATTTGCACCAGGCTTCGGAAGTGCCCCAGGATCCCGGTTGCGGCTTTGATCGCCTCCGCGCGAGGCAGATAGCCGACCGCTTCTTCGAGCAGCGATACGTGGGCGGCGTAGGCCTCGTAAAGCTGCTCCAACGTCTCGGGCATCCAACGGCCAGGCAGTCGCTGCAGACCGACCACTTCATCGATCTCGTGTCTGCTCATGAACGGGTCGAGGCTCTTGCTCAGGGCCTGCACCGCGATCTCTCGATAAAAAGGTACAGAGCTCTGCAGAAGTTCCCTCAGGTAGTCAAGCTTATCGACCGGTGGCAACTCAGACGCTGCGAGTTCGCCGTGACCGAGACTGAACAGCGAGACGAACGTGCCGGTGGCGTTGTTCGACCACCTCTCGTTCTCGGCCTCGGCCAGCAGCAACAGGCACTTGGCGGCCTCGAAGAAGGTTCCGGCAGGCACAGCGAGCTGTTCCAGCCGATGGATGGCAGTGCGCCGCGCGTCGCCGGAGAATTCAAGGCGTGCGTCGACGTCTTCGCTTCCCAAGGCAGCGGCGAATCGGCGCAGGGCTGCCTTGGGTTTAGCCTGCGCTACCGCGAAAAAAAGGCTGGCGTCCGAGCCGGTTACAAAGCCGGAAAGGGACGCAAACATGCCGCCCTCACTGAACAGCTTGTCGGCCCAGGCCGTAGCCGCCCTGGACTCCTTGGCGAACATCAGCATGGCATCGAAGTGCTGCTGCAGGCGCTCCCCGAGGCTCTCTCGGAGCTTCAGCGGGTCTATGGTAATAGAGTACTTCTCGAACCAGCTCTTCCACATGGCAACGTGGAGCAGCTTCGGCGAGATCAGCAGCGTCCGTGGGCCCTGCAGCACGCGGCGTTCGCGAAGCGCATCGACCACGCGAATCAAGCGCAGTTGCGAGAAGTTGGAATCGAGGAGCTTCACCGCATTCAATACGGCGAGTTGGACTGCAGGACCGTCCGAGGTTTCCCATGCGATCTGACGGAAGAGCGCAACCGTGCGGATGACGGCCAGTCTGTCCTGACCGTCAGCTGAATCAATGCTGTATGGTGAGCAAACGATGCCATTCCACAGGTCATCGAGGTGCGCGAAATGCTCTGCCGAGTGTTGGGTCGGGTTGTTCTTGATGTACTGACCCAACCGGTGGGCGGCCCTGGGTGAGCCCTCACAAAGGCCAGCGAACCAATCCGCCTCGTCAGCAACGATACCGTAGCCCTTAAAGATCTCGGCCAGCTTCGGCTGCAGAAGCGTGGGCATTTCGATGAGTTGCACGTCAACGTGTGCGCTGGGTGCCTCGGCCAGGTTGTTGGCAGTCACGAGCAACATCTTGGTCGCCCGTTTGCGGAAATACGCGCTCAGCTCGCGCGAAGTTTCGAGGTCGCAGTCGTCGGCCACAAGGACGATGATCGTGTCCGACGCCATCTGCCTCAGCGCCTCCATCGGGCCACTGTCCATCGCCTGTTCAGGGTCTGGGCAGTACAGGACACACCCCTCGAGCTGGGATGCCACGAGCGATCTGTACATCAGGTGCGTCTTGCCAGCCCCGGCATCCCCCAGGATGCGCACGTGCTTGAAGCCATCGAGAGTGTTTGCGACCTGTGTGATTCCGTCGGCGAAGGTCTTCAGGTCGTCCGTCAACTGGTACGAGTTGATCTCCAGCCCGCAAGCTTCCGCCATGAACGACAGGTCGTGGAAGACGCTCTTGTCGTAGCCCTGAACCCGATTCAGACGCCTGGCGATGCCAGGTGCCAATGTCTTGATCGCAGTACAAAGCTGATTCGCTCTGACGATGCGCACCTTCACCGCAGCGAACGCCGGATCGACGGACGCCATGAGATCGATGATCTGCTGTGCGCCGTGGTCATCGGTCTTGCCTACGAGATCAGTGCCGAAGAGGACGACGACGAACGAGCCGCCGTTTTCAAAGCAGCTCAGCACTCGAGGCTGCAGCTGATCCTTGGTAGGTACAGTAGTCCCACCAGCAAACTTGGGCTGGATCACGAGCGACCGGATCGCCGACGGCGTTGACGCTGAAAAATCACCCGTCTTGATTTGGTAGCAGGTCTTGCCTTCCGCGATCAGCCCGGCGGGCAGAGCCTTGCCAGTCACGCCCGCGACATCCGCATCGATGCCACCATCCGCCACATTGATCGACGCAGGAACATCCACGCCCGTGGTGGGTATGCCAATCTTTGCTGCTTCGATGACTAGGAGCTGGCGAAACAGCTCGACCGCCTGGGCGGCGTCGATCTGCAATAGGTCGTCGGTCCTGACGTCAAACGGTCCTAGAGTTTCGGTTGGTAGAGCCATCCATGCTCCTGATCAAGACTAACCATTTTCCCATAGCGGTAGTTGAGTCGCTCGCGCTTAGAGGCGTCTCAGCTGTGGCCCGGTTGTCTGATGTCCCGCGCATTGCTGCCCCTCGTGGCGGCTATGGGACAGGACTGGATGTCGCTTTGGTGGCGCTGACCAGCCATTCGCGCGACAACCGCTACTGACTCCACACGCTGCGGAGTTGCCTCGGGCCGCGAGACTAGGAAGTGTTCAAGCGGCGGAATGTGTCCTAACCTGGCAATCCAATGCCAACGTCACAAAGCGGTCAGAGGCCGCCGACAGCTACTGCGCCGATTTCGGCCAGCGGGTTGGCGGTCTTCGCGATCATAGTGATGCCGCACGATCGCTTCTTCACCCGCCGTGTCGCTTGCCTGGCCGATCGATGTTGACGACATATGACGAGTGTCCCGCA
>Ga0306920_100001043_pt1 | contig 34099 bp, 28 predicted proteins | sample flu12Cox44000170_FD_204666 | JGI IMG/M metagenome (GOLD analysis project Ga0306920, IMG submission 204666) | Lab enrichment of tropical soil microbial communities from Luquillo Experimental Forest, Puerto Rico - flux4day.12C.oxic.44.000.170 (v2)... | ecosystem: Environmental > Terrestrial >...
AACCGCTGCCCGCCGAACTGCGCCTTCCCGCCCAGCGGCTGCTGGGTGATCAGCGAGTACGGCCCGATCGAACGGGCGTGAATCTTGTCGTCCACCAGGTGCGAAAGCTTCAGCATGTAGATGTAGCCGACGGTAACCGGCTGGTCGAACTGGTCCCCCGTCATCCCGTCGAACAGGTTGATCTTCCCCGCGTGCGGTAACCCCGCGACCTCCAGCAGGTGCCGGATTTCCGCCTCGCGTGCGCCGTCGAACACCGGTGTCGCGAACGGAATTCCGTCGCGGAAGCCTTCCGAGAACTCCATCAACTCATCGTCATTGAGCTTCTGGATCGATTTCCAGATCGCCGTTTCGCTGAATACCTCGCGGTACCAGCGCCGCATCGCCTCGGCCTTCGCTTCCTTGCTGAGCAGCCGCTTCAGGCTGTTGGCCAGTTCCTTCGAGGCCCAGCCTAGGTGCGTCTCCAGAATCTGCCCGACATTCATACGTGAAGGAACGCCAAGCGGGTTCAGAACGATCTCCACCGGTGTGCCGTCCGGGAGGTAAGGCATATCTTCCTCGGGAACGACACGCGCGATCACGCCCTTGTTTCCGTGGCGGCCGGCCATCTTGTCGCCGATCGAAAGCTTGCGCTTCATCGCGATGTACACCTTGACCAGCTTGATCACGCCCGGCGGCAACTCGTCACCCTTCTTCAGCTTTTCCTTGCGCTCTTCCGTGATCTTCCGCAGCACATCGATCTGCCGCGAAGTCATCTCTTCGACTTCCTCGATCTTCTCGATGAGCAGCGGGTCGCGCTCGTTCAGCTTCAGGCGCTTCAGGTTGCGCGTGGAGATCTTCTCGATCAGGTCGCGGGTCAGTTCTGTGCCCTTGTTCAGCAGGCGCTTGTTGGTCTTTTCGTCGTGCAGGTCGGCCTGGAGCACTTTGCCGCCCAGCAGGTCCGTGAGCCGCTTCAGGCGCTCGTCGGTCAGGATTCGGATTTCGTCGGCCAGGTTCTTTTCCAGCTTGAACACCTGCGAAGCCTCGATGGCCTTGTGCCGCTCGTCCTTCTCTCCACCCTTGCGAGTGAAAATCTTGACGTCGACAATTGTGCCTTCGATGCCCGGCGGGCAGTACAGCGAAGCGTCGCGAACGTCTCCGGCCTTTTCGCCGAAGATCGCGCGCAGCAGCTTCTCTTCCGGCGTCAGCGTGGTTTCGCCCTTCGGCGTAACCTTGCCGACCAGGATGTCTCCGGGCTTCACCACCGCCCCGATGCGGATCACGCCGCTTTCGTCGAGGTTCCGCAGGAACGATTCGCTGATGTTGGGGATATCGCGCGTGACTTCTTCCGGCCCGAGCTTGGTGTCGCGCGCTTCGATTTCATACTCTTCGATGTGAATCGAAGTGTAGTAGTCGTCCTTAACCAGCTTCTCGCTGACCAGGATCGCGTCTTCAAAGTTGTATCCGCGCCACGGCACGAACGCCACCAGCACGTTGCGGCCAAGTCCAAGCTCGCCGCGGTCCGTGCACGGCCCGTCGGCCAGCACTTGGCTTGTCTTCACGCGGTCGCCCACGCGAACCAGCGGCTTTTGGTTGATGCAAGTGTTTTGATTCGACCGCTTGAACTTGGTCAGCGAATAAATGTCCGCGCCAACCTCGCGGCTCAGTACACCCGAGTGGTCGCTCTCCACACGCACGATAATGCGCTCAGAGTCTACCTGGTCCACGATGCCGTCGCGCTTGCACAGCACGACCGCCCCGGAATCGCGCGCCGTTACGCGCTCCATGCCCGTCCCGACCAGCGGCGCTTCTCCCCGGATCAGCGGCACAGCCTGGCGCTGCATGTTCGAACCCATCAAAGCGCGGTTGGCGTCGTCGTTTTCGAGGAACGGAATCAGGCTGGCGGCCACCGAAACGAGCTGTTTCGGCGACACGTCCACGTAGTCCACTTCGTCGCGATGCTTCAGCACGAAGTTGCCAGCCTGCCGGCAGTTCACCAGTTCCGTCGTGATGCGCAGCTTGTCGTCGAGCGAAACGTTCGCCTGCGCGATGACGTACTTGTCCTCTTCCCATGCCGACAGGTAGAAGCAGTACGCCTCGTACACCACCTTGCGGCGCTTTAGCTCTTCGTTCAGCTCTTCCACGCGGTCGCGTTCCACGATGTCCCCGGCCTTGAACTCGCTGTCGCCGGCGTTGACGATCTGGACGTAGTCGATAATCCGCCCGCCCTTGACGCGCCGGTACGGCGATTCGATGAACCCGTAATCATTGATTCGCGCAAAGCAGCTCAAAGAGCTGATCAAGCCGATGTTCGGCCCTTCCGGCGTTTCAATCGGGCAGATGCGGCCGTAGTGTGTCGGGTGCACGTCGCGCACCTCGAATCCTGCGCGCTCCCGAGACAAACCGCCCGGCCCAAGCGCCGAAAGACGCCGCTTGTGCGTAATTTCGCTGAGCGGGTTGGTCTGGTCCATGAACTGGCTCAACTGCGAGCTTCCGAAGAACTCGCGGATCGCCGCCATGACCGGCTTCGCGTTCACCAGGTCGTGCGGCATCGCCGTGGACATTTCCTGGTACACGCTCATCTTTTCCTTGATGGCGCGCTCCATGCGGACCAGCCCGATGCGGAACTGGTTCTCGAGCAACTCGCCCACCGCGCGCACGCGGCGGTTTCCCAGGTGGTCGATGTCGTCCACCACCCCGATGTTCTTGCGCAGCTTGAACAGGTACTTGATCGCCGATACGAAGTCGGTCGTATCGAGCGTCCGGTTGTCGAGCGGTGTATCCAGCCCCATCTTGATGTTGAACTTCAGGCGGCCAACGCGGCTGAAATCGTACTTCCGCGGATCAAAGAACATTCCGCGGAACAGGTTCGTCGCGGTTTCGAGCGTCGGCGGATCGCCCGGACGCAGCTTGCGGTAAATCTCAATGAGCGCTTCCTTCGAAGAACGGATCGAGTCCTTGTCCAGCGTGCGCGACAGCACCACGCCGATGTCATCGCGTTCCGGAAAGAACACGTCCACTTCGGTGATGCCCGCTTCCGCGAACGCCTGCCACAGATCCGCCGTCAGCGGCTTGTTGGCTTCAAGCAGCACTTCACCCGTCTGCCGGTTCACAACGTCCGCAACGCTGTAGGCGCCCTCAAGATCAGCCAGCGCCGCGCGAACTTGCGTGATCTTGGCCTTGATCAGTTCCTTAAATAGGGTCTCCGTGATGCGCTTGTGCGCTCCCACGATGACTTCCTCGCTCTTCGGATTGCGGATTTCATGCGTCAGCTTGCGGTCCACGATGCCCGGCGAAACGTTCCACAACAGCTCTTTGTCCCGCAGCGAAATCCGTTCCACCTGGTAAAACGTGCGCAGAATTTCTTCGTTCGACTTCATCCCCAGCGCGCGCAGGAAAATCGACCCCAGGAACTTGCGCTTGCGGTCGATGCGCACATAAAGAACGTTCTTCGTGTCGTACTCGAATTCCACCCAGGAACCGCGGTAAGGAATAATCTTGCCGAGGAAATACGTGCGGTTATTGGCGCTTTCGAAGAACACGCCCGGCGAACGGTGCAACTGGCTGACGATTACGCGCTCCGTTCCGTTGATGATGAACGTGCCGTTGTCCGTCATCAGCGGAATGTCGCCGTAGAAGACTTCCTGCTCCTTGATGTCGCGGATGGTTTTCGCGCCCGTGTCCGGGTCCTTGTCGTAAATGGTCAGGCGGATCGTGACCTTCAGCGGCGCGGAATACGTCATCCCGCGCTCCTGGCACTCATTCACGTCATACTTCAACTGCATGGCAACCGGGTCGCCGCACTTGTTGCAGAACGTCGGCGTGTTCTTGTTGAACGTCCCGCACTTGTGGCACACCACGTCGCCCGTCTGGTACGGATTCGTAACTACCGAAGCGCCGCAGTTCCGGCAGGTGGCGCGCAAATGGTGCAGGCCCTTCAGGTTGCCGCACTTGCATTCCCAGTTTCCGATCGAATAATCCACGAACTCGAGCTGCGACATCTCGCGGAAATCCCGGATCGGAAAGACCGACGTGAACACCGATTGCAGCCCGCCGTCCTCGCGCTCGCTCGGCAGCAAATCCATCTGCAGAAAGCGCTGGTACGACTTCTTCTGGACTTCTATCAGGTTGGGGATCTGGATCGACCCTTGGATCTTCGCAAAATCCAGTCGCTGGCGTTCCCGAACGTGCTGGTTGTTGGACATGCCTGATTTACCTCATTCCCTTTCGGGCAGGGTGCCGATTCCTTCCAAAAGACACGTAACCGTGCTGCTCTGCGGTTTGCCCAGGGCCGCTCTGCACACGGTTAGTGAAGGTCCCTTCCGGACCCGATTTATTGTTGGCAAAACCGTCCGTAGCTTTCGTACCAAATTCCCCCGGCGCAACCGCTCTTCCCTGGCCGCGCCCGACTCCGAAGCCCGAACCGCGGATCGCCGGCCGCCGAGGGGCCGGCGATCCCTTACTTGATCTCGACCTTCGCGCCCGCCTCTTCGAACTTCTTCTTGATGGCCGCCGCTTCGTCCTTGTTCACGCCTTCCTTCACCGTCTTCGGCGCGCCGTCCACCAGGTCCTTCGCTTCCTTCAACCCGAGGCTTGTCACCTCACGAACGGCCTTAATCACGTTGATCTTGTTCCCGCCCACGTCCGTCAGCACTACGGTGAATTCGGTCTTCTCTTCCGCCGGTGCTGCTCCAGCCGCCGCCGCTCCGCCACCGCCTGCCGCTGCAACTACGGTCGCAGCCGCCGCGGACACGCCGAAGGCTTCTTCCATTTTCTTCACCAGGTCCGACGCTTCCAGAAGCGTCAGCCCCTTGATTTCTTCCAGGATCGTTTCGACTTTCGACATGACTGCTGTTTCTCCTCTCAATTTCTGAATCAAAATTTTCGGAACCGCGGCGGGCGGGGCCCGCTTGGCCCCAAACCCTTACGAACTAAACTTGTTGGCCTTTACTGCCTCGCTCACCGTCACCGCCAGGTTGCGCGGCACCGCGTGCACTGCCATCGTTATCCGCTGTGCCGGCGCGTTCAGCAGGAACATGATCTTGCTGATCAGTTCTTCCTTCGACGGCATCTCCGCCAGTTGCTTGATCTCGGCGATCGAGATCACCTTGCCTTCCACCACGCCGGACTTGAACTGGAATGCCGGCACGTCCTTCGCGATCTTCGTCAGCGCCTTGGCCAGCGCCACCGGATCAGTCTGCGTATACGCGATTGAGTGCGTGCCTTTCAGGTTCTTCAGCACTCCCTCCGCTGGTGTCCCCGACCCGGCCAGCTGCGCGAGCGTGTTCTTTACCACCTGGTACTTTCCGCCCGCCGCCTGCACCGCCCGGCGCAACTTCGTGTCGTCTTCCACCGTTATGCCCTGGAAGGTCGTCAGAATCACCGTCGAGACCTTCGCTAGCTCGGTCTTCAGGTTGTCCAGATCCTTCTGCTTTTCACTCTTCTTCTTCATGTCGTTTCTGCCAATCCCTTCCGGCTTTACGCGGCCGTCGCTAATGTTTCGGCCTCGGCCAGATCCACCGTGATCCCCGGCCCCATCGTCGACGTCAGCGTTATCCGCTTCACGTACTTGCCCTTCGCCGCTGACGGTTTTGCCTTCACCACCGCCACAATCACCGCGTGCGCGTTTTCCGCAAGCTTGGACGCCTCAAAATTGATTTTCCCCACCGGGCAGTGCACGATTCCCGCTTTGTCCACGCGGAACTCCACCTTGCCCGCCTTGGTCTCCTTCACGGCCTTGGCCACTTCCACTGTCACCGTGCCGGTCTTCGGGTTCGGCATCAGTCCGCGCGGGCCCAGCACCTTACCGAGTTTCCCGGCCGACCGCATCATGTCCGGCGTGGCGATGACCGCGTCGAAATCCGTCCAGCCTTCCATGATTTTCTGGACCATGTCGTCGCCGCCCACGAACTCCGCTCCCGCGTCGGTCGCCTCGCGTTGCTTTTCGCCGCCTGCCAGAACCAGAACGCGCACGGCCTTGCCCAGTCCATGCGGCAGTACAACCGTTCCGCGAACCACCTGATCCGAGTGCTTCGGATCGACTCCCAGGTTGATCGCCAGCTCCACCGTCTCGTTGAACTTCGTGTGGTGCGTCTTCTTGATCAGCTCCGCTGCCTCCGCGAGTTTGTACGGCCGCGCTTCAACCCTCTTCCGCGCGTTCTCCACGTGTTTTCCTGACTTCTTCATCCTGCTACCTCTTTACCTGAACCCGCCATAAAGCGGGTGAAGGGTGTCGAATCTCCTCGCGCCTCTCACTCCTCAGGCTTCCACGACCTCCAGACCCATGTTGCGCGCCGTACCCATCACCGTGCGCACCGCGGAGTCCAGACTAGTGGTGTTGAGATCGACAAGCTTGATCTTCGCGATTTCTTCCACTTGCTTCTTCGTTACTTTCCCCACCTTATTGCGGTTCGGTTCCGGCGAACCCTTCGCAATCCCCGCCGCGCGCAGCAGCAGCACCGACGCCGGCGGTGTCTTCAATATGAATGTGAAGGACCGGTCCGTATAAATCGTCACCAGCACCGGAAAAATCATTCCATCCGGCTCTTTCTGCGTCTTCGCGTTGAACTGCTTGCAGAAATCCATGATGTTCACGCCGTGCGGGCCGAGCGCCGTTCCGACCGGTGGCGCCGGAGTCGCTTTGCCGGCCGGCAATTGCAGCTTGATGGTTGTCTGTACCTTCTTTGGTGGCATCTTTCGCTAACCTCAATCTCTTCGCCCGGGCTTCCGCCCGAAACTGTTATCCAAGCTTTTCGACGCTCGCAAAATCCAGTTCCACTGGCGTCGAGCGCCCGAAAATTGTTACCGAAACCTTCAGCCGGCTGTGATCGTTGTCGATCTCTTCGACCGTGCCGTTGAAATTCGCAAACGGACCGTCCACGATCCGCACCTGCTCGTTCCGTTCGAACACCACCTTCGGCTTTGGCCGGTCAATCGGCGTGTGCACCCGATTGATAATCGCGTCCACTTCCGCCTCCGACAGCGGCGGCGGCGCAGTCGCCGAGCCCACAAATCCTGTCACCCGCGGCGTATTCCGCACGATGTGCCACGTGTTTTCGTCCAGATCCATCTCCACAAGCACGTATCCCGGATACGACATGCGTGAAGCCACCGTCTTTTTCCCCCCGCGCACTTCCACCACGTCCTCGGTCGGTATCAGCACCCGCCCGATTTTGTCCTGCAGGTTGAATGCGGCCACACGGCTTTCCAGGCTTTCTTTCACCTTCTTCTCGAAGCCCGAGTACGTGTGGATGATGTACCACTGCATCGACATAAGTCGTTCCGCCCTTTAAACGTGGAAATAATTCAGCAGCCGGTCCAATCCCCATTGCGCCAGCCGCTCCACGATCGTCAGAAACACGCCAAAAAACGCTACCGTCGCGATCACCACTCCCGTCGTCGACACCACATCGTCCCGGTTCGGCCAGGTCACCTGCTTCATTTCCACCCGAACATCGTGCAGAAATTCACGCGTGCCCTCGATACTCCCGGTCACCTTCCGCGCGAGTTCGTTGCCCTTCGATTCTTCGTTCGCTTTGTTGACCGCCTGCGTTGCCATAACTTCTTTTCACCCGCACGAACCTCGCGGCTCGTGTCCTCACCGAATCCTGGCAGGGGAGGAGGGATTCGAACCCCCATACCCGGTTTTGGAGACCGGAGTCCTGACCGTTGGACGACTCCCCTTTATCCCGAGCTCACCCTGGGGGACGGCACGGGTTTAACCCGCGCCACCCCTGGCAGTTCTTCGGGTTGAGGGATTAACCTCGCCCCTTCATGAGCTCAAACTCCTTTTCCGGCTCCAGCCCTTTCCAAACCTCTTACTTCGCCTCTTTGTGCGGCGTGTGCTTCCGGCACGCACGGCAAAACTTCTTCGTCTCCATGCGCTCGGAGTGCTTCTTCTTGTTCTTTGTCGTGGTGTAGTTCCGGTTCTTGCACTCACCACACTGCAACGTAATGATTTCTCGCATTTCCTGAATTCCTTCTCACAGGTCCTCGGCCGGCTCTGACCGGCCTCCCGGTACCAGAATTATTCGAGAATATCCGTCACCGCTCCGGCGCCAACCGTATGGCCGCCTTCGCGAATCGCGAAACGCAACCCCTTCTCGAGCGCCACCGGCGTGATCAACGTCACTTCGCAGCTCACGTTGTCGCCCGGCATCACCATTTCCACGCCCTGCGCCAGCTTTACGTCACCCGTCACGTCCGTCGTCCGGAAGTAGAACTGCGGACGATACCCCGTGAAAAACGGTGTATGCCGGCCGCCTTCCTCCTTCGTCAGAACGTACGCTTCCGCCTTGAACTTCGTGTGCGGCGTGATCGAGCCCGGCTTGCACACCACCTGCCCGCGTTCCACGTCGTCCTTTTCCGTGCCGCGCAGCAGCAAGCCAACGTTGTCGCCCGCGATGCCCTCGTCCAGCAGCTTCCGAAACATCTCCACGCCCGTCACCACCTTCTTCTGGGTTGGACGGAAGCCGACGATTTCCACTTCCTCGCTCACCTTCACCTTTCCGCGTTCCACGCGACCCGTTACCACCGTGCCGCGTCCCGAAATCGAGAAGATGTCTTCGATCGGCATCGCGAACGGCTTATCGACGTCGCGCACCGGTAGCGGCACCTTCTCGTCCACCGCCGCCATCAGTTCCAGAATCTTCGCTTCCCACTTTTCGTCGCCGTTCAACGCCTGCAACGCGGAACCGCGAATCACCGGCACCGTGTCACCCGGAAACTGGTAGGTCTTCAGAAGCTCGCGAACCTCAAGTTCGACCAGTTCCAGCAGTTCCGGATCCTCGACCATGTCGCACTTGTTCAAAAACACCACGATGTACGGCACGCCCACCTGCCGCGCCAGCAAGATGTGCTCGCGCGTTTGCGGCATTGGTCCATCCGTCGCCGCTACCACTAGGATTGCTCCGTCCATCTGCGCCGCGCCCGTGATCATGTTCTTGATGTAGTCGGCGTGGCCCGGGCAATCCATGTGCGCGTAGTGGCGGTTCGCCGTCTCATACTCCACGTGCGAAACCGCGATCGTGATCCCGCGCTCGCGCTCTTCCGGCGCGTTGTCAATCGAGTCGAATGCGCGGAACGCCACCTTTGGATTGTGCTTGCTGAGTACCTTGGTGATCGCCGCGGTCAGCGTTGTTTTCCCGTGATCGATGTGTCCGATCGTGCCAATGTTCACGTGCGGCTTACTGCGCTCAAATTTCTCCTTTGCCATATGCTTTCATCCTTTGCGCAAAACGCCTTTCGCCTCGCGCCTCGCGCCCAATCTCTGGAGCGGGGGACGGGATTTGAACCCGCAACCATCACCTTGGAAGAGTGAGACTCTACCGTTGAGTTACCCCCGCTCGATTCGGACTCTCTCTTCTTCACCATTCCATCAAAACATTCACCAAATCCTGGAGCCTGGGACCGGGATTGAACCGGTGACCTCGTCCTTACCAAGGACGCGCTCTACCAACTGAGCTACCCAGGCGCAACCCGATCCTCCAAACACATCTCGCTTCGCAGCGCGCACATTTCCAATAGCCACCCTGTCGCGCTTTCTACCGCCTTCGAACATCGCGTTGGCGATTTCCCTGCGGTTGCCTTGTCTGTCGCTGACTGTCGCCGTCTGGGCGGCGGCTCCTCGCCGCTTCCTGTTCTGCTGCGGGCCGAATCCTGGTGGACGGGGAAGGATTCGAACCTTCGTAGCCCGCAAGGAGCGGCAGATTTACAGTCTGCTGGTTTTAGCCACTCACCCACCCGTCCGCAAAATCTGTCGACACCAACTGCCAGTCATCCTTCTGGCTCTCAAAATTGTCTGCGGGAGCTGCGACGGACCAAAACACAAAACGGACTCGTGTCTAAAGACACCAGCCCTCTTATGTTACCATGTCGGGATTCGCTCCGCCCTCACTCCCCTGCTTCAATCTGGTGGAGCTGGCGGAGGGAATTGAACCCCCGACCCTCTGATTACAAATCAGATGCTCTACCAGCTGAGCTACGCCAGCGCCGCTCAAACCGCACAAGAATAACAGATTGAGCACTAGTATTGCAAGAGATGGTTTCCAAATTGCTCGGCGCCTCCCGGGCTCCTACTGTGGAAAAAACGCCACTTTCTGTGCATTCATCACATCATCACAACCGCCTCCTTATCTATCACTTAACTGCTGTCCTCCTGACTCCCCCTCCCCTACTATCCACAGCTTTCCACTCCCCTCGTTCTGCTCCCTCTCCCCCTACCCCCATTTCTTGCGGTTTCTAGCTCCGCTAATGCGAGAATAGCAAGGAATCGGCCCGGCGCATGCGGGCGCAGACTTCATGGCCAATCGCAAGTCTCTTTTCGTCCTCGGCATCCTTATCGGCCTCAGTCTTGTGGCCGCACTCTTCGGCTACCTGCTCTGGCGTTCCGGCGACTCCTTAGCAGTTCGCGAGCAGATGTTGCAACTCACACCCGCCGATTCGAACGCCGTGCTCTTCATTGATCTTGCGCAATTTCGTGCTTCGCCCTTTCTTCTACAACTCCTCGCGTGGGCGCCACACCCTCCGCCCGAACGGGACTACGCGCAGTTCGTTGAGTCTACCGGATTCGATTACGAGCGCGATCTCGACCGGCTTGCCATTTCCATCTCCCGCCAGGGATCCGCTGCCAGAGTCGTCGCAATCGCCGACGGCCGTTTCGAAAGAAAAAAAATCGAAGCCTATGGCGCAAAATTCGGCGCGCTTAAAAGCTCCAGCGGAAAATCCCTCTACGCTGTTCCGGTTGCCGGCCCTTCGCGCACCGCGTTCTACTCTTTCCTCAGCGACGACCGCGTCGCCTGGTCCAATGATGCCGCTTACTTCGCGCAACCCCGCGCCGCTCTTTCTTCCGCGGACTGGCGCGAGCATTTTCTCCGCCTCGCCGGCACTCCGATCTTCGCCGTTCTTCACGAAGACTCCGAGGCCTTGGGCGATTTCGCGCAGCATGCCCCCGGCGGCCTCACTTCGCCCCAACTCGCCACCCTGCTCAGCCAGTTGCAATGGATCTCGATCGGTGGAAAGCCCGAAGGAAATCTCCTTCGCGTGGTCATCGAAGGAGAATCCTTTTCCGAGGGAACCGTCCACGAGCTCAAAGAAATGCTGGCCGGCATCGTTGTGCTCGCTCAGGTGGGGCTGAACGATCCAAAGAGCAGCAAACAACTCGATCCGGCGATTCGCCAGGCCTATCTCGAAGTCCTGCAGTCCGCCGATATTCAGCAACTCGATCGCGGCAGCAGCAAGTCCGTCCGCGTCATTTTCGACGTAACGCCGAAACTTTTGCAGGCAGCTCGCGCCGCTCCAGTGGCTGCCGATCCTCCCCCACCCGTTTCCCCGGGCCAACAGGCACCGCGAAAACGCAAAAAGTAGTTGTCCGTGGTACCCCTGGCTTTCATGGAGCGCCGGGGAGTGCGGAAGCATTGCCGCCGCTTTTCTCTTCCCCGTTATCCCGAGCCTGGCCTGCCTCCAGCAGGCTCATGCGACGAATTGCTCATCGGCTTTGTAATCGCCGAGCTGTGTCAGCCCTGACTTTGGCTGACCGCCTGCCGCCGCAGGGGCGCAGCCCGCTGCGCCTATCTCGGGTAACGATCGGTTGAGTTTGACAAGGCTCTCTGGCGTGTCCCTTTCCGTCGTCAAGCCGGTTGTAGTGCCGCCAGGCGCGCTGCAAGTTAGACCAGCCCGTCGAGGCTCTGTCGCAGAGGCAGCAATGTTTAGGCCTCGGAGGTGCGCTACTCGGATTTATAGCAAGGGAGGGATCCCGCGGACCCAGGCTGGTTCTAATCGCCGGTAGTAGGCGTGGAATTCTTCATGTACCGCCACGGATTTACGGGCGCATTGTTCAACCGGACTTCGTAATGCACGTGCGGCCCCGTGGACCGCCCGCTGATTCCCGTGTACCCAATCACTTCGCCCCGCTTCACCCGCGTCCCGGCCTGTACCGCGTACGCCGAAAGGTGCGCGTAGCACGTGGTGATTCCAAATCCGTGATCCACCACGACCAGCCGCCCGTATCCGGAATGCGTATCCGAAACAATCACGATGCCATCCGCCGTCACGTGCACCGGCGCGCCGTAATCGGTCGCCACGTCCACGCCCGTGTGAAACGCGCCTTCACCTGAGAATGGATCGAGCCGCTGTCCAAAGCTGTCCGTGATGTGTCCCAGCACCGGCCAGATCGATGGAGTGTACGTCGAGTCCGCAAACGCCGTCGCCGGCAGCAAGCGCAGCCCGCCGGCCGAATACGCGATCGCCGTCGCGTTCCTCTTCAGAAACGAATATTGCTCAATCGACCGGTCGAAAGCGTCTTCCGCTGTCGCCGGGTTATCGGTCTCGTCAAAAGCTGCGGGATGGTACCGCAGCACGCCGTAGGTCATCGCAACTTCCGTTGCGAGCGACTGCAGCGAGTCAAGACGCTGGTTGGTGTCGCTCACCGTCGACTGTAATTCGCGGTACTGCTTCTTCAGAGTCTCCTGGTCGTGCCGCAGGGCGTTATAGTTTCCGACCTTCCACAACATTCGGCTGTAGGAACCGATCGCCGCAACTACCGTGATGCTTCCGATGATTGCCAGTGCCGCCAGCCCGTGCAGCACGTACGCGGGCACAATCATCTTCCGGAGCTTCCCGGGCGTCGAAGCAATATAGAACGTATAGTTCTTGCTGCTAATCAATGTTCGGCCGCCTCAGGCCTTCGTTAAGCTAAGATCGCGGTGTTGCGTTCAATGCCCCGCGAAGTAATTCCAACAAAACACTACGTCTGAACCGTGAGCCTCGGTTCGCGATTCTCATGATATTAGTTTTTGTAGACCCTCCCCGTCAACCCTGTATTTTCGTTTTTTTGGGACAGTCCGGGAAAAACTGTACCCTGTCCAATTGGTCAGTCTGCGCTACGATACCCTCTGCCCATGGGCAAACCGCGCATTGAACAGGACCTGATCCAATTGATTGAGCGCGCCTTCCGCTCCTCGCAGTCTCCGGCCCTTACACTCTCTCTCGGTGACGACGCCGCGCTTTGGCGCAGGTCCCGTAACAAGGATACGATCCTGACCTGCGATTGGTTCCTTGAAGGCACGCACTTCCTCAGGCAAAAACATCCGCCCGACGCCATCGGCTGGAAATGCCTCGCCCGTGCTGTCAGCGACATCGCCGCTATGGGAGGCAAGCCAGCATGCTTTCTGCTGAGCCTCGCGCTCCCCGAAGAACTCACGGGAAAATGGCTCGTCGGTTTCCTCCGCGGTCTGCGTCGCGCTTCTCGCGCCACAGCGTGCGCACTCGCCGGTGGCGACACGACCCGCAACGAACGCGTCCTCGTCAGCGCGACGGTTCTTGGTGAAGTCTCCCCGGGACAAGCCGTTCTGCGCTCGGGCGCGCGCCCCGGCGACCGGCTGTACGCCAGCGGAACGCTCGGCGAAGCCGAACTCGGCCTGGCCGAGTTGCGCCGCCTGCAAACGATCCCCCGAGCACCCAACGCCGCCCTCGGCAAACACCTGTATCCGCAACCACGCCTTGCTCTCGGCCAATGGCTGGCCCACAACCGCCTCGCTTCCGCAATGATGGATCTCTCTGACGGACTCTCGACCGACTTACCGAGGCTTTGCGCCGCCAGTCGTGTTGGAGCCACGATCGCGTCGAGCTCCCTGCCCCTCAGCTCACGGACCGACCGCACCCGGGCTCTTGATCTGGCCCTTCACGGCGGCGATGACTATGAGCTTCTCTTCACCGTCAGTCCCCGAAAGGCCTCGCTCCTGCCCAGCCACTTCCGCGGCGTGAAGCTGACCCGCATCGGCAAAATTACGCGCCAACAAAAAATTCTTCTCGAAGACTCTACCGGCTCGACCACGCTTTTGCGTCCCGGCGGCTGGGATCCCTTCCGCGCTTCGTAGGGCCGGTGCACCTCTCGCCTGCTTGTCCGTTATAGGGAGCCTGTCTCCTGCCTGCCGCAGCCAGGCGCACGCGAGGGATCGCTCTTCGCCTTTATAGTGGCCACAGTTTCTACGGAGTCGGCGTCGGAGGTAAACCCGTCGACGTCGTCGTCGGGGGAGGATTCGCAGGCGGCACCGTCGGTTTCGGCCTCGGCGCGCTCGGCGCTTCATCCTCCGGCGCGGTATCCGGCACGTCCGTTTGCACGTGATGTTCTTCGGCCTGTTTCTCGAGCGTCACAACATTCGCGAAATCGAGCACCGGCATCCCCGCCATACCTTGCTGCACAAATTCCATCCACATCGGTAACGCCGCCTGCGCGCCCGTCTCTCGCTTTCCCAACGAGATTTGCTTGTCGTCGAATCCCACCCAGAACCCGGCCGTAATTTGCGGCGTGAATCCGATAAACCACGCATCCGTAAAATCCTGCGTTGTCCCTGTCTTGCCTCCCGCCGACCGCCCGACGTTCTTCGCCTTGATCGCCGTCCCAAACTGCACGACTTCTTCGAGCATCGCCGTCATCGTCCGCGCAACCTCCGGCGAAAGCACGTCGTGCACCCCAGGATGCGCTTCCTCGAGCAACGCGCCATCGTAGCTCGTCACGCGCCGGATCATGTGCGGATCGATGCGGATCCCGTCATTCGGAAACGCCGTGAACGCCGACACATGCTCGATCAGCCTCATATCCGCGGCCCCGAGCGCCAGCGGCAGGTACGGTGGCAGCGGCGAGGTAATTCCAAAGCGTCTGGCCATTTCCACCACCGAGCTGATACCCACCCTTTCTGCCAGCTTCACCGCCGGAATGTTTCGCGAACCCGCCAGCGCCCGTCGCAGCGTGATCGTTCCTTCGAATTTTTCGTCGTAATTATGCGGCGAATACAACTGTCCACCGCTCGTCACCGTAAACGGCGCATCCACGATCGTGTCGAACGGGGAAGCTCCGTTTTCCACCGCCGTCGAATACACGTACGGCTTGAAAGAACTGCCCACCTGCCGGAACGCCTGCGTCGCGCGATTGAATTTCGAGTCCTCAAAGCTGTATCCGCCTACCATCGCCTTGATTTCTCCGCTGGCGTTGTCGATCGCGATCATCGCCGCTTGCGGAGCCGGTTGCTGCTCAAGCTGTACCCTTACCGTAGTTTCGCGCAGCTCCTGAATCGAAAACTGCGCCAGGTCGCCAGCCGACAGAATCTCCGACGGCTTCTTGTGCCCGGTCCACGCGATTTCGCTCGGAGACAGTATCGCCCGGTATGGCCCTATTTTGATCGTCGCGCCCTTGTCGTCGACCGCCGTCACCAGTCCTGTGACGTAGCTTCCCTTTTCGATCCCATGCCGCCAGTCATCGTCCTCGTACGTGTCGAGCTGGCCCAGGTTGTCCTTCAGCACATTCGGCAGCTTGTCCCGCCACAGGTGTCTCCTGTCGTAGGTATGCAGCCCGTCGCGGACCGCCTGGTTCGCCGCTTTCTGCATCCGGATGTTCAGTGTCGTATACACGCGCAGACCGCGCTCGTGCACCGCCTCGGTCCCGTACGTCGATTCCAGGTATTTCCGGATGTCCTCGAAAAAGTATGGTGCCAGGTCATTCCGGGGATATTGCAGGTGCAACCCTAACGGCGTTTTCTTCGCCGCTGCTTCCTCCGACGGCGTGATTTTTCCTTCCTCCATCATGCGGTACAGCACCAGGTTGCGCCGCGCCAAGGCCCGCGCCGGGTCTCCCAGGGGCGTATAGATCGGCCCGCGAATCATCCCCGCGAGCATCGCCGCCTGTTGCAGGTTCAGGTCGGTTACCGGCTTGCCGAAATAAAACTGTGCTGCCGCCGCAAAACCGTAGTTGCCGTGCGCCAGGTAAACCTGGTTTGCATACATCGTGAAAATCTGCGGCTTCGTATACCGCCGCTCGATCTGCAGCGCCAGCAGCATCTCCTGCACTTTCCGTCGGAAGCTCCGCTCGCTTCGGTCGAGGAACAGGTTCCCGGCCAGTTGCATCGTGATTGTGCTCGCGCCCTCGGCTTTCCGGCGCTTCAGGATGTTGCGGTAGGCCGCTCCCGCGATTCGCGGAAAATCTACGCCCCAGTGATCTTCGAAATGCTGGTCCTCGATCGCCGTCACCGCGTTGTACAGAACCTTGGGTGTCTGCTCCCACGTCATCAGGATCCGCCGCTGCAGCGCGAAGCTCCCCACTAACTGCCCGTCGTCCGCGTAAATCTCCGTCACCACATTGGGGCGATAAGTTTCGAGCGCCCGGATCTCCGGCAGGTCGCTCTCGTAGACGAACAGCAATCCCGCAACCGCGCCCAGCGCGATCGAGCACAGCAGCAGAAACGCCAGCGCTACTCGGTCAATCAGTTTCCAGCCGCGGAGACGCAGCGTGATCGGGGGCAGAGAAAGCATGGATGACTCATTTTATCTCAGAACGGAGATTTCAAAGATGCGCCGGCGGAACCTCTCGATAGTTTTGCAAGATCGTTCTTGGCAACGTTACCAGATTATAACAGTTCTGGCACGGGATCCTGCACGGTGATTTTACGCCGCGCAGCTTCTTTTCTCCTGCCCCTCGCCGTTTCTTAGGTAATCTCAAAGCTCTTCCGGCTATCCGCCGAGGGTTTTCTCAGCCGCTCCTTCGCAAAACACATTAGCTCGACCGCCGCCAAACTCTTGCAGTTCGTCGTGGTTTTCGTTGGTGTCACGAGCGGCACCAGAATCCGCCTTCTCGAGGACTACATCGACGCTCCTCCCCGGAATCGCGCGCAACTCGCGTCGCAGCTTACCCGTTCGGGCGTAAGCCCCGGTCTTCGCATCGCCGCATGGTACCGCGTCTTGGGCACGCACAAACCATCGGAGCCATCGCGCATCGTCAGTGTCGCCTGATCTGGCTGATCCTGCACCAGGGAGTTCGACACGAAGAATGGGGCCCAGCGGTCAGCAAACAATCGAAGCAAAAGCGCACAGCCAGAATGCTCCGGCAGCTCCGAGACCTGGGCTATCGGATCGAACCACCCAACCCTCAACCCAGCCAAGCACAAGCGCAGTGATTTTCGAGCCTGGTCGCATCCTTCGGGTGCAGTAAGCCCGTCGTGTCAGGAACCCACCGAAGGCATCGCTGCTTAGCAGGCGAGCCAGTAGGAATCCCCAGCCTTTCGGCGCGGGAGGATGTCAATGCCTCAGCCGCTCGCACATAAATCGGCAAGCGCGAGCAGGAACGCATCGTAACCATCCGTTAGCCTCTAACCGGTGGTTTCATAGTAGCGCTCGCCGGCGCACCCCCGGCACAGTGTGCGGCCCTCTTTTCTTACTTCCCGCTTGAAATTGATGCCTTCGCCGCACTCCGCGCACACCACCCGCGTCCCTTTGAACCCCGGCAGCTCCTCCGGGAGAACATCGACTTTCACCCACTGCCGTTCGAACAGAATTTCGTCCGGCAGTTCCGCGTACGCTTTCTGCTGGCCTTCTTCTCTCGGCAGCTCGGGATAACGCTCCCTTGCCGCCTGCTTCGAAGACTCCTTCGCCGCAATCCGCACCGCTCGTCCCGTCTTCAGATCGCAGAACGTCGCGGCCACTTTTCCCCAATCCCGGAATTTCAGAGCGCGCTTCCCCAGCCGGCAGTTCGCGACCAGAGCCACGGCGTCCGTCACGCAGCGATCAATCTCCACGTAGGTTACTAAACGTTTCGGCTCGGCAATCGGGTCCACGTTTCCCAACTCTTTCAACCCCAGCATCGCCAGCCGCACTCCCAGGACCTGCCCCGCGCACAAGTGCCCGTGCGCCACCGCCGCCAGTTTCAGGTACTCTTCCAGGCTTTTCATTTCACCGCCCGCTCTCCACCTCATGCTCCATTATCGTGTCATCCTCAAGCGAAGGATCTCAACTGCAACGCCTCCGGCGTGAGAATTTTCCGGTGAAACTCTCACGAGGATTGCTCAGACGCAGCCGCCGCCCACGGATGCGGCTTCCGCGCTTCTTGGAATGCGAACACCGTCATCAGCGCGGCTAACAGAAATAGCAGGCCGTCGCGCAGCACGGTCATACCCGTCAACGGCTCGGGCTTTGCGAAACAGCCGCAATTAATGTCCATATGCAGCGCATAAGCGCGCACCACCGCGGCGAAAAATCCCCCGATGATCAGGGTCACGATCGTCGCCCAGATCCGCAGTCGCCACCCAATCAGCAACAGCGCCCCGATCGCAATTTCCGTCCATGGCAGCCACTGCGCCACTTGCAGCACCGCCCACGCCGGCAGCATCTGGTAGGAATCGATTTGCAAGGCAAACAGCGTTCTGGCAATCCCGAGCGGAGGCCGCGGATGCATGTCCCAACGGATCACCTTGGCCAGTCCCGCGTAAATAAACATTCCCGCAATCACCAGGCGCCCGATCCAGATAATCACGCGGCGGTAGTTGAACGGTGCGGATTCCATCATGATCGACTCTTCTTGACCCTGCGAAACCTCTACTGCGCGACCAACTGGTCCAGCAAGGTCTTCAACACGTCGTAGCTCACAAATCCAATCACCGGATACGACTGCCCGTTCTTGGCGTGGATGATCGACGTCGGCGTCTGGTTCACCGGTGCTGCCATCCCAAGCTGCTTGTCTCGCTCGATCAGCGGCTCGAGCGTCTTGCCGTCCACGAGCGTCTGCACTTTCTTCATGTCCGCCGGGCTCAGCACGGAAGCCACGATTCCTTTCACGTCCCCGCTCGCTTCCCATTTTTCCTGGTTCTGGAAAAGCGCCTGCTCCACCGGCTCGCACTTCCCGATATGCGCCGCGGCCCTCGCGTAACTCGCCGCCACCCGCGAATACGCGTGCATCGGCAGCGGGTAATCGCGGTGCACCATGTACACCTTCCCGGTGTTCACGTAGTTGTCGTTCACCCGCTGCGTTGTCGTTGTGAAGAGCTGTTTGCACGCCGGGCATTGAAAGTCGCTGAATATCTCCATCACCACCGGGGCGTTCTTGTTGCCAAACGCCTTGGTCGGGTCAATGTCCACAACTCCATTCACCGTTATCTGCGTCTGGGCCGCTGCGGCCGCTGCTGTGGCCTTCGCGGGTGTCGCATTCCTCCCACCCGCCAACTTCTGCGGTGACGGCGCTGCCACCAGCAACAACGCTCCTAAGCCTAGACTGCCAACCATCAGGCCCACAACTGGAGCAAGAAGTAACCGGCGCTTCACGAATACCTCCAAATCAGTCTCGATATCTTAAGGAATCTTCGCCAGAGTACCACAGGTTGGCCGCCCTCTCGTTAGCTCCAGGTCAAGCAGTAAGCACGGCAGCCAACTCCCGGCAACGCCCTTCCACTCGCCACGACTGAACAATGAGCCTCGACGCGTCACCAAGGTTGGTTGCCGCCACCCTCCGTCCTGGTTGTGCTATGAGTTTACCCACCAAGCTCCTCTGAACGCCTTCACTCGTCTCCGTCCCTCCGGCCGCGCTCCCCCGGACCGGTCATTCCGAGCCTGCCTGCCGTAGACAGGCGGACCGAAGAATCTTTCTACCGGATTGACCGTGCGGGACCCGCCTCACGCCCGCGTTCTGCGGATAGGTCACCTGAATCTCTGTTTCTTCCTCATCGCCCTATCCGTAACCATAGGCAAAGGCGATAATTATATGCACTATCAAAAAACTTGACAACATCTCACTCAACATGCATAATTCTCTCGTCTTTGCTCCACCCGGTGGGCCCTCTCCCTGCACCCAGGGATGCCCACCTCGCTGACCGAGGAGTCTGCTCCTCCATCGCAGGCTTTGACGCATTCTGAACGAAGGGAAGGTAGCTATGAGTAAGATTATTGGAATCGACCTGGGCACGACGAACTCGGTTGTCGCCGTCATGCAGGGCGGTGAACCCGTCGTCATTCCCAATCAGGAAGGCACGCGCACCACCCCGTCCGTTGTCGCTATCACCAAGACAGGTGAACGTCTCGTCGGTCAGGTGGCCAAGCGCCAGGCGGTGACCAACCCGGAAAACACCGTCTACTCCATCAAGCGCTTCATGGGGCGCCGCTACGACGAAGTTGCCGAGGAAATGAAGCGCGTACCCTACAAGGTCGTCAAGGGTCCCCACGACGACGCCCGCGTGGAAATTGCCGGCAAGCAATACAGCCCGCCGGAGATCTCCGCCATGATTCTCACGAAACTGAAGACCGCTGCGGAGGACTTTCTCGGGGAAAAGGTCACTAAGGCGGTCATCACTGTTCCGGCTTATTTCAACGACGCGCAGCGTCAGGCCACCAAGCAGGCGGGGGAAATTGCCGGCATGGAAGTCGTCCGCATCATCAACGAGCCGACCGCCGCGGCGCTCGCCTATGGCCTTGAGAAAAAGAGCGACGAAACCATCGCCGTGTACGACCTCGGTGGCGGCACCTTCGACATCTCCGTTCTCGAAGTCGGCAGCGGCGTGGTCGAGGTGAAGTCCACCAACGGTGACACCCACCTCGGCGGTGACGACATCGACCAGAGAATCGTCGATTGGCTCATCGAGGAATTCAAGAAAGAGCACGGCATCGACCTCGGTAAGGACCGCATGGCCCTGCAGCGCCTCAAGGAAGCTGCCGAAAAGGCCAAAATCGAGCTCTCGCAAATGATGGAAACGGAGATCAATCTCCCCTTCATCACCGCCGGCGCGAGCGGCCCGATCCACATGCAGCAGAAGCTAACCCGCATGCGTCTCGAGCAGTTGATGAACGATCTTCTCGACCGCTCCATGCGGCCAGTGAAACAGGCTTTGGAAGACGCGAAAATGTCCCCGAACGACATTCAGGAAGTCGTCCTCGTCGGCGGCTCCACGCGCATTCCCAAGGTCCAGCAGCTGGTCAGCAACTTCTTCGGCGGTAAGGAACTCCACAAGGGCGTCAACCCCGATGAAGTCGTTGCCGTAGGCGCTGCCATTCAGGGAGCGGTGCTCGCGGGTGAAGTGAAGGACATCCTGCTGCTCGACGTGACTCCGCTCTCGCTGGGCGTCGAGACTCTCGGCGGCGTGATGACTGTGCAGATTCAGCGCAACACCACGATTCCCACCCGCAAGGTGGAAACCTACTCCACCGCTTCGGACAATCAGCCGAGCGTGGAAATTCACGTCCTCCAGGGCGAGCGCAAGTTCGCGAAAGACAATCGTTCGCTCGGTAACTTCCGCCTCGACGGCATTCCGCCCGCCGCACGCGGCGTTCCGCAAATCGAAGTGACCTTCGACATCGACGCGAACGGTATCTTGAACGTGAGCGCCAAGGACAAGGCCACCAACAAGGAACAGAAGATCACCATAACTGCTTCCACCGGTTTGACCAAGGAAGAAGCGGAAAAGATGCGCACCGAAGCCGAATCTCACGCCGAGGACGATCGCAGGCGCATGGAAGAGGTTGAAGCGCGCAACCGCCTCGACGGCATCGTCTATCAGGCCGAGAAAACGATCCGCGAGAACCGCGACAAGCTCGTCGAATCCGACGTCAAGGCCGCCGAACAGGCCATCGACGACGCCAAGAAAGCCATGAACGAAGGCGGCGTCGCGCGGCTTCGCTCCGCGACCGAAAATGTCGAAAAGACGCTGCAGAAAATGGCCGAGGAACTCTACAAGAAAGCTTCGGCTGGGAGTGGTCAAGCCGGTGCCGCTGGCGCAGGCGCTCCTTCCGGTTCGCCCGGCGAGGCCTCGCAAGGCGGCCAGAAGCCCGGTGACGTCATCGACGCCGAGTACGTCGACGTCGACGACAGCAAGAAGCCGAACTAACAGTAACCGGTGGCTTGCGACTCGCGACCGCTCGCAACCATTGAATCCAAATGACCGGTTGGGGCTCAGCGGTGCTGGGCCCCTCCGCACATACAGCGACTTGGCCGGCACTACCTTCGGCCACAAGAAGAGCAAGCATGGCGACGAGCGCAAAACTGGATTACTACGAACTGCTGGGCGTCTCCCGCAAAGCCACCGCGAAAGAAATTCGTACGGCTTTTCGAAAACTCGCCCGCAAGTATCACCCCGACCTCAATCCTGGCGACAAAGCCGCCGAGGAAAAATTCAAGCAGCTTCAGGAAGCCTACGACATTTTGTCCGACACCAAGAAGCGCCAGATGTACGACCAGTACGGGTTCTACAGCGAAAATGTCCCCGCGGGCGATTATGGCCAGGCTCATGACGAGACTGGCGAACCCATCAGCTTTGATTTCGGCGGCTTCGACTTTGGCGGCCAGTCCGGCGGCGGCTCCAGTTTCCGCGACCTGTTTGGCCAGTTTTTCGGTGGACGCCGCGGTGCCGCCACGATGGAGCCGGAGCAGGAGCCCGGCGGCGATCTCGAATACCAGATCGAAATCGATTTTTGGGATGCCGTGCGCGGCGCGGTGAAAAAACTCCAGATCACCCGCCTCGATACCTGCGCCACCTGCCACGGCACCGGTGCGGTCGGCACGCCCCAGACTTGCCCCACCTGCAACGGCACCGGCCAGGTTCAGCAGACCGCCGGAAAAATGCGCTTCAACGTCCCCTGCAGCCGTTGCGGGGGTACGGGAAAACTCCGCACTACTTGCCCCACATGCGGCGGAGAAGGCCGCGTCCGAAAAACGGAGACGATTGAGGTCCGTATTCCCGCTGGCGTCGCTAACGGCGGGCGCGTCCGCGTTCCCGGCAAAGGCAATGTCGGAACCATGGGCGCGCCCGGGGGTGATCTGTATCTCCGCGTGGTCGTCCGCCCTCATCCCTACTTCGAACGGCGCGCCAACGACCTTTATACAAAGGTTCCGGTTACCGTCTCCGAAGCCTCCTTGGGGGCCAAGATCGAGGTTCCGACCATTGACGGCCGCTCGCTCGTGCGCATTCCTCCCGGGACCAATAGTGGCCGTACCTTGCGGCTCAAGGAAAAGGGCGTGCCCAGCGCTCGTAACGGCGTTCGCGGCGATCAGTATGTGGAGATCCAGATCATCGTTCCGGAACCAACCGATGAACGCGTGCGCACAATTATGAAAGAACTGCAGGAAGTGGTTCCGGCGGATCCGCGCAAAGATCTTTTTGCAAAGGCAGGCGTATGAGGAGAAACAGTCGTCCGTCGTCAGTTTGCTTCAACGTAAGGCTCAAAAACTGAAAGCTTAGAACTGAAAACTTTCCCATGCCACAGAAAAACAAAAAACGCGCCAAGGCCGGCTACATGATCAGCGCCGTCGCGGAAATCTACAAGCTGCACCCGCAAACCCTGCGCCTGTACGAGCGCGTTGGTCTGCTCAAGCCCTCGCGCTCGCAAGGCAACACGCGCCTGTATACCGATTCGGACCTCGAGCGGCTCGATGTGATCCTGACTCTCGCCCGCGACATGGGGGTAAATCTCGCCGGCATCGAGATTATCCTAAACATGCGTGAAAAAATGATTGAGATGGAACACCAGATGGCCGAATTCGCCCACGTCGTTCAGCAGGAGCTCTCTCGCCTCGCCAATCGCACGGAAGAGCCTCGTCCGAAAACCGCTATCGTGCGCACTGCCCCGCGCCTCGTCAAGTAGCCGGGCAACCAGCGACCGGGGCATCGTCCAAGTCCTCAGGCAGTGCCCAATCTCCCCCGCTCGCGATCACCGAACCCGTCATCCCTCCGCCGCTTCGGAATTGAAACTCAGCTCTTCCCTGGACGCTCGGTCACCGCTTTTCCCCCCGCCCCCGGAAGCCTTCTCTTCCCCGTTCCTCTTTGCAAATCTCCCAGCAGCCCTTCCAGATTCTCGTACGCGTAAATCGTCGGCGCGTGATTCTGCATCAACCCGCCCGTATCCGCCGTCGGTCCATAATTGCTGTGCAAGTCCCGGCCCAGCATGCGCAGCATGGCCAGCTGTTGCCCTCGATGGTGCGAAGTATGCGTCATCCGCCGCGTCATCACCCACGCCATCGTGCGTTTCACATCAAAAAAGGTCGTTTCGCTCTCCCACCACTCTTCTCCTTTCGCCCGCAACGCCGCCACTCGCTTCCCGCTGTCCTCCGCATATCGCTTTATGAACTCCACCTTGCTCTCAACCGCAGGCAACGGCGGCGCTCCGACGTCGATCTTCAACATTGTCCGAAACCATATGTCCTCGCTCGCGCACTGATGCACCATCTGCTCGTGCACGCTTCGGCCGCGGCCATCTCCGGCACGCGGCCGTACTTCCATATCCTGGTCGCGAAATTCGCTCCACACGCTCACGACCTTCAGCCGTTCCGTCGCATATGTGTCCACCAGAAAGTCGTATCGCATTTTCTCCTCCACCACTCTCCCGGTTTTCCTTCTCTTCGAGCCTGGTCCCCAAAGCGTCTTGCCTGCACCACGAAATTCTTCTCTTGACGCCACGCTCCCCTCGCGATATCAAGTTATCCTGCGCAGCGTTCGATTGGTTTGTTCCCACCCGGTCACCTCTTACCGCCTGCGCGAATAATTCCACACCTTGAAGGAGGACTTATGTCCGCTGTCCGTGCCATCCCTGAAGGATTCCACACCATCACTCCGTCCATCGTTTGCAAAAATGCCGCCAAGGCCATCGACTTCTATAAGGAAGTCTTCCATGCCAAGGAACTCAATCGCATGGCTGGTCCCGGAGGCTCCATCGGCCATGCCGAACTCCAGTTCGGCGACTCACGTCTCATGCTCAGCGACGAGTTTCCCGGTATGGCCACTGCTCCCGGCGCAAATTCCCCTCCCTCCAGCTATCTCTTCGTCTACAGCGACAACGTTGATGCCCTCTTCGACCGCGCCGTGAAAGCGGGCGCCAAGGTTGAGATGCCTCTTCAGAATCAATTCTGGGGCGATCGCTACGGCAAGATTCAAGACCCATTCGGCCACCGCTGGGGTTTGGCGCAGCACGTCGAGGAAGTCTCACCCGCCGAGATGGAGCGCCGTTCCGCAGCCTGGGTGGCCCAAATGAGTAAAGCAGCGGGCTCCGGCGGACACGACTAGACCGTCCGCATCCGCCAACCCTCTCCCCTCAAAGGCTCTGGCCTCGTCCAATAGCGTCGCCAGAGCCTTGTTTTTTGCTACGACTCTAATTCCACGGCGCAAAACTCACCGGCTCGTAATTTCGACCGGAGGGACGGCGCTTCACCCGCTCACCAGTGGCCCGAAGCCGGCCACAACCACGCCGCTCCGCGCACTCCGCTGGCATCTCCGTGTTTCGCCACAACCACCGGCGTGTCTGCCTCCCTACCGAAGACGTAATCCTTTAACCGTTTCGGCACGTCCCGGTACAGCCTCGGCACTTGCGATACCCCCCCTCCCAGCACAATTACGTCCGGGTCCAGAACATTTATCAATTGCGCCAGGCTTCGCGTAAGCCGGTCCTCATACCGCTCCAGGCACGCCACCGCTGCCGCTTCCCCGGCCTCGGAACGCGCCACAATTTCTTTCCCCCTCAACTTCGTCTTCGTCGCGCGCTCGTAATCCGCTTCGAGGCCCGTCCCCGAAATCCACGTCTCGATGCACCCATGAAACCCACAATAACAAGCCGGCCCCGGGTACTCCTCCGGCCGCATCCACGGCAGAACATTGTGGCCCCACTCCCCGGCCACTCCATTCGGACCATTGTGTACGCGCCCCTCCACCGCGATCCCTCCGCCGCACCCGGTTCCCAAAATCACCGCGAAAACGATCCTCTTCCCCGCGCCTGCCCCGTCGGTGGCCTCGGAAACCGCCAGGCAATTGGCGTCGTTCGCGCATCGCACCTCGCGATTCAACGCCGCGCTCAAGTCGCGGTCAAATGGCTTGCCGATAATCCACGTCGAATTCGCATTCTTCACTAAATGCGTGGTTCCAGACATCGTGCCCGGTATTCCCACGCCGACCGTGCCGCTCCGGCCAAGCTGCCGCTCGATCTGCTCTACGCCTTCCTTTATCGCTCGCACGGTTGCTTCGTAATCACCTCGCGGCGTCGCTACTCGGTTTCGGTGCAGTTCGCGTCCATCGCGCTCGAGGGCCACGAACTCGATCTTTGTGCCTCCCAGATCGACTCCAATGCGAACCTTGTTGTTCTTCGAATCCCCGACTGGACCTGTCATGGCATTCCGAAGACTTATCCTTGCTTCGCCGTTGCCCTTTTTTGCATCACGCACACGCCCGACCACGGTCGGCGCTCCCACGGCGGAGCGCTCCCCTCCGGAAGTTTCGCCAGCAACCGTAGAAAGAAAGGAGGCCTGCCGAAGCGCGTAGCGACACGGAGCAACCCCTGGGCCTGAATCGTATCCCATCCGTGCGGCCCGAAGAAACGCGGGCCTTCCGCCGGTGCAAAGCGAAACGGTACACCCGCCTCGTCGAGCGCCTTTCCCGTATTTTTCTGCATCATCTTCAGCAAACGAGGCGAGTGAATATCAAAAATCCATCGTTCGAAGCAAGGAACAGCCGCTAGGTCTCGGGCTAACGAGCCTACGTCCTCAGCCGCAAGGTAAACCAGCAGCCCCTCGGTCAAAACAACGGCGCGCTTCCCCCTCGCCGCAATCGAGGCGAATATCGTCCGGCGTTCGCTCACATTCGAGAGATCCACCGCAATTCGTTCGAGCGCGCATCGCGGCTTCTCGGCGCTCAGCCGCGCTTCTTTGTAAGCCAGAATCTCCCGCAAATCCAGTTCAACCCATTGCAGATTGCCGGGCAAGTCCATCCGGTAAGGCCGCGCATCGAGCCCCGCTGCGCAGTTCACCACCAAATCCGCTCCCGCTTCGATCTCCTCCCGGATGAACTGGTCGAACAGGTACGTGCGCGTGACCCAGGCCCACGCGTGGCTTTGCCCCTCCGGAATCGTCCGCGCGATCTCCGTGCCCTTGCCATCTTCCAAGCGCTCCGCGTAAGGGTCGCGAAACAACGCATCCGGCCGCTTGGTCTCCTCGGCTCGAAAATACGCCGCCCACAGAGCCGTATCCGAAATGTTGCGCACCACGGGAGATTCGGCCACAGTTGACCTGCCCTCCGACGCAAAAGAGTAACAGATAAACGCTCAGCGGGGTGCGCTTCCGTCTCTATCATCCCTCTTCGCTTTTGTTGCTGGTGGGTTGTAGGTCTGGTGTTCATGCCAGTACCGTTGCCACGGCACGACCTGTCATCCTGAGGCGCGGGGCCTTCCCGCACCGAAGGATCTCAACTGAGCGGTTTGCAGGCCTCTGAGGTCGCAGGCAAAGGCCCGGCCTCGCTCGCTCCTTCAGAAGTGGAATCCCAACTCCACCGTCTCCGTCCTCGGTGTCACGTAGTGCGTTCCGCTGAACGTCGACAGAAAGTTGTACAATGCCGTCTTGTCCGCCAGGTTAATCACGGTAAACTGCAGACTCCACCGGTAGCGGTCCCCATGAAACAGATTGTCGTGCCCCACCGCGATGTCGAACAGATTCCGCGGCGCGATTCGCTGCGGATTGTGGTCGTCATTCTCCTTGTTCGGTGCGGGCACTTGAATCAGCGTGGACCCAAACGCATTCGCAGGGCACGAGGTCATCGGCGCTCCAAACGGACTCGAAACCACGGGCTTTCCATTGCACGTCAGCCCGGCCTCGAATTCCTGGTCTGCCGTCAAAGGTAAACCAGTGATGGCGTTGTTCAAAGCTACGACACCAGTCGGGAAGCCCATCGCCCCTCCCCCGTCGATCTGAGGTGTCGACGCCGTGCAGGTTGCCGTTACCACCGGCGACGTGTAGCAAGGAACTGCGCCGCTGACCAATCCGCTGTCATACCGCCAGTTAAATCCGATCCACGGTCCGCGCTTCCACGGTTGATATTGAATATGCGTGGTCTGGTTGTAGTGCTCGTCGTGGTCAATCCGGAAAACGTTGAACGACGGGAAAAACGCGATGCCGGCGACTTGTGGATTGAAGAACCGCGCGGCCACGCTTGACATCACCACACGTGCCGTCAATCCGTGGAAGTTTGGCAGGCTGGCGCTTAGCACCCATCCCGGGATCTTCGAATTGTGCCACTCGATCGGAAACGTTATCGGCGTCGCACCCACGATTCCAAAGTCAAACCCGTTGTGCGTGTACTTCCAGATATATTCGCCGTTGATCACCAGATACTTTCCGAACGCCTGCTGGAATCCCGCGTGAAACTCGTTCCGATAACCCGGTGTGAGCGCCCCGAGAGTGCAGGAAACTCCTGGCGGCGACACGATCGCCACCACCACCGGATCGCCGCATCCCGTGCTGGCAATCACCAGGTTTTCGTTGAACGGCGTTTCCATGATCCGCGCGTAGGAAAGCCGCAGCACCGTGTTCGACTGTTTGATGTTGTAGGCGATGCCCACTCGCGGCTGCACTTGCCCGTCGCTGCTGATGCCGTTATACACGTCGCCTCGAATCCCGAGGTTAAATGCCCAATTTTTCCACGTGATGTTGTCGATGGCGTAGAGCGCCAGTTCCTTCACGTCCGCGTGGCCGTGAAACGGAAACAGGCTGCCGCCATTCGTCAGGTCGTACGGCAGAAGCGTCGTGCAGGGCGGGCCCGTAGCCACTCCATTCACGAAGCAAGGATCGTTGGGAATGATGGTTCCGTCAGGGTTCTCCGTGTTCAGCGAGGGAAGAAACGTCGGATCGACGATACCCAGCTTGTCATTCTCGGTCAATGACGTCTGCTGATACACCATCCCGAACTTCATGTTGTGAATGCCTTTGACGTAGGAAAGATCCCCGCGAAGGCCCCAGTTGTTCAGTTGGCGATCTTGACCCGCGGTTTCGACTTGCAGGTCTGGAGCCAGGTCGTTGAGGGGGTCTTTGCTCGAATAATAATTGTACTGATCGTGGCGGACCCATCCCCCGACGGTTAGCAGCGTGTTGGTGCTGAACAGGTGCGTCCAGCTCGGGGCAATGTTGTAGGTCCGGATCTGCGAGCGCTGATCGGTGGTCCCCAACGGAGCCCCCGTCACCGCGTTCACGATAAACGTATTCGTGGGATCGCACGTGTATCCGATCGGGCCGCACATGTGGTATTGCTGGTCGTACGTGTTCGGGTTCTGGAACCACGAACGCGTGAACCCCAGATTGAAGTGTAGAGAGTCGGCTTGCGAAATCTGATAGTCCACCCGGTCGAAAATGTTTTCCTGGTTGCCGTGATCGTGCAGAACCTGAAATTCCGGCGGATCCAGAAACCGGCCCGTGTTTAGACCGTTCACCGCGATGAAGTTACCCCACTTCTCTCCGCCGTAAGCAAGATCAAAGCCTCCGTTGACGCTGCCAAAGCTGCCATACGACGCGTAAACGCTGCCGTTCGGCGTGGTCGCCCCGAGCCCCGACCGCGTCGTTACCTTGATGACTACGCTGGTCTTGTCCCCAAAGTCCGCCGGCGGGGCCCCCGAAATCACTTCCATCGACTGAATCGAGTCCGCCGGGATCTGATTCGAAAACACTTTGCTGAACTGGTCCGTCTGCGGCTGCCCGTCGAGCGACACGGAGTTCTCCGCGTGGTCTCCCATGCCGTGCATCAGCCCATTGGAGTCCGCCGCAATTCCCGGCGTTGTCAGCGTCACCAGCGACGAAAACGGCGAAGAAGGGCTTTCGAGCGGAGTGCGTTCAAACAGATTGCGATCAATGTCGCTGTGAAACGTGGGCTCATTTTCGATCAAATCCCCGCCGTTCTCCGTCACGTTCACCGTCGTCGCCGCCGCGCCGACCTTCAGATTCGCTTCCACCTTGAGCGGCACGCTCGAACGCACTTCCACGTCCTGGGCGTACGGCGCGAACCCCGTCGCAGACACCCTCAAGTGGTACGGATTGAACGGCACGTTGGCGAAACGAAATGCTCCGTCGCTACCCGAGGTCGTGGTCCTGGAATACCCGCTGACTGGGTTGCCGATCTCGATGGTCGCGTTCGGTACAACCGCCCCGGACTGATCCTTAACCATTCCTTCGATCGAGCCTGCATTTCCTGCCTGTGGCGCTGCCTGAACAGCGAACAACACCAGTCCGAGCGCCACAAAAGCCAAAACCCTGAATCCGTATCGCATTTTTTCCTCCGAGCCCCATGGGAGCGATTAGTTTGGGAGGTTGGTAGGCCCGCCGGATGAACGGCGGTTGCGCGGCCGGCTGCAAGCCCGCGCTCGGAAATTGCTCGATACCTCGATCAATGCGCTATGGAAGGAGGGGCACGTGACGGGGAATTGCTTGCAGCGGTTTCGGGCGCTGTCTTGGTGGTTTGCAGAAAAACAACGCCAAATTCGGTCAGTGGGACGCTCAGCGTCACTGCCGCGAGAGCAGGCGTAACGCCTATATGCGCTGCCTGGCACAAACGGCACGCAGCCTCATCCTGCCCGTTTGCGTGTCCGTGCGGCGTTACCTGCAGCAGGAAAAGCAGCGAAGCCAGCGCCAGCCCAATCGCCAGCCCTTTGGCGAAACGGCCCCGCCTTAGCTGCACAACTCGCTGCATTCTCTATGCCTCAGAATTGGCCTTCTGTGCCTGAGCCCCAACATCTCGTTAAAACACACTGCAACTATTCTCAACTAGGATGCAAGGTTTTACAAGAACGTTGCGGCTAGGTAGTCAGCCTTCATCTCACGCCCCATCCCGTGCATAATTCACCAAAACATACGGTCTACAATCTTTCAATGGACCATCATACCGTCGCTGCCATCAGCGTTACCGGCGCTTGTCTCGATGTCCTCGGTAGCCTTTATCTCGCCTACGATCTGCTCGGCGGACAACACGGTCCGCTGCGCCTGCTTACACGCGCCGTAACCTACGCGCTCGTTTTCGGCATCGGCTACGGCCTTGGCCTTGGTCTTTTCTTTGGTCTTGCGGCCGGAACTGTGACCGGCCTCACCCTCTCGATAGCATTGACTCGCGCGGCTCGCGGACTAGGTCACTACTCTTTACCTTGGGAAGGACTGTTTTCCGCAATCCGGGGCTTCGGTTTGGCTGTTGGTCTTTTTCCCGGCTGTGGGCTTTGCATTCGCGCTCGCTTTTGCCTTTCTCACCACGCTCGGCCAGATATTCGCCTACTCTCGCGGCACGCGCCCCGCCCTCGATTACACCGCTTCCCGCCGTCCCCGCCTCAGCCGTCGTCAGTTTCGGGGAACGGTGATCCGCACTCTCGGCTACATTGCCTCCGCTCTCCTCTGCAGTTTCCTCGTTCATCACGTTAACCGCCCCTGGTCTTTTGCCGTTCGCTTAGGCCTTGTAACCGGGATAGTCACCGCTGTCGGGGTTACGGTCAATCTTTACATCGAATACTACGCTGACAATCTTCCCGAACGCCGTCTTGGCGCCTTCGGCATCGTGCTCATCTGCGCCTGACCTAGTCCGCCTCGGCCGTCTCCCTTAGGGATCTGCAGCTCTGGAGTGTGTGGGCTCTGCTCCGCTTTCTCCTCCTGTCATCCCGAGCGTGCCTGCCCTGCGTACCGTTGGCGCAGGCTGGCCGCGCGAGAGATCTCTTTTCGCTGCTCCAAGACTCTCAGTTTGCGAACGCCGCCTTATTTGCCTGCAGCAATTGGTTCAGGTTCTGTGCGATCTGCGTGCACACTTTTTGCAAATCTTCCTGTGTCGGGTTCCTGGCAACCTGGAATTCCTCTAGGGGAATATAGGCATTCAGCGTGATCACCGGCCCGTAGTGCGGGTCAGGCTCTTGCACTGCCGCGGGCTCGTAGAGCGGCTCGTCCGGACTCTTCAGGTTGAACGTCCCGACATAGAGAACGAATTGCGGGTTGGTCGATCCTGCTCCCAGAATCGCCCGGCGGATCCGATTCTTGGCATCCGTTTCGGCGAACACACCGCGCAGCAGCACTCCTTTTCCAACCGGTTTTTCTCTCACTCGCGTTGCTGTAAATCCGTTCTTTCGCAAGGTTTCCTGCAGAGTCGTGGCTAAGGAATCAACCAGGAGGCGCGCTTGCATGCTCGGTGTCTCGGCTTCGGAGGCGGACTTGCCGTCACCGTTCGCACCCTTTGTCGCCGGCGCCTTATTCTTCGTCGTCGGGACAGCGGCCAGCTCAAAGTCGCTTACGTACACCGACACACCGGGAACGGGTGGGTCCGCCGATTGCCAAGCCTCCGGGCCTGATGTTGTCGTTCTCGCGAGGCCGGCTGATATTGCCAGCATGCTGCCACTCAACACGAGCGATCCGAATGCTCGCGACTTCCACAACCGTGCCATGTTGTCCCTTCACTCCTAACCTGCCCTGATGCAACTCTAAAATCAATAGGGACAATTTTGCATTCCGGGTACGGTCGACGTTTGTCTGAGCGCGCTTTGGAGCGCGGGCGCCCTGCTCCGCACTCCCCTCTCCCCCATCCCTCGCCTGCCTGCCCCGCCTACCCTGTCTGCCACGGGCAGGCGTAGCCGGGTGCACCGAGGGATTACCGCTCTTCGGTTCTATCCCGCCGGACTTGAGGTCGGTTGTAACCCTGGCTTTTCATGCCCGCGCCTTCAGCACGTGTTCCGGGGCTTAGCCCTACACTTGTCGACTGAGCGCAACGAAGGATCTCAATCCACGCGTCTTCGCTATTCGTCTGCATTTTTCCGGTTGCTCCGCGAGTACGTGGCGCAAAAAAACCCCGGCGCAAGGACGAGCCTTGCCCGGGGCTTTGACCTTGCCTGAACTTGCAGGTTATTTGTGGTTCTTGTTTGCTGCCTGGGCGGCCAGCTTCAACTCTCGATTCACCTGATCGAGCAAATCCTTCGCTTTCGCGGCATGCCCGTCCATGTCCCACTCGTTCGCCTGTTGCGCTGCGCCGATCTTCTCCCAGGCTTGCTGGGAAAGTCTTTGCGCTGACGCCAGATTCGGATGCTTCTTGCCGCTGACATTGTCCACGGGCTTCTGGGCCATCGCCATGCCGCCGCAGATCAACGCCGCACCGAGCGCGGTACCTAACACAATCCTAGCTTTTGTCATACTCCCGATTCTCCTTTTTGAGCGGATTAAGGAACCACCACGCAATGCAAACCCGAATTTGCGCGCGAAGTTGCTCTTCCATGTTGCGGGGCTAGGCTGGTTTCAGCAAGAAAAACGCCGCAGGTAGACTCAAAACACTGGCCAAAAGGTCAGGTTCCGCCTATCTCCCTCCATGGCCCTCAGCGAGCCGAAGCCGCCGGTTCCTCAAGTTTCAGCGGATTTGCGATCCCAAGCTGCTGCATGAACGCAATCACGTCCCACACCACCGTCGATGCCAGGATTTTTCCATCCGCGATCTGGTGGATCGTGATTCCGCTTACCGTCAGTTTCTTATTCATCGGTGGAATGGCTTGTGCAAGACCGATGCCTTTTGGCTACAATCTCGACTGCACTTCACCAAGGCCCCGAGGAGCCAGTCCATGAAAGAAACCGTTCAGCAGTACATCCAGAGGATTCAAGCCAAAATTGCGGGAAAGGACCCCGTCCGTACGCAATCGGAAACGGCGAAGCGGCTTGCCGGAATGTTGCGGCGTGGCACTCCCGCCAAACTGAAGAAACGGCCCGCGCCCGACAAATGGTCCGTGGTCGAAATTCTCGCCCACCTCGCCGACGTTGAAATGGTCACCGGCTGGCGCCTGCGCTCGATTCTTGCGGCTCCCGGTACCCCAATCCAGGCCTTCGATCAGGACGCCTGGGCCGCCGCCGGACAGTACGCCAAGCGCGACCCACGCAAATCGCTTGAGCAGTTCCGCATTCTCCGCGAGGCGAATCTCGGCCTTCTCAAATCCCTTTCCCCGGAACAGTGGAAACTCTTCGGCATGCACGCCGAGCGCGGCGAAGAGTCCATCGAACGCCTCACCCAGATGATCGCCGGCCACGACCTCAACCACCTCGAACAAATCGAGTGCATCCTCGTGCCAAAACCGGTACGTGCCGCAACGCCACGTTGAGGCACGCTTTTGTAAGCCGCACCTGATGTGCGCGCGAGACCTCGGCGCGAAATGTTCTCCCGAGCTCGCTCGGTTTCCGCCACAAACCCGGTAATAATGCCGAAAGTTTTGACATCCTCCCCCGCCTAAAGGCTGGGGATTCCTACGGGCTCGCCTGCTAAGCAGCGATGCCTTCGGTGGGTTCCTGACACGACGGGCTTACTGCACCCGAAGGATGCGACCAGGCTAACGAGGCGAGTCCCGCCTCTTTGATGTTCGAGGCTGCTACCAAGTCTGCTGGCGCTCGGAATCCACAGGCAACACAGGCGAACCTTGCTTGCGTCTTGCGGTTCTCCGTTGCTACCTGACCGCATTCCGGACAAGAGCGGCTGGTGTTCCCGGGAGGAATGGCTACCAGCAATCCTCCACGCCAGCGCATCTTGTACTCCAGTTGGCGACGAAGTTCAAACGGCGAGGCATCCAGGATCGCACGGTTCAATCGCGACTTCGC
>Ga0306920_100001046_pt1 | contig 34014 bp, 28 predicted proteins | sample flu12Cox44000170_FD_204666 | JGI IMG/M metagenome (GOLD analysis project Ga0306920, IMG submission 204666) | Lab enrichment of tropical soil microbial communities from Luquillo Experimental Forest, Puerto Rico - flux4day.12C.oxic.44.000.170 (v2)... | ecosystem: Environmental > Terrestrial >...
AAGCCTCCCGCGGGTAGCGACCTCGCGCTCCTCCACTTCTCGAACGGCATGGCGATCCCGCTGCCGTTCCGGGACCAGTCCGCGATGAAGCGCCTCGATCCGATCCTCGCGGTTGGAATCGTTGCCGGCGGCAAGCCGAGTCCGCTGCCGGTCGTGACCCGCAAGGCGCGCGAGTACGTGGACATTCCTGCGATCGCCTTCGATGGCAACAAGGTCGTCGTCGCCGAGGGCTGGCACCCCATGCTGGCCGCGGACACGAAGGGCTGGTCGCCGTGGCGCAGCGCGGACTCGCTCACCGCGGTGGAGTTCGTGACGGCGGAGCCCTACTACGCGCAGTTCGACGTCGGCACCACCGCCCTCGCGCGCGCCGGCTTCGCGCTGTTCAAGCAGAACTACCAATTCTGCCATGGCGCGCGCAAGATCGGCGCGAAGCTCGGCTGGGACTTCGTCGAGCCGCTGCCCCTCTACAGCTGGCGCGGGAGCTCGCACCAGCTCTACATGCACGTCGCCTTTCGGGGCCTCGATGCGCCCGAGCGCAAACAGATGATGCCGGCGCTCAAGCATATGACCGAGGACGACGCGATCAAGCTCTGGAAGTGGCTCGAGGCGATCGGCACCACGCCGATGCGCCCCTACGCGCCGATGGCCGCCGCGGCGGCGGCCGCGCCCGCCGCGACTTCGAACAGGCGCTAGTCGCCACCGGCGCCGACGGCCTACGTCGCGTACTTGATCATCAGGACGCCCGCGATGCGCTCGGCGACCTCCGGCGAGATCCTCAAGGTCTCGGCCATGGCGCCCAGCACCTCCTCCTCGCCGTCGTCGATCTCGCCGCTCGACAGCGCGATGTCCATCGCCAGCAGGAACGCCTTCTGGCGCAGCGGCTCGCTCGACAGGTTCGCGAGCTCCTTCACCCGGTTCAACGCGCCGTGGAGCTTGATCGCCTTCTCGGCCTTCTCGTAGACCTCGTAGGTGTCGGCGTTCTTGAGCTCGGGGAGCGTGGCGGCGAACGCGCGCACGAGGTTGGTCTCCTCGAACTGGTCGTCGCCGTCGGCGAAGGCGACGCACAGCATCGCCTCGAGCAAGAGCTGCTGATCGTCCACCTTGAGCACCTTCTTCTTCAGGCTGTCGAAAAATCCCATGGCTGGTCCTTGGTGAGAGTTGTGATCGGCTTCCAGGAATAGAGACGTTGGCTCGCGAGCAAAGTCGCGCCCGCGCAACACGCCCTTTCCGGGCCGGATAAACGAAGTAAACAAAATTTCGCTTGCCAGCCCAGGCCGCTTTGGGCGACAAGGCGGCGGCAATCGGCAGTGCGCATTTCGTAAGTCGGGACAAACCCCCCGTTCCCGTGCCTTGGAGGTCCTTAGTCTCGCTTGGTGACGGCAGGACAACCTCAACAGGGGAGCCCGACTCATGAGAATGAACATTTCGGTGGTGCTGGGGTGCGCGGCGCTCGCGACGACGCTCGCGTGCGCGAACCGCGAGGATCCGTCGCTTGGCGTGGCCACGCAGGCGGCGAAGGGGGGCCTGGACGACGGGGCGGATTCCGGCGGCGTGGGGGTGGCCGTCGCCAACTACATGATTGCCCGGTGGCCTAACCTCCAGCTGGAGGACAGCCACTGCACTGATTGCTTCAGCCTCAACTACGCGCTCGCGGTGCCGGGCCCGTCGCCGAAGTATTGGGAGTACACGAACGGTGTCCCCCTCTACGGCATCCAGAAGATGTTCGAGAGGACGAACAACCCCGCCTACTTCAATTACGTCAAGCAGTGGGTCGACTACTACGTGGCCGCCGACGGCACCATCAACTACGGCACGCCGCCGACCCAGACGACGTCGAAGAACAACCCGACGATTCAGGACACCATGCAGCCGTCGAACCTGCTGTTCCAGGTCTATCAGCAGACCGGCGACGCGAGGTACCTGAACGCGATGACGAACGCGCGCAACGTCTTCAACAACATCTTCCAGAACAGCGCCGGCACGTTCTGGCACAAGCCCAACTACGCGCGCCAGCAGTGGCTCGACGCCATCTTCATGTCGGAGCCGTTCATCACCCGGTACGGCGCGCTCTACGCCGACCAGGTCAAGCCGGGCGACTCCGCGGCGTGCTTCAAGATCTCCACGTCGCAGATCAAGATGGCCGACGCCGTGACCTTCGACGCGGACAAGAGCCTCCCCCACCACGGCTGGAACGGCGACGAGGCGCATGACTGGACCTTGAACCTCCCCAACCCGGCCGGCGGCAGCCTGGGCTGCGGCCTCTGCACGGCCAACAAGACGCCGCCGCTCACCGGCACGCGCGTGGGGCCGATCATCTGGTCGCGCTCCATCGGCTGGTACCTCGCAGGGACCGTCGACGTCCTCGAGTACCTCCCGCAGAAGCACCCGGATCGCGCCAAGCTGGAGGGGATCGTCGCCGCCATTGCCGACGGGCTCAAGAACTACCAGGATGCAGCCACCGGCCTCTGGTTCCAGATCACCGACGCCATGGACGGCCCGGTCCCGGCCGAGGGCGGCTACCCCGGCGAGGGGATCGGGGCCCTGCCGAACTTCACCGAGACCTCCGCCAGCGCCCTGTTCGTCTACGCGCTCGCCAAGGCCATTCGGCTCGGGATCCTGAACGGCCAGTACAACGTCGTCGCCAAGAAGGGCTGGAACGGCGTGAAGAGCAAGGTGATCATCGCCGGCGACCAGGTCACCATCAAGGACACCATCGTCGGCATGAGCCTCGGCGGCACCTGGAACGCGTACGTCAACGTCTCCCCGTCGTCGGACGTCACCAACGGCATCAACCCGGCGGGCGGCCCCGAGTGCACGGGGACCGGCTACGGGGGGAGCACCTTCAAGTCGGCGCCGTTGACCTGCCGGTACATCTACCTGCGGGACAACGTCCCCCAAGGCTTCGGCGCGGTCATGCTCGCCGCGAGCGAGATGGAGTTCTAGCCCGCCCGACCACCGGGGCTAATAGGCCAGCACGGGGACGGACGCCACGCTGTTCGTGGTGGAGCCGTCTCCGAGTTGGCCGTCTTGGCCCCAGCCCCAGCATCGCACCGAGCCGTCGGTCAGCACGGCACACGTATCGTAGTTGCCGGCGGCGATTGCGACGGCGTTGGTGATCCCCTGGACCTGCACCGGCGTCGGGGCGCACGACGTCTCGCCGGTGATAGTCTGGACGGGGTCGCCGGGCGGCAGCGGCGGATTCGGGTCCCACGTGCAGTCCAGCGTCGCGGTCGGGTTGCCGAGCGCGCCGAAGCTGTCCCCGGGCCCGCCGCCGTTGGCGCCCCAGCACCAAACCGAGCCGTCGTTCGACAGCGCGCAGGTGTGACTCAAGCCGCACGCCACCGCGGTCGCGTCAGCGATGCCGGCGACCGCCACGGGAACGGAGCTGCCTGTGGCCGCGCCGTTGCCGTTCTCGCCGAACGCGTTGGCGCCCCAGCATTGGACGGTGCCGTCCTGAAGGACCGCGCAGCTATGATCGGCGCTGGTGCAGACGCCGACCGCGCCGGTCAGTCCCGAGACGGCCACCGGCACGGCGCTCGCCGTCATCGTGCCGTCGCCGAGCTGGCCGTACGTATTTTGGCCCCAGCAACGGACGGTGCCGTCCGCCAGCCCGGCGCACGTCTCGTACTGGCCCGCCGAGACGGAGGTCGCGTTGGCGATGTTCGCCACCGTGGTCGGAACGTCGCCGTCAGCGTTGCTGCCGTCGCCGAGCTGGCCGTAGAAATTTTGGCCCCAACAGTGGATGGTCCCGTCCGCGAGCAACGCGCAAGCGTGCAAATAACCGACGCTGAGTGACGTCGCAGACGTGATCCCCGACGTGCTGGTCGGGGTCGAGCCGACGTCCGTCGTCGTGCCGTTGCCTAGCTCGCCTATGCTGTTCGAGCCCCAGCATCGAACCCCGCCACTCGCCAGCCGCGCACACGCAAAGCCGTTTCCGACCGAAACGTCGGTGGCACCGGCGACGCCGACCTCGACGGCCACTTCTTTATAGTTGAAGCCCCAGCAGAAGACCTTCCCGTCACCTCGCACCGCGCAGCTGTTCGACCAGTTGGTCGATACCATCGTCGCGCTCACGAGCGGGGTCGCGGTCGGGGGCGGGGTAATGTTCCCGCCCACCGGCACGCAGCACGTCAACAGAACGAGCGCGCCCGCGCACACGAGATCCCGAAGGCGACGCACCCTACCCACGACAGCTAGATCCTGGACCTTCGGCCGCCGGGTTTCAACTCGCCCCTCGCCCCTGGTCAGTCGAGCGGGACGGCGGCCTTCGCCCACTGCGGCGTGTGGTTGTCGGTCGGCTTCGTCTGGTCAGCGTTCTGGCCGGGGAGCCAGACCGGCGCGAAGCTCGGGTCGCCGCTCAGCGCCGCGCCGACCGACACGCCGGCGAACCAGAGCTGTGGCGTGGTGGTGGAGATGGGCACCACGGTGTTGAGCTGCGTGCCGTACGGGCGCCGGGACGAGAACACGATCCAGTAGAGCGGCTTGCCGCGGAACTGCCCCACGGTCGGACCGAAGCGCGGGAACGAGTCGTCGAACGCGAGCGCCGCGTCGCCGTCGGCGTTGTCGAGCGCCACTGTGGCGCCGCCCGCAGCGGGGACCAGCCAGAGGCGGGCGGTCGAGTCGTCGTACCCGTCGCAGGTGCCGGTGCCGTAGTTGGCGCCGATCGATTCGGTTCCGGTCCCGCAGGTGCTGCGGACGAACACCACGTACTGGCTGTCGCTGCTGATCGCCGGGTAGTAGCTGGTCGCGGTCGCGGACCGGGCGACCAGCACCTTCGCGTCGTCGTGAACCGTCGTCGCGGTCGCGGTCGCGATCGCGATCTGCCCGCCCAGCTTGAGGTCGCCGTTGAGGCCGCCCGGGTTCACCGTCGCGCTCGCCGTGGCCGGCATGTTGAACGACGTGAAGGCGACCAGCGACCCGTCGGCGCTCCAGAACGGGTCCGAGGCGTACGGATCGGGCGCCGACGTCGGGAAGGCGAGGTGCTGCCGGGTGGCGGTCGCGGAGGTGCCGCTGATGCTGAGCGTGCTGAGGTACAGCTGGGACTTGTACATGTTGACCAGGACGTCGTCGTTCGGCCCCCACGCCGTCTCCGTGGCGAATGTGTCCTGGCGGTAGGACATCCAGTAGCAGAGGGGGTCGGAGGTGGGCGTGGCGTTCGGGTCGGTGCAGGTCTCGCCGCCCGCGCGGGTGGGGTTGATCAGGAACAGCGCCTGCTTCTGGATGTCGAGCAGCGCGAAGTTGGCCGCGTTGTAGGTCGATGCGCCGCCGAGGGTGATGGCCATGTACTTGCCGTCGTTGCTGGTCGCGTGGCAGCCGATGCAGTGTCCGCCGGCCGTGGCGTTGTCCCAGGCCTGCGGCGCCCCCATGTAGGGGGGCGAGCTCGCCGGCCCACCGTCGTCGGTCCAGATGATCGACGGCCCGGTGGTCCCGGCGGAGAGGTCGTACCGCTTCACCGCCATCCCGTTCGTCACGTAAAGCCCGTCGAGCTCGACGTAGTTGGGGGGCATGGCGACGCTCGACCCGGTGGTCGGGTTGGGGATCACCGACCAGTAGGTCAGCCCGCCGCCGAGCGGCGCGGCGGCCCAGTTCACGATCATAGGCGCCGACTCCAAGAGCGTGCTGCTCGACAGCACGCGCGCGACGATATTCACGTCCTCCGTCTCGCTGCTCGCCGCCAGGAGCTGCGTCAGCGCGGTGGGGATCGTGACGTAGCAGCCGGAGCCGGGCCCCGGTTCGCAAGCGCCGTAGTAGTCGATGCTGAGGTTCGTCGAGGTGGCGGTCCGGAACGCGATGCGCGCCGCCGTCCCCTGCGCCGCCACCTGAAACTGAATCGGACCGAGGTTCGAGGGGAAGAGCGCGTTCGGCAGCGGGTAGGCGATTCCGGCCGAGCCGGCCGGCGTCCCCTGCAGCGAGGTCTTGGTCGAGGCATCGAAGCTGGCGCAGCTCGCGGTGGCGAGGAAATCGGTGCAGAAGAAGTCGCCGGTGAAGGTCGCCTTGATCGTCGCCTGGTTCGAGGTGACGCCGCCGCTCATCGCGGTGATGGTGTACGTCCCCGGCGCGTTGAAGACGACGGTCGCGCCGGTGAACGTGGCGCTCGCCGAAGGCTGAACGCTCCACACCGCCGTCGCCGTCAGGTCCGTCGAGCCCCCGTCCGAATAGGCACCGGTAGCGGTGAACGTCGCCGTCCCGATCAGCGCGCCCGGCGACGTGCCGTGCGTGAGCGCGACGCTACCGCTCCCGGGCGCGATGGTGATGCCCGTCAGCGTCGTGCCCGCCGCGCCTCCGCCGCCCGAGCCCGCGAGGCCCGTCGCTCCGCCCGCTCCCGCGGTTCCCACGGCGCCTGCCGCGCCCGCAGCCCCGGTCGCGCCTGCGGCACCGGCTGCCCCCGTCGCGCCCGAGCTGCCTGCCGTCCCCGTGGATCCGCCCCTGCCTCCATTACCCGCACCACCCGCCGCGCCAGCCGCGCCCGTCGTGCCGGATGCACCGCCACCGCCCGTCGCGCCCGCGACGCCCGTCGCGCCCGCGGCGCCCGTCGCGCCGGAGCTGCCCGTCGTCCCCGCGGCGCCTGTCGTGCCGGCGCTACCCGTCGTCCCCGCGGCGCCTGTCGTGCCGGCGCTGCCCGTCGCCCCCGCGGCGCCTGTCGTCCCCGCGGCGCCTGTCGTCCCCGCGGCGCCTGTCGTTCCCGCGGTTCCCGTCGTCGACACGCAGAGATGCGACAGGCAGGACAGGCCGGTGTTGCAGGTGTCGTTGCCGTAGCAGGCGCAGCCTTCCGCGCCTGCGGGGCAAGAGCCGCTGCCCGCCGTGCCCGTCGTTCCGGCGCTGCCGGTGGTACCCGCCGAGCCCGTCGTTCCCGCTCGTCCGCCGCTGCCGCCTCCGGCCTGGCCGCCCGCGCCGGTGGTGCCGTTCCCGCCTCCGCCGCTCCCGCAACCGAGGAGCTGAAGGAGAACCAACGCGCCGAGGCCGCGCGCGCCGAGAGTTCGAATGCGAGAGTCGTGAGCGATTACGGAAGTCATACGCACCTACGTTAAACGGATGGACGTCTTGCTCGGTGGAAAGTCGCGCCTCCGAATTTTGCGAGAGAGCTCAGCCGCCCACGTGGGATGACACACTACGGCGACGTCCCGCTCGCAGAGGCGCCGCCGGCGGCCGGATGGCAGAGGCGATCTCGACCGCAGGTCTCACCGGATTCGCAGGCGGGGTTGCACAGCGGAACGCACGTCCCGTCCCTGCAATCGAACCCGGGGCTGCAGATCGGGATGCAGGCGCGGCCTCCCGCGACGGCCGCCGTTTCGGGGGCGGGCGCGGCCGGCGTCGGAGCGACGTGCTTGAAGACGATGCCGCGCACCACCACGCCGAGGCCGTTCACCTCCGTGACGACCGCATCGGCGCCGGCGGCGCAAACCTTGGCCCAGACCGGGCTGACGAACTGCGCCGGATCGTGAGACGATTCCGCCCCCCCCGAGCGATCGCCTTTGATGATGGTGCCAATCTCGACATAGTCCGGACCGGGCGGCATCCCGAGGAGCTTCAACCGGCAATTCGGCTCCCGAGCCGGGAAGCGGGCGCCGTTCCAGTGAAAGGCCGGCTCGGCGCAACCGACGAGGCAGGAGACCGCGACCAGAAGCCCGAAGGATCCACCTCGACGCCACCGCATGCGCGGCCCGCATCATAAACCGGGACTGGAGCAGCAGGGTCCGTCTTGCCGTTGCTAGGCGCGGCAGAAAGCAACCTTGCTTCTGCATGCGCGTTCCCGGCAAAATCGCGCGAATGTTTAGACGAGCCTCGGGTGTCATGGGGGCCTTGCTGGGGGTCGTGGCGCTGGGATGCGGTGGCGGCTCTGGCGGGCAGGGGGGCGTGCGGCAGAGCTGCTTCCCGAACGGAACGTGCAACACGGGGCTGATCTGCCTCAGCGACGTTTGCGTCAGTCCTGGAACGGGCGGTGGCGGTGGCGCCAGCGGCGGTGCGACGGGAGGCGGGGGCACCAGCGCCGCCGGCGCGACCGGAAGCGCAGGCACGACCGGGAGCGCAGGCACGACCGGGAGCGCAGGCGCGACCGGGACCGCGGGCGCGACCGGGGCCGCCGGTGCGACCGGAACCGCCGGTGCGAGCGGGACCGCCGGTGCAACAGGCACGGCCGGTTCGAGCGGAACCGCGGGCACGAGCGGAACGGCCGGTACGACTGGCACTGCAGGGACTGGCGGAAGAGGGGGCGCGACGGGGACCGCGGGAACGAGTGGGACAGCAGGCACAACTGGCACTGCCGGCGCGACCGGGACGGCCGGCGCGACGGGGACTGCAGGGACAAGCGGGACGGCCGGCACAAGCGGGACCGCAGGCACGACCGGGACTGCGGGCGCGACCGGCACTGCCGGTACGACCGGCATCGCCGGCACGAGCGGTCAGGCGGGACAGGGCGGTCAGGCGGGGAGCGGCGCCGGCGCGGGCGGCGCGGCGGGCAGCGCGCCGGGCTCCTGCGGAAACGGCGTCGTCGAGGCGGGCGAGACCTGCGACTGCGGAACCTCGCTGGTCGGGCTCCCCGCCGGTTGCTCGGGCCCGAACGGTCTCCTCAACGGCGACGGAACCGGCTGCTCGAAGACCTGCAGCAAGGAGCCGATCTGCCGCGGCACGACCGGCACCGGCGCGACGCGCGCCTGCGACAACGTGTGCGGGAACGGCAGCATCGAGGCGGGCGAGCAGTGCGACGACGGCAACACGCTGGCCGGCGACGGCTGCTCGCCCAGCTGCCAGGTCGAGACGGGGTTCTCCTGCACGATGGTCGCGGTGACGGACACGGTCCCGTGCACCCAGACCGGCGACAGCGGCAACTGCGTCTCGCTCCCCGTGAAGTACCGCGACTTCAAGAACGAGAGCGTCTCCGGTGGCCACCCGGACTTCCTCTACCTGGGCGCAACCTGGGCGACGACCGACCCGCGCGCCCTCTCCATCGCGGGCGTTCAAGGGCAGTCCGGCTCCATCGTCTTCAACAAGCGCTACTGCGTCGCCAACACCAACGGGCCGGCCAAGCTGCAAGACTCCGTCGCCCGCGCCTGGGATCTCGCGCAGGCGAGCCTCGACGACAACGGGCGGCCGGCGTTCAACACGAACCGGGTCGGGTGCAACGGCATGGCGACGTTGACCGACTGCCAGCTCACCGACTGGAGCGACGACACCAACGGCGGGCGCGTCCCGGGATACACCAGGGCCGCCAACAGCCCCCTCGCGGGTCTCACCTACTACGGGGGGATGCAGGGGCACGCGCTCTACCACGGCTGCGCGCCCGTCGTGACCAGCGCGGCCACCTTCGCTCAGTGGTGGCAGGACGGGGCATGGGAGAGCGACGGGACGACGGCCGGCCAGCACGCCATCGGCGCGCTCGAGCTCGCGCCCACGACGATCGACGCGCAGTCGGGCTTCTACGGGTTCACGAGCGCGCCCAACAGCGTCTACGGCGGCTTCTTCCCGCTCGATCCCCCCGCCAACGGGTTTCCGCTCTACTTCACGCAGGCGCAGCTCACCGCGCAGCAAGCGGTGACCGGTGTGGTCATCGGCGGCAGCACCAACGGACCGGGCCCGGTGATCGTCACGCCCGCGACCTGGAGCGAGTCGCTCACCTGCAACCTCTGGCCCTACTGGTATAGCACCGCGCTGTTCGGCGCCGGCGCGGGGTGCAAGGCCGACCAGTACCTGTTCCCCCCGAGCGTTCCGGCCGCGACGCTTCCGAGCGGCGAATGGGTCGGCGGCATGCAGGGGTGGTTCCACGACTCCTGGTTCTCGATGGAGGCCCGCTCCCTGGTCACGTTCAACGGCCCGTTCGACCTGCAGTTCTGGGGCGACGACGACTTCTTCGTCTTCATCAACGGCATGCTGGTCGTCGATCTCGGCGGTACGCACAGCCCGATCCCCGGCAAGGTCCACGTCGCGGCCAACGGCTTCGCCACCATCCAGGAGGGGGGCGCCATCTACATCCCCGGCGAGACCCTTCCGACGGGCGCGGCGGTGGGCGACGTGGTCCCGTGCGACGGCAGCACCGCCGCCGTCGATCCGCTCACCAAGGTGGCGTTCAACAAGACGGGAACGGGCAACTGCGGCGCCAGCCAGACGACGTGCGACTGCCGCATGCGCACCGCCAACCTCGGCCTCACGCTCGGGAGCACGTACGAGATCGCGATCTTCAAGCGCGACTCGCACCCGCCGGAGTCGAACCTCCAGATCGTCCTCAGCGGGCTCGGGGCCAACCGCTCGCAGTGCACGCACCTGTGAGGCGTCGCCCCGCGCTGGCACTTCGCATTTTCTGTTTCGCTCATTGCAAACGCGCGCCGTCGTCCAGGGCTCGGGCGTAGGAACAACTCCCACAGCACCCCACAGCAGCGGGCCTTCCCCGCCGACCATTTCACCGACGGTGGCGACGCTGCGTAGGGGGCTCCCGCGAAAATGCGCCGGGCGCGATCCGCCGTCGACGGCGCGGGAATACCCGATCGATGCGCCCCCGTCGCTCGCTTAGGTCGATTTGCGTCATCAGCGCTTGGCTCTCCTCCGTCGCAGTCGCGGCCTGCTCCGCTTCGGACTCCGTCGGGGGGAGCGGTGGGGGTGGGACGTCCGGCGAGGCCGGGTCGACGGGCGGAGGCGGGACCACCGGATCGGCCGGCTCCGCCGAGGCGGGGACGACGGGCACGGCCGGGACGACAGGCTCGGGCGGCGCGATCACCGCGGGGTCGGCGGGGACCTCCGGGACGGCCGGGACCGCAGGCACGACGGGGAGCGCGGGGACGACCGGCGCCGCCGGGCGCGGCGGCAGCGTCGGCACCGCGGGAGCGACGGGGACCGCGGGGCACGGCGGTGCCACCGGGACCGCGGGGCGCGGCGGCAGCGTCGGGACGGCCGGCGCGACGGGGACTGCGGGCTCGAGCGTGGCGGGCACCACGGGCAGCGGCGGCGCCGCGGGGATGACCATGCCGGGCAACGGGTGCACGGCGCCGACGACGTACGCGAACCTCTTCGTCACCGTCTCCGGGCACACGCAGGCGGACTCCGACACCAAGGTCGCGAACGCCTGGTCGACGCTGTTCAGCGCCGGCGGCTCGGGCTCGATCTACTTCAACGGGCCGGGCAGCGACGAGTCGTACGTCGAGGACACGTTCAACAACGACGTCCGCACCGAGGGGATGTCGTACGGCATGATGATCGCCGTCCAGCTGAACCACCAGACGGAGTTCGACCGCCTCTGGACCTTCGTCAAGAACCACATGGCGCAGGGGACCGGCCAGATCGCCTGGCACACCTCCACCTCGGGTTCGAAGCTGGCCACCGGCGGCGCGCCCGACGGCGACGAGTACTTCGCGACCGCGCTCATCTTCGCGCACACGCGCTGGGGCGACACGTCCGGCAAGTACAACTACGGGACCGAGGCCCAGTGGGTGCTGGACCTGCTCCGGACGATGGAGTTCAACAAGACCTACAACATCGTCGAGTTCTACGCGGGCGCGGGAAACACCGACGGGTCCTACATCTTGCCGGCCTTCTATCAGGTGTGGGCCTGCTTCGACACGGCCAACGCGACGTTCTGGAACACCGCCGTGACCGCCGGACGCAATTGGTTCCACACCGCCATCAATTCGAACGGCGTCATCCCCGACCAGTCCGCCTTCACGAACGGGTCCTCGGGCAGCGCGGGCGCCGACACCATCCGCTGCGTCGCGAACATCATGATGGACCACAACTTCTTCAACGCCGACGACTGGCAGACGATGACCTACGCGCCCACGTACGGCAGCTACGAGAGCACGCACGCGAGCGGCGTGGCCCAGCAGTCGTGCAATGGGCTCCTCGGCTTCGGCCTACCGACGTCGACGGGCAAGCCCTTCGTCGACAAGCTCTGGTCGACCAACACCCCGAACCACGACTACTGGAACGGCATCCTCTACCTGCTCGCGTTGCTCCACGTCAGCGGCACGTTCCACCTCTGGTACTGACGACCGACTCAGGGCTTGGGGCGGGCGGCGCGGTCGTCGGTTTCGACGAGGCGGTGCCGGCGTCCGGCTCGCTCGTCTGGAAGACGAAGGGGAACGATACCTCCACCTTTCGACCGGCGGGCGGGGGGAAGCGCCACTGCTTCACCACGTCGACGATGCAGGGAACGGCCTGGGCGATGTCGGGGTCGACTTGCTCGACGGCGACGTCGCGGGTCGTGCCCCCGTGATCGATCGTCCAGTGCATGACGACCTTGCCTTTGAGATCTCGGTTTTTCGCCAGCTCGCGCTCGTAGCAACCCTTCACGATAAGGAGCTGCGACTTGACGAACTTGGCCACCATGTCCGGATCGAGCTCGCCATCCACCAGGGACGGGGCCTTCCATTCGGGCGCGTCGGCGGGGGGAGCGTCGCTGGACACGAGCTTGTTGAAAGGCAGGGACGCGACTGTCTGGTAGACGGGAGCTGCGCCGATACCGTCCGTGGCCGCCGGTCGCTTGCCCTTGTGGCTAGTCGCTTTCGCGGTCGCGAACAGAACCTGGCCGTCGGAAGCGTAGTACACGGTCCGCGAGCCTTCGGCGTCGGCGGCAAAATTCACGTCGAGCGCTTCAGACAGGACGCGGGATCGGTGAAGCCGCCCGGAGGCTCCGAGACGAAGTCGAGGCAGACGCACATCTTCTGGCAGGCGAAGGGGCCGACGGTGGTCGGCCAGGCGCATCCGAAGCCATGCTTGCAGAGGGGGCCGTTGGGGGTCGAATCGGTCTCGGCGTCGGCGCAGTCGCTGTCGGTGGCGCAGGGGGCGGTGCAGAGCGGGCCGGTTCCGCCTGCGACCTGCTGCGCGCCGGGGAGGAGGCAGATGCGGCTAGGGCACTCGAGCGCGGGCGACGTGATGGTCGTGGTCGCGCCGCTGATGCTCCCGGCATCGACCCTCGCGCCGAGCTCGCAAGGGCGCCCCACGTGCGCGTCGGGGCATCCGGTGACGAGCGCCAGCGCCCCAAGGGCGAGGAGGCCGACGGGGACGGGCGACGGTGGACCGATCGGACGAGCGCGGCTATGCATTGTGACCTCCTCACGGGGCGCCGGCGAGGGCCGCCGCCAGCGTGCTGGTTAGTCCCGCCTCACGGGCGACGTCGGTCACGTTTCCCAGCGACGGCGCGCCGATAGTTGACTCGTTCTAACCCGTGGTGAGGGACTAGACCCCATGAGGCGCTTCTTGGTGCTCGCGCTGTCGTTCGTCGTCGGAGGCGGATGCGGCAGCGGACGGACCAGCTTGGAACCCGGTGGCGGCGGCGGTGCCGCAGGGGCGATGGGAGGTGGCGGAGCGGGCGGTGCGGCGATCCCGCTGGCGCGGAAGGTCGATCTCCTGTTCATGATCGACAACTCCTCCGGGATGAGCACCGGACAAGATCTTCTCAAGTACAGCGTGGCGGACTTCATCAGCACGCTCGCCACGCCGGCGGGCGGATTGCCCGACATGCACATCGCGATCGTCACGTCGGACATGGGAGCCGGCGACGGCACCTCGATCATGGGCTGCTCGCAGACGGGAGACGCGGGCGTGTTCCGGTTCGCGCCGACGGGCCCGTGCACATCGACGGGCCTCGACGTCGGAGCGACCTTCCTCACGTCAACCGGTGGCAGCAACCCTCTGACGAACTTCGGCACCCAGGACATCGCCACCGTCTTCGAGTGCATCATGACCGTCGGATCGATTGGGTGCGGGTTCGAGCACCAGCTCGCGTCGGTGGCGCGCGCGCTGGGCGCCGACGGCAGCGCCCCCCCGCCGGAGAACGCGGGCTTTCTACGGCCGGACGCCCTCCTGGCGATCGTCCTCGTCACCAATGAGGACGACTGCTCGGGCCCGCCTGGCGATCCGCTGTTCGATCCCGCGAGCTCCAAGCTGGCTTCGATGTACGGCCCGACGGAGAACTTCCAGTGCAACGAGTGGGGGCACCTCTGCGTGTCGCCCACGACCGGGCAGCTCGTGCAACCGTCGCGCTACGCGCCGAACGACTCTGCCAACGACACCGTCACCTACTCGGCGCCGGGGGGGCCCAACAACTGCCAGTCGTTCGAGGCGAGCCCGGTGCTCACCTCGGTCGGCAGGCTCGCAGGTGGGATCAAGGGGCTGAAGACGGATCCGGACAACCAGATCGTGGTCGCGGCGTTCGCGGGCCCGCCGTTCGAGTACACCGTCAAATGGCAGACGGCCCCGACCCCCGACACGGGGCCTTGGCCGTACATCAACCGTTCGTGCGGCGGAGACGCGACCATCACGATCGCCGACCCGGCCGTGCGCATCAACGAGTTCGTCCGCTCGTTCGGGGCGAACGGGCTGTTCAACACGTTCTGCCAGAGCAGCTACGTGGCGCCGCTCGAGGCGTTCGCCGCCCGCATCAATCAGCTCATCGGCTCGTAGCGCCTGGGTCAGCTCGCGGCGGCCAGGAGGGCGCCGAAAGCCAGGCCGATCCAGGCGAGCCGCACCGCGAAGCGATGGGCGCAGTGGATGACGACCGGTTCCATGCCTCGAGCTAGTTGCAAGCGGCGTGCGCGGTCCGGGCGCCCGTCAGGCCCGGAAAATGGCCGGGTTCCAGCAGGAGCGTAGCAAGAACGGCACGTGCGCTGCGCAGCGTCTGACACGATTTGCGTGGGGGCGTGTCGGACGCTCGTGCTTTTCTGGCCCCCCCACCGCCACTAGGTTTGCACCATGCTGCACGCTATTTTTGTGGGGTTGTTGGTGACGGGGCCTGCGGCGCCGCCGGCGGCCCAGCCGGACGCGCCGGTTGTGCTGGCCGAGGATGGGCCGAACGACATCCTGATGAACCCGTCGCGTCTCACCGAAGGGGCGGACCGTCTCGGTGGGGTTGGGATCCAGAACCCGCCGTACGAGTCGTTCGGGATGATGCAGAAGCCGACCAACCCGAGCACCATGGACCTCCGGCAGGTGCCCACGGGCGCGCCGGTGGTTTCGGGCGCGCAGGCGAAGGCGAACGCGGCGGAGGTGCGTGACCTTCGCAACATCGCCGCCCAGGAGGCCGGGTTGAACGTGCGGAACCCCGTGCCGATCGTGACGCCCGAGCAAGCGGCCGCCGACGCGGCGAACGCGCAGGCGGCGGGTGTCCAGGCGGCGATCTCGTCGGCGAAGACCACCGCCGCGGCGGCCGAAGAGCCGCCCGCCGAGCAGCCGACTGCGCCGTCCACGGCGCCCACGGCGCCGGCCGCTCCCAATCCCGATCGGGATGTGGGGCCCGACCAAGGGGAGCCCGACGAGGCGCCGCCGGCCACGCCCGCCGATCCCGGCCCGTAACTGACGGGTGACTCTCTCGTTCAGGGTCCGTCCGCGCGTCGCGGCGGGCCCGGGGGCAGCCCATCGGGTAGATTGGGAGGCCCATGGAGCCCGCGCCACCGCGCCCGCCGATGCCGACGCCGCCGCCGGCGGAGCTGGAGGCGGAGGCGGAAGGGTCGGTCCACGTCTTCCAGGCTGCGGCCTTCGTCGAGAACCTGGTGCTCAAGGATCTGGCGCCGTTCTATCCGGAGGCCCGGCGGACGGTGCACCACATCCGGTTCCGGACCGAAGGCGGTGACGTCTTCATCTACCCGTTCGGCGCCGTCACGTTCCGGGACGTGCCGGCCGAAGCGCGGGAGCGGGAGCTGCAGCGGCTGCGGCAGGCCCGCCCGGGGCTGACGACGACCACCGTGCTCGAGGAGATCACGGTGCGCGAGGACCCGGGGCGCGAGCCCGACGTCGCCGACGGGACGCTGACCCTGGACCGCCTGTCACCCGACAGGGCGAGCGTCGTCGCGCTGACCGTCGCCCAGAGCGCGGCGATGGAGTACTACGAGCGGATCGTCGAGGAGATGTTCGTCCGCACCGACCGGCTCGTCGAGCGGCTCGAGCACCGCGGCACCGTGTCGTTCCGGACGCGGCCCATGCACCAGTTCATCGGCGCCGCGATCGGGACGCGCAACGAGGTGCTCTCGGTCCTCCACCTGCTCGACAAGCCCGACGAGGCCTGGGAGGACCCCGGGATGAACCGGATCTACGACGAGCTGCGTGCGGAGTTCGACCTCACCGACCGCTACCAGGCGCTCGAGCTCAAGCTGCGGAGCGTCCAGGAGGGGCTCGAGCTGCTGCTCGACGTGGCGCGCGACCGGCGGCTCGTGCTGCTCGAGACCGCGATCGTCGTGCTCATCGTCCTCGAGCTCGCGTTGACGCTGCTCCGCGTCCGCTAGCGGCGGGTCAGCGCCGCCAGGTCTCGGCGCGATCGGCGACGACGTAGGCCATGGTGGCGAGCGCGGCGACGTCGCGGCGGAGGTTGGCGGGATCGATCTTGTCGAGGGTGTCGGCGACCGAGTGGTGGACGTCGAAGTAGTGCTCGTTGTCGAGGGAGAGCCCGAGCAGCGGCACGCCGGCCCGCTTGAGCGCCATGATGTCCTCGCCGGGAAACGACGGGATGATGGCCGTGGCGCGGATCGGCGCCAGCAGGTTCGCGAGCCGCTTGGCGTCGCCGGCCCAGGGCTGGGGGCCGTCGGTCGAGAAGCCGCGGGGCGCGCCGGCCCCGCTGTCGACCTCGAACGCCGCCACGTGGCGCGGCAGCTCGGCGGCGTGCGCGGCCGCGTACCCGTTCGCACCGGCGCCGCCGTTCTCCTCGTTGGTGTAGAGCACGACGCGGATCGTCCGCCGCGGGCGGAGGCCGAGGCGGCGCAACGTCGCGAGCGACTCCATCACGATGGCGCAGCCCGCGCCGTCGTCCTGGGCCCCCTGGCCCACGTCCCAGGAATCGAGGTGGGCGGAGATGACGACGATCTCGTCGGGGCGCTCGCGCCCGCGCAGCTCGGCGATCACGTTCGCCGACGGCGCGCCGGGGTGCGTCTCGGCGCCCAGCGCGAGGTGGACCTTGACCGGCCCGAGGTGCGCGAGCCGCGCCAAGAGCTCGGCGTCCTCGACCGAGATCGCCGCCGCCGGGATGCGCGGGCTGCCGTCGTCCGCGTACTTCATGGCGCCGGTGTGCGGCGCGCCGAGGCTGCGGGCGGTGAGCGATCGGACCAGCACCGCGACCGCGCCCAGCTTCGCGGCGCGGCTGGCCCCCTCCCGGCGAAACGGCAGCGCGTGCCCGTAGCTCGCGCCGGGCGGCTCGCCGGCCCGCATCGCGTGGTCGAAGAGGACGATCTTCCCGCGCGCGCCGGCGCCGAGCGCGGCGAGCTCCTCGAACGTCGAGACCACGGCCACCTCGGCCGTCACCCCCTCGGGCGGTGTGCCGACGCTGCCGCCGAGGGCAAGCACGGCCAGCTTGCGCGGCGCCGGCGCGACGATCTCCGCCGCCTCCGCCCCCCGGCTCCAGTGCGGCACGGTCACCGGCTCGAGCGCGACGTTCTCGTGCCCGTCGCGCGCGAGCGTGTCACGCGCCCAGGCGATCGCGCGCTCGAGCGCCGGCGTGCCCGACAGGCGCGCGCCGACTTCGGTGGCCAGCGCCGCCACCTTGACGTAGGCCCCATCGCTCCTTCCGGCGTCGTTCGCGATCCGCTCGGCGACGTCGCGGTACGGCCCGCGGCACCCCGCGGCCCCAAGCGCCGCGACCAGCGCACACGCCAGGGCGGCTCGCGCGAGCATCCGCTCCTGATTACCGCGTTCCCGCGGTGGCGGCTAGATCAGGGCGTACAGCGTGAGGAGCAACCCGAGCAGGGCCACGCTGCCGCCGATGGCGACGATCTCCGTCGCGCCGAGCGGGGCGAGCTCTCCGGCGAGCAGCGCGCGGCGGGTGCGGAGGAAGCGCGCGATGCCGACGATCTCGGTGAGCGCGCCCAGCAGCACGAACAGCGCCCCGATGAGGTCGGCGCCGCGGGTCGCCGTCAGCGGCTCGTCCTTCCGGACCCAGACGCTCGTCCTGGCGATCACGAACCCGAACGTGATCAGCGAGACGCCCGTGCGCAGCCAGGCGAGGAGCGTCCGCTCGTTGGCTTGGAAGAGCCGCGGGTCCTCGGCCACCCCGGCATCGTGGGGGGCGCGCGCCCGCGGGCAAGCGGGGCCGAATACCGAATCTTCCCGACGGCTCCGCCGCTTGCGGGACGTCGGGCGCGCCCACAACTTTCGTGCACATGCCGACGAACGTCCTCGTGACGCCGGACCCCGTGACGCCAGGCGAAGGGGCCGAGGTCCCGATGTCACGGCTGTTGTTTCGCTTCGGCGTCGGTCTGGCCGCGCTCGCCGGCGAGCGGTTCGTCTCCGGTCTGCGGGCCTTGAGCGACGGCCGGCCGGACGAGCCGCCCGCCGCCGACGACAGCGCGCCCGACGGGCTGCCAGCGCTGGCGCCGCGACACGCGCTCATCGGCGCGGTCGTGGCGGCGCCCGCGGCGCTGTCCCGGATCGCCACGCGCGTGGCGCCCGCGGCGCGGCGCCTCGAGCGGCTCGCGGGCCAGGGTCGGCGCCTCTTCGACCGCCTCCCGGGTCGCGCCGTCGCGGTGAGACGCCTCGATCCTTGGCGCGCGCGCGCCGTCTCCGCGCTCGGCCGGCTGGCCGTCGCGGGACGCGCCGAGGAGATCGCGGGGCGCGCGCTCGCCCGCGACGCCGTGCAGGGCGCCGTCCGGCGCGCGTCCGCCGTGGTCGCCGACAGCCCCGACGTCAAGCGCGTGATCCAGGAGCAGAGTCAGGGGCTCGCCGTCTCGGCGATCACGGGCCTCCGCGCCCGCTCGGCGCGCGCGGACAGCGTCGTGGAGTCGGCCGCCCGGCGCTTGCTCGGACGCCGGCGCGCGGGTCCGTCGCGATGACCGCGCCGGCCGCGGCCACGCTGGCCGCCCGCGCCGGCTTCGTGTCCCGGCTGGCGGCGTTCCTGGTCGACGCCGCGCTGGTCACCCTGGCGCTCCGCGTGGCGGGCTGGATCCTGTCGATCGGGCAGCACGCCCTGCGCGGGTTCTGGCGTCCCTTCAACGTTCCGGCGTACGTGCTCGCCAGCGCGCCTTTCTTCTCAGCGGCGTTCAACGTCGTGTTCTGGCGCCTCTACGGGCAGACGCCCGGGAAGTGGCTGATGGGGATCCGGGTCGTGTCGCTCGGCGGGGGCCGGGTGACGGTGGCGCACGCGCTCGTTCGGTTCATCGGCTACCTCGCCTCGGCGCTGCCGTTCTACGCCGGGTTCCTCTGGATGCTCGGGCCGTCCCGGCGCGGCTGGCACGACCACCTCGCCCGAACGGAGGTCGTCTACACCGGGCGCCGGCGGCCGATCGTCGAAGAATTTCAAGGTATTACGGCGCCCGCCCGGGCGTGACGCCGCGCAACGATCCTGGCGCGACGCATCAGGCGGCCTTTTCTGACCAGATCTGGGGCCCCGCGCGCACAATCTAGGGGAGCGATGGGCGTGAAACCTTTCCGCGTCGTAGAGGGCGAGGCCGGAACCTCGGACGCCGTGCTGGTCGACGCCGTCCGCCGTGGTGATCCCGGCGCCGAGCTCGCGGCCTGGAACCGGTTTTCGCCGGCCGTCGATCGCACCCTCCGCCGGCTGCTCGGCCCTGGGCAGGACCACGAGGACCTGTTGCAGGAGGTGTTCCTGCGGTTCTTCCGGCGCATCGGCCACCTCCGCGACGCCAGCGCGGTGCGCGGCTTCCTGACCGGCATCGCCGTCCACGTCGTTCGCGCCGAGATCGCCCGACGGACGCGCTTCCGCTGGCTGCGCCTGACGGCGACCGGGGATCTCCCCGAGCCGACCATCCGGCCTGTCGATCCGGAGATGCGCGAGGCGGTCACGCGCTACTACCGGCTGCTCGATACGCTGGGGGCCGACGACCGCTCGCTGTTCGTCTCCCGCACCATCGAGGGGCTCACGCTCGAGGAGACCGCGGAGCTGCACGGGATCTCGGTGTCGACGGCGCAGCGGCGCCTCGGCCGGGCCGGCAAGCGGATCGCGCTCCGCGTGCAGCGTGACCCGCTGCTCGCCAGCTTCGCGACGAGGGTGGAGTCATGAGCCGGGAGCGCGAGCCGCAGTTCGATCCGATGGCCGACCCGCTGCTCGGGGCGCTGTCCGAGGCCGCGCGCCTGACGGCGATCGACGAGGCCGGTCCCGGCCCGACGCCCGCGGTCTGGCACCGGCTGCAGGCGGTGCGGCGGCGGCCCATGCGCTGGCGCGTGGCGCGTCTGACGTTCATGGCCGCGGGTCTCGCCGCGGCCGTCGGCGCGGTCGCGATCGTCGGGGTCTCCCGCCGCCAGCGACCGCTCACCTACGCGATCGCGCAGGGGGCGGGCGAGCCCGCCGCGGAGCAGGACGGCTACATCCGCGGCGTGGGCCGCGAGGGGACGGAGGTGCGGTTCTCCGACGGGACGCGTGTCGCCGTCGCCGCGGGGGGCCGGCTGTCCGTGCTGGCGCGGGGGAGCGACGGGGCCCGGCTGCGCGTCGAGGACGGTGAGGCGCACTTCGAGGTCGTGCACCGGCCCAAGGCCGCCTGGACGGTCGAGGCCGGCCCGTTCGTCGTCTACGTCACCGGCACCAGCTTCGACGTCCGCTGGTCGGGGAGCGAGGAGACGGTCGAGGTGCGGCTGCGGTCGGGCTCGGTGCGCGTCGGCGGGCCCTTCCTCCCCGAGCGGGTCACGCTGCGGCCCGGGCAGCGGCTGACCGCCCGCCTGGCCAGCGGCGAGCTGCGAATCGACGGCGGCCATCCGGAGGGCGCCTCTTCGTCGTCAGTCCCGGTGCGGCCGGAGCCGGCGTCGGTCGCGTCGCCCCCCACGTCGGCGCAACCCGTGCCCGCGGACGACGGTCCCGCGCAGGCCGCGGTGGCCGGGGGATCGACCGCTGGGACCGAGACCGAGACTGCGGACGCCACGTCCCCGTCGAACGTCGCCGCCGCCGCGCCCGCGCGCGCCACGGCAGGCGCCGTCCGCGTCGCGACGCCACACCGCCCGCGCGCGCGCTCGCTCGCGGCCGCCGGCAAGAGCGGGCGCGGGTTCGATCCGGGCGCCTGGGCCTTCGAGGTGGCGTCGGGGGGCGGGGCCGCGGTGCTCGCCGAGGCGGACGGGCACGGGATCGATCGGGCGCTCGCTGACGTCGACGGTACGGCGCTCGCGGCGCTGGCGGACGCGGCCCGCTACGGCGGCCGCCGCGAGCTCGCCGTCCGGGCGCTGCTCGCCGAGCGCGGGCGCTTCCCGGGGAGCGCGGCGGCGCAGACGGCGGCGTTCCAGCTCGGCCGCCTCGCGGACGATCGCGGCGACGCGAACGCCGCGCTCGACTGGTACCGCCGCTACCTCGGCGAGGCGCCGCGCGGCCCCTACGCCGCGGAGGCACTGGGCCGCGAGATGCTCACCGTCGAGACGCTCTCCGGTCGCGCGGCCGCGCGCGACATCGCCGCCGAGTACGTCCGCCGCTTCCCCTATGGCGGCACCTACCTCTTGCAAGCGCACTCGATCCTCGCGAATCCGTGACCGCGCGCCGCCGACGGGAGTCGTGGGCGGCGCTCCTGGCCGCGGCGCTCTGTTGCGCCGGCGCACCGCAGGCGCGCGCGGCGGCAGGCGCGGCTGCGGCGAAGCCCGGCGAGCGCGCGGCCCGCACCGCGGCAGCCGCCGGGCCGGCAGCTGGCACCGCGCCGGGCGGGCCTGCGGGGGGCGCGCCCAGCGGGCCTGCGGCGGGGGCGCCGGGCTCGCCGGGGGCCGCGGCTGCGAGCGTGGCGGTGATCCGTCCGATCGCGGGAGACGCGGTGCTGGAAGAGGCGACCGTTCGCATCCGCTCCGAGCTCGACGCGGCCGGGACGCGCAACCAGCTCGTGGATTGTCCCCGGTCCGGCCCGTCGGAGTGGCGGGCGTGCACCGAGAGCTCCTCGGCCGCCTGGATCTCGCTGGCCCGCGAGGACGGCATCGCCACCATCCAGGTGATGGCCACGCTTCCAGACGGGCTCGAGCTCCGGCGGCACGTCCGCGTCCCGCCGGACGCAGGCGGCAAAGATCCGTCCGTGCTCGCCGTACGCGCCGTCGAGCTCCTGCGCGACATCTACCTCGACATCCCGCGCGTCGCGGCCCGCTCCCGGTCGTCGGGGGCGCCGCCGCCCGCTGAGCCTGCCAGCGGCGCCTCCGCGCCCGCGTCGCGCATCGCGGGGCTCGCCTTCGTCGGCGCCGGCGTGCTCCAGGGGCGCCGCGGGCTGGGCGCCGCGGCGGCCCCGGTGTTCGGGTTCGGCGTCTCGTTCGCGTCCCGGCTCACGCTGCTGGCCAGCGTGGCGCGCCCCTTTCAGGCGACGGTGGGCGGCCCGAACGTGGGGCGCGTCGACACCCTGCAGACGCTGGCGGCGCTCACCCTCCGCTACGAGCTCGGGCCGATGCGCGTCCGCCCCTACGCCGCCGCGGGCGTGGGCGTCTACTCGATGCGCGTGCAGTCCGCTTCGCCGCCACCGGAGATGCTGGGGCCCGCCCCGTCGGCGCTGGCGCCGCTCATCGCCGTCGGCGTCGGCGTGATCGCGCGCGTCTTCCCCTGGCTGGCGATCACGCTGGACGTGCAAGAGGCGGCCATCCTGCCCACGCAGGACGTGACCGTGGTCAACGCGATGACCACCACCCTCATCGGGCGCGCCGGCCCCTCGGATCTCGTCCAGCTGGGCCTCGTGCTCTGCGCGCCCTGAGGCCCTTGCGCCCCGCGGGCTGCGTGCCAAAGTTGCCTTTTCGCCGCGCGGGGGGGCGCCCTGCGGGCGGCCGGCGGATATGAAGACCTTGCTCACGCACGGTTACTTTCTCGACGAGGACGCCAAGGAGCGGCGGCTGATGCGCCCCTACCCGCCGCTCGGCATCCTCTACCTGGCGGCCTACCTCGAGGCGCGCGGGCTCGACGCGGAGGTCTTCGACACCACGTTCTCCTCGCGTGCCGCGCTCGAGCGGCGGCTCGTCGAGGCGCGGCCCGACGTGGTGGGGATCTACACCAACCTCATGACCAAGCTGAACGTGCTCCGGGTGATCCGCGCCATCCGCGCGGAGCCGGCGCTGGGCGGGACGCGGATCGTTCTCGGCGGGCCCGAGGTCACGCACCACGCCGACAAGTTCCTGGAGCATGGCGCCGACGTGATCGTGGTGGGCGAGGGGGAGGAGACGTTCCACGCGCTGGTGTCGCACTGGGCCGGCGGCGGCGAGGCGCCCGCGGGGCTGGCGTCGATCCCCGGGCTCGTGTTTCGCGACGGCGAGGGGCGCGTCGTGCGGACGCCGCCGCGGCCTCTCCTCAAGAGCCTCGACGAGCTCCCCATGCCCAAGCGCGACGCCATCGACCTTCACCCCTACCTCGCCGCCTGGCGCGCCGCCCACGGCGAAAACGCGATCTCCGTGAGCACCATGCGCGGCTGCCCGTACAGCTGCCGCTGGTGCAGCCGCGCGGTCTACGGCGAGAGCTACCGCCGGCGCTCGCCCCGCCTGGTCGTCGACGAGCTCGCGGGGATCGTCGAACGCTACCACCCCGACACGCTCTGGTTCGTCGACGACGTGTTCACGATCAACCACCGCTGGCTCGCCGAGCTGGCGGCCGAGCTCGAGCGCCGCGCGCTGCGCGTCCGCTACGAGTGCATCACGCGCGCCGACCGCCTCGACGAGCGCGCCGTCGAGCTCCTGGCCCGGTCGGGCTGCCACCGGGTCTGGATCGGCGCCGAGAGCGGGTCGCAGAAGGTGCTCGACGCCATGGACCGGCGCGTGACCGTCGAGAAGGTGCGCGACATGATCCAGCTCGCGAAGAAGCACGGCATCGAGACCGGCACCTTCATCATGGTCGGCTACCCCGGCGAGACCGAAGCGGACATCGACGCCACCATCGAGCACCTCAAGCGCGCCGACCCCGATCAGTTCACCATCACCGTCGCCTACCCGATCAAGGGGACGCCGTACTACGAGGACGTGCAGGCCGACATCGTGGACGCTCGTCCCTGGGAGCTGACCACCGATCGGGATCTCGCCCTCCGGCGCCCGCAGTCGCCGCTGTACTACCAGCTCGCCGTCGCCCGCGTCGTCAACGAGGTGCGCGCCCACCAGCTCGCGCGCCGCGCGGGCGGCACACCGACGCTCGCCGCCGCGAAGCACCGGCTCAAGGCCATCGCCGCGCAAGCGGGCATGCGCGCTTTGCCGGGGCTGCGCGCGCTCGATGACCGCGCCCGGCGTCTCTGGCCGCGGAGCTAGTCGCAGGTCCCGGAGCAGGGGACGAACGTCCCGCTGCTCGCCTGGACGGTCGCGGACGCGCCCGTCAGCCCCGACGCCGACGCCGACACGGTGATCGTCCCCGCCCCCGTGGCCTGAACGATCGCGAAGGCGATCCCCTGGTAAGCGTTGCGGACGTTGCCCCGGAAGGTCTCGGCGTTCACGCTGCCGCTGTCGACGGCGATGATCGTCCCCGGGCCGGTCACGCTGAAGGTCACGGCGTTCGAGGCGCTGGTGACGACGTGCCCGCTGGCGTCGGCGACCGTCGCCTTGACGAAGGCGACGTCGTTGGCGTCGGTCACGATGCTGCCGTGATCGGCGGCGACGACGAGCTTGGTGGCGGTGGTACCGGTCGCGGGCTTGCTGGTCGCCGTCCCCCACAATGACTGGTAGCTGTAGGCGCCATCTTTCATCGTGCCCACCCGGTCCATGATCCCCGCCGAGGAGCCGACGACCGGCCACATCCCGGCCGCCTCGCCCAAGTAGTCGAAGCCCGTCCAGATGAACTCGCCGGTCATCGCCGGGATGGCGGTGATCATCGACCAGTCCGAGGTGGAGGTCCCCATCTCCGTCATCACCCCCGCGTGCTGCGGGGACATCCCCATCGCCGACTGCACCTCGGTGAGGCGGTAGTTGGCCCCGAACACGTCGAGGATGGTCCACGTCGCGCCCGCGCCCAGGTCGCCGCTGTCCATCGGCCGGAACAGCGCCTGCGTGACCATGCGGCCCGGATCGTTCGTGTGACAGAGGTTGACGAAGTTGGTCGCGATGGGCGTGCGGGTCGCGAGCGAGTCGCGGATCTCGTTGCCGATGCTGTAGAGCACGACGCTGGGGTGGTTGCGATCGCGCTTGACGGTGTCGGTGAGGTCCTGCGTTCCCCAGGTGTTGAACGAGCTGCCGCCGTAGTCGCCGGCCAGCTTGTGGGCCGTCCAGGCGTCGAAGAACTCGTCGAGCACCATGAGCCCCATGCGATCGCAGAGGTCGTAGAACTCGGGGGCGTAGGGGTTGTGGGCGGTCCGGACCGCGTTGACGCCGATGGCCTTGAGCTGGGCCAGCCGCCGCTGCCAGGCGCGCATCGGGACAGCGGCGCCGAGGCCGCTCATGTCGTGGTGCATGCCCGCGCCCTTGAACCGGAGGCTGGTGCCGTTGAGGCTGAAGCCACTGGTGGGGTCGAACTTGATCGTCCGGATCCCGAACGGCACCACGTCGTCGTCGACGGTGGCGCCGCCGACCTGCACGTCCACGGTGAGCTGGTACATGTTGGCGGACGTCGGGCTCCAGAGCTTCGGGTTGGCCACGGTGATGTCGGCCGTGAAATTCGCCGTGCCGTTCGCGGCCACGCTCTGCGCCGCCGAGGTGACGGCGGGCAGCTTGGTGCCGCTCGCGTCGCTGACGACGGCGGAGACGGTCACGCTCTGCGCGGCCGACCCCTGGTTCTGGACCGTCGTCTGCACGTGCACGGTCGCCGACGACGTCGACACGGTCGGCGTCGTCACGTACGTCGCCCACTGCGCGACGTGAACGGGGTTGGTCGCGATCAGGCGGACGTGGCGGTAGATGCCGGCCCCCGCGTACCAGCGCGACGCGGGCTGCGACGAGTTGTCGCAGCGCACGGCGATCACGTTGGCCGTGGTGCCGAACGTCGCCTGGGCGGTGATCTCGTAGCGGAAGCTGACGTAGCCATAGGGGCGCTTCCCGAGGCTGGTGCCGTTGATCCAGACCTCGCTGTTGGACATCACGCCGTCGAATTCGACGAATACGCGCTGCCCCGACATCGCCGACGGCAGCGTGAAGTGCTTGCGGTACCAGCCGACGCCGGCCGGGAGGTAGCCGCCGTTGCCAAGCGTCGCGGCGTTCTGATCGAACGGCCCCTCGATGCTCCAGTCGTGCGGGACGCTCAGCGCCCGCCAGGCCGAGTCGGCGAACCCCGTCGCCTGCGCGCCCGACGGATCGCCAGTCGTGAACAGCCAGCTGTCGTCGAAGCTCGACACCGACCGAACCTGATTGCCACCCACCGCGCCGCCCGTGCCCGTGCTGCCCGCGGTGCCGGTCGTCCCGGCGCTGCCGGTGGTGCCGGCGGCGCCGGTGGTGCCAGCGGCGCCCGTCGTGCCACCGCGCCCCGCTGAGCCCGACGTCCCAGCGGTGCCGCTGCCCGCGGTCCCTGTCGTTCCCGCGCTGCCGGTCGTGGCCGCGGTGCCCGACGTCCCGGCGCTGCCGGTCGTCGCCCCGGTGCCGGTCGCGCCTGCGGTTCCGGCGCTGCCGGTCGTTCCCGCGGTGCCCGACGAGCCGCCGGCGCCCGTGGTCCCCGCGGCGCCCGACGTGCCGGCCGTCCCCGAGGTCCCGGCGGCACCGGTCGTGCCGGCGGCGCCCGTTCCCCCGCCCCCAGCGCTCGGGGTGCAGGCTGCGAGGAAGCTCAAAGCGAAGAGGCTGACGCGAAGCGGCCCGTGATCATTGAGTTTCATGGGTTTCCCATGAGTGTGGCGAGCCCGGTCGGGCCTTCGCCCTTTCCACCCTCCGGTGACGTTTTCGTGACCGCCGGGCTCAGCCGGCGGCTTTCTGTGTTTTTCTTTCTCGGGCGCTGTCGATCTCGGACGGCGGCCTCGACTACGGTGTAGGAGGTCACGACCATGCAATACCTGCTGCTCATCTACGAGAACGAGAAGCGCTACGCGAAGGGTTACCCGGCCGACGAGATGAAGGAGTACGCGGCGTTCGGGGAGGAGTTCAAGGCCGCCATCGTGGGCGGGAACGCCCTCCAGAGCACGTCCAAGGCGACCACCGTCCGCATCCGCGACGGCAAGCGGCTGACCACCGACGGGCCGTTCGCGGAGACCAAGGAACAGCTCGGCGGCTACTACCTCATCGAGGCCCCGGACCTCGACCGGGCCATCGCCATCGCTGCCAAGATCCCGGCGGTGCGCAACGGCTCGATCGAGGTGCGGCCGATCATGAAGTTCGATTGACCGAGCTCGATCGCCTCTACCGGGCGGAGTGGGGGCGGCTCCTCTCGGGGTTGATCCGCGCGGTCGGCGACTTCGACGTCGCCGAGGAGGCGTTGCAGGAAGCGTTCGCCGCCGCGGTCGTCGACTGGGCGGCGGACGCGCCCCGCAACCCGCGCGCTTGGCTCTACGGGACCGCGCGGCACAAGGCGATCGATCGCCTGCGGCAGCGGGCCCGCTTGCTCGGCGGCGCCGCGGCCGAGCGGGCCGTCGACGACGAACAAGACGACACCGAGGCGGAGGAGGACCCACAGATCACCGAGGAGAGCGCCGTGCCCGACGAGCGGCTACGCCTGATCTTCACCTGCTGCCACCCGGCGCTCGCGCCCGAGGCGCAGGTGGCCCTCACGCTGCGGACCCTGGGGGGCCTGCGCACCGAGGAGATCGCGCGCGCGTTTCTGGTCCCGGCGACGACGATGGCGCAGCGGCTGGTGCGCGCCAAGGCGAAGATCCGCGACGCCGGCATCCCCTACCGCGTGCCGCCGGCGGCGGAGCTCCCCGATCGCCTGGAGGCGGTGATGGCGGTGATCTACCTGGTGTTCAACGCCGGTTATGCCGCCGCCGGGGGCGAGGCGCTGGTCAGGCGCGAGCTGTGCGCGGAGGCCATCCGCCTGGCGCGACTCCTGCGCGCGCTGCTCCCGGAGCCGGAGGGCGAGGTGGACGGGCTGCTCGCGCTCATGCTGATCGCGGACGCGCGACGCGACGCCCGGGTCGGCGCCGGCGGGGAGCTCGTGTTGCTCGCCGACCAGGACCGCACGCGCTGGCATCGCGCCGAGATCGACGAGGGGCGGGCGCTGGTCGCGGCCGCGCTCGCGTGCGGTCTGCCTGGCACCTACTTGCTCGAGGCGGCCATCGCCGCCGTGCACGCCGAGGCGCCGCGCGCCGAGGAGACCGACTGGCCGCAGATGGTCGGGCTCTACGACCGCCTCTACGCGCGCCACGCGTCGCCGGTGGTGGCGCTCAACCGCGCCGTCGCCGTGGCGATGGTCGACGGGCCGGCGGCCGCGCTCGCGATCGTCGACGGCCTCGGAGAAGCGCTCGCCGACTACCACCTCTGGCACGCCACCCGCGCCGATCTGCTTCGCCGGCTCGACCGCCGCGTCGAGGCGATCGCCGCCTACGAGCACGCGCGGGCGCTCACCGACAACGAGCCCGAGCGCCGCTTCCTGACCGGCCGGATCGCGGAGCTCAGCGCTCCGGACACCGCCCCGTCGTCTTCGACGCCAGCAGCGGGTGGATCGTCATCCCCGTGACCCGTTCGCCCCGCGCGTCGACGGTGAGCCACAGGCGGAGCGGGCCCCCCTCCGCGCAGTCGAGGGCGACCACCGCGCTCGCGCCCCCGTCGCCTTCGAGCGGTGCGCCGACCGTGCAGCCCTTGTGCTGGGCGCGCACGCGGTCGAACAGCGCCTCCGTCGCGGGCTTGGTGAAGGCCGGCGCGAGGACGGCGTCGTAGGCGGCGTCGTCCCAGCGGCCGACCAGCCCGGCGATGCGCCCCGCGGCGCGCGCCACGGCGGCGGACGGCGGGACGTCGTGCGAGCTGGCGGCGCTGTCGACCAGCCGGCCGTCGGCGTCGATCTGGACGTCGTACTCGACGCGGCCGCGCTCGCAGGTGGCGGTGAACCGGCCGCTCGAGTCGTTGCGGATCTCGACCGGCGCTGGGTCCTTGCACCGGCCGTGCACCTGCCGGAGACGGGCGGCCTCGCGCCCGAGCTCCGCCCCCGCGAAGGCGTCGACGTAGAGCGGCGCGAACACCTTGCGGTACTTCGCGTCGCTGTAGCCACCGTAGAGATCGCCGAGCGCGGCCACCGCGCGCCGCAGGGCCGGGCTCGCCGTGCGCGCGCGCGGCGCGAGCCCCTTCGAGGCGAGCAGGATCTCGCGCGTCGCGACGATGAGGTCCCGGTTGGGAGCGTCGCGGTGGTTCGCGAGCGAGACGAGGGCGAAGCCACGCTGGGGGTAGAGCTCGATCCCGGCCGAGTAGCCCCCGATGACCCCCATGTGCCCGACGATCTGCTCGAGGTCGCAGGTCTCGAACCCGTGCCAGGCGAGGCCGACGCCCGACGCCACCGCCGCCACGAGCGCCGGGTCGTCGGGAGACGGCTCGTGCAGCCGGACCGAGAGCCCGACGTGGCGCGCGATGTCGTGCGCCTCGCGCACCGAGCTGCGGCGCACCGGTCCGGTCTCCGGATCGTCGCGCGGCGGGTACGCGGCGAGCTGGAAGGCGGCGTAGCGCGCGAGGTCGCGGAGGGAGGTGTAGAGGCCGCCGGCAGCCTCCATCTCGCCGAGGCGCCAGGGGGCGTCCTTCATCGGCGTCCCGGCGCCCGGCACGTAGCCGGTCGCGAGCCGCCCGGCGGGGACATCCCGGCTGTCCCAGACCGTCGATCGCATCCCGAGCGGCGCCAGGATCTGCGTCGAGACGTAGTCGCGGTAGCGCATCCCCGACACCCGCTGCACGACGACGCCCAAGAGCGCCATGCCGAAGCTCGAGTAGCTGTAGGCGGTCCCCGGCGCCCCCAGCAGCGCCAGGTGCGGCAGGTCGTTGAGCAGCTCGCGCTCGGTGACGTCGCGATCGGCGCGGGCGTGGCGGTGGTTCCCGAACTGCGGCAGCCCCGACGTGTGCGTCAGGAGCTGGCGGAGCGTGATCGGCGCCGAGTCCTTCGTCGGGTAGCGGAGCGCGGCCAGCTCGGGCAGCGTGCGGACGGCTGGATCGTCGAGCGAGAGCTTGCCGGCGTCACGCAGCTTGAGGATGGCGAGGCTGGTGAAGGTCTTGGTGATCGACCCGAGGCGAAACACCGTGTCCGCGTCGACGGGGCGCTTGTCGTCGAGGTCCGCGACGCCGAACCCCTTCGCGTAGACGAGCTCGCCGTCCAGCACGACGCCGAACGCGAACCCCGGGAGCTTTCGCGCGGTCACCTCGCCGGCGACGCGCGCCTCGACCTTGGGGAGGGCGGCCAGGACCTTGGCCTTGCGCGCGGGGTCGCGGAACGACTCCACCTCGGCGCGGCCCACCGTCGCCGATCCTGCGGCCGTGACCGCGAGGACGACGGCGGCGACCGGCGCGGCCCGCGGTGTCGGCTTCACGCCCCCAAGGCTAGGACGGATTCCCCGACTTGTCGCAGGTGTAGAAGGCGCCGTACTGCGAATCGACGCTCACGCCGCTCATCATCACGTTGGTCGAGTAAGCGCAGGTCGGGCGGCAGCAGTCCTGCATCGTCGTCGTGCTGTAGCCGGACATGAACCCGTTCGTCGCCGAGGCCTGGTCCTTGGCGGTCGGGTCGGCCTGCGGCAACCCCTGGCTCCCGAGCTTGCAGCCGGTGACGCGCGTCAGGTTGGTGGGGCACTCGACCCGCTTGGCCATCACGTTCCAGTTCATGTGATAGAGGTTCTGAGGCTGGTTGGCCTCGATGCACGAGCCTTGGCTGGTGCTCTGGTTCGTCGCCGACGACGTCGACGTGATCATCGCGCACTGGGCGCCGATGGCGTCCTTGCACATCTGCGCGGAGACCGTCGTGGCCGAGAACTGCCCCATGGAGTTCGCGCACTGCTGCTGGAGGTTCTGCGCGCGGACGCCGCCGTTGTTCGGCTCGCCGATGCTGGGGACCGTGCTGTACATGGACGGGCAGCCCGCCGAGTTGCTGCCGTATCCCCCCATCGCCATGTAGATGTCGAAGTTCTTGGCGCCGCCGGCGGCCGTGTTGAACGCCTGGACGATCATCGGCTTCGGCGTGGCGACACCGGACACGGGATCGCGCGGCGAGGTGAACACCAGCTGGTAGCACTGGCAGCAGGTGTTGCCGGAGTTGGTGTCGAGGGCGCCCGAATCCTTGTCGTGGCCGACGGCGCCGTAGACGAACGGCGGATCGCTCATCTGCCAGTCGTCGGCGGCCGCCTGCTTGAACTCCGGGCTGAACACCATCGAGCGCGTGCACATGTACCCGGTGCCGCCGAGGCAGCCGCTCTGCGCGTTGTTCTTCAGGTTGGGCGGGTTGATCTGGTAGCTCGGGCAGGCCGCGCACGAGCCGCCGCAGTCGACGCCGGTCTCGCTGCCGTTCTTCTGGCCGTCGAGGCAGGAGGCGGCGGCCGTTCCGCCGGTCCCCGTGCTGCCGCTCGCGCCTGCGGTGCCGGTGGTGCCCGCAGCGCCGGCGGCGCCGCTCGTCCCGCCGCCCCCACCGCCGCCGCGTCCCGCCCCACCAGATCCGGTCGCGCCCGCGCCTCCGCCGCCGGCGGTCCCGGTGCTTCCGCCGCGTCCCGCCGCGCCCGTCGTCCCCGCGGCGCCGGTGGCGCCGCCCGTTCCGGCGGTGCCCGTCGCGCCGCCGCGTCCCGCTGCGCCCGTCGCTCCCGCCGTGCCGGTGCTGCCGGCGGTGCCGGTGGTGCCGCCGCGTCCGGCGCTGCCGGTCGCTCCCGCGGTGCCGGTCGTGCCGGCGGTGCCGGTGCTGCCGGCGCTGCCGCTCGTACCGGCGGCGCCGCTGTTGCCGCCGCCTCCTCCGTCGCCGAGGCTGCCGTTGCAGCCGATCGCGGCGAGCGACACGCCGATCAAAAGACGCAAGACGTACCTAAGGCGAAGCTGGGCTGTTTCCATAGGCGGGGGTCCTATAGCGGTCCGACGGGACCGGGGGCTGAAGCTGCAGTCTAGCCACAACCAGCCGCCGTCGGTGATTTCTCTTTTTTGCGCGGCGGCGTTTTTTTCGCCGCGCGTCGGCAACGCGGGGTCGCTGGGGGTTCCGGATCTCACGCGATAGTTGTATGAAGAACGTCCCCCCGGAGGCTGCTATACGCTCCTCGTCGCTTAGCTTTTTGGATTTCCGAACGCTCGTTTGCGCGCTCGCGCTCGCGGCCGCAGGGTGCGTTGGCCGTGCGGGCGATGGGTCTCCGGGCGCCACCGGAGTGGGCGGCCCCGGCACCGCTGGCGGCGGCACGACCGGCGCCGCGGGCGTCACGGGGAGCGCGGGGACGGGGAGCGCGGGCACGGGGAGCGCGGGCGTCACGGGGAGCGCGGGGACGGGGATGGCGGGCACGACCGGCAGCGCGGGCGCCGTGGCCGGCGCGGGCGGCACGGCGACCGGCGGTCGCGGCGGCGGTGCCGGATCGCTTCCCGACGCCGGCCCGACCGACGTGCCCGTCGGCTGCAACGCCGCCTCGTGCCCGTCGGGCTGCTGCGATGACAACGGCCAATGCGTCACGTCGCCGACGGTCGCGGCCTGCGGGACCTCGGGCGCCGCCTGCGTCGCCTGTGCGCCGTCGCAATCGTGCAAGGCGGGCGTCTGCGCGTGCGGCAGCGACTCGTGCAGCGGGTGCTGCACGACCGCTGGGGTTTGCGCCACGGCGACCGACACGACGTGCGGGACCGGCGGGGGCGCCTGCGTCGCGTGCGCGTCCGGCCAGCGCTGCGGCACGAACGGCAAGTGCGCCTGCGACGCCACGTCGTGCCCGAACGGCTGCTGCAAGACCGACGGCACGTGCGTCGCGTACGCCGCGCAGGGGAGCGCCGCCTGCGGGACGGCGGGCGCCGCCTGCGCTCCCTGCGCCAGCGGCCAGGCCTGCGGCGCGGCCGGCGCCTGCGTCTGCAACCCGACGTCGTGCCCGAGCGGCTGCTGCGACGCCCAGCAGAACTGCGTCGCCACAGGCGCACAGTCATCGACCAAGTGCGGCGCGGCGGGGAACGCCTGCGGGGCGTGCGCCTCGGGGCAGACCTGCTCGAACGGCGGCTACAGCTGCGGGAGCATGAGCTGCGCCGGGTGCTGCTCGAACGGGCAGTGCGTGACCGCGTCCGCCGCGACGTGCGGCGCCAACGGGGCCGCGTGCGTCGCCTGTGCCGCCAACCAGGCCTGCAGCGCGCAGGGGGCCTGCGTCTGCAACGCCGCCTCGTGCCCGAACGGCTGCTGCGACTCGAGCGGGCACTGTCAGACGTCGAGCACCGGGACCTGCGGCACCGGCGGCGCGACGTGCACCGCGTGCGCGAGCGGGCAGGCGTGCGTCAGCGGCGCTTGTGCCTGCAACGCCAGCTCGTGCCCGAACGGCTGTTGCGACACCAGCAAGCAGTGCCGGACGCCCGCCACGGGGACCTGCGGCACGGGCGGCGCGGCGTGCGCGGCGTGCGCGAGCGGGCAGGCGTGCGTCAGCGGCGCCTGCGCCTGCAACGCGAGCTCGTGCCCGAACGGCTGCTGCGACTCCACCGGCCAGTGCCGGACGTCGAGCAACGGCACCTGCGGCACCGGCGGCGCGAGCTGCAAGGCCTGCGCGACGGGCCAGGCCTGCGCGAGCGGCGCCTGCGTCTGCAACGCCACTTCCTGCAGCGGCGGCTGCTGCAACGGCACGAGCTGCACGCTCTACGCGAACCAGTCGATGAGCCAGTGCGGGACGGGCGGAGCGATGTGCGCGGGCTGCGGCAGCGGCCAGCACTGCGACACCAGCGGGCACTGCGCCAGCAACCCGACCGACGGCGGCACCGGCTGCTCGTGGTCGAGTGGCCCCGGGTCGACGAACGGCGAGCTCACCTGCTACTGGTTCGGGCAAGGGACGGCGACCGGCCAGGGCTGCTCGAGCTACAAGACCTACTGCGGCTACTGCGGCGCGGAGTCGGGGAGCGGCAGCGGCACCTGCCCGTCGAGCATCAGCGACACCGTCCCCAACACCGCGACCTCCTACTTCGCGGCCTTCCCGGTGGGGACGTTCGGTCAGGGCAAGTACTGCGGCATGTGCGTCAACGTCAGCTGGATGGGGAAGTCGGTCATCGCCACCATCGTCGACGAGTGCGCCACCTGCACGACCGCCGCGCACATCGATCTCAGCCTTTCAGCCGCCGTCGCCCTCGGCATCGGCCAGGGGTCGAACACCGGCCACCCGACCAGCGGCGTCACCTGGCAGGCCGTCGCCTGCCCGTCGACCGGCAACATCGTCGCCGTGTTCAACAACGGCTACGCCG
>Ga0306920_100001047_pt1 | contig 33975 bp, 18 predicted proteins | sample flu12Cox44000170_FD_204666 | JGI IMG/M metagenome (GOLD analysis project Ga0306920, IMG submission 204666) | Lab enrichment of tropical soil microbial communities from Luquillo Experimental Forest, Puerto Rico - flux4day.12C.oxic.44.000.170 (v2)... | ecosystem: Environmental > Terrestrial >...
TGCTCAGCCCGGTCATCCCGATATGCCGACCAATCGATCGGTTGGGTGCTGGCGTCGATGAGCTTGCCGGCCAGGTCCTGCTCTGCCGCATTGACCGTACCGCAGCGCAGTTCCGCTTCCCAGGAGGTCCCGGAACGTACCTGGGCGGGATAGTGCAGGACATGAAGAGTCAGGAGACAACCGGCGGGACGGACCAGGACCAATCGGCGCTGGCCGGACAGCACCACTCGGCCGGCGGCCCACTTATGGCGGTCCTGCAAAGCCTGGCGCAAGACGGCATAGGGGTGCTGCGCTGGTAAGCCGTCGGGTAGCAGATACAAGCTGCGTCCGGAGAACAGGGCCGGATCAAACTGGTCGGGGTCCAGGAAACGTTCCAGGCACAGAGCCCGGTCTTGCGCCGGGCGGAGTTGGTCCAATTGGTCATCGTCGAGAATTAGGTACTGGCCGGGGGCGTAGGGGTAGCCGCTGACAATGGCCCCGGCCTCGACCTTGCCGTGCTGGGGGCAGTGTTTTTCGTAGCGGATGCGTTGACCGCACTCGGCATGGAGTTGGTGGCAGTGAGTTTCGGAGGTGGTGGATGTAGCCGGGTAGGCCTTGATGGGCACGGCCACGAGGCTGAGACGGAGCAGGCCGGACCAACTGGCGCGGCCTCGGGGAGCGGGGGCGAGGCGGTCACCCAGCGCCGGAGCCGGGTCAGCCGGGTCAAAAAGTTTGGGGGACAGGGATACGGACATGGGAATTCCTCCTTTGGATGGTGGTTCGTGAGATCAATGGCAGACGGCTACGTGTGGGCGAACTTGCCCCGCTCGGTTTTCTTGAAGCGGGCATTGGCGCCTTTGCGGCTGATCTCGCGCGCGATGGCGGAATACAGAGTGGCCTGGGGGGTCTGGCCACCGGGAGAGGTCCAATAGCCTTTGGCTGCCATGGCCTGGATCATCTCCTGGCAGGTCATGGGCTGGCCGGTCTCGGTTAGGACCTTGGCCGCGGCGTCCAAGGCGCTGAGCTTCTTGGCCTTGGTGGCAGCGCCGGTCTTCTTTGCCGGCGCGGGCGTCTTGCCCTTCGCCGCTTTGGGATGCTTGGTGCCATTCACGGACGGGGTGGTTTTCTTGGCGGTCATGATGGGGTGCTCCTAAAGGTTGTTAGAAACCGGCACCGCGAACATCGCAGTGCACGGCCAGTGAGGACAGTTACCTCGCCGGCCAACCCAGTTCAAGCGCCTTTGCGCTGGATTTATCGGAATTTCCAGAAGTCGCGCCATGGCTAGAAAGCACCCCGACCTAGCGCCGAAGCAGCGCTCTGCCACGGCGGACCGCCGGCAAGCTGACATGGCCGCCAGCACGACCAGTTCTCCGGTCGGTCCCTGGCTCTCAACGTCAATTCGGCAAAGTCGGTCACGATTCCGCGCGCGAGACCCGCAACCAGTCGAAGAGCTTCGCCAGGTACTCGGCCCCTTCGAGGGTCGGGAAAGGATCTCGTGCCATTAAGCGGCTCAACGCGTTTCGCATGATTTGGGCCCCATCTTCTGGGGAAATCGGACACATGGTTGGAAACACTTCCGCTATCGCACGCACCCTTTTTTCCAGACTTTGCAACCGGTCTTGCAGACGCATTGTTTGCCCTTTCTTGTAGGTGTTCATGCCGATGAATAGAGCTTAAGTCGGTTCCCGCTGTACCTTCGCCTCTTTCCCGGTGAATTGCTGCCAGCGCGACACGATGATATCCACGTACAAAGGCTCCAGTTCCATCAGCAATGCCCGCCGCCCTGTCTGCTCCGCAGCTATCAAAGTCGAGCCGCTCCCCGCAAACAGGTCGAGCACGCATTCCCCGGGCCTGGACGAATAGGCAATGGCGCGCGTGGCCAGTTCCACCGGCTTTTGGGTCAAGTGGAGCATCTTCTGTGGGTTGACTTTCTTCACGGTCCATACATCGGTGACATTGTTGGGCCCGAAGAACTGGTGCGCAGCACCAGCGCGCCAGCCATAGAACGCCCATTCATGGTTCCCCATGTAGTCCTTGCGGGTCAGGACTGGATGTTCCTTGACCCAGATAATGGTCTGCGAGAAGTACAAGCCGGCGGCTTCAAGAGCCGGTGGGTAGTTGGCCACGTTGCTGTAGCCACCCCACAAATAGAAGGCCCGGCCCGGTTGCAGCACACGGCCGATGTTGGCGAACCAGGCATGGAGCAAACGATCGAACTCGTCTGCGCTGACAAAGTCGTTCGCCAGGGGCCGGTCCTTGGCCCGCAGCTTGGCCGTCGTGGGGTGGGCTTTCTTGGGGTGGCGGCAGAGGTCGCGGCCGGTGTCCAGACCGGCGTAGGCAGGGAAGGAACTGAGGCCTGCGGCAATGGCGTTGTTGCTCCGCGGCTCGACCTTGACGTTGTACGGGGGGTCGCTATTCACCAGATGGACGGTGGCACCATCCAGCAACCGGTCGACGTCCTCAGCCTTGCCGGCATCGCCGCACAAAAGACGGTGCGGCCCTAGAAGCCACAGGTCGCCGGGCTTGGTTTTGGCTTCATCAGGCGGCTGGGGAATGTCATCGGGGTCGGAGTGGCCAACCGTTGGGTCCGCATCCAGCAGGCGCAGCAAATCCTCAGCTGAGAAGCCCGTAAAGTTAAGATCAAAGTCCATCTTCTGCAAGGCAGCCAGTTCGAGAGGCAGGCGCTCATAATCCCAATCGGACAACCGGGCGGTCTGGTTGTCGGCAATGCGGTACGCCTTGATCTGCGCCGGCGTCAAGCCAACGGCAATATGGACTGGAACTTTATCCAAACCGAGCTTTAACGCCGCCTTGAAGCGGGTATGACCGACAATGATTACCCCGGCTTCATCGACGACGATGGGCTGCCGGAAGCCGAATTGGCGAATCGATGCGGCCACGGCGTCTACCGCTGGGTCGTTCACCCGGGGGTTGTTCTCGTAGGGCCGGATGTCGGCGATGGACCGTAGTTCGACTTGCATGAGGGATTTCTCCTTTAGTAAGAAACACGCTCTCCAGTCGTTGGCTCGTTCCCAGTGAACCAGCCTATTTACTGGATTGCACCGAGACTAACTCTGCGGGAACTTTCAAGTCGAACATGCAAGTCCAATCAACGCATCAGAGTCCACTGTGTTCCAACGTGGCCCGCATCTCGACCATGTTTTCCCATTCGGTCATTCGCGCCTCCACCTTGGCAAGGTGCTCTATTACTTGCGTGATCTCCCGGGCTTTGCATTCGAGCTCGAGGATCGCTTTCGCCGCACCGAGCCGTACGCTCTCCGAAGTAGAGTTCAGCAACGTCAACAGGCCTGTGGCCGCCTCCGACGCTGCGGCCGTAAGCGTAGCCGTCACTCGCTTGGCCATGTCGGTTTGCGTGGCTTGCAAGCGCTGGCAAAACTCCGGATCCGCCAGCCGGCGGTGCGCAGTCCGTGGACTTATCCTGGCGCTGCGCGAGGCATTCTCGACCGTGCAGCCGCACGCCAGGGCCATCAGTAACACGTCATCGTTTTTCCTCCGTTTCGGGCGGGCCGAGGGAGTACTTGGACGGGAGCATCCTTGATTCTGCTGTTCCGGCAAACTACTTGGTAACGGGCCGCGCAGCATGGCCGGGACATCGAATTCTTGCTTACATTGGGTCATCAGCGCTTCCAATTCGGCGATACGTTCGGTTATCTCGGTGATCTCGCGGGCTTTGCTTGCGAGTGCCAGGATCGCTTTCGCGGCACCCAGGCGCACGGATTCCGAAGTGGAAGAACGGAGTAGGGCCAGCAGGGTTTTGACTGCCGCCAGCGCCTCGGCGGTAAGCATGGCGGTCACGCGCTTGACCATGTCGGTTTGCATGGCGCGCAGGCGCTGGCGAAACTCCGGATCCGCAAGTCGTCGGTGGGCTGTCCGGGAACTGATTTGGGCGCTGCGCGCAGCGCCCTCCACAGTGGCGCCAGATGCCAGGGTCATCAACAGCAGGTCATCGTTCTTCTTCTTTCTCGGTCGGACCATGGATTTCCTCTCTGTTCTGAATGTCAAAACGTCCCTTGATCCCGGTGAACGGTCGCCTGCGCGACACTGTTCCGGTGAAGCACGGACCGAGGATACCATGCGCGAGAATTGCAAGGAAAACATGCAAGCGCGCATCGAATAAGTCCGCCCAGAAGCGCTGTTCGCAACGGAGATCGGATGTGGCCCGACAGGCTTGTTAGAAAAGACTTTGCCTGAGAGAGGATTCTGCTGGTTACATGCTGCCCATCTGATAGCGTTGATTAGCCTGACTTAGCGCTTGTTCTTGACAGCGGTCCATAGGCACCATTGGATTTGCCAATCCAGCTTTCTGGTGATCGGTAGCAACCGCTGCAAAGGAATCGGGTCTCGGCCCTGGTCGGCGGTCATAAAAAGAATCTCCTCCTGGATCGCCGGAGCCAAGTAGATGAGATTCATAATCTGGCTGATCCTGGCAGGCGTGACGTGGCCCAACAGCGCCAATTCGCGGTAGCTACCCACGGTCCCCGAACGTACCAACTCCGCCAATCGCAGGGCGAGAGCCAGCAAGCGGGATACCCGCAGCGCGCGCTTCAGCGCCAAGCCCACCCCCTCGTTCAGCGGGCCGGTGCGCAGGCGTTTTTGCCCCCCGCGCCCCGACCGACCAAACTGCACCGGACACTTGATGACCCGAGGTTCGTTCATACCCTTAGCTCCTGCAAATTCCTCGCTACCGCTTTTGCAGACCGAATGTGAATGGTGAGCGTTCCCTTGGCCCCATCAAAATCCACCCGTTCGACCAGCCGCCGCACCTGCTCAGCTAGGTCCTCATTTGATGCCCCACTGTCTTGCTCTCCGAGCGGGTTCGGATCAAGTCCGTGAATTTGCTCCAATACGAACCGCTCCAGCGCCGCGGCCGGGATCGATTTGGAAGGGCAAGTTCCCCAGCCTCTCTTTTGCGCACCGGTACATACGTAATAGTGATAGCGCTTACTCCCGTTGCTGGTGGTTTGCGCTGGGATCATGGCACAGTTGCAAGGAACGCAGCGGATCAGTCCCTGGAGCATGGACTTGTTCCGCATCCCCGCGCCTCGAGGACGGTCGTGGCGTTGCAGCAATCCTTGCACCTGTTGCCACAGGGCAGGATCGACAATGGCCGCGTGTTCGCCGTCATGGATTTCGTTCTTGTAGCGGATCTTGCCGATATAGGCGGGGTTTCTCAGCAGCTTGTGCAAACTGGACTTAATAAAAGCCTTGCCGCCACGCTCGTGACCCTTCCGGGTTTGCCAACGCTTGTTGACCCAACCGCGGCGCGCCAGTTCTTGGACCACCGGCAGCAAGGCTTGGTGCTGCCGGTACAACTCGAAAATGCCCTGGACACGCAGGGCTTCATCGGGGTTCACCAGGAGTTTCGAGCCTTGGGGATGGACATCGTAGCCCAACAGCGGCATGCCCCCCGACCATTTCCCCTTCCGCCGGGTCGCGGCAATCTTGTCCCGTGTCCGCTCGCTGATCAGCTCACGCTCGAATTGGGCGAACGACAACAGCACGTTGAGTACTAATCGGCCCATCGACGTGGCGGTATGGAATTGTTGCGTTACGGAGACGAAGGCCACCCGGTGTTTCTCGAAGATCCCCATGATCTTGGCAAAATCGAGCAGCGATCGGCTGAGACGGTCTACTTTGTAGACCACCACGCAGTCGATGCGACCGGCCTCGATGTCCTGCAACAGGCGCTGTAGCGCCGGCCGGTCCATGGTGCCTCCCGTGAAACCCCCATCGTCATAACAATCCGGTAGGCTCACCCAACCTTGGTGCGCCTGACTTTGGATGTAGGCCTGGGCTGATTCCCGTTGAGCGTCAAGCGAGTTGAATTCTTGTTCCAGTCCCTCCTCGGTGGACTTACGCGTGTAGATGGCACAGCGGAAGGGGACTCTATTATTGCTCTTGGTCATGGCCGGCCTCCTTCCTGGCCGAGCCGGAAGAAGAGATAGCCGTTGCAGTGGCATCCCGTGATGGCCTTGGCCACGGCAGAGAGTGATCGATAAACCTGTCCTTTGTACTGAAAGCCCCGCTCCAGAACTTCGATCAATAGCTTTCGGCCCGTGTACTGCCGCGTCAGGTGCGTGCCCGGCGCAGGCAGACGGGGATCCCGGTGAAGCGACGCAGTCTCGGCCGCAGGCTTTGCCGCGTGCGGCAGCGTTTGGGGGGCGGAGAGCCGCAAGTCGGCGTCGTTGGCCAGTTGGGCAGCGCGCTGACGGGCCCGTTCACCAAGGCCCCCTTCGGCCAGGGCTTGCATGCGCCAGGCCAGGCGTTTCAGCAGCCAGGTCCGGTTGTGAACGCGCGTCGCTTCACCAAAGAGGGCGGCATACTTCTCCCGCAGATCGGCAACCGGCAAGGCAGGTAACGCGGCAATCTCGTCGCTGATCGTCATGGTTCTCTCCCGGTTCGAGGTCTCGGAAACCCGTTAACACGAGCATCCACTGAGCCGAGTTATCCCCCAAAGCTCAAGGCCACCTGAGACAATTCGCGGAGATTTTTTGCCAGAGAAGAACCGGACTAACCAACGCGTTGCAAGAACGGAGCACCAAAGGCGCTGATATCGACATCTGTATACGATAAGGGCTGTAACTCGGCCGTTTTTTTCTGCCATGGTCTGCCAAGATCTGCCAAAACTCGGGAAAGAGCTTTGCAGACACGCCGGACCTAATCGCTCTGTTTTTTTCCCGCTCTCTGATTCGGCTGGAGAGAGTTTTCGAAGCGACTTCCTTTTAGGGAGCTAGTTGATATGGAGCGGAAAATCGCAACATTGGAGTCAACGTTCATTTTCTACGATGTCGATCATTTTGATTTGGTTCGGATTTGAATATTCGAGCCTACCGCCGCATGGGCCTGATCATCAATTCGCAATGAGCATCCGCAGAGAACATCCGGAGGAACTCGTCGGAGATCTTGGTCAAATGACTGGACAGTTTATCCGCCGCAGGGCATAATGGTACGAGTGCGATTTCCGCTCCGGCAGCACGGTAGCACCTGAGGGGAGCCGGAATTTCCGGCCTTGCACTGTTTGCCAACCGGGCCAAATGCCCGCCATCGTAGTCGGGCGGCTCGGCGCGCCCCAGTACCTCACCATCAAGACGCCTTTATGAGCAATGCGGAGGAGCGGGTTAAGAGTATTCCGGGATCGGAGTGCGCGGAGCGGATTCGGCCTGTTTGCCAGCAATTCATCGCGGCCTGGGAAAAGAGCCTGAAAGGTGGGCCCCAGCCGAGCCTTGCCTGCTATCTCGAAAACATCGCGGAACCCGAACGTTCGGCGCTGCGCATCGAGCTCCAGAAAATCGAGCACGCCTATCAGCGGCCCCTCGCTCCTATCTTGGCGGCTCCTTGTAATGCCGCGAGTCAGTTCGAGCTGGCGGGCGTCGAGCGGCACCCGCCGGATTCCGAAAACCCTCCGGATGACGGAAAAATCCCGGCAGTGGCCAGGGAAGAGACCGCATTGGCCGCGACCCTGGACACGCCGCCGAAGCCCGCCGATTCAGCGGTGACGACGGACACGCCCTCCGGCAACGATTCCTTCTTGGCGGAGAGCGCGCAGTTGCTGGTTGCTCCCGAACGCCCCCGCGTGGCCAACCATGAGATCCTCGACGAGCTGGGCCGCGGCGGCATTGGCGTCGTCTACAAGGCCCGGCAGACGCGGCTGAATCGGCTGGTGGCGCTCAAGATGCTCCTGGCCGGCGGGCACGCGAGCAAGGAGCAACTGGCTCGCTTCTACACCGAAGCTCAGGCGATTGCGCGCCTGACCCATCCGAACATCGTGCAGGTCTACGAAGTCGGCGACCAGGACGGCCTGCCGTATTTCTCGCTCGAATTTGTCGACGGGGGCAGTCTGAGCGAAAAGCTGCGCGGGAAGCCGCTGGCGCCCCGGCCCGCAGCCGAGTTGGTTCAGACGTTGGCTCGGGCGATGTACTATGCCCACCAGCAGGGGATCATGCACCGCGACCTGAAGCCGGCCAACATCTTATTGCAGACTGCAGACCGCCGATTGCAGATGGCAAGACAGGGGGAGAGTTTTCAATCTGCAAATCTGCAATCTGCAATTCCCAAGATTACGGACTTCGGCCTGGCCAAGCGCCTGGAAGAGAACACCAGCCAGACCCGCACCGGCTCTGTGATAGGGACGCCCAGTTATATGGCTCCCGAACAGGCCTGCGGCCAGGTCCACGAGCTTGGTCCGAGTGCCGACATCTACTCCCTGGGCGCGATCCTCTACGAGCTTCTCACGGGCCGGCCGCCGTTCGTGGCCGCGACGATCCTGGAGACGCTCGACCAGGTGCGGACCAAAGATCCGGTTTCCCCCTCCCAGCTGCAGCCTCGCGTGCCGCGCGACCTGGAGACAGTCTGCCTGAAGTGCTTGCAAAAGGACTCTCACAAGCGCTACGCCAGCGCCCTGGCGCTGGCCGACGACCTGGGACGCTTTCTGGCTGGGGAGCCAATCCTTGCCCGTCCCGTGTCGGCGCTGGAGCGGTGCTGGCGCTGGTGCCGGCGCAACCCGCGCGTCGCAGCGCTGAGCGCCGTGGTGCTCGTGCTGCTGGTCGCGGTAGCAGCGACCTCGACCTGGTTCGCGATCACGGTCGCCCAGGAGCGTGATGCCAAGGAGCACGAGAAGCTGGCCGCCGAAGCAGCGCGCGACCTCGCCGATCAGAATGCCGAGCAGGCCCGGCAGGCCCGGCGACGGGCCGACGACAACGCCCACGTTGCCCAGGAGCAGGCCAACCTCGCGGTAAAGACGTTCTATCAAGTTGTGGTGGAGCTTCAGAACCAGCTGCGAGACCGGCCGGATATGCAAAAACTGCGAGAAAAGCTCCTCAAGGATGCCCTCGCCGGCCTGCACGAAGTGGCGAAGAACGCCGAGAATTCCACCTTACTGCTCCGTACCCTCGGCGGCGCCTACCAGCGGATGGGCGACCTCGGCCTCGAGCTAGGGCAAACCGCCGAGGCCGGGCGGCAGTACGATCGAGCCCTGGCGATCTTCGAGCAACTGGCCGCCCTCGATCCGGCGGACGACGTTAGTAAGTGGAACCTCGCCGTCATGTACGAGAAAGAGGGAACGATCAACCATCGGCTCCACGGCGACATTATCAAGAGCCGGGATTATTACCACAAGGCGACCCAACTCCGCGAGGCGCTGGCTGCCGGGCCGCGCCGCGAGCCCAAGCTGACCCAGCCACTGGTCGACAACGCCTTGGCCGGCTCCTACGCCGCCGAAGCGAACCTGGCGCTGCTGACGGGCAACCCGGCGCTGGCGCGCGACTATTTCCAGCGAGCCTTGAAGCTCCGCGAACAGTTGGCCGAGGCCGACTCCCAAAACCACCAGGCCAAGGAGGGACTCGCTACCTTGTACGTGACCCTGGGCCAGGTCAGTTTCCATCTGCGTGATGCAGAGGCAGCCCAGGCCTACTACCTCAAATCCTTGCAGCTTCGCGAGGCCCTGGCGACCGCGGATCCCGACAGCGTGCCGTTCCAGAATGGACTGGTGGATTCGCACCGGAAGCTCGGCGACATGCTGCTGCACCTGCACGGCCAGGGATCGCTCGACGCCGCGCGGCGGCGTTACACGACCGCTCACGAGCTGCAACGTAAGCTCTATCAACGCAACCCTGCGAATACGGAGATGCGGCAGGGTCTGGCCAGTTCGTGCTATCGGCTAGGCACCGTGGCCCAGCGTTCCGGGGAAACAACGGAGGCGCAGAAGCAGTTCCGCGAGTGTTTGCGCTTGCGCGAGGGGTTGGCCAAGGAAGACCCCACGAACCTGTACAAGCAAGTCGAGCTCGCCCTCGCTCAAGCGCGCTGCGGGGAGCACGAACAGGCGGCGGCAGTGGCGGAGCCGCTCCGGAAAGCTGCGGCCAAGGATGCCGGTATCCTTTACTACCTCGGCTGTGCCTACGCGCTGTGCGCCGATGCAGCCCAGACGCCTGCCCTGCGGGAGCACTACGCCGGCGAAGCACTCGCCACCCTCCGCCAGGCGATTGCGCAAGGCTACAACGATCGCGTCTCACTGGAGACCGATCCCGACCTCGAATCCCTCCAACGTACGCCCGCATACGTGGAACTCGTGAAGGGACTGAAGCCGCACTGACGGCTCATTACGGCGAAGCTTTGTCTTCCGCGTATGCCCTTTCCGCCAAAGAGTAGTTCTGCCCCGTCCCGTCCGGACTGTCCGGCCGGCCAACCGGGGACCACCGCGACAATGTAGTCAGGGGGTTACCATGACGACGCACATCTTGTGGAACTGGCTCCAATCCAGGCGTCCCGCACGATCGAAGAGGTTACCGCCGGCTCGAACGGCGAAGCGTCGTGCGCACCGCTGGGACCTCGAGCAGCTCGAGGACCGGGTTTTGCCGACGGTCCTCGATCTCACCACGGCCGGGGCCGCCGGGGTTCTGAACAACGCCGTTTTTACCCAATTCACGCAGGGTCCTGGAGGGTCGGGGGCGATCAGCGCGTTCGTCAAGTTGTCCACGAACCAGACAGTTGAACAGGGCTACAACTCGGATTTCCGGCCAGCGCAATTCAACGAAGTCACCACTGCTTCGTTCAACCATGCAATCAGGCTCGGCTCGGTACCGACGGTGGTGGCCGGCGGAGGCCAGCTGTATTACGAGTTCTTGTTGGACATCCACCAGGTCAGCAGTCCGCCGGGCAACCTCCTCTCCCTGGACGAGCTGCGCTTCTACGTGACCAACCCGTCAACCGTTGATCCCAACCTGCTGCACAACTACAACACCACAACGCACACCCTCCAGGACGACGCGGGCACGCGCTATGCTCCCGATTACGACCTCAACCCTGTCACGGACATCAACTACATCAAGCTGGACGCCAATCTTTCCAGCGGCCTCGGTGTGGGCGATATGATCGCCCTCATCCCGGCCACGCAGCTAGGAACGGATCCGAACCAGTACGTCTATCTCTATTCAGAATTCGGTGTCCACTACGCCAACACGAGCGGCGATGATCAATGGGCCACTAGCTCGGCACTGCCCGTGGGATCTATTCGCGGCCTGAAATTCCTGGACAGCAACGGCAACGGCGTGCAGGACGCCGGTGAGCCCGGTCTCGGCGGCGTGACGGTTTACCTGGATGCCGATAACAACGGCGTCCTGGACGCGGGCGAGGTCTCGACGGTGACGGCGGCCGACGGCACCTTCTCATTCGCCAACGTGGTTGCCGGCACCTATCACGTCCAGGAAGTGGTCCCGCCCGGGTACATGCAGACCGCCAGGCAGAGCGCCGACGTCACCTTGTCCGCGGGCCAAAGCGCCACGGGCGTGACCTTTGGAAACTTTCGGCTCGGGAGCATCAGCGGGACTGAATTCGAGGACATCACAGGCAACGGTTTCAGCGGCGATGACCCGATATTGAATAGTACCAATCCTCATTACGTTCCGGTCACCATCCAGCTGTACCGCGGCTCGACCCTCGTGGCCACGACGACCACGGGCGCCAACGGCAACTACAGCTTCACTGGCCTGGGGCCGGGCTCGTACACGGTCAGGGAGGTGACCCCGAACGGCTGGGTCCAGACCGCTGCGACCGGGGCCACCATCATCGCCACCAGCGGCTTTGCCTCGACCGGCAATAACCTCGACATCTTCAAGCTGGGCACCATCAGCGGCACCGAGTTCCAGGACCTCACCGGCAACGGCTTTAGCAGCGACGACCCGGTGCTCAACACGGCGAACCCGGATTACGTCTCGGTCACCGTCCAGCTCTACCGCGGCTCGACGCTGGTGGCCACGACGGCCACGGACGCTAATGGCAATTACAGCTTTCCCGGCATCGGGCCAGGTACGTACACGGTCACCGAAGTAAATCCGAATGGTTGGATCAAGACAGCGCTGCCGCCGGCCATCATGGCGACCAGCGGCTTCGCTTCGACCGGCAATAACATCGACCTCTTCAAAGCTGTACACGTCTTGACCAACGGTACCCTTACCATCAGCACAACGCAATTTGCGGGTGGCTCCCTCAGCGTCACCCAAAGCCAGTCCAACTCGATCAACCTCACGCTCAATGGTCAGAATGCCGGTACCTTCGTGTCCTCGGCGGTGCAGAACATCCAGATCTCGAGCTACGCCGGCTCTACGGTGGACACCACCCAGGTCAGTTCAGCTCCGGTTACCATCATGGACCATCCGGGGAATAACACCTACCATGCCGGCTCCAGCGGCACGACCATTTTCCTCAATAACGGCAGCACCGAGAATATAAGCGTCGCCGGCGGGGTCAACACGCTCAATTTCTCGACGAACACGTTCGGTGTCGCGTTCAACGCCAACCTCAACCAGGGCCAGCCCCAGTCCCTGGATTTGTCTGGCACCCACTTCTTGAACGTCACGGGCACCTTTCAGAACCTTGTCGGCACCGGCTTTGGCGACACGCTCGCCGCAGCCGTGCCGGTACTCCCTGCCACGGTGACCGCCGCCACGCTGAACAACTACCGCTCGACGATCACTGAACCCGGCGGTACCAACACACTGTACGGCACCGTGATGACCACGGTGACTGCCAGCGGCGCCGGCAATAACACGCTCTACGCCGGCCTGCCGACCGGAGTGGATAGCACGGCCCTCCAGACACTGTTCGGGGAGATCAATGCTTTGGCCTCGGGCGGTACCAGTGTCCAGACGTTGTTCGGCGACCTGGACACCGTCCTGAACTCCGGCAGCAGCGGCACCACCACCCTGTACGGCGACGTCCTGACGACGATCAATGGCGGCAGCGCCGGCACGACGACCATGTACGCTGGTCTGCCGGCCGGCGTCAGCGGCCCTGACCTTCAGATGCTGTTTACCGAGATCAATTCGCTCAGAACGATCACGGGGGCGAGCCCGCAAACCCTGTTCAGCGGCCTCGAAACCGTGTTGAACGCCGGGACGTCTCCGACCACCATGTTCGGCGATGTGCTCACTACCATGGACGGCGGGTCCGGTACGACGACCATGTACGCGGGCTTGCCAAACGGCGTGAACGGACCGGACTTGCGAACCCTCTTCGGCGAGATCAACGCGCTCGCCGGGACGAGCACCAGCACGGGCCAGACGCTTTTCGGCGACCTCACGACGATCATGAACGCCGGTACCGGCTCCACGACCATGTTCGGCGATGTGCTCACTACCATGGACGGCGGTTCCGGTACGACGACCATGTACGCCGCCCTGCCAGCCAACGTGAGCGGGCTGAATCTGCAAACTCTCTTTGGCGAGATCAGCGCGCTCGCCGGCACCAGCGCCAGTACGGGCCAGACGCTCTTCGGCGACCTCACGACGGTCATGATCGCCGGCACGGGAACGACGACCATGTTCGGCGACGTGCTGACGACCATGGACGGCGGCAGCGGCGCCACCACCATGTTCGCCGGGTTGCCGGCAGGGGTCCAGCCGTTGAATTTGCAGGCGCTCTTTGCCGGCGTTGGCCAATTGCCCGCCGGGAGCTTGAGCCCGCAGACCTTGTTCGGCGACCTCAGCACGCTCATGAACGCCGGCACGGGAACGACCACCATGTTCGGCGACGTGCTGACTACGATGAACGGGACAGCCAGCGCGAACGTCACTTTGTTCGCCGGCTTGCCTCAGGGCCTGACCGGCATAGACCAGGGTACCCTGTTCGGCGAGATCAACACCCTCTCCGGCACGAGCGCGACCACGGCCCAGATGCTGTTCGGCGACCTGATCACGATCATGGACGCCGGCAGCGGCACGACCACGATGTACGGCGACGTAATGGCTACCATGAACGCAGGCACGGCGGGCACCGTCACCATGTACGGCGGTCTCCCCACTCTTCAGGACAACAATGGTCACCCCGTCCCGATCGTTGGCCCGAGCCTGCCGACGCTTTTTGGCGAAATCAACACCCTGGCTGCGGGCATCGGTGTCTCGGCCCTGACGCTGTTCGGCGACCTGGCCACCATCATGAACGCCAGCAGCACCGGAACGACGACCATGTTCGGCGACGTGCTCACCACCATGGACGGCAGCGCGAGCGGCAGCACCACGATGTTCGCCGGCCTACCGGCGGGGCTCAGCAGTCCCGGCCTCCAGACCCTGTTCGGCGAAATCAACGCACTGGCAACCAACGCGAGCAGTGCCCAGAGCCTGTTCGGGGATCTGGTCATCCAACTCGTCGGCGGCGCGGCCGGTGGAACGTATTATGCCGACGTGCTGGCGCAGGCCCAGGGCGGGGCCGGCACCAACACGATGTACGCCGGCCTGCCCGCGAGCCTGGTCGGTCCCGATCCCGCAGCGCTTCAGACGGAAATCAATGCGCTCGTTACCAGGTTCGGCTCCGGCCTGAGCTCTTTGAACCAGCTCCTCTCACCGACGCTCCGGGGCGGCGCTGGATACAACGTTATGTTCGGCGAGCCAGGTGCTCTGTTGATCGCCGGCTCCGGCGTGAATGCCCTCTACGCCGCCCTCCCGCCCGTCAACGCCACGGGAATACCCGTCAGGACCTCCTCCGCGGCAACCACGCTGAGGGGCGGATCCGGCACGGACACCTTCGTTTTCGCTGGCGGCAATCTCGGCCACATCTATGTGACCAAGGCTGCAGGCGCCGGCACCGGAACGCTGGATTTCACAAATTTCCCCGCGCCGATCACCCTCGACATTTCGCAGACCACCGACCAGGTCGTCAGTTCGGGCAACCTGACGCTGACCATTTCGGACGCGAATGGGATCACGAACGTGACCGGCACCCGGTTCGCCGACCAGATTCACGGCAATGGTACGAACGGGACCCTGGAGAGCACGCATCACCTCGACGACCGGGCCGCTCTGGTCCCGCCGCCGCCAAGCAACGTCACCCAGGTGGTATTCCTTGACTTCAACACCTACACGACCGGCAGCAAGCACGTCTACACCCAGGCCGAGCGTGACGCCATCCAGGCGCGCATGGCGGCCAACTACGCAGCCTTTAACTACCAGTTTACCCAGTCGGCGCCGGCGAGCGGCGCCTATGCCAGCATCTACTTCAACCGAAGTTCGGTCGTGAACGGGACGCAGGAGCCGGGCGGCCAGTCGGACGAAATCGACTTCCGTAACCTGCACCTGGGCGGAAGCGCCTCGGTGGACGTCAACGGCCTGCTGGGCGGCCCGGGCCAGCCCGCCGCCACGCCCGCCAACTTCATCGCGGCCTCGGCGACCATCGCCAGCCACGAAATGGGACATTTGTCCGGCTTGCGACACACCGACGCCTTTGGCCCCATCGGCCTGGGCATCCACAACCCGCCGGGTGCCGGTTCGTTCCTCCCGACCTACCCCGGACCGACGGCCGGGTTTGAAACCACCTTCGACATCATGGCCTCGCCGGCATCCGTCGGCTCCACGTTGGCCGAGGCGGTGGCCAACCCCGCGTTCGGCGCGCGCGACGACATCAAGCTCGCCTTCGCCGCGGATGGAACTGTCGTTAACGAGCAGAATACACCCCACCAGTCTTTTGCTACAGCCCAGGCGGTAACCCTGGCCCCGCTGGCAGTACGGAACATGCTCCGGCAAGGGCTGGATGCGGGGAAAACCTTTGAAGTAACCGCCGTCGACGTGACCGGCTACATCGGCATCGACCCGAACACGCAGAAGTCGCAAGACGATTATTATTCGTTCCAGGGCCGGGCAGGCGACCTGATGACGATCGAGGATATGTCGGCCTCTCTGCCGCTGGATCGGAACCTCGGCCACCCCATCGACGACGTGCTGTACGTATACGACGCCTCGGGGCACCTGCTCAGCTACTACAGCAATCAGGCGCAGAACGACGATCAGCCCGAGCCACCTGACGCCTTGATTGTCGATCTGAAGCTGCCGTACACCGGGACCTACTATGTCGTGGTCGATACGTTCCATTTCGCCCCGGGCGACCCGCGTGATCCCGGCAGCGGTCCCGCGCACACCGACACGGAAACCGGCAATTATGAGCTGTTCATGTACCAGTACGACGCTGCGTTCACGAACGAGCAGGGCCATACACTGATCGCCGGCAGCGGCAACGAGGTCCTCAAAGGCGGCGCGGGGAACGACACCTTTGTCGTCGGTCCCGGCCACGATACCGTCTTCGGTGGCGGCGGCACGGACACTGTGCAGGCCTCCGGCGCCACCCTGTACACGCTCACCAACGCCCGCCTGACCGGGACCGGCACGGCTGATCTCAGCGGTATCCGGAATGCCGTGCTGACAGGGTCGGCCGCCGGCACGACGTTCGACCTCAGCGGCTGGACGGGCACGGCCACGGTTATCGGAGTGGGCGGGATCAATACGCTGGTGGTGACCCGAGACGTCAACTTCAGCTTCCCCAACAGCACCACCCTGCTGCTTTCGGACGGCACCGTCATTACACTCCAGAACATCCAGAACGTCGTGTTGACGGGCGGCGCCAGCAACAATACCTTCGACGGCAGCGGCTGGACCGGCACGGCTACGTTCAACGGCCAGGGCGGTTTGAACACCGTGGTCGTCAGCCGGCCCGCCAATTTCGTTCTGACGGACAGCAGTCTCACGGTCTCCACCGGCGGCACGTTCCAATTGATTGGCATCCAGAATGCAGTCCTGACCGGCGGCACCGGCAGTGTCTTTGACGTCCGTGGTTTTTCTGGGACGGACGTGCTCAATGTGGCGGGAGGCTCCAATCCAGTGGCCTCGCCCCGGGGCGTCAACGTCAGTGCCTCGGAAGGCATTGCTTCCCCGGTGGCCGTCGGGACATTCACAGACTTGGGTACAACAGTCGCGACCAACTACACGGTATCCGTTAGCTGGGGTGACGGCTCAACGACCCCGGGCAGCGCGACGGCGAGCGGGAACTCGGTGACTCCCCAAGGGGCCCATCCTTACCCGGAGGAGGGGAACTATACCATCACCACCACGTTCAGCCAGGGGTCAGCTTTCTCGGTGATCATCAGTAGCCTGGCTACCGTGACAGATACCCAGCTGACCAACGCCACGGGATTGACCATTACACCGGTCGAGGGAGTACCATTTAGCGGCGCGGTGGCCACGTTCACCGACCCCGGCGGGTCGGAGTCGCTAAGCGACTACACGGCGACCATCGACTGGGGCGATAGTAGCGGCGCCGATCGCGGCGTTACCATCGTGGCCAACGGCAACGGCCAATTCACCGTAACCGGGAGCCATCGCTACACAGACGAGGGGAGTTACGCTGTTCACGTGACGTTGACCCACGACCTGTTGCCCGCCGTGGCCGCTAGTAGCGGAACGGCCAGGGTGGCCGACGCGACGCTCGCGGCGAGCAGCGCGCCCCTGACGGTGGCGCAGGGGATTGCCCTGAACAATCTGCAGGTGGCCAGCTTCACGGACTCCGATCCCCTGGCGCCGGTCAATGACTTCACCGCCACGATCGCCTGGGGCGACGGCACCACCTCGACCGGCACGATCACGCAGCCGGGCGGTACAGGTACGACGTTGGTGGTCGGCGTGTCCCATACGTATGGTGTCGCCGGAACCTTCGCAGGCACGGTGACCATCGTCGATGTGGGCGGCCAGTCGGCCACGACGAGCTTTGCAGTGACGGTGCAGTCGTCAATTATCGTCTTGAGCCCGACGGCAGGCGGTGCCCTCACACTCACAGGGACCGTGGGCGTTAGCGTAGCCGGGGCCGTGGTGGTGGACTCGAATGCACCCAACGCCCTGACGGCCACTGGCAATTCCCGGGTGACCGCCGGCACTATTCAAGTGGTGGGCCGCGTCAGCGCTTCCAACGGCGTCATCCTCAGCCCCGCCCCGGTCACCGGGATTCAGCCGGTTCCGGATCCGCTCGCCGGCTTAGCCATCCCCGCGGGCGGCGCCAACCAGGGCGCGGTAGACCTGCGCAGGGGGTCGTTGACGATCAACCCGGGCATCTACTCCCAAATCACAGTTTCGGGAACCGGCACGGCCTTGACCATGAATCCGGGCGTCTATGTCATTATCGGAGGCGGATTCTCGGTATCGAACAGTTCCAGCGTCAGCGGCGCGGGTGTCGTGCTCTACAACGCCGGCAGCAATTTCCCTGCGGCGGGCGGGACCTACGGAGCGATCTCGTTCGGAAGCAGCGGGACAATCACTTTGACCGCCCCCACAAGCGGGCCGTACACGGGCGTCCTAATCTTTCAGGCACGTGACAACACCCAAACGCTTTCCCTGAACGCAAGCGCGGTAGTCGGCCTGAGCGGCACCATTTACGCGCCGGCTGCCTTGCTGAGCCTGGGTGGCAGCAGCCAGCTTCACACGTCAGCCATCGTCAGTCAGCTCTCGCTCAACGGCAATGGCGGCAGTGCCGAATTAGCCGCCGGCTCCCCGACTGCACCCGACGGTGCCACTGACCTCAGCTCCGCGGGGAATCTCATCGTGTACGTGAACGACCCCCGCGGCGCGTTCTCGGAGCAGGAGCGGGCACGCCTGGACGACGCCCTTGGTAGACTCAGCATCCTGGTGGCGCCTTCCGGAAGGACCATTGCCGAGGTTAACGACGGGGCCGCGGCAAACCTGTTCGTGGATGCCGGCGTGACCAGTGCCTGTGGCGGCCCGGCCGGCGGCGTGCTCGGCTGCTACGTGTCTGGCTCGCCCGTTGGGGAGATTACTCTTCTGCTGGGCTGGAACTGGTATGCCGGTGCCGACCCGACCTTGATCCGCCCGGACCAGTATGATTTCGAGACGGTTGTGATGCACGAGCTGGGCCATGCCCTGGGACTGGGCCACAGTGAGGACCCCAATTCGGCGATGCACGAGACGCTGGTGGCCGGTACGTCCCGACTATACCTCACAGCGCACGACTTCGGCTCGGCCAGCCCCCATTTGAACACGGATGCTGCTCGCGTGGAGGGGGCCGGCTTGCCGGTAGGCGTTCCCTTACCGGACGTACTCCGAAATGACAACTTGGCGGTGTCGAGTGCTGGCCGTGTCCTGGCGCATGATCACGCGACGGGACAGGAGTTGGCAGGTAGTACCGCGTTGCTGGTCCCGCTGGTCACGGGGAGCAGGAATCAGGAGCAGGCGCCCCTCTCGTCCGCGTCAGCCGTCGTCGCTTTGATGCCGGCCGGCGTCGCCCCCTTGGTTCGGGTCACCGTGGATCCTTGGCGGCCGGTGGATATCCCCGGCGCGGCGGATCCTTCACGCCAGTTGGCGCTAAGCACGGTCATGATAGAGCTCGGGCCGACGGAACAGACCGTGCTGGCGTTCACGGACCCGGCACTGAGTAGCTCGCGAACTCAGCGCGCTGGAGTCCCGGGAATTATGGAGACCCAGGCGGAGGGCAATGAGCCTTTACCCAGCTATGCCGATCCAATTGAAGCCTTGTTCGTGGTCGCCGTGGCTCTTGCTGCACCGCCATGGTGGCCTTGGCGAGAGACGACCGACCGGGTTTTCGCGGAGATGGTCCATTGAACGCTCTGAGGCCATATGCGCGCTCCAAGAATAGGCGCTATGTGCTCACCTTGTGGCCGTAAATGGTAGTCCGGTGGCGTACCTGATGCCGCCATGATGATGCGTGGCAATTAACCAGCTGGGAGCGCGGTCACGGTGCAGATGCTTTTCCGAACAAAGCACCAAGCAGATCCCCCTTTATAAGTTTTTAGTGAAGTGATGATGAATACTGCGTTATCTTTTCGTGAATTAACTCCCAAGTCATTCTGACTCGCTTGCGGTCGCGCGTCGACGCCTTTATGATAGCCGCCTATCTCTCCGGGTCCCTGAACCGCCGTGGGCCGGAGGCGAGGTTGCACAGCAACATTCGAACTTACAACAGAAAGGACTACCCCCATGAATCGTTGGATGCAAACATTCCCTCGCCAGCCGCGCAAATGCATGCCCCGCAAGCAGCGAGTGCGGATGCAGCTAGAGGTCCTTGAGGACCGAAAACTGCTAAGCCCCGTTCAGCATACTCTGCTTTTAAGCGTGGATGGCCTTCATCAGGCCGACATTGCCGACCCCAATTTGCAGGCCTACCTGACCAATATCTTGCATCTCCAGAGCAATGGGGTCACCTATACCCAGGCTCACACGCCGAATCCGTCCGATTCTTTTGACGGCACTATTGCTTACTTGAGCGGCGCGAGTCCAGCTGCCACCGGGATTTGCTACGAAGACTCTTACTCGCGCACGCTTCTGCCCTCGCTGGTCCAGGGCGGCGGCTCCACACCCGGCACCGAGATCCCGTTCGCCGCAGTCCCGGCCATCAACCCCACCCTGCTCAGCGGCGGCGGCAATTTCGACGCCACCAGCCTTGACCCGAACAAGTTGCCCCGCGATCCCAGCACCCAACAGCCGCTCTATCCGAATCAGTTCCTGCAGACCAACACCAACATCAACACCATCTTCGACGTCGCCCATCAGGCTGGCCTGTATACCGCCTTTTCGGACAAGCACCCCGCCTACCAAGTCGCCACCGGGAACGATCGCAACTCGATCGACGACTTCTACGGTCCGGAGGTGAGCTCGCAGGGCGCTCTCTTCGACCCAGCCGCCGGCCATACGGTCAACGCGGACACCCTGCTCCAGACGGATCTCGCGCAGGGCTTCGTGCCGGATGTGAGCAGATACATTTTAGTTGACCCCAGCACCGATCCGGAGGGCAGCAGCGACCCCAACCTGGAAACACTTACCAATAACCCGCTCTTGACCCAGAGGTACGACGATCTGAAAGTCCAGGCGATCATCAACGAGATTCACGGCCAGGCATCGCACTCGTCCCCGAATATCACCCACCCGCAGGTCCCAGCCATCCTCGGCCTGAATCTTCAGGCGGTTAGCGTGGCCCAGAAGTATTTCGCGGGAGGGATCGCCCAACTGCAAGAGGGGAACACGGCGCCTTCCATGGTCCTGGCCGCTGCTGTCCAGCACGCGGACGCCAGCGTCGGTCAAATTGTTGCCGAGTTGCATCTGGCCGGCCTGTGGGACTCGACGGATGTATTCCTGCTTGCCAAGCACGGCCAGGCGCCGCGCGTGGGCGTCGGTGGTCTCATGGCAGACAGCACGCTCGCGAACCTTTTGAGCCAGGCGGAGACGCCCGAAGCCTTCAGCGTCCAGGACGATATCTCACTGATCTATCTGCAGAACCAGGCGCAAACGCAGGACGCGACCCAGACCCTGATCAACTTCAAGAACACGGGCTCTCTCAGGGTTTACTTCCAGGGCCAACTGGTCACGCTGCCCGCTAGCCGGGTGATCGATGAGGTTCTGTCCGGCCCCACGTTAATTGACGCCGGGTTCGAGGATCCCGCGGCGGACAGGACCACGCCTGACATCATCGTGACGCTCCATCCGGGGTTTATCTGGGTGGGGAATCCGCTCCGATTCACCAACAAGCGTGCGGAGCACGGCGGATTCACAGACGACGATACGCATGTCGCCTTGATCGTCAGCGGCGGCGGCGTAGACAGCTCCTTCCGGGGCACCACAGTGGATGATCGAGTCGAAACCAAGCAAATCGCCGTCACTGTCCTCGATGCCCTTGGCTTGGATCCCAGCCAGCTAACCGGCGCCAGCATCGAGGGTGCGACGGCACTGCCGGCCCTCGGTTTCGGAGCCGGTCCAGGCCGCGGCGCGACTCGGCCGCCATTTGATCCGAGTCTTACCACCAAAGGTCTCAGGTCCGCGACACGCGTTGAACTCAGCCCAGCCAGTGGCAACGAGAGGATCAGAGTTGATAACCCCAACGGTATTCCGGTAACAGGAACCGTGGCGACAGGCACTTCGGCAGACACTGTCGCCGACCGAACCCCGAAAGTGCGCTCCACTCCTCACGGATGGAACGACGGCTTGGATTCCGTGTTTTCAGACAACGCTTTCGTGACGGTCTAACCTACACTGCCAAGCCGGGCCGAGAATTTCTCTGCCCGGCTGTCATTTCCAGCCATGCCAACCGCTCGCCAGTCTCGAAATCGGAGAAGGCACGAGAGTCCGGTGTCGTATCTCACGGTGCCGTGAGATACGGACCCGCAAATGGCGCTAAGTTGTTCTGGCCGAGAGTGTTGCGTCGAAGGCCGTGCCCGCGCACTTGCATGAGACACGGCGGACCGAGCGTATATAACACGGAGCTCAATTCAATTACAGCCAGTTCAAGGCGACCGCGGCGGCGACGAGGGTCCCGGCGACGGCGCTGCCGTAGCAAATGAAGGCGAGGGCCGTTGCGGAATCTTTCAGACCGAGGTCGAAAAGGAGAAATCGACACTTATGGGCCGCGTGAATAAACGTAAGCGAGATGACAACGAAGAGCAGCACCCGGGATAACGGGTGATTAATGAGGGACTGCACGGCCTGGGGACCGCGCAGCATGCCGAGAGGGATCAAGAAGCCGGTGATCAGGACGAGCGCCGGTATCAGGAGGGCATCGACCATCATGCCGGCCCCGAAAAAGATCCACCAAAACGGTTCATTGGTTCGCGCCATGTTCACACCACCAGGACAAGGACGATAACAATCACGGATACCACCGCCCAGGCTGCGAAATGTGCGCCGGCGACCGCGGCGTCGGGCACGCGCTCTTCACCCCGGCGGACAATAAAAGCACGGGGAGTCAAATTGAAGAAGGTTACGCTGTGAAACAGAGCAAAGAACAACACGATCAGGTGGAGCACAATACTGACCGGGCTCAGCAAGCGCGTGTAGAAAGCCTCGAACGTAGATGAATCCTCCGCCCGGGACATAAGCACGATGAGAAAGATGCAGTAGCCGGCGAGGAAGAAACTACTTATCTCCCGCACCATGAATTTGGCGCGGGCAGGGTGCGAAAACCACCAGCCGATGGTTATCGGGCGTATATATTCCTTTGATTTCATTGGTTGCGGTTCACTCGCCATTTATTGATCCTCTGCCTTTCGCAACTTGCCTACTTGTTCCCCCAGGGCAGCAACACGGAGCGCCACCAATCCATGGTATCTTGCAACTTGGCTTGCTGAATGGCCGCGGCCGGATCCACATGTTTGGGACAAACCACCGTGCACTCGCCGACCAGCGTACATTCCCAGGCGCCCTCGTGGCTGGCGAGAACCTCTGCCCGTTCCTTTTCGGCTCCGTCCCGAGAGTCGAAGTTGTAGCGCTGGGCCAGGGCAATTGCCGCCGGTCCCAGGAATCTCGGCTCAACGCCGTATACCGGACACGCCGCGTAGCAAAGCATGCAGTTGATGCACATGCTGAATTGTTTGTACCGGCCCAGTTGTTCCGGAGATTGCAAGTATTCGCCCGTGGATACCGGCTTTTCTTCCTTGGGGATCAGCCAGGTCTTGAGTTCCTTCATCTTGTGCAGGAAATCATCGAGGTTGATCACCAGGTCGCGGATGACCGGAAAATTCGCCAGCGGCTCGACGCGGATCGGGTTGGGGTAATAATCCTTGAGAAAAGCAGCACAGGTGAGTTTCGGCGTGCCGTTCACCATCATGCCGCAACTGCCGCAGACGCCCATGCGGCACGACCAGCGATAGCTCAGCGTGCCATCGACATGATCCTTGATGTAGTTGAGCGCATCCAATACGACCCAATCCTCGCGATAGGGAACCGTGTAGGTCTGGAAGCGCGGTTGCTCGTCCTGCTCCGGCAAATAGCGGAAGACCTCCAGGGTTGACTGCTTGCCGGTGTCACTTGGTGGTGCCATAAACTCTTTCTGCCGGCGGCCAGCGGGTGATGACCACGTCGAGATACTCGATACGGGGATCGCCGCCGGTGCGGTAAGCCAGCGAATGCTTGAGGTAGCGCTGGTCATCCCGTTTCGGGAAGTCGGTCCGCTGGTGCGAGCCCCGCGATTCCTGCCGGGCGAGGGCGCTGTAGGCCACCGCCTCCGCCGTGTCGAGTAGAAAGCCGAGTTCGAGAGCCGCGGTCAGTTCGGTGTTGAAGCTGTGGCTCTTGTCTACGATGCCGACTTGCTGATAGCGCTCTTTGAGCTGGCGAATGGTATCGCAGGTTTGGCGGAGCGATGCTTCGCTCCGGTAGATGCCGCAGCTCTCTTCCATGGTTTGGGTGAGATCGACGCGGACGGCAGCGATGGATTCCTTGCCCTGGCCGCGGAACCAGCGCTCGACAATCTGCCGTTGCTCGTCGGCCGCCTGGGCCTCCATCGCTTTGGCGTTAAGACTGGAATGGTCGGCGGCGAAGCGCGCCGCGCTGCGGGCAGCGCGAGCCCCGAATACCAGCAGTTCCGTCAACGAGTTGGAACCGAGCCGATTGGCGCCGTTAATGCTGACGCAAGCACATTCGCCGGCCGCAAACAGGCCCGGCACCGCTGTGGCGCCATCGTTGTCGGTGCTGACTCCGCCCATCATGTAGTGGACCACCGGGCGAATCGGGATCGGCTCATAGACCGGGTCGATGCCGGCGTAGTTCTTGGCGAGCTCGCGTACGAACGGAATTTTTTTGTTAATCTTCTTCTCGCCCAGGTGGCGGACATCGAGGTGGACGACATCGCCATACGGCCCGGGGATGGTGCGGCCCTTTTCGCGTTCCTTGATGAAGGCCTGCGATAGTCGGTCACGCGGTCCGAGTTCCATGGTTTTTTTCAGCGGGTGCCGCGGGTCGTGGACGTCGAGCGGTTGGCCCAAGTTGTAGTCTTGCAGGTAACGATAGCCGTCCTTGTTGACGAGGATGCCGCCTTCGCCGCGCGCCGCCTCGGTGATCAAGATGCCCGTTCCGGGCAAGCCGGTGGGATGATACTGGACGAACTCCATGTCCTTGAGCGGCGCCCCGACACGGTAAGCCAGGGCCATGCCGTCGCCGGCCTTGATGGCGGCGTTGGTGGTGAACGGAAAAATGCGGCCGGCGCCCCCGGTGCACAGGATGACGGCCTTGCCGAGAATCGCCCGAATCTGTCCGGTGCGGAGTTCGATGGCCGCAACGCCTTGAACCCGGCCGTCATCCACCAGCAAGCGGGTCGCGAACGACTCGTCATAGCGGATGATGTTGTTGTACTTTTGCGAGGTCTGGAACAGCGCGTGCAGCATATGGAAGCCGGTTTTGTCGGCGGCGAACCAGGTCCGCTCGATCTTCATCCCGCCGAATGGCCGCACGGCGACGTGGCCGTCCGGGTCGCGGCTCCACGGGCAACCCCAATGCTCGAGCTGGATCATCTCCGTGACGGCTTCCTTCACGAAGTGCTCCACAGCGTCCTGGTCACACAGCCAATCGCCGCCGGCGATGGTGTCGACGGCATGGTCGTCGAGGCTATCGTTGGCCTTGATGACAGCGGCCGCCCCGCCCTCGGCCGAGACGGTATGGCTGCGCATCGGATAAACTTTGGAGATAACCCCGACACTCAAACGGGGATCCTCCTCGCCGATGGCAATGGCAGCCCGCAACCCGGCACCGCCGCCGCCGACGATGAGGATGTCGTGGCTCAGCAAATTCATGACTCCGCGATCTTGCAACTTACTAAATAAGCGTGCGCGATTCGCCAACACCTTAGCCCGAAGCGAGGGTTAAGGTACGGCGGAATCATACACCGCCATAATGCGAACCTCTCACGGAGTGAGAGGGCTACTTTCTTGATGCCGATTTCGTTTTATGGAAGCAACTGCGGACGGCCAGTACATGCGCGGAGCCGCGCCGGCAAATGCGTAAAATTCGAGAAATTCCATGCATTCCTCGCGGAATCCTGGCGACAATTGCCGATGTGGCCGGAGAAGGCGTGGTGAATCGGCAACTGCTTCGCATAAATTAATACTGGACGATTTCTCAAGATGTCAGCCCGAGGAGATATGCCCCCAATGCTACTGGCCGAAGCTTTGGAACAGAAAGACTGGCTGGAAGTTCATAGCGGAGCCTTGACCATATTGGTCCTCACGTTTTTGATTTTGCTTGCTTTGCTCATCCTCGTCCCGCAATTACTGCGCTCGCATCAGCGAACTTTGGAGATGCTGCACCTGGAACGCATGCGCTCGCTGGAGCAGGGCATTCCCATGGCGCCTGTCGACGACCGTTCCAGCGCCGCCGGGCGAATTGCCATGCTGGTTCCGATGGTGGTGATATGCGCCGCGGCCACGGTGACTTGTTTCTTGGTGGCCTACCATTCCGAAAATCTCTTCGCGGTTACTCTGGGTGTTTGGTGCGTTGCGGGCGTGGTTTCCCTGGCGGCGATCACCGGCGGAGTAGCGCTGATGGGCCGCCTGGCCCAGCTCCATGTCGGGGAAGAGGAAGACGAACTTGCCGAACATCCCGTGGAAAAGGGTTGAATCGATGCAGAGCCTGTTCCAAAAGCCGCAGGCTTCAGCCTGCGGGCAACTTGTGGAACAATTTCTCAATGGACCAAAGGGAAACGGATCCGGAACAATGCCCCGGCGCGGGGTTCGGATTCGATTTCCATTTTCGCCTGGTGGTGTTCCAGAATGACCGAAACAAATGATAAGCCCAGTCCCATGCCGGTGCTGTTACCCTCATAGATGGCATTGTTGCGCTTGGTGGAGAAATGCGTCTCGGTGCAACGGCGTCGAACATCTTCGGCCATGCCGATGCCGTTGTCGCGGACTTCCAGTATGGCCTCATTGCCGTCTTTGATCGTCCGCAAAATCACGGCACCCGTCCACGCCGCGGCGCTGATCAGCGCCTGGCGGCGATTCCGGGCTTCCGCTTTTTCGCCGTGCCGGGCTTCCTCCCGCAAATAGTTGCGCATTTCAAAGGTGGCATCGCGGGCGTTGAACAGGAGGTTTTCAATCGCTTGCTGTAGGTGCGAGACGTCGCCCTCAATCCACAAAGGATCGGGACCACTTTCCCGCGTCAAAGTCAGCTTCCATTTCTCCCGGGCCAGGTCTTGCCAATTGCGGTAAATGTCATCTACCGCAGCCACAAGATCGATGCGGGTCATTTCCGAACGGCTTGGATCCCGGCGCACGGTTTGGAGAATTTCCTGCAGGCGTTTGGTAACGGTGCCCAGTGTAAGGCGAACTTCCCGGAGCATGTGATCCTGATCATGCGTCAGGCCGTTTTCTTCCAGGCAGCGGCGCAGTAGATCGTTGGGGCGGACCAGGAGATTCTTGATGTTGTGCGCGTAGGAGCCAGCCATGATGCCGATGCTGGCGTAAAGCTGCGATTTGAGTTCCAGGGCTTGTTGCTCGGCGGCTTGCGTAGCCAGCCGTTGTTCCAGCAATTTGCGCTCGGCCTCTTCTTGCTGGCGTCTGGCCTGGTCAATTTGCAATTGATCTTTCCGGCGTTTTTCGGCGCGCTCCTGTTCGCGACGCTGGACGAGATAAATCCAGAGAAAAGCCAGTGCGGTGGCCACCGCGGCCAGCCCCAATACCCAGCGCAGTCGCGTCGTCGCAGTTTGCTCGTCGCGCTGGCGCTTGTTGTACGCATGAAGTTGATATTCCACCCGGACCAGGGCCCGGGAATCTCCGGGACCGGGCAACGGATGTTCCAGCGCGCTTACTTGCCGGTTTTGCCGTGGCCGGGGAATCCCGGACTCCCAGATGATCGGGGGTAGAGACGGGTTTCGGTCTAAAGAGAACTCCAGTTCCAACCGATAGATGGCGGGAAATAATGGCAACTGGCCGCCGAGAATCTTGGTCGGATCGGCCATGGAATTCAACTGTACTTGAATTTCCTCTCGCAGGGGCAGCAGTTCCGGGAGATCTTTCTCCGACCCGGCAACGGCCAGATAGCTGCGCACCAATTCGGGCAGCGTCGACCGAAACACACGGGCCTCTTCAATCCATTCCCGGAGAGCGGCCTTGCCGAATTCATCGTCGCCCTGAATCCGCGATTGCCAGGCATCGATCAAAAGAGCCACAAAGAGAATCCAGAGCAGGGCGGGGGCCCATAGGCCGCGGAGATAACGCCAAAATTTTTTATAACTACCGGAAGGAGGCATGGAATGTCCGATTGTCTTCGCTAATCACTGGTTCCGGTCAGGTAATCGACGATCAATTCCGGCTTGCCAGCCACGGGAATAGGGGTCCATTTCCGGCCGGCGCCCGCATCGTCGGAGCGATGCCAAACCTGCAGTCGCGCCTGGGGCAGGGTCCGATCACCCAGGCGCACGGGCCGAAAGCAAACGACGAATTCGCCGCTGCCGCTGTGCTGATTGCCGTTGGCGGTGAAGCGCGGGCGGCCGTCTTTGAGGCGGGCCGCTTTCAATTGGCGGCCGACTTCGTCGGCATTGTCCCGCAAACCGGAGGAGGAAAAAGCCGACTCCACCAACGTTTCCACAATATCGCGATAAACCAGCAAATCTTGAGTTCCGGTGGAAGTCTTGCCGGCGGGATCGGGGGGCGCGTTGTCATTACCGCTCCGGTCTGGCTGGAAGGCCAGGGGATCAACCGGATTGCGATGGCAAAAAAAAACGACGGGCACGGGCAGATCCAAAATGGGCCAATTGAGCTTGCGATCGCGGTAAATGGTGTTGAAGTCCAGGGCATCGCCGGTCGCCACCACAAATCGGCGGGCATCGAGGGGAGCAATTCGCAATAGCGCCCGCAGAAAGCGCCGGGCAGGTTGGGGGGCGGCCGGCAAAACGAGCAGCGGCCGCTGCTGGGCCGGGTGTTGTTCCAACTCCCCCATCAATCGTTCCGCAGCTCCCTCTTCCCATAAATTGGGCCGGTTAAAACTGCCGACGCTGTAAGGTATGGTCATCGACCAGAAAGGTCCCGGCCTGCGCAACTCCAGTTGCAGAAAGCCTTCCAATTCGAGCCCCCGGGGCACATTCCCCAGCGTCACATATCCCGCCAGCCAGGCCCAGCGGCGCGCGGCGGCCTGCACTGTTCTCAGATTCTGAAAACTTTTGGAAGGTCCTTCCGGGCCCAAGACCCGGCGAAACTCATCGGCAAGATCGACGGAATACGGGTCGTCCTCCCAGCGAATCAAGTAGACCGGTTCCGTGTCGGGACGCAAATCTTCAGTGTTCCAGATAAAATCCGCGACCGCCTCGGCCATTTGACGATTCGTAAAACAAAAACGGAACGATCGTTCCGGATAGATCGCCATCAATCCTTCTTCTAAACTGGCGAGGGTAATCAACAGAAGAGGCGGGGCCGGAAATTGGTGTTGTTTTTGCGCCAGCTCCCCTGCCAAATCGCGGGCACGATCGCTGCTGCCGCCGCCGATGATCGCCAGGGGAGGAGGATTGCGCCGGGCCAGCGCATCGACCCATTGGCCCGGTCCGAGGTCGCCGGTGAGCTTGTACCAGCGAAACCACAGTCGGCCCTTGCGCCCGGTTACGCCGATCGCCAATTCCGGGACCTCCGCCGTCTGGCTGGGGAACGGATTGGCATCGGTGCTGATGGTCATTCCCAAATCCGGCCGGTCGGTCTTCAACCGCTGCACGGCCGCAACAAATCGTTCCCAGGCAACTGCATTGGTGGCCGGGTTGAGCCAGACAATTTCTTGATCGCCGGCCGGCAAAGCCCGTGCTACGGCCCGATCGGCCAAAGTGCTTGCAAAAGGCCAAAACACAATAATGCCGGCCGTGATTGTCAATATCACGGATAACACGACCAAAATACTGGGCCGGAAAAGCCAATGCATGATCCGGATCTCAACGCCGTCGGCAATGCAACATCTTCATGATCCCGCGAGAAGCAAAACCCGTCAAGTACCACAATCGCGCCGGCCGCGTATATAATGATTGAAATTTGAACCCGCCTCCGTGATCCCACCCGAGTTGAGAAATGACAAAACGACCGTATCTTGGAATGTTGTCAGTACTATTACTGGTATCCTCCAGCCATGCGGAGAATTGGCCCGGCTGGCGCGGTCCGCGGGGCGACGGCACCTCTTCGGAAATGGGGATCCCGATCCGCTGGGGCAAGACGGAAAACATTCTCTGGAAAGTGCCGATCCCGGGAACGGGGCATTCATCGCCCATCGTGTGGGAAAACCGCATTTTTCTGACCACGTGTCTCGAAAACGAACAAAAGCGCGTCCTTCTTTGCCTGGATCGGCGCGACGGCATAGTGCTCTGGGAACGGATCGTCGTCACCGCGAGGCTGGAACGGAAACACAAGTTAAACAGCTATGCAAGCTCTACTCCGGCCACAGACGGCAAATATGTTTGGGTAACTTTTCTCGATAACTCCAACCTGCTGGTAGCCTGCTATGACTTTGCCGGAAACGTCATTTGGAAGAAGTCCCCCGGAGAATTCTTTTCCCCGCATGGGTTTTGCAGCCCGCCCGTTCTTTTTGGAAACCTGGTGATCATCAATGGGGACCAGGATGCCGAAGCCTTCATCGTGGCCCTGGACAAGTCCACCGGCGCCGAGCGCTGGCGGGCCGACCGCCCGAATCGAACGCGCTCCTATTGTCCTCCCATTATTGTGGAAGCGGCCGGCAAAAAACAGTTAGTGCTCAGCGGCAGCAAATGCGTGGCGGCTTACGACCCGGAGACCGGCAAGCAACTCTGGATCATCGACGGGCCCACGGAACAATATGTCGCCGGTCTCGTATTTAGTGAAAATATCTTGTTCTTGACCGCCGGTTTTCCGGAATATCATCTCATGGGCATCCGGCCGGATGGAGAAGGCAACGTCACGCACACCCACGTTGCCTGGCACGAGCGAATCGGAGCAGCGTACGTCCCATCGCCGATCGCGCACGGGCCTTATTTTTTCCTGGTTTCGGACCGGCCCAATTCGGATAACGGGAAGGCGAGTTGCCTGGACGCGAGAACCGGCAAGCGGATGTGGATGGAGAGGCTGGGCCGGCATCACAGCGCGTCGCCAGTTTCCGCCGGGGATCATCTCTACTTTCTGGATGATGACGGTCAGATGTTCGTGCTGAAAGCCGGGCCGAAATTCGAAGTCGTATGCCGGAATTCTCTGGATGAGGAATGCCATGCCTCGCCGGCCATTTCGCAGAGGCAGATATTTATACGCACGGTCAAAAATCTCTATTGTATCGGTGCGGATGCGCGCGTGGCCTTCGCCGACAAGAAAGCGGAAACCTATCCGCTCGCCGACCTTCTGCTGGAAGTGGCAGAACTGGCCAAGCCGGAATCGAGTGGAAAATTTCGCGTGCTGGATGCCCGTCCCAAAGCCCAATATGTTGCCGGTCACATTCCAGACGCGCTATGGGTAGATCACGCGGACTGGAGCAAGGAGTTCGCGCGCAACCAAGACCCCGAATCGTGGGCGAAACGCCTGGGCGCATTGGGTCTGGCGACAGAGAATCGAGTCGTGATCTATGACGATAATCAAACCAAAGACGCAGCGCGTATCTGGTGGATCCTGCGCTACTGGGGATTTCGGAATGTCCGGCTGCTAAATGGAGGGTGGAAAGCCTGGGTAGCCGAAGTCAATAAAGTCTCCCGGGAAGAACCGGCGATAACCCGATCCAATCCTAAATTGACGCCGCAGATGGACCGCCTGGCGGTGAAAGTTGACATCCTGAAAAACATCAAATCAAAACAATTCCAAGTCATCGACGCCCGATCGCAACAAGAATTCTGTGGAGAGACTAACACGGCCAAAAACAATGGCGCCATTCCGGGCGCGATGCATCGCGAATGGAGCGATGCCATCGACCCGAAGACGGGGCGCTTCAAGAGTCCGCAGGAACTAAGGCAGATATTGAAAGAGAGCGGCATCGATACCGATAAGCCGGCGGTAACGTATTGCCAATCCGGCGGCCGGGCGGCGGTGATGGCATTCACTCTGGAACTGATGGGAATGAAGGAAGTCCGAAATTACTATCGCAGTTGGGCGGAATGGGGTAACGCCGACGATACGCCGGTAGAAAAGCCCAAGGGATCGAAAAAGTGACTATCGACTGTCACCCGCCGGCAATTGAAGTGCAAATAATCATCGACAGATGATGGCTGTGCTCGTTTTATGAATATTCCCTCCTTATCGAGAGCCCCTTCAACGATATATAGAATCTCATTCCAGCCGATTTATTTCCTATTTACAGGGCATTCGCCAAAGCAGCAGCAGATGTTTTTCTTTATTCATTTTCCAGAAATAATTGGACTGTTTTTTGATGATTCTGGCAATCTTCAAAATGTTCGGCAAATGGCAATCTCCCGCGAGACACTGAAAATAATAGATCAAATTGGAATTGGAAACACATTTTCGGAATACCCTGAACAAGAAATCGCTAGGCTGATGCAAAAAACAGAATTTGTTCCAGCACAAATTAGCATTAAGAAATTCTTCTTACCGGACAAATGTTTTGGTATTAAGGATTATCCTGATCATTGTCAGGATGTCCGTTTGCATCCGCAAGCGTTCTCCAACGAAGAAAAAGAACATGTAAACGAGCAAATCCAAAGATGGAATAAGGAAGGACAATTCGTTTTGTGGTTGAACGAACAAAATAATCTTTGGATTGACAAAACTGGCTTGGTGGTAGCGTCGTAATACCGCGAGGCAGTACTCATGAGCTACGATACTCACACAACGGACAGCAAGGCGCGTCACCCTCCCGAAGAGTTTCGCCGATTTAGCCATTATCATCGAACAAATGAGCGATAACGAATTCCGCATCCGCAAAGCCAAAGTCATCCCCGATGACCAGATCCGCTTCAACGAGGAATCATCTCGACCTCTTTCCAACCGAGATCGCGACATCTTTCTGGCCTTACTCGATAAGGCGCCGGCCGCCAACCGGGCATTCCGGCAAGCAGCCGCCAAAAACAAGAAACGTCATGGTTGATTGGCAGATCGAGCGTTTTGACCGATCTTGTGAGCGCCGGGAATTCTCTAGCAGCAAACCTCCGCTCGATGAGTTTGTGGGAGGACAGTGGCTGGCGGTTATCCACTTGAACTGACGGCACGCCCATGATCAGGCCGGTGGTGCACCGGCATCCCATGACAGCGATGGCTCAAACTGCGACCGTCCAGTCGAAAGCGTTTTGCCGGGATATGGTTCCTTGCTCCAAAAATACGTTCCACGAAGAGTGACTTTCCTTCCAACAGTTAAGTGCCGACCTGCCATGGAGATCCGGAATATGTTGCATGAAGGCCGATAGGTTGGACGTTGTGCAATATGTTGCAGCGGGTGCCCAGGGTGTTACAACGGAACTATTTTTTCCTTGTTGAACTGTCATACCGCGTATTTTTGTTTGTGATTGGTCATTCGTCCTTGGTCATTGGTAACCAAGGGTGGAACTTAGTAACGGTTTTATGGCCGCAAGGTGTCGTGTCTCACGCTCGCGTGAGATGCGGCGGCAAAAGGCGCGTTAAGGTGTTTCGCGCGAATAGGTTGGGTGGAGGACCGCCGGCGTGCGTTCGCGTGAGATACGGGCAGGTCCGACGCCGGACCGTGTTCTGAGTTGTGCTTGGAGCACAGATGTGTGCGCGTGCGAGACATTGGGGTGCATTCCGAAAATGGGCTCGGAGAAATGGCTCGGCGGTCAATTCGTCAATCGGACGGCATCGCTCCACCGGCCTGTCGCGGCACGTTGCCGCGTGAATGCTTGCGCTTTGGCCGGGTGCCCAAACGAGGCGTGTCCCTTTCCATATCAGGGATTCGAAGCAAGTGATGATCCGGGTGTTCGTTTCGATGCGCTAAGACCCGTATTCGAGCCAGCAGATCGTCAAAACGAAAAGGCTTGGTCAAGCAATCGACCGGTCCCAAATTCAGCCGGCGAACTTTGGCATCAGGGCGATCACGGCCTAGTAGTATGAGCACGGGGCACTTCAAACCAACGTCGCGCCATTGCTGCAACAGTTTCAGGCCATCCTGTTTTGGAAGCGTCAAGTCGAGAACGATCAAATCGAAATTTGCACTGCGGGCCTGGTTATTTGCTTCATCACCGTCTAAAGCAGTCACCACGGTGAATCCTTCCTCTTCAAGTCCGCGTTTCAGCGCCAAAAGGAGGGGTTTGTAGTCTTCAACAATAAGCAATCTCATGGTGGCGACGCCTTCCGGAAAAATGCTCATTCCTCGCCAGTTCCGCGCGCTTTAATTTATTAAAAGATTATGAAAAAATCAATGGGTTCACATACCAACCATCATTCCAGTTTTGCCGCGTGCGTATTTTTAGAAAGTCGTCAGATATTTCTTGCAAACTCTCGTTATCAGCGGATAATGCGGGACAGGGACCAAGCGACAAAGAACGGTGAATTTCGCA
>Ga0306920_100001048_pt1 | contig 33959 bp, 28 predicted proteins | sample flu12Cox44000170_FD_204666 | JGI IMG/M metagenome (GOLD analysis project Ga0306920, IMG submission 204666) | Lab enrichment of tropical soil microbial communities from Luquillo Experimental Forest, Puerto Rico - flux4day.12C.oxic.44.000.170 (v2)... | ecosystem: Environmental > Terrestrial >...
AATGAGCGCAGGATCAGCAGGCGGGCGCGTCCTGCTTGCGAAGCCAGCGAAAGCGCAGGCATTGCATCGGCAAAGCTCTCATCAACCACAAGGCGGCCGACACGCGAAACCAGATCGAGCAGTTTCGTTGGATCGTGGCTTAGGCCATTGGGATTGTTGGGATTGACGACAACGGCAAGATCGGCGCCGGCGAGCGCTTCCAGTTCGACCACCTCGTCAACCTGCCAGCCCGCCGCGCCTAGGATCGCCGCAAACTCATTGTAGGTCGGCGCGAGAATCCGTGCGCGTGCAGGCTGCGAGAGACGCGGAAGCAGCTGGATCGCCGCCTGCGCTCCGCCGACAGCCAGCACCTGACATGTTGCGGCATAGGCACCTCGTGCTGCCTCATGCAGGGATTCGATGTCCGCGCGCGAAGGCAGCGCGCGCCAGCGATCGGGCCGCAATTCGCCGACCGGATACGGGCGCCGGTTGATCCCGGTCGAAAGATCGATCCAGTCCTCCGCCCGTCCGCCGAACCGCGCGAGTGCATCATCGAGATTTCCGCCGTGATCGGGCATCATGCCTCTTTAGATGAAAGCAAGGACCGCAAGAAGGCCCCCAAGGCAGGCCATGGCCCTGATGTACAGTTTCAAGCCTTGCATGATATCGACTGCGCCGGGATCGCGTGCGCCTTCGTTCAGCCAGGGCTCGGCAGCGAGCTCGCCGCCATAGAAGCGCGGCCCGCAGAGCCGCACGCCGAGTGCTCCCGCCATCGCCGCTTCCGGCCAACCGGCGTTGATCGAGCGATGCTTGCGCGCGTCGCCAGTTATGCAGGCGAGCGCTTCGCGCGGCCGCCCCCCGATCGCGGCAAATAGCAGGCCGGTGAGGCGCGCCGGCACGAAATTTGCGGCATCGTCGATCCGCGCCGCGGCCCAGCCGAATGCCTCGTGCCGTTCGGTGCGATGACCGATCATGGAATCGAGCGTGTTGATGGCTTTGTAGCCGATGATACCAGGCAGGCCGAACAGCGCACCCCAGAACAGCGGCGCAACAATGCCGTCGGAGGTGTTTTCCGCCAGGCTTTCGATTGTGGCGCGCGCGATTGCGACCTCATCCAATCTGTCAGGATCACGCCCTACGATCTTTGCCACAGCCGAACGCGCAGCGGAGAGCTCGCCCAAACCAAGTGGCCGAGCGACCGCGGCCACGTGTTCGTAGAGCGAGCGCAGCGCGACAAGGGGCATGGCGAGGATGCCGATGACAACCACGCGGCTCCAGGGCGAAGCAAACATGCGCTGCACGGCCCAGCCGAACCCGCTTGCCAGCGTGATCACGATCAGCGCAGCAGCAACGCCTGCCATGCGGCGCAGCCATGGCGGATCCGCGATCCTGTTCCAGTGCGCATCCAGCGCATCGATCGCCCGGCCCATCCATGTAACGGGATGACCGATCCGCGCAACAAGACCGCTGCGCCAGCCGAGCAGCGCGTCCAAAACCATCGCAAGCGCCATGGCCCCAGCAAACCCCACCCAAATCTCCTTTATTGTGTCATTTCCGTTTGTCATGGCACATTACTGCGGGGTGGAATTCGGAAATGCCATGACCATCATCCTCATAACCGGCGGGGCGCGGTCGGGAAAGAGCGTGAGAGCGGAATCGCGCGCGCGCGCCTTTGCGGGCAAGCCGGTGTATCTTGCAACCTCCGAGGCAGGCGACGCCGAAATGAGCGAGCGCATCGCAATCCACCGCGCCCGTCGCGGCAAGGACTGGCTTGAGCGCGAATGCCCGCTGGAGCTTGTTGCTGCACTCGCCGAAACCGACGGCGCGGGCGCGCGGCTGGTCGACTGCCTGACCCTTTGGCTATCCAACCTATTGCTTGCTGAACGCGATTGGGCCGAGGAGACAACTCGACTGGCCGATACCCTTCTCAGCCAGAACAGCGCCGTGGTCCTGGTGACCAACGAGGTCGGGCTCGGCATCGTGCCGGACAATGCATTGGCGCGCCGCTTCCGTGATGCGGCCGGTATCATGAACCAGAGGATTGCGCGCGTCGCGGATGAAGTGGAATTCGTCGTCGCCGGATTGCCAATGCGGGTGAAATAGTACATGGCCGATTACGTCGAGTTTCTGCGAATGCGCCTCACCGATCTTCGCATCGGCATCTCTCTTGCGACGCGCTTGCCGGTCGCGCCAAACACCCCTCTCGGCGACGGCGATGTGGCGCGGGCAAGCTGGACCCTGCCCGTTGCCGGATTGCTGGTTGGTCTTGCCGGAAGCGCCGCCTACTGGATCGCCGCTCGCCTGCACCTTCCGCCTGGGCCGGCGGCAGCGCTTGCGCTGGCGACAACCGTCCTTCTCACCGGCGCAATTCATGAGGACGGACTGGCGGATGCCGCCGATGCACTTGGTGGAAAGACGAGCGAACAACGGCTGCAGATCATGCGCGACAGCCGGATCGGGGCCTTTGGTGTCTGCACGCTCGTAATAGTGTTTCTGGCGCGATGGAGCGCGCTTTCGGAAATCGCCGAGGTGACCAACGTTCGCTCGGTCGCGATGGCGCTGATCATGGCTCATGCAGCTTCGCGTGCGATGCTGCCGGCATTCATGTACCTCGTGCCGCCTGCCCGCTTCGACGGCTTGTCGGCGACCGCCGGACGACCGCCGGCGCAAGGCGTCGTGGCGGCGCTCGCGCTTGGGATCGTCTGCCTGCTGCTCGCTTTTGGACCGAAAGTTGCCGTGATCGCACTGTTGATGCTGGCGCTTGCCGCGCTCGTGCTGGCGCGACTGGCCATGAGGCGGATCGGTGGTCAGACCGGCGACGTGCTCGGCGCACTGGAACAGATCGGCGAGGCCATATTGCTTCTGATCGCATCGGCCATGGTCTAATTCGAAATGGCGGAATATCCGACTATGATTGAACGCTCAACCGGGTAAACCAGCTGACGGGAAAGGTCGATGCTCGGTAAATTCTCGCGACGCCATCTTGCAAAGCTTGCGGGTTTTGCGGGCCTCACCCTGTCGGCAAATTCGGCCCGTTCGCAGGCTGTCGACGCCGCGTCCGAGCCGCGTTCATCGGAGCGCTTTCCAAGTGGCTTCATCTGGGGCACGGCGACTTCGGCCTATCAGATCGAGGGAGCTGTTGGCGAAGATGGCCGCGGCCCCTCGATCTGGGACATCTTCAGTCACACGCCCGGCACAATCGCCGATCGCAGCAATGGTGACCGTGCCAACGACCACTATCATCGCTACAAGGACGACGTTCGCCTGATCAGGGGATTGGGCGTCAAGGCCTATCGCTTTTCGGTCGCATGGCCGCGGGTGTTTCCGCAGGGAGACGGCGCCGCCAATCCCAAAGGCCTCGACTTCTACGATCGTCTCGTGGACGAGCTGCTCGCAAACAACATCGAACCATTTGTGACGCTCTATCATTGGGACCTGCCGCAATCCCTGCAGGACCGCTTTGGTGGCTGGCAATCGAGCGCGACTTCGAAAGCCTTCGCTCGTTATGCCGGCCATGTCGCCGAACACTTGAGTGATCGCGTGAAGAATTTCTTCACGCTCAACGAGGTCGGGCGTTTCCTTGATTTCGGCTATGGTCTCGGCATCGACGCGCCCGGCCTCAAGCTGCCGCAGGGCGAGCTGAACCAGGCCCGTCACCATGTCGTGCTGGGTCACGGGCTCGCCGTGCAGGCGATCCGCGCCAGCGCCCGCGCCGGCACCAGGGTGGGGCTTGCCGAAAATATCGCCGCTTGCGTGCCGGCGATCGATACGCCGGAAAACCTGCGCGCTGCCGAGATCGCCACGCGCGAGCTGAACAACGGCGTCCTCGGCGTGATCCTCGAAGGACAATATACCGAGGGCTATCTCGTTTTCGCCGGCAAGGACGCCCCGAAATTCACCGGCGACGAGCTCAAGATCATCTCTTCGCCGATCGACTTCGTGGGATTGAACATCTATTCACCCCAGGTTTATACGATCGCCTCGGAGCGCGCGCCGGGCTTTAAGACCCTGCCGTTTCCCGCCTCCTTTCCGCACATGAGTTCCGAATGGCTCAGGATCGCGCCGGAAACGGCCTATTGGGCACCGCGCCTGGCGGCGAAGATCTGGAACATCGATACCATCTATATCAGCGAAAACGGCGCCTCCTCGGAAGATAAAATTGCCGCCGATGGCAACGTCTATGATCTCGACCGTATCATGTATCTACGCAGCTACCTGACGGAGCTGCGGCGGGCGATTTCGGAAGGCGCTCCCGTGCGCGGTTATTTCCTTTGGAGCCTGATGGATAATTTCGAATGGATCTTCGGCTTCGAAAAGCGCTTCGGGCTCTATCACGTGGACTTCGACACGCAGCGCCGGATCCCGAAACTGAGCGCGTCGTTCTATCGCAACGTCATTGCGAAGAACGCGGTGGGTGCTTGAGCCATGGCGTCTCTCAGCCGGCGAGAGGCGCTGTTTCGGGCGTTGGCGGTCGCCGGTGCGAGCGCGATGCAGGGAACGCCACTCGCCGCTATCGCCGCTTCATCACGCGCGCAATCACGCCACGCCGAGATCGACCATATCCTGCAGGCCCGGGTCGATGCGGGGGACGCGGCCGGCGTCGTGGCGATGGCCGCGACCGAACGGGCGGTGATCTATGAGGGGGCATTCGGCGTCCGCCGTCTCGGCGCGACGCCGAAGATGTCGACCGATACCATCTTTCACATCGCCTCGATGGTCAAACTGCTTACATCGGTTGCCGCCATGCAGCTGGTCGAGCGCGGCAAGCTCTCACTGGACGAGCCTGCGGAAAAAATCGACCCGACGCTTGCCTCACCACTTGTCCTTACCGGCTTCGATGCGCGCGGCGCGCCGCAACTGCGGCCCGCAAAAAGGCCGCTCACGCTGCGCAACCTTCTGACCCATACATCCGGCTTCAGCTATCCCTTGTGGGATGACAATGTCATGCGCTACCTGAAGGCCGCTCGCAAGGACAAGAAACTGCCGAAGAAGCCCCTGATGTTCGATCCGGACACGAAATGGTCCTATGGCGGCAGCATCGACAAGGTGAGCCGGATGGTCGAGATCGCGAGCGGGCAGCCGATCGACCGCTATTTCCGCGATCACATCTGCGTTCCGCTCGGCATGACCGACACCGCCTTCGAGATTAACGCGCATCAACGCGCGCGCGAAGCAAATCTGCACGTCCGCCAGGCTGACGGATCGCTCAAGCCAAGGCCGCTGGAAAAGCTTGAGGAGGGACCGAAGGTGTTTTCCGGCGGCGGCGGCATCTATTCCACCGCGCCGGACTATCTGAGCCTGCTGCAGGCGCTGCTCAACAAAGGCAGCCTGCACGATGCAACCATTCTTCGCCCCGAGACGGTAGCGCTGATGTCGAAAAACCAGATCGGCGAAATCGCGGCCGGCATCCTGAAGACGACAAGCCCGGCGTTGTCCAACGATGTCGACTTTTTCCCCGGCGTTCGGCTGCGCTGGGGCTTTGGCAGCATGATCAACCTCGATGCGGTCGAGGGCGGCCGCAAGGCCGGCAGCCTGACCTGGGCGGGCCTCTACAACACCTATTACTGGATCGATCCTGCTTCCGATGTCGCCGGCGTGATCATGATGCAGATCCTGCCCTTTGCCGACACTCGCGCGCTCAACGTCTACCGCCAGTTCGAGCGCGGCATCTACCGCGCGCTCAAGGCGGCGTGAGACCGCTCATTGTCATCGCAAGCCGAAGCGACGCGGACCAAGGATCGCGCCGCTCTTGAAAGCCGTGATCGCGAAGCCTAGCTGTTGGACCACGAGGTCATCATGATCAGCCGCACCAAACGCCTTCCCATGCTCCCGGCCGAACGTGCCCTGAAGGTCATCTCCGGCCGCTGGAAAGCTGTCATCCTTTACCATCTGTTCGCGGGACCGAAGCGCCTTTCGGAGTTGAGCCGACTGGCTCCGGGCGTGAGCCAGAAGGTGCTGATTCAGCAGTTGCGCGAAATGGAGGAGCACGGCCTGGTGCGCCGCAGGGTCTTTCAGCAGGTCCCGCCACGGGTCGACTATTCGGCGACCAGGCTCGGCCTGAGCCTCGAGCCGGTGATCCAATCGCTGTGCGACTGGGGACGGCAACACGCCGCCGCGCTCAACGAGATCGATCGGATTTCCGAGTGCGTGGTCGGAGAGCCTGCGCGACGACCAACGGTTGTCGTCGCGGCACGGTCGCGGCGCGAGCCCCAAATCGCCCACTGATCGGTCTGCGCTACACCTACTTACCAAAAAGTAAGTAACGGACAGATTTGTTCGTAGAGCCGGATGGCGCCGGGACCGCATATCCGCCGCATCACCCTTACTCCGCATGGGAGGCCAAGATGCGACAGATCGAATTTGCCAATTTCGGTGCGCCTGAAGTCCTGAAGCTTGTCGGCAAGCCGACGCCTGCGCCCGGCCCCGGAGAGATCCTGGTCGGCGTCAAGGCCATCGGCGTCAATTTTGCCGATACCTTGATGCGTCAAAACCGTTACGCCGTGACACCTGAACTGCCGGCGGTGCCTGGGACCGAAGTTGCTGGTGTCGTTGAATCGATCGGATATGGCGTCGTCAATCCGCCTGTCGGGACGCGCGTTGCCGTGCCGCTGTTCGCAACCGGCGCCGTGACCGGGGGTTATTCCGATTATGTCATGGTCGATGCCAGCCTTGCGGTTCCCCTGCCGGACGATCTTTCGTTCGAGGCGGCGGCAGCGCTGATGATTCAGGGCTTGACCGCGCTCTATCTGACGAGGCAATTCCCGCCGAAGGACAAGACGGTGCTCGTCAACGCAGCGGCGGGCGGCGTCGGCTCCCTGCTCATCCAGCTCGCAAAGCGGGCGGGTGCCAAAGCGGTCATCGCCGCGGCGAGCACGACCGAGAAGCTCTCCCTTGCCCGGTCGCTCGGCGCCGATTTCGGGATCGACTACAGCAAGCCCAGTTGGGGTGATGAAGTCCGCGCAGCAAGCGACGGATCAGGTCCTGACATCATCTTTGAATCGGTCGGCGGCGATGCCACCAAAGAGTGCCTGAAGATGCTGGCTTCGGAAGGAGAGATCGTCATTTACGGCGCGCTCAACATACAGAGCTTCGATCTGGGGGTTCCCGAGCTGATCAATCTCATTTTCAAGAACCAGTCGTTGACGGGGTTTGCCCTTCCCACCCTGCTGACACCGGATGGCCTGGCGCGCGGATTATCGGAGCTGTTCGAGCTGGCGGTGAAGGGTGCCCTGAAAGTCCATATCGGCCCGACCTTTTCGCTGAAGGATGCGGCAAAGGCGCATCAGGCGATGGAAGCGCGGAAGACGGCGGGAAAGGTCGTCATGACTCCTTGACCCGGTCGAGCCGCAGCTTGCGCAGTCAGTGCAGCAGGGAGCGCCCATCGAAGCGACATGATCCTCGTACAATAAATGATCCGGCTTGATCCGCCGGCCCGCGACAGCGCAAGATTACCGCGGACCGGAGAAGGATCCGTCTTCCTCCGGCGTGCGGAACATTCAGAGCGGAAAACGCGAGGTACGATCATGAATGGCTCGAGGTTGAAGCACTACGGCTGGGGCCGCGAAGGCGACGGCATGAGCACCGAAGAGCAGAAATTCGTGCTCGGTCGCTATCGGGCGAAGTTTGCAAGGGATGCGTTCGACACCATCGTCGTCCCGCGCCTCGAAGATCTCGCGCTGAGGGCACCGCGCGTGGCGCCGCCGTCCTCGCTTGCCGGCTTCTGTACCAGCGAGCGCTATGATCGGGCCGCGCACACCTACGGCAAATCCTATCCGGACTATGTGCGAGCCATGCTCGGAGATTACGATTGCGCCCCCGACGTCGTGGCCTATCCCCGCAACGAGGCGGAAATTTCCGCTGTCATGGACTGGGCTGGCAGCCTGGGCGCTTCGCTCACGCCGTTCGGCGGCGGGTCGAGCGTCTGTGGAGGCGTCGAACCACACTGCGACGGCCTCCGCTACAAGGCTTCCGTCACGCTCGACCTGCGCAATCTCGGCAAGGTCATCGAGGTAGACCCGATATCACGCGCCGCGTTGATCGAAGGCGGGACCTACGGTCCCTCGCTGGAAAATCAGCTCAAGCCGCATGGCGTGACAATGCGGCATTTTCCGCAGAGCTTTGAATTTTCCACGCTCGGAGGCTGGATCGCGACGCGATCCGGCGGTCATTTCGCCAGCCTCTATACCCATATCGACGATTTCGTTGAAAACCTGCGTGTCGTTACTCCTCGCGGCATCGTGGAATCGCGCCGATTGCCCGGATCGGGCGCGGGGCCCAGTCCGGACCGCATGTTCATCGGCTCCGAGGGCACGCTCGGCGTGATCTCGCGCGCCTGGATGCGATTGCAGCCGCGCGCGCAATTCCGCTCCGGCGCATCGGTTCGCTTTCCATCGTTCTTCAAGGCGGCAGGCGCGGTGCGCGCGATCGCGCAAGCCGGCCTCTATCCGTCGAACTGTCGCATTCTCGATCCCAACGAGGCCTATAACACGGGAGCTGCCGACGGAAGCGTCGCGATCATGGTGCTCGGCTTTGAGTCGGGCGATCATCCGTTGGAAAGCTGGATGGCGCGCGCGCTGGAATGCTGTGCTGACCACCAAGGCACGGTGGAGCCGGCCAAAGAAGGTGACGCGCATTTGCAGGGCGCTGCCGGCCTCTGGCGCAATGCGTTCATTCGCATGCCCTATGCGCGCGAGTTCCTCACGCCCGCGGGCCTCATCAACGACACCTTCGAGACCGCCATCACCTGGGACCAGTTCGAAAGCTTCCACGACAGCGTGAAGGCCGCAACCGAGCGTGCCATCCTGGAGGCGACCGGCGTCAACGGCGAGGTCACCTGCCGCTTCACCCATGTCTATCCGGACGGGCCTGCGCCTTATTTTTCGTTCCATGCACTCGGCCGCCACGGCGCATTGCTCGCGCAGTGGCAAGCGATCAAGGATGCCGCGAGCGACGCGCTGATCGCCGCGGGCGGCACGATCACGCATCATCATGCGGTCGGCCGCGATCACAGACCGTGGTACGACCGTCAACGGCCGGAGCTTTTTGCCGATGCGTTGCGGGCCGCCAAAAAACAATTGGACCCGCAAGCGATACTCAATCCGGGGGTGCTGATCGATCCCTGATGGGCAGGGGTCGCGCACCGCGCACAAATCCTATCGCTCTGATTCCAGCGGGAATCAGCACAATCGAACAAAGGCCCCCTCCGCGGGGGCCCTTGTTTTTCAGACCGCGTCCTTTGCGGCCTTGACCGGCCTTGCCCGCACAATCTTGCGAGCTGGCTTGGCCTTGAACATCATTTCCTGACCCGTAAACGGATTGACTCCCTTCCGGGCCTTGGTTGCCGGCTTCTTGACGACAACAAATTTAGCGAAGCCGGGAACGAGAAATAGTCCGTTCTTTTTCAGCTCCTTGTGGCCAACATCGACAAGGGTATCCATGACGTTTTTCACGTCGCGCTTGGACATCTCGGTCGTCGTGGCAATCCGCTCAATGAGCTGCGATTTGGAAAGCTGTGTAGCCATTGTGTCTCCTTCGATTCGAACCGAAGAAACAATAGACGAGCCTGCAAAGAAGCAAGAGTGTTCTACACAGTTTTATGCTGTTTTTGGCCGAAATATCCACTGATAGGCCGTAAAATACAGTGATTTTCGCTGATTCCGTGCAATGGGGAAGCCCGTCCTCACCCGTCCCGGCCCCGATTCAACCAAGACGTGCGATCGCAGGATAGATTTTCAAACAGCCCGGGAGCACAGGTTCGCATGCTCGTAGGCGCTTTCGGCCCCGAGTTTCTGCAATCACTTGTCCCTCAATGCAGAGGGCGCAGGGAAAGCCGGATGCCGTTGCACCCGCAGCCTGGCGTGCGAAAGATGAAAGCACACCAGCATAGTCACCACAGGTTCAACCGGATCAGTCCGGCCTTCCCCGCGCGAGTGGTTTTAACGGTTTCCTTCGTGCTCTCCCCGGTGTCCGTGACCTCTTAAGTCACCGTCATCGGCGCGATGCAGAGCATCGTTGCCAACTTAGCGCCAGCCAAGGGGCGCCAGGACCACACGACTTCGCCGTCCGCGCGCAACATCACTCGTCAGTTGATATGGCACGTCCATCGCATCCCGCACCCTACACTCGTGACGATCGCGAAGCGCCCCTCTTATCGAGCGCGGGACGAGGCGACATGCCACTGATTTGGGGTTTTGAGCAACGCCGCAGGCATGCGGCAGAATGGCGCGACGGGCAATTTGCAGATGCAAGCATGCAAGAATTGCCCGACGAGCAAAGTGGCCTCAACGGTTGGTCCTGCGTTGCAAGACGTCGAACGTGAGCCTCGGCAAAATCCTGCCGGGTATCGAGACCGAAGGCGCCGTTCCGGCGTCGCGAGCTCCCATTCGGCGATAGAAGGGTGCCGCACCGGGATCAGCCTCGACAACCAGCTGATGCGCGCCCATTCTCCTCGAAGTGTCGGCCGCCCATGCAAACAACGCCCTTCCCGTGCCCTTCCGGAGCACATCAGGCGCGACAAAAAGCTTCAACAAGTCGGCGTTATCGGCGCTGATTCTGACCTGTACGACACCAACTATGCTGCGATCCTCTTGGGCAACGGCGACATGCGTCGATTCAAGGTCTTGCGGACCGAACGATAACTCGCCGCGACAGGCCGCGATAAAATCTTCGTCATAGCCCCACACCGCCTTCGACCTCAAACAGAGATCGGAAAGTCCGGGCAGTTCATCGACACGCGCGCTTCGGATGATCAACGCCAAGCCATGCTCCCAGGATCGACAAGACAGCCGCGAGGATGATCATAGCGCACATGTGTCGTCGTTGGGCCATTTTCGACCGAGTTAGCGGTGCTTCAAGGGTCCAGTCATCGAACCGACACCCGAGTGTCAATTTTTCCTGCCAAGGTTGTGTCTCACCTGAGTATCTCACCTCCCATATGGAGACAGCCCATGAAGCCGCGAAAATGCGGACGCATAGCGTCGGCCATTGCCGTCGCACTTTCTTCTCAATTCCTGTTTGCAGCACCGAGCCGCGCGGATGGCGATCGCGTCGGCCGCGTGCTGCTCATCAGCATCGACGGATTCCACGCTTTCGACCTGACAAGCTGCGTGCCGAGCGGTGGGTGCCCGAACCTCGCAGCCCTTGCGCACCGCGGCGTCACATATACCAACGCGCGGACGACGACGCCCTCCGATTCGTTCCCCGGCCTGCTCGCGCAGCTGACGGGGGGAACGCCGAAAACGACCGGTGTTTACTATGATGACAGCTATGACCGGACCCTGTTCTCGCCCGGCCCGGCCGGTTGCAGCGGCTCGCCGGGAACCGAAGTCGTGCTGGACGAGTCGATCGACTTTGTCTCAGCCGAACTGTTCAGCGGCGGCATAAACCCGGCCAATCTGCCTCAGCAGCGCGGCGCCAACGGCAGCTGCACCAAGGTATTTCCGCACGATTTTCTCAAGGTCAACACGATCTTCGGCGTTGCCCACGCCGCCGGCCTGCAGACTGCATGGGCCGACAAGCATCCAGCCTACGACATTGTGAACGGCCCGTTCGTCGGTACGCCCAACGTCGATGATCTGTACACCCCAGAGATCAACTCGAACATCTTTACCGCAACTCCGGCCGGTCCCGCCTCCGCAAACGGCGTCGATCTGGCAGGCCCCGCTGCCGCCTGCAACGCGACGAACTCCACATTGGCGTTTGCCGGCATTGCCCCGGTGCAGTACGTCGACTGTGCACCGACCACCGAGGCATATGACGATGTCAAGGTGCAGGCCATCATCAATTTGATCGATGGCAGGCGCTCCGACGGCAGCACCGGCACGGGCAAAGTCCCAGCGATTTTCGGGATGAACTTCCAGGCCGTGAGCGTCGGTGAGAAGCTCGTGGTCGGCGGTTACGATGCGGAACTCGCGCCGAGGCCGATCCTCGCGCATGCGATTGCCCACACCGACGCCTCGATCGGCCGCATGGTCGCCGAGTTGAAGGCAAAAGGCTTGCTCAATGACACGTTGATCATCGTGTCAGCCAAGCACGGCCAGTCGCCCATTGATCCCACACAGCTGCAGATGGAAGCGAAGGCGACGCAGGCACCGAACCACACGGTGACCGACCCGGGTGATGTCATCAACGCGCCGGTCGACCAGGCCCAATCTGCTTTCGTCAACCCGAACAGCGGCAGTAGCTATGCTCAGGGCGGACACCTGCAGACCGACGATGTCGGCATAGTCTGGCTTCAACCCGACAAACAATCCGATCTGCAGAAGGCCGTCACCAGCCTGCAGAACAACGCGGCTACGATCCACGCGACGACGCTGCCGCCCGGGACGATCTTTAACTCCAACATCACTTCGGGTCCTGCGCTTTCCGCGATCTTCGGTGATCCCACCGTGCCGGGATCTATCGCCGCGGCCCGAGCGCCCGACATATTCATTCAGCCCGATCACGGCGTGATCTACTCGGGAAGCAAGAAGAAGATTGCCGAACACGGTGGCGGGTCGCTGGACGACACGCATGTGGCCCTGGTTGTCGCGGGAGGATTCCTCGAGCAGCGCGAGGTCGGCGACCTCGTGCATACCACGCAAATCGCTCCGACGATCCTGCGTGCGCTCGGGCTCGACCCCCACGCGCTGGACGCTGTCCGGCAGGAGGGCACACGAGTTCTTCCGGATTTCTTCAATCACGGCCACTAGAGCCTCCTCGGTTCTGATCGACTCGGAACCGAGCCAATCTCTGGCCGGCGGATCGGCTGCCAACCGAACCGCCGGCCATATTCTGGGCGAACCCGAACTCAAACCAGCGAGGTCCGCCTATTAGCGTTTCCAGCGCAGCGTGGCGCAGGGGAGCTGCGCGCATCCGCGGATGACCCGCATTTGCTGAGAGGCCTCGGCCTGACGCGGTGTGAGGCGCTGGAGGAAGCTGACAACCCTCTTGGCGTTAGCGAACCCAAGCCCTCAAGATCATACCAGCCGGGCCGAAGGCTGAACCTTGATCGCGCGGCGTGTCGAGTGTATGAACCGAGCGCCGGGGCATCGCAGGCTCCCGGCGTCTCCAAGACGGCCCCCCGTCCAAGCCCTGCTCACGGTCCGCGCGCTTACGCGGGCAGGAGCATGACTATGAACGCGGAGCCGATTTCCACGTCTGAACCCAAAGCTCGCCTCGGCCGCATCGCCATCCTATGGCGGGGCGATGAAGCGGCGCGCCGCGGCGCCACGCCAGAGACCGGCCGGTTCAAGGCGGTCTTTGCCGCGCTCGCCGACATCGGCGTCGACGCGAAACCGGTTGTCTACGAGGACGATGTTCTTGACGCCGTCCGCGCACAGCTCGCCACGTTTGATGGGGTACTTGTCTGGGTCAACCCCATTCACGAGGGACGCAACCGCGCCAATCTCGACGCACTGCTGCGCGAGGTTGCGACGCGCGGCGTCTGGGTGAGCGCGCATCCCGATGTGATCGTCAAGATGGGTACGAAGGAGGTGCTCCATAGTACCCGCACGATGAGCTGGGGCTGCGACACGACCCTCTATCGAACGCCTGAGGCGATGCGCGACGAATTGCCTGCACGGCTCGCCGCCGGTGCGCGTGTGATCAAGCGGAACCGCGGCAACGGCGGCCAGGGCGTCTGGAAGGTCGAGATGCTGGCAAGTCCACACAACCGGCCAACGGTACGCGTGCTGGATGCCACCAAGGAGGCGTCGGAGGAGCTGGCGTTGGACGAATTTCTCGAACGGTGTCTCGAGTATTTCGAAGATGGCTGCGTGATCGACCAGCCGTTCCAGGCGCGCCTGAGCGAAGGTGTTGTCCGCTGCTACATGGCAGGCGATCGCTGCGCCGGCTTTGGTCACCAGAAGGTCAAGGCATTGGTCGACACACCGGCCGCGCGCGTCGCGGCCGGAGGGCGGCTCTACACCTCCAAGGCCGACCCGCGCTTCCAGCGCCTGCGCAGGTTCATGGAAGACGAGTGGACGCTGCAGCTGACCTCCTTGCTGGACATTCCGCGGCGGGACCTGCCGATGATCTGGGACGCGGACTTCATGCTCGGCCCGCCCGGCGCTGATGGGACCGACAGCTACGTGCTTGGTGAGATTAACGTCAGTTCGGTGTTCCCGATGCCCGACGAGGCGCCGGCGGAGATCGCCCGCCGAGTTGGCGATCGGCTGGTCTCGAAGCTCTGACTGTTGCTCGAGGCGGCGCCCGGCGCCGCGCAGACATTCTCCAACCCAAGGGCCATGTCCGCCCTTGAAAGCCGACATCTGAGTCAGGACGCCCGGAATGACGGCTGCTCGGATCCCTCGAGCAGCGAAAACAGCACCGGCATAATTTCTTTCGTCGTGACCCTGCCATCTATGTCCTTCTCGGCCACGACAAGTTGCTGAGCGCTGGGCAGCCCGACTGGGATCACCATCCTTCCGCCGGCCTTGAGCTGGTTGATGAGGGGAGTTGGGATCAGATCGGGCGCCGCCGTGACGATCACCTTGTCGAACGGGGCGTGCTCGGGCCAGCCCAGATAGCCGTTCGCGACGCGGATATCGACGTTGCTGTAACCCTGTCGCTTCAGCCGCCGCGCTGCTCCCTCGGCCAGTTCGTCGATGATTTCGACGCTGTATACCCGGCCGGCGAGCTCAGCGAGCACGGCGGACTGGTAGCCCAGACCAGTGCCGATTTCGAGGACGGCATCATCTGGCTTGAGCTCAAGCAGGTCCGTCATCACCGCAACCATGAACGGCTGCGAGATGGTTTTACCGAAACCAATCGGCAAAGGCGTATCCAGATAAGCGAACGATTGGACCTCGGCCGGCACGAACTCATGCCGCGGGACCTTGGTCATAGCTTTGAGCACTTGCCTGTCCAGCGCAGTCTTGCCGATCCGGGTGGCAACCTGCTCTGTGTGTGCGTCAATTGCCGCAATCAACTGTCGTCTTTGTTCGTCGAAATATTCAACACTCATAAACGCCTCAATAGCAAGCACACGCCCGCTGTGAATTTCCCGGGCGCGCCTCCCGCCGACAGCAACAACTTACCACTCTTTTGCATCGGTTTTTTGCAATACAGCAAATTTGAACGCACACCCTAGAAGCGGCCATTCGTACACACCCCCGGCCCAAGCGGTAGCGGCTTCCACTCCGATACGATTGGCGCAATCATTGGCGCATGCCCGCCGCCAATCGGCTTGAAAAAATCACCCTCGCCGACATGCGCGAGGCAGGCGTGCGTGGGCTGCTGGTCTACTGCGCCGACTATCACTGCAGCCACTCGATCGCGCTCAGCGGCGAGGCGTGGCCCGATAATTTGCGGCTTTCGGATTTGGAACCGCGCTTTATCTGCTCGGTCTGTGGCAAGCGCGGCGCTGACGTGCGGCCGGATTTCAATTGGAATAGAACAGCAAAGGCGATGATGGGATATAGAACGTCGTCGTTCATGAGGAGCAGTCAATGAGACGCGCAAGACCCGGCACTGTCCTGATTCTCGCCTCGGCTTTTTGCTTGATCGCGACAGCCGTGAGAGCGGAAGACTGCAAGAAATCCGACCTCGACTACCTGAGCGACGGTTCCACGGAGCAGACGACCAATGCCATACTGGACTGGGCAGACTGCATACAAAAAGATCAGCAGGCTCGCGTAGGCAAATATTCCTGTTTCATCGCGAGCTCTGCCGGGATTCAATACGGAAACGATCGCTCCCCCTATGTTGGCCCGATCAAACCATTCGGCGACAAGTTTTTCGTGGAAATAAGGGAATATCACTACTCGAAAGACGTTCGGCGCAAGATGTGCGAGCTTGCTTTCGGTCTGTTGTCTCCGGGTCCACACTACGAGCCCGATGGCGCGGGCACGTACACGTTTGTCGAGGACGGAAAGAAATCGGCAAATTTTTCCGAATTTGGCGGCAATGCCTGCCTCGCGAACTACGATTGGAATTTCAGCATCGACGATTTTACCTGTGAGCCTTCGAAAGACACCTACGGATGCAATGCGAAGTTCTTTGGCGCATTTTCAATGAATGCAAACAATGAGTTCGATTTGTTCAAGAGGAAGAATTTCTCGGACCATCCTGATAATCTCTATGTCAGCCAGGGCAAGTGCGAAAAAGTCAATTGAACTGCAATGCAATTGCGGCGGGCGGGTAGCGAATGTCAAATCCGCTCGATTGAATCTGACCTGCAGCGAAATCACCGAGCGCTGTTCACGATAGGAACCGAACGCATCTGTTCGTATGCATCGGTGAGGAAATGATCGAAACTTTCGATCCGAATGAGGCCGAGGCGCGGGAATTCCATATCGGTAATAATGTAGAGCGCAATCGTCATGGTTCCCGCAAACAGCACCGGATGTATCCAGCTTCGGCCCGCGCTCGCAGCCATGCCGAAGCCGACGAGCAGCGAGCAGCCGAGACCAAGGCCAAACAGCATGACATAGATGATCTGGGGCGGATGCTTCTCGGCCGCAGCGGCGCGCAGGCGTGCGACTTCAAACAGGCTGTTCAGTGCTGGAAGCGACATGGCGCATGCAGGCCGGTAGTTCGCTTGCGGGCACGCGGCAACAGTCGCGTCCCACAACCGGTTTTTCAAGTCGAGCAGCCTGGCCTCTTGCTGGTTGGAAAAATCCTCGGTTCTTTGCGCGAGCGCGAAGTCATGGGGCATGCGATAAAGATCGACGCGGGCGCGAACGTATTCCTTGAGCATGACTTGAAGGCTGCGTGCGTCCTCGCCGCCGAAGAGGGCGAGGCGGTCATACGCCGTGGTCGCCGCCGTCGCTTCCTGAATGACCAGTTGTCGGCGGTCATCGAACCGTTGAAGCGCGCCCGAGATGGTGAAAGCCAGCAGCAGGCCCATCAAGCCGAAGATTGCGCCTTCGACACTTGCCAGTCCTGCCGTGCTGTCGGTTCCGCCGCGCTTGCGATGTCGCAAGCCGAGGCGCTGACCCCAGCGCAGCACGAAGAGCGAGCTTACAAAGAACAGGGCGGCGATGGCAGCGGCGAAGAACATGAAGATCATTGTCCAACGCTACACTGAAAATCCGGCAGCAAATTGGATCAACTTTCACGGCAAGACTGGAACCAATCGGAACCAGCGCAGTGTGCCGGATGGCTACCCGCAGGGGAACCTCAACCACCTCGTCCGTTGATATTGGCCTAACAATGGGCCCGAACGATGTGGGGACCTGGCCCGAGCACCATGCCTCGCCCAAGGACCCCGTAGAAGCGCTCGCCCATTTCGGGAGCGCCGAGATCCTCTATTTCATTGAAACCCGCGCAGCGCAGCAACGCGTGCAGCTCGGCAGGGTCGAAAAGGCTGAGAAAGGGCTCACCACGTTCCGCGGCACGCTCGGCCGTTGCCATAATGAAGGCGCGGCGTTCAACCGGATAGTTCTGAAATGGCTCTGCATAGTCGAAGACGACCGAAGCTTGCGGTAGTTCGGACATGAACTTCAACGTGGATGAAACTGCATCCCTGGTCAGATACATCACTACGCCAAGCCATTGAAAAAAAGCCGGCGCGTCCATGTTGAAACCCGCTCTGGTCAGACCCTCGCCCAGATTTTCCCGCTCGAAATCGATGGGCGCGAAGACGAGCGACGGCGGCTCGGAGAGACCAGCGGCCCTTATCCGATCCCGCTTCCACAATTGAGTTGCGGGGTAATCGACCTCGAAGACGCGAAGGCCGAGATCGGCATAGGGATTTCGCAACGCGAAGGTGTCAAGGCCCGCCCCCAGCACGACGACCTGACGCACGCCGCGCGCGACACAATTTGCCATTGTATCTTCGGAAAACCGACTGCGCGCGGCTATGAGCAGACGCATCGGCCGCAACGAGTCGTTCGTTGCGATCTCGTTCAGGGCAGCGGCCGCTTCGTCGTCCAATATTCTCGATGCAAACCGATCCTTGAAGATCGCCCCGCTGTCCAAGGTCTGGTGAACGGCGCGATAGGCAGCCGCCCCTCGCGCCGTCTGACTTGGTTGTCCATCGCGCATGACGGTTTAGCCAATGATTAGATGCCGGAAATTCAATTTGTAGCACGCCGGAACCCGGCGGGGTATTCGAAGGGAAAACGCAGCAGGGTCCATCTCACGGTCAATTTTTCATTCCGGTGATGGAGGCGCTGACCGCGCGGGGATCGCGCTGCGGCCAGCGTCCGCTTTCCACCAGGGAAAGGAAATCGCCGACGATCCGGTTGTACTGCTCCGGCTCTTCGATGTTGATCGCATGACCCGAATTTGGAATCACCGCGAGCGCGGCCGACGGAATACTCTGCTTCATCAGGATACCGGGCAGAAGACACGGCCAATCCTCATCCCCGGTGATGATCAGCGTCGGCACAGCCAGACGCTTCATCTCCTCGACCATCGCATAAAGCGAAGGCCGCTCCTTCTGCACACCCTGCTGAGTGTTCGCCGATCCGGTTGCCGAGTGTTCGGCCAGCATCGCCTTGAACGCGGCGTGACCCCGCGGATCCTTGTTCTGGTATTGCACGCGGGTAGGCCCATAGGCGTAGCGTTCGGCGAAGGCAGCCATACCCTCTTTCCGGATCACGCCGGCGATCAAATCGGCCTCGGCACGAAACGTCTCGCGCTTGTCAGGTTCAGCGCCGTAACCGCAGCCGCCGATGCATAGTGAAAGCGCCCGCTGCGGATGACGCAGGCCGAAATGCAGCGTAGCAAAGCCGCCCATCGAGAGCCCCACGATATGCGCCTTCGGCGCGGCGACATGATCGAGCAGTGCGAGAATATCGTCCGCGGCGCGCGCCTGCGAGTAGGAGGAGACGTGCTCCGGTACGTCCGACGGCGGAAAGCCGCGCGCGTTGAAGGCAATCGTGCGATAGCGCTTTCCGAAATGCCGAATCTGCGGCTCGAAGCTGCGCAGATCGCCGGCGAATTCATGAACCAGGATCAGTGGATGGCCCGATCCGGTTTCCTCGAAATAGAGGCGCACCCCGTCATCCGTTGTCGCGTAAGGCATATCCCCTCCCCTGGCTCGAACGGTTGATGGCATGCCGTGCGGCGCGGCGCTCTGTCAGCGAGGATATTAGCGGAGGGAAAGGCGGTGAAGCACTGAAAGCGGCTGTATCGTGCTACCCGTTCTTGTGGCTGTTCGGTCCCCGGTTAAAGACGCCGTAGTTGCTCGACTTCACCCCGACGCCAGCATCGATGCCGACGGCGCCCAAGCCGAACTTCAGAAGCTCTCTGACGGCCGCTGCCCGTGTCGGCATCCGATGCTTGAAGCGGAAATCATCAACCAGAGCCAACTCTTCCGGCGAGAGCATCACCTGCAATCGTTCACCACGCATCTCGTTCATGGCGCTCACCTTTTGAGCCAAATGGGTCGCTCACTCAATATACTAATACACCAACCTGGAGTAAGTTGCACCGAATTTCGACATTTTGCGAAGCGGGCAAAATCTTAACTTTTTGCGAAATATGTAAAATGATGCAGTAAAATCAATGCTTTACATCAAAGCTTGTTGCAGTAGGATGCCGCCATGGCACAAGAGCGAACCGGCGGGTTTTCAAGGGGCGGATCAACATGCGCGCGCCCCTGGCCGGATGCCGGATCCTGATAGCTGAGGATGAATGGTTTTTGGCCAACGACTTGCAGACGGTCCTTAAATCAGTTGGCGCAGACGTTGTTGCACTGGTTGGCGATCTTGACGACGCGCAGGCCCAGGTCGCCCGCGGCGAGTTCGATCTCGGCATCATCGACATAAACCTGCGAGGGCGACATGCATTTGGCCTTGCCGACGAATTACAACGGCAAGGCAGACCCTTCATATTTTTCACTGGCTATGGTGCCGAAATAATCCCGGCGCGGTTCGCTGACGTGGCACGGATCGAGAAACCGTTCGATCTGCATACGCTGTCCCGATATGTCCTGCAGCTCTGGCAGCGTGGAACTGAGACAAAGCCCGAGAGCCAATCATCCTGACGCATGCGCTCAACACCGCGACCGCCAGGGAAGATGGGAAGTCACTAACAAAGCCTGCCGACTTGGCTTAAGCTTGGACACCCACGGGCGCCAAACGCGCATGCGCAATCGTTCGACAACTCAATAACAAAACAAATGGCGCGTCTGTGCCCGGTTTTGCCGAAGGAGCGCACGCATGCCTGCACGCGAGCTCACGCGACGGCGTTTTCTCATCACAACTGCCGCCTCTGCCACGCTGGTTGCAATGCCCTATGTCCGCGGCTCGTATGCGGCCGGCAAGCTGTCGCTCGCCATTTGGGACCACTTCGTGCCTGGTGCCAACGCGACAAGCAAAGCGTTGATCGAGGAATGGGCGGCCCGCGAAAAGGTCGATGTCCACATCGACTATATCAACAACGTCAGCGGCAAGCTGCTGGTGACGGTCGCCGCCGAGGCACAAGCCAGGTCGGGTCACGACATCATCTACCTCACAGGCTGGCTGCCGTCCGATAATGCCGGCAATCTCGAGCCGCTCGATGACGTCATGGCGGCGTTGATCGAGCAGAATGGCGCCGTGAGTCCGACCACCGAATATCTCGGCAAAGCCGATGGCCGTTGGATAGCCGTGCCAGCCACGATCGGCAGTCAGGTCCAAAGTCCGTGCTCGCGCATTGACCTGATGAAGCGGTACGCCGGCATCGATGTCCAGACGATGTATCCAGCCGGCGCTTCTCCGAAAGCGGACGACTGGACACTCGATACCTTCTTCGCAGCCGCGCAGGCCTGCCAGAAGGGTGGATTCCCGTTTGGAATCGGGCTCGGTCCCACCGAAGATTCGGTTCTCGCTGCGGGTGCGATATTCCATTCATTCGGGGCCATGCTGGTCGACGCCGAGGGCAATGTCACGGTCAAGTCCGATCCGGTGCGTCAGGCCCTCGACTATTACGCGCGCCTTGGAAGGTTCTTCCCGCCCGACGCCTCCGCCTGGGACAACGCATCCAACAACAAATGGCTGATCTCGGGACGCGGAGCGCTGATCCTCAATCCGCCAAGCGCCTGGGCGGTCGCCAAGCGCGACGCGCCCCAGGTTGCCGAGCAGCTGTGGACCCATGGCATGCCGGCTGGTCCAAAGGGCCGGTTTGTGCCCTTCCAGCCGTTCTTCTGGGGACTATGGTCATTCAGCAGCAACAAGGCCGCAGCCAAGAGTCTGCTGGTGCATCTCTCGCAGCCCAAAGCAATCGAAGCCATGGTGGCCGCAAGCGACGGCTATGACCTTCCGCCGTTTAGCGGCATGACGAACTTCAAGACCTGGGCAGAGCAAGGTCCTCCCAAAGGGACGCTCTATCATTACCCAAATCCGTACAACCACCAGATGCTGTCAGTGCCCGGTTGGCCTGCCCCGCCGAAGATCGCGGCGCAGATTTTTACCCAGGGCATCATGACAAAGATGACCTTGCGACATATGCAAGGCGAGCCGATGGAGAGAACACTTTCATGGGCCGAGGGCGAAATCGAAGGATACATGCGCACGTGAGGGGCGCTCACCCAGGGAAAATGCGAGGGAAGCCGAATGCCGGGCGGGCGCCTCAAGGTGGCTATCGTTGGCGGAGGAATTGGGGGGCTTTCGGCCGCCAACGCCATGCTTCGACGCCAGATCGACGTCACCGTCTGGGAGCAGACCGACTTGCTGGGCGATACGGGCACCGGCCTTTCACTCTTTCCGAATGGTCGGCGACAGCTCGAGCGAATGCAATTGGGCGACGCATTGGCCGAGGTCGGCGCGAAGATCGGCGCGGGCTCGGCATACCACCGCATGGACGGAACGTTTGTCAGTCAGATCGTCACCACCGATTCCAGTGGTTGGAACGGCGTCTATGGAATGCACCGGGCTGATCTGCTGCGGGTCCTTGCCGCGGCTTTGCCATCGACCGCGATACGCAGGGGTCATCGGTGCATCGCCTTCGAACAGGACGCCGCTTTCGCGAAGGTGAAGTTCGCAACCGGCCTGACCGAAACTGCTGATGTCGTCATCGCTGCGGACGGAATCCAGTCAAGCCTGCAAAGATACGTCGTCGAGCCGTTGCCGCCCGAATATTCCGGCTCGCGCGCCTACCGCGGTTTGATTCCGAGCGACAAGCTTCCGGAGTGGCCGAAAGAGGTGCACCTGGTCTGGATGGGAGATGGCAAGCACTTCATGGTGTATCCGGTCCGCGGCGGCCAACTCCTTAACTACGTCGGCTTCGTTCCGACCAGAACCGAGACCATCGAATCCTGGTCGGCGACAGGCGATCGCGACGAGCTCGCCGCGTCGTTTGGGGGATGGGATGCGCGCCTCGTCGCCCTCCTTGAAAAGGTGGAGACCTGCTTCTGGTGGGGCCTCTATGATCGCAGGCCGCTCACCTCGTGGACGAAGGGACGCCTTGCGCTACTTGGCGACGCGGCCCATGCGATGCTTCCGCATGTCGGTCAAGGCGCCAACCAGGCGATCGAGGACGGCGTTGCGCTGGCGGTTTTCCTCGAAGGGCGTGACGGCGCCGAAATACCCGACGTGTTGCGACGCTACGAAACTTTCCGCCGCGAGCGCACCGATATCGTTCAAGCCGAGGCGCGCAAGCAAGGGCTTCGGTATGATTCGAGATCCGGAAGCCTTGCTCGGCGCGACCAGGAGATCGAAAAATCGGTCACCTTTCGCCGATGGCTCTTCGACTACGATGTCGAGGAAGCCGCGATCGCTTACCTGACCGGGTCCGGGAATTTCGCGCGCGCCTGACGGCGCTTGCCGCAACGCGCCACGGCGTCTCCTCTCGCACTGCCGCGAAAACTTTGCCGCGAACAACACATGCGGCAGGCTTGTCACAGACCAAGGTCGAATTTACGGTGCCGACCGCGGGGCTAGATTTTTAAGCCTGCAAGACCGTGCCATGTGAGGAATGTCCGCTCCCGCGATGGCGAACGACAGGTCCCGCTCGCCATCCAGGACCGGCCTCCGAGAGCCGGCACGGTGGGATGCGCGCAATGACGCGGCCGCCCCAGCCAAACAAGAAAATAGCAGTCGATGCCGCCATCCGCTTTTGGGGATGGAGATGAAACGCCTTCCAGCAGGGGCCCGTCTCGCGGGCGCCAAGGAGATTCATAAATGACGACAATGGATATCACTGCCCCCGCCGCGTTGCCGGAAGCCGAACACCGGGCGCAATTGCGTCGCGCGCTGATCGCCAGCACGGTAGGCACCACGATCGAATGGTACGATTTCCTGCTCTACAGCACGGTGACCGGCCTGGTTTTCGGCAAGCTGTTTTTTCCCAAGTCCGATCCCCTGGTTGGAGTGCTGGAAGCGTTCGCCATCTATACGGTCGGTTTCATTGCCCGGCCGATCGGTGCGGCGATCTTCGGTCACTTTGGCGACCGCATCGGCCGCAAGGCCACGCTGATAGCAACCTTGCTTTTGACCGGTCTTGCAACGGCGGCCGTTGGCATCGTCCCTACCTACGAATCGATCGGAATCTGGGGTGCGGTCATCCTGACCGTCATTCGCTTCATCCAGGGCGTGGGCGTCGGCGGCGAGTGGGGTGGCTCGGTGCTGCTCTCGATGGAGTGGGCGCGCACCAACCAGCATCGCGGCTTCATCACCTCATGGCCGCAGCTCGGCGGTCCTGCCGGGTTGCTGCTGGCAAACATAGCGGTGCTCGTGTTCAGCCGGATTTCCGGCGACCAGTTCCTGGTTTGGGGCTGGCGCATCCCGTTCCTACTCAGCCTCGTGATGATCGCCATCGGGCTCTACATCCGGCTCGGCATCATGGAAACGCCGGCGTTTCGGCGGATCGTGGCCGAGAACCGTGTCGAACGGGTCCCGGTTCTCGAGGTGATCAAGCGTCAGCCGCGCTCGATCATTCTCTCGGCCTTTGCGCGGATGGTCGAACAGGCGCCGGCCTACATCTACCTGGCCTTCGTGTTCGCCTACGGCACCCAGGTGCTGCACCAGGATCGTGACTTCCTGCTCATTTGCCTGATCGTCGCCGGCTGCATTGAACTCTTCCTGATTCCGTCGGCGGGAGCCCTGTCTGATCGCATCGGGCGCAAGCGCCTGTATCTGATCGGCGCGGTCGCAACCGGGCTGTTCGGCTTTGCCTATTTCGCCATGATGAACACCATGGTGCCGGCGCTGATCCTGATCGCCATCGTGCTTTCATTCGTGCCGCACGCGATGACGTATGGCCCTCAGGCGGCGTTAATCGCCGAGTGCTTCACCCCGCGGTTGCGCTACAGCGGCTCTTCGATCGGCTATCAGCTCTCCTCGGTCATCTCGGGCGGTCCGGCGCCGTTGATCGCTACCGCGATCCTCGCCGCCACCGGGTCGGGATATGCGATCGCATTCTACATCCTGTTCTGCGCGGTCGTCAGCATCATCGCGGTCAGCATGATGCCCGACCACACCAACAAGGATATTTCCGAGGAGCACGACAGGCCCTGACCTAATCGTCTCGCGGCCGCGGCCATCGCGGAGATCGCCTTGTCAGACAAAAACCGCCCGGGGTTGCCCGGGCGGTCTTTTCGTGCGTGCGCCCACTGACGCCGAAGCGACGCGATCACAATCAAGTCGCGGGACTATTCACCCTCGACGCCGATTGCATATGCCGTTTCGCCGTGAACGGCATCGTCGCCAACCTTCAGGGTTGCCTCGTCCATGCGCAGCGGCACGATGAACGAGATCACCTTGAGAATGATGAAGGTCGCGATGACATTGTACGCGATGATGAATGCCGCGCCTTCGACCTGAGTTAGCACCTGGGCCGCATTTCCGTAGAGCAGGCCGGTCACGTTGACGCCAGGCGCTTCCTTGTCGGTGCCGATATACAGGAGCATGTCCGGATTGGCGAAAATTCCGGTGAGAACGCCGCCAGTGAGGCCGGCTATGCCATGCGTGGACAGCACGCTCAGTGTGTCATCCACCTTCATCATGAACTTGGCCTTTTGCAACTTGTTCATGGCAAGCCACGGGATGATGCCCGCGGCGATGCCAATGGCGATCGCGCCGAGGCCATCGACATAGCCGGCAGCAGGAGTGATGGCGACCAGGCCCGCGATCATGCCGTTGACCGCCCCGAGCACAGAGGGCTTGCCGTAGGAAATCTTGTCCAGAAGCGTCCAGACCAGAAGGGCCACCGCGGTGCAGGTGTTGGTGTTGAGCACTGCCGCGCCGGCATTGGCGTTGGCAAAATAGGGATCGCCGCCGTTGAAACCGTTCCAGCCCAGCCAAAGGATTCCGGCGCCGGCCAGCGTCATCAACAGGCTATTGGGCGGGAAATGGTCGCGATCGGCTTGCAGGCGCGGACCAACCATCCACGCGGCCACGAAACCGGACGTACCTGCCGCAAGGTGGATGACGTAGCCGCCCGAGAAATCCGCAACCCCCAGCGCGGCGAGCCAGCCGCCACCCCAGATGCTGAATGCTCCGACCGTATAGACCAGGGTCATCCACACCGGGCAGAAGATCATCCACGCCGTGAAGTTCATGCGGCCCAACACCGAGCCGGCGAGGATGATGACGGTGATGGCGGCAAACACGAACTGGAAGAAGATCAGTGTCGCCATGGGAAAGGTAAGCGCCGGCATACCCGACGCCGCCGCGGGAACAATCGCCTGACCGGTAGTGTATGCGGCCGATGTCGCCAGGCCAGGCGTGCCCAGGAATGGAAACCATTGTTCCCCGAAAGCCAACTTGTAGTCGAACAGGACCCAGACGACCAGGACCGATGCAAATGCGTACATCGCCATGAAGGCGGAGTTGATTGCCCATTTCTTCTTGACGATACCGCCGTAGAGGATTGTCAGCCCAGGTATACTTTGCAGACCGACGAACGTGGCCGCTGCAAGCTGCCACGCATTGTTTCCAGAATCCAACCATTGTGGTGATGGTACGAGTGCCATGATCGCTTCCCCAGATTTTACTGCTCCATGCACCAGCCGCACAGAGTCACGCCCTGAAAACGCAAGGACCGTACCAGCTGAAGAAGGTTGACGAATTTGGGTTTTCCGGGCATGCGATGCGCTGAAATCCAATTTTTCTGATTAAATTGTGTGCAGCTGAACATGAAATAGGCAGCAACAGGACAAACAACCGTGCGTGCAGTAACCATCGCCCTTGGACTCAGCGTGGCCGCAGCTTGGGCTGCTGCCGTGGCCGGTGACACGCCGCACGGCGAGGCCACGATCACCTGCAGCAACCTTGCAAGTGGTGCGACCTGGCAGGTCAGGATCGACTACGACCGCCGGACGGCCGATTCGAATCCAGCCCGCATCAGCGATGCGCAGATTTCGTGGCACGACCCGACCGATGGCGGCAACTACACCCTTGATCGCGCGTCCGGTGAACTTACGGTCATCGTCGCATCGAGCACCGGGGGGTATTTCCTGCATCATCGTTGCAAGTTGCGGCAATGACGGCGCGCCTTTCCGGCCTGAAGGTGAGTGTGGGGTTCGCCTCCGAGACCGGTCCGCGCAAAGACAATGAGGACTTCGCCGGCGTCGTTTTCGGTCCGGAGCTGCCCGAGCCGCGCGCCGACGTGATCGCCGCAATCGCCGACGGGATGGGAGGCGCGAAGGGCGGCCGTGTAGCGGCCGAGATCGCGGTGCGCGGCTTCCTGGATGGATTCTGCGATTTGCCCGAGACGATGGAAGTGCGACGCGCTGCGGCCATCGTTCTGGACGCGCTCAATGGCTGGATCCATTCGCAAGGGAGCCGGGATCCCGAGCTAAAGGGCATGGGCTGCACCTTCACGGCGCTCGTGCTGCGCGGTCGCATCGCGCATGTGCTGCATGTCGGCGACTCGCGCGCCTATCGACTGAGCCGCGATCGTCTGACTTGCCTCACCACCGACCATGTGCGGGAGGTTGGCACCGGCCGGTCCAACATCCTCACCCGCGCAATGGGCGTCGAGACCGAAGTGCGGCTCGACTACACCAGCCAGGTCGTGGCGCAGCATGACCGCTTTCTGCTCTGCAGCGACGGCGTGCACGGCTATCTCACGGCGGACGCCATCGCCGATATCATGCGCGAGCGAGTCTCGTCCGAAGATACCGCCCGCGCGCTTGTCACTGCTGCGCTGCGAGCCGACAGCACCGATAACTGCACCGCTTTGGTGCTCGACGTCGTTGGTCTGGAAATGGCGCAATCGGCGGAGATCGGCGCCTCCATCGCCTCACTGCCACTGATCGCCATGCCGATTGCGGGCGAGACGGTCGATGGATTTGTGCTCAAGGTCGTTCTTTCGGATGGACGTTACAGCCGCTTGTTCGGCGCGACAGACGAGGTCGAAGGAGGCGAAGTAGCGTTGAAATTTCCCAAGCCGCCGGTGGCGAGCACGGCAAGCTATCGCTCAGCCTTCGTCCGGGAGTCGTGGGTCGGCGCACGCGTGACAAGCCCGTGGCTCGGCCGCATCATCGAGCTGCCGCCGGGGCGGCAGACCTGTCTCTACACGGTCATGCCGCTCTATCAAGGCGAACTTCTGGAGACCCGGCTGGCGCGCCGCCCTGCATTGGGATTGGAGGAAGGGCGCAATATCGCGATCAAGCTGGCGCGAGCGGCAGCTGCGCTGCACCGCGTCGGCGTCGTGCACCGCGACATCAAGCCTGACAACGTGATCCTCGAAAGTGAGGGATCGCTGAAGCTGATCGATTTCGGGGTGGTGCGCGTACCCGGGCTGGAGGATTCTCGACCCGCGGACATTCCGGGTACAGCCGCCTACATGGCGCCTGAAATGTTTGACGGTGAGCCGGGCAACGAGGCGACCGACATTTACGCTCTCGGCGTTACCATGTTCCGTGCCTTTACCGGCGAATTTCCCTACGGCAATCCCGATGCCATAAGTCCGCCACGCAGCGATCGGCCGAAGCTACTCTCGACCCTGCGCCCGGATCTTCCGGCCTGGCTCGAGGCCGCGCTCGGCCGAGCGATTGCGGCCGATCCCGCCAGGCGTTTTCGCGACGTGACCGAATTTGCGATCGAGATGGAGGCGGGACCAACGCGCGCCCCGATTGCTCCTCACAGGCCCCGGACGCTGTATGAACGCAACCCTGTTCGGTTCTGGCAAGGCGTGGCCGCACTGCTGGCTTGCGCGTTGCTGCTGTTGCTGCTGCGACGGTAAGGTGCGGCTGTTAGCTAATCCGCAAGATGAAATTGTCGTCGCTTCTCGCGCTGGACATAGTTGATGGCGCGATCCGCAGTCCTCTTGTCGGCCTTTCCGTACAACGTGACCCGCAACGAAAAGCCGCCTGGCGTTTTGCCCCGAATGATTTGAAGGGCGCTAACGGTCTCGCATCCCGGCCACTGTCGAACGGCCTCGAGGCACTCCTTTCGGAGATCCTTGTAACTTAGTCCGATTGTCCGGACCTTCGCCAATTGCCCCGCTTTCCTGCCATCGGCAGCCATGCAGCGCGCCTAGTGTCCCGCATCCGAAGTTCGCGGCAATTTGCGGCAAGCTCTTTTGCGAACTTCGGATTCGAAAGGACACCAGAAACCCTTGATTCTAGTGGTCTGATTCTAACATTCGCTACCCATCTCGGGAGCCACGTTTGCGAATGTTAGAATCAAAGGACCACTAGCAAGTTATTGATGCTAGTGGAGCTTTGGATTTGACGTTCGCGTATGGTACCCGCGGCAGGAGAGTAGCGAACGTCAAATCCGCTCCACTAGTGTGGTTTTGGTTCGGAAGTTCTCTTGACCGACTCACAGCGGAAAATGAAGAGAACTTCCGAACCACCACACTAGCTCGGCAGCTTTAGTCCCCCGTCGGCATAATCCCGACATTCTCGACCATCAGAACGATGCACTTCTGCGGCGCACGCGTTCTGTGCAGCACGCCCTTCGGGACGACCATCCCCTGTTGTGGGCCAAGGGCAATCGTGCGTCCTTCGAGGTCGACCAGAAACTCTCCCTCAAGGCAGAAAAAGAACTCATCGTCGTTGTCATGCTTGTGCCAGTGATACTCACCATGCATCACGCCGAGCCGAACGACCGAGCCGTTCACTTGACAGAGAGTTTGATTGTACCACTGATCCTTTACGTCCCGCGCGAGCGCCGCCACGTCGATTTTTTCAAGATGCGGAAAGAGGATATTCAGGTGGGTGGCGTAAGGAAATGCGGCGGGCGGATTGCTTTCCGGCTTGTTCATCGTTTTGCTCCCTGCGTGGCGTGGTAGGCGGCGCCCGGCCGACGAGCCAGAACGGTTCGGCTTATAGGATTGAACGCCGAGAAGGTTCCGTTCGCAGCCAAAGCGCTCATCCGGCCGCAACCCGTGCATCGGGCGTCAGCCCGGCAACGCCGAACGGTTTGTCGCCGCAAACGGTGACGCGGTGGCCGTAACGCTTGTGCGGCCAATAGTCGAAAATCGCCTGGTGCTGGGCGCAGCGGTTGTCCCAGAACGCGATCGAATTCTTCTGCCATTTGAAGCGGCACGACAGCCTCGGTGTTTCGATGTGCTGGAACAGAAATGACAGCAGCGCATCACTTTCCGGCTGTCTCAATTGCACGATGCGCGTCGTGAAACCGCGATCCACGAACAGGAGCTTGCGGCGGGTCACGGGATGGACGCGCACCACAGGATGCTCGAAACTCGGAAATTGCATGTCGCTGCCCTCGCCCGGCTTGCGGCCGGAATGCGCCTTCCAGGAATCATGGATGGCCGTCAGCCCGTCGAGCATCTTGCGCAACGGCTCCGACAGGAGCTCGTAGGCCTCGTACATATTGGCGAACATGGTGTCGCCTCCGCCGTCGGGCGGGGCTTCGTGGATATAGAGAATTGAACCCATCGGAGGCTCCTCGTCGCAGGAGACGTCGGAGTGCCAGGCTTCGCCGGCGACGCGTTTGCTCTTCTCGTCAGCCTTGATCACGAGGATTTCCGGGTGATCCGCCACGCCCTTCGGGGCGTTCGGATGGATATGCAGCTTGCCGAACCGGGCGCCAAACGCCTTGTGCTGCTCCACCGTGAGCTTCTGGTCACGGAAGAAGATGACAAGATTTTCCATCAGCGCCTGATGGATTTCATCGAACTGCCGATTGCCCAACGTCTGCGACAGATCGACGCCGAAAATCTCGGCGCCGATCACGGGGGTGGTTTTGCGCACTTCGATGGTTTCATAGGACATGAGCGTTTCTTCCCGTTTGCTTTTCGTTGGCGAATGTAGCTCAGGCGGCGATTGCGCGCACCGGAAAACTCGGCTGCCGACTGGCGCATCGCGGCCTTGCGCGGACGAGGCCGCTGGACCAGTACGCTACCAGGCGTCGATGCAGGGGCGCTTGCGCCCATGGCGGGGTCCCGGCGCGGGGACCGATCGCAGTCCCGCCATGATCCAGTGCCGCGTGTCGGCGGGATCGATAACCTCGTCAATCTCGAACACGGAAGCAATCGAGGTCGCCTTGCCGTTACTGTAGAGCTCGGCGACCTTGGCCTTGTAATAATTCTCTCGTTCGACGGGATCGGCGATGGCTTCCATTTCCTTGCGGAATCCGAGGCGAACGTAACCCTCAAGTCCCATCCCCCCGAACTCGCCGGTCGGCCAGGACACCGTGAAGAAGGAGGCGTGAAAGCCGCCGCCAATCATGGATTGCGCACCCAGGCCGTATCCCTTGCGCAGCACGAGGGCAAACAGCGGCACGGTGAGGCTGGCGCCGGTCACGAACATGCGCGAGACATGGCGCACGATTGCCGTCTTTTCCGCCTCAGGCCCTACCATGAAGCCGGGCGTATCGCACAGCGAGACGATCGGAATGTCGAAAGCATCGCAAAGCTGCATGAACCGCGCGGCCTTGTCGCCAGCCGGCGCATCGATCGCGCCGCCAAGATGTTTGGGATTGTTGGCGATCAGGCCAAACGGCTTGCCTTCGATACGAATGAAGGCCGTTATCATGCCGATGCCGAAATCCCGGCGGATTTCCAGCACCGAGCCCTCATCCGCAAGGATTTCGATGACGTTGCGGATGTCGTAGACCCGCAACCGGTTTTCCGGGATTGCGCGGCGCAACAGCCGCTGGTCGGCCGCTTTCCAGTCGGCAGTCGCGCCCTGGAAATAGGAAAGGTACTTCTGCGCAACGCGCGTCGCTTGCTCTTCATCGTCAACGAGAATGTCGATGACGCCATTAGACGCCTGAAACGATACCGGCCCGACCTCGGCGGGATGGTAGACGCCGAGACCGCCGCCCTCGATCATCGCGGGCCCGCCCATGCCGATCGAAGCGTTCTTCGTGGCGATGATCACATCGCAACAGCCGAGCATGGCCGCATTTCCGGCAAAGCAATAGCCTGATACGATCCCGACGACAGGCACGAGGCCGGATAGTTTCGCAAATTGCACAAACGACGGCCCATCAAGGCCGGTCATGCCAAGCCGATCGGTGTCGCCGGGGCGGCCGCCGCCGCCCTCGGCATAGAACACGAGCGGCATCCGCCACTGCTCGACCAGGCTGAGCATGCGGTCGATCTTCTTGTGGTTCATGTGGCCCTGGGTGCCAGCCAGCACGGTGTAGTCGTATGCGATCACCATGCAGCGGGCCGCTTCGGAACCGAACTTCGCGGCATTCACCGTGGCAGCCCCCGCGATCAGACCGTCGGCCGGAGTATTCCTGATCAGGTCCTCCAGCTTGCGGCGCCGCCGCTGCGCCGCGATCGCGAGCGCGCCGTACTCAATGAACGAACCCTCATCGACGAGCTGGGCAATGTTTTCGCGGGCCGTGCGTTGGTTGGTGTTGCGCCGCCGCTCAACCGAATCCGGGCGGTTCTGGTCAAGCGTGTTCGCATGTCGTGCGATCACTTCCGCAAGATCGCCACGAATGCGATCGAGATCGACCTCCGCCTGTTCCGTAACTTCGTGATCTTCCACCTCTGCCGGCTCAAGATAGAGGATCGGCTCGTCCGGCATCAGCGTGGTTCCGAGGCCGGCCGCGATCTTCGTGACCCTGCCGCCGTGCGGCGCCGTCACAAGATGCTCCATCTTCATCGATTCCAGCACCGCGATCTGCTGGCCAGAGCGAACCAGGTCGCCTTCCATAACCTCGATCGTCACAATCGTGCCCTGCAGCGGCGCCTTCACCGCAACCGAACCCGCCGGGATGAGCATGGGTCCGCCCAGCTCGAGGGCAGCAGTGGCGTCCAGCCCCGTGTCGTCGGGCTCGGGCATCAGCGTTGTACCAGCCTCCCTGCTTGCGGCCACCAGCGCGGCAACGTGCGTGTCGATGAAGTCGGTGCTGAGGCGATTTGCAATAAAGTCGGGATGCGCCAACACCGCCCCGAGGAACGAGCTGTTGGTCGCAACACCGCCGACGCGGAGTTCGCGCAGGACCAGCGCGGCCTTGCGCACAAGGTCCCGCCATTCCGTGGACGGCGAATGCACGATGATCTTGGCCAGCAACGAGTCGAAGGCGGCGCTGGTCTTGTATCCGGTATAGGCGAACGTATCGACGCGCACGCCCGGCCCGGACGGCAAATCGAACAGGGCCAATGTTCCGCCCGTCGGCTTGGTTGCTCCTGTCTCGTCCATCACTTCCATGTTGACGCGAAGCTGCATGGCATAGCCGCGCGGCCTTGGAATCTTCTCCGGCGCGAGACCGAGCGATGACAGCGTAGCACCCGCGGCGACCGCAAGCTGCGACTTGACCAGATCGATGCCGAGCACGGCTTCGGTCACCGTATGCTCGACCTGCAGCCGCGGATTGACCTCGATGAAGGCAAAGCTGGCCCCGCCTGCGCCGGCTTCCTCATCGAGCAGAAATTCGAACGTGCCGAGGTTTTCGTAGCGCGCCGCCATTGCGAGCTTCCTGGCTGCATCGATAATGCTCGCGCGCAGCCCCTCGCTTAGCGACGGACTGGGTGCGACCTCGATGAGCTTCTGGTGGCGCCGCTGCACGGTGCATTCGCGCTCCCAGAGATGGCTGATTGCACCATGGCGGTCGCCGATGATCTGCACTTCGATGTGGCGGGCTTTGCGGATCCGCCGCTCGACAAAGACCTGATCACTGCCAAACGCTGCCTTGGCCTCCGACTGGCAGCGCGCGAAAGCTTCCTCTAGTCCGGATGGATCGTTGACGATTCGCATGCCGCGCCCACCCCCGCCGGCGATCGCCTTGATCACCACCGCAGCGCCGGGTCCGAGCGATGAGAAAAATGCCTTGACCTCGGCAAGGCTTGTCGGCCCCGAGGTGCCCTCTATGATCGGCACGCCGCATTGCACGGCGAGTGCCTTGGCGCGCGCCTTGTCGCCCAACAATTCCAGCGTGCGTGGCGAAGGCCCCACAAAAACGATGCCCTCCTCCGCGCACCGCCGCGCAAGGCCTGCGTTCTCGCTCAAAAAGCCATAGCCGGGATGGAGCGCGTCACAACCGGCCCCCTTCGCAGCCGCGATTACAGCTGCGATGTCGAGATAGGCACGTGCACCGCGTCCGGGAATTTCAACCGCTTCGTCGGCAACGCGCACATGCAGCGAGGCCGCATCGTCGACGGAGTAGATTGCGACGTTGGCAAGACCGATCTCGCCGGCGGCGCGGGCAATCCGAATGGCGACCTCGCCGCGATTGGCGATCAACAATTTCCCGAAAGGCATGAACGGTTCTGTTCCCTCGCCGGAGGACATCGACGGGACCGTTAGGCGGGTCCGACCCAAACGCTATACAGCGAACCGACGGCCTTGTGGACTGGTGGTCCGATTCTAACATTCGCTATCTATCTAGGGAGCCGCTTTTGCGAATGTTAGAATCAGGGACCACCAGCAAATTATTGATCCAGTGGAGCTTTGGATTCTTGAGGCAATCGCGGCAAGAGGGTAGCGAACGTCAAATCCGCTCCACTGCTGTCGCGGCGACCTACGCTGCGTCCGCCCTGACGCGCACGTAAGAACCCGGTGCATCCTCGATCACCGGCAGCTTGCCGCTGCCGGGTTCGCGCGCTGGGACCCTCTCCCCATCTAGCCTGGTCACCCAATCATCCCAGACCGGCCACCACGATCCCTGATGGGACAAAGCACCGACAAACCATTCGTCCGCGCTCGGCGGCAGATTGTCGTTGGTCCAGTGTCCATATTTGCTGCCCGGCGCGCTTAT
>Ga0306920_100001050_pt1 | contig 33931 bp, 27 predicted proteins | sample flu12Cox44000170_FD_204666 | JGI IMG/M metagenome (GOLD analysis project Ga0306920, IMG submission 204666) | Lab enrichment of tropical soil microbial communities from Luquillo Experimental Forest, Puerto Rico - flux4day.12C.oxic.44.000.170 (v2)... | ecosystem: Environmental > Terrestrial >...
TGCTGATGAACGACATCCACGGCCTGAAGCAGGCGCAGGAGGCGTTGCGTGCGTCGGAAGCGGAGCTGCGGCTCATCATGGACAACGTGCCGGCGCGCGTGTCGTACATCGATCGCGACTACCGTTACCGCTTCCTCAATCGTCACAACGAGGAGTGGCTGGGTGAGACGCATCAGAACCTGACCGGGCGGCCGATGAGCGAAGTGGTCGGCGAGGAGCGGTTCCTGCAGCTGCAACCACTCCTCGATCGCGTGCTGCGCGGCGAGACGGTATCGACCGAGCTGCTGCTGCCGCAGCCATCGGGTCACGCGCAGTGGGAGGCGATCCACTACGCGCCGAACCGCGACGGCGAGGGCAACGTGATCGGCATCTACGCCGTGCACACCGACGTGCACGACCAGAAGAACAACGAGGAGGCGCTGCGCCGTGCGAACTGGATGCTTTCCTCGCACATCAGCAACACGCCGCTCGCGGTTCTGGAGTGGGACCGCGATCTGAAGCTCGTGCGTTGGTCGCCTCAGGCGCAGAACATCTTCGGCTGGAGTTCCGAGGAAGTCCTCGGCATGCCGCTCACCGACAACCCGCTGCTGCACGAGGACGATACCGAGTCCATCGTCGGCCTGGTTGGCCGCTTGATGACGGGTCTCGAGCCGCGGGCTACGGGCCTTACGCGCAACTATCGCAAGGACGGCAACACGATCTGGTGCGAGTGGTATCACTCCGCTCTGCTGGGCGACGACGGACAGGTCGTCTCGATCCTGTCGTTCGTCCAGGAAGTGAGCTCGCGCATCCAGGCGGAAGAGCGCCTGCAGTACATGGCGACGCGCGACGCGCTCACCGGATTGCCGAATCGTCTGCTGCTGCAGGAACGGCTCACTCAGGCGATCGCGCAGGCGCGGCGCAGCGGCCGGCGCGTGGGCGTGCTGTTCATCGACCTCGACCGCTTCAAGAACGTCAACGATACGCTGGGTCACCGCATAGGCGACGAGCTTCTGAAGCACGTCACGCAGGCGCTCTCCGGTGCGTTGCGCGAGACAGATCTGCTCGCGCGACTCGGCGGCGACGAGTTCATGGTCATCGTCGAGGACTTCGACGACCCGCAGGTGCTCGGCCGCATCGCGCAGAAGCTCCTCGATGCGATCGCGCAACCCTTCAATATCGAGGAGCACGATATTTACGTCACGTCCTCGATCGGCATCTCGGTTTATCCCGACGACTCCGACGATCCGGAAGAGCTCCTGAAGCACGCTGACGTCGCGATGTATCGTTCCAAGGAGCTTGGTCGCAACACGTTCCAGTTCCTCGACGCGAACCTCGCCGAGCGGCGCGTCAAGCAGCACTCGCTCGAGACTGCGCTGCGCGGCGCGCTCTCGTCGGGTGCGTTAAAACTCTACTACCAGCCCGTCGTCCGCATCACCGACCGCGCGATTGTCGGCGCCGAGGCGCTTCTCCGCTGGAGTGACCCGGACCACGGCAACGTGCCGCCCACCGTCTTCATCCCGGTCGCCGAAGAGTCAGGGTTGATTCATGCGCTCGGCGAATGGGTGCTGCAGACGGCGGCCACACAATGCGTGACCTGGCGCAAGGCCGGATTGCCGCTCAACATCTCCGTTAACTTGTCGGCGAAGCAGTTCTACCGCGAGGATCTCGCGCAGCGGATCTCGGACATCGTGCGCGGCGTCGGCTGCGAGCCGTCGTGGATCGAGCTTGAGGTGACGGAGACGTCCCTGATGCACGACCTCGATGCGATCCGGAAGGTGCTGCATCAACTTCGCGACGAAGGTTTCACGGTCGCGATCGACGATTTCGGGACGGGGTACTCGTCACTCACGCACTTGAAGCACTTTCCGATCGATACGCTCAAGATCGACATCTCGTTCATCGCCGACCTCGAGACCGATCCGGGCGACGCGGCAATCACCGAAGCCATCATCGGCCTCGCGCGCGGCCTGGGACTCAAGGTCGTCGCGGAAGGCGTGGGTACGCGCGAACAGCTCGAGTTCCTCGACGTGCGCGGCTGCCACTGCTTCCAGGGATACTGGGTGTCGAAGCCGCTGCCGGCGGATTCGTTCGTCGAGTTCGTGACGAAGAAACCGCATTAGTCGTTTGCTCAGCTACAGCCGCTCCAACCAGGCTTCGAGAGCTTTCGCGGCGACCAGCCAGTCGCGCTCCAGCATCAGCATGTGCGCGAGTCCCGGGAGGATCGTCGCCTCGACACCATGATGCATTGCCGTCGCGCGGACGTCGCTCGGCAGGCAAATGCGATCGCCCTCCGCGCCGAGGACGAACAGCGGTCGATGATTGCGACGCGGGAGCGCCCAATGCAGCCGCAGCGAAAGATCGAGCAACGCGCGTGGCGATTCCGCCGAAAGGTGCCGCGGTGCCTCCTTGAGGATCGCGTGATCGACACCGCCGCTGAAGTAGAACGGTCGCAGCGCCGCGAGCACGTCCGCGGATAACTTCGACGGATCGAGTCCACCCATCTGCAGCAGGTAATCCGGATGCTCGGCGGCGAGCCGCGTCGCGACCGGCAACAGGCCGGCGGGCGGCACCGGCGCGAGCAACGCTGCACCGCGCACCGGTCGCTTTGCGAGAATGCGCTCGACGATCGCAGCGCCCATCGAATGACCGATCAGGATCGGCGAGGCATTCAGTTGTCCCGCCGCGTATTCGACGTCGGCCTCGTAATCGTCGAGTCCCGTGATGAACAACGTCTCGACGCCGCCGCTCGAACCGTGTCCGCGCAGGCTCACGGCATAGCTCGGATAGCCGCGCGCGGCAAACCAGGGGAGAAAATACGGCTCCCAGAACCACGCGTCGCAATAGCCGCCGTGCACGAAGAGCAGCGGCGGCTTGCCCGACGGCTCGGTCGGCACGCGTGAGCGGATCTCCAGCCGCGTCTCGATCGGGAGCACGGGTCAGCGAAAGACTCGCGGCGGGCAGCGCGCCGTAGTCGAAGCACAGCGATGGGTGCTCGTGACGCTCAAGCGCGACACAAGTTCCTGGCGTGCGCTGCGCTCGCGCGATTCCCCGTGCGCATAGACAGGGCCATGACGAAACTTGTGGTCCACAGCGGAGTCGACATACGAGTAAACTTGTGCGCGCAACTTTGCGTTCGCGATCCGTTCGGTTGTTTCCCCGATTGTGCCAGAGACCAAGCTCGTCTACGACGAACATTGCCGGCGCTGTCCGCGACTCGCGGCGTTTCGTGACGCCGTCCACGAAGAGCATCCGACGTATTGGTGCCGCCCGGTCCCGTCTTTCGGCGACGAGGCGGCGCGACTCCTAATCGTCGGTCTTGCGCCGGGCATGCATGGCGCCAATGCCAGCGGGCGGCCGTTCACCGGTGATTACGCCGGCATCCTGCTGTACCGCACGTTGCACGAGCACGGCTACGCGTCGTCCGCAACCTCGCGCTCGCGTGACGATGGCCTGCGGCTCATCGATTGCCGGATCGCGAATGCCGTCAAATGCCTGCCGCCGGAGAACAAGCCGACGCCCCACGAAGTGAAGACCTGCAACGCCTTTCTTCGCCACGAGCTCGCGACGCTCGCGTCGGATGCCGTGTTGCTGGCGCTCGGTCGCATCGCGCACGACGCGGTCCTGCTCGCGTTCGGCGAACGCCGCAACGCCTTCGCGTTCGCGCACGGTGCCGAGCACCGGCTTCCGCGCGGCCCCACGCTCGTCGACAGCTATCATTGCAGCCGGTACAACACCAACACCGGCAAGCTGACGACGGCAATGTTCGACGATGTCTTCGATCGGATCGACCGCCACCTTGGACGGACAGGCGCCCGACGCTCATGACCAAGGTATCGCGACTCAATCGCCAGTCGGTGTCGACCTCCGCCGAGGACGCACGTTCGGCACAGTTCGACGCGCACGAGTTGATCGCGTCGCTGCCGCATCGTGCCGGCGTCTACCGCATGTGGGACACGGCGGGCAACGCGCTTTACGTCGGCAAGGCGCGGGACCTGAAGAAGCGCGTTGCGAACTACTTCCAGAAATCGGAGCACGAGCCGCGCATCGCGGCGATGATCGCGCAGGTCGCACGCGTCGAGACCACCGTCGTGCGTTCGGAAGGCGAGGCGCTGCTCCTCGAGAACAACCTCATCAAGGAGCTCGAGCCGCGTTACAACATCCTGTACCGCGACGACAAGAGCTATCCGTACATATGCCTCTCGGGCGATCCGTTTCCGCAGCTTCGCTTTCATCGTGGCGCGCTCGATCGTCGTCACCGTTATTTCGGACCGTTCCCCAGCGCCGCCGCGGTGCGCGAGGGCATCGCGCAATTGCAGAAAGTGTTCCAGCTGCGCACCTGCGAGAACACGGTGTTTGCCAATCGCTCGCGGCCGTGCATGCTGCACCAGATTCAGCGCTGCACCGCGCCTTGCGTCGGTCTGGTCTCGGAGGACGATTACCGGCAGGACGTGCAGAACACGCTGCTGTTCCTCGAGGGCAAGACCGACGAGGTGCTCGCACAGCTCAAGGAGCAGATGGAGGAGGCGTCGACGGCGCTCAACTTCGAGCGCGCGGCACTCGTCCGCGACAAGATCCAGCGTCTGCAACTGCTGCAGTCGCGCCAGTTCGTCGAAAGCTCAACCGCGGGCGACATCGACATCGTCGCGGCGGCGGAAGAGCGCGGCGTCACTGCCGTGAATGTCGTGATGGTCCGCGCGGGACGGCATGTCGGCGATCGCTCGTTCTTCCCGCAGCATGCGGAAGGACAGGCGTTTTCCGACGTCGTGAGCGCCTTCCTTGCGCAGCATTACGTCGAACGACCGGTCCCGCCGACGATCGTTGCGCCAAATGCCGAGGATGCCGAAGTGCTCGCCGACGTCCTGTCGCAGCAGTCGCAACGTAAGATCGAGATCGTGACGAATCCAGGCGGCGAGCGTCGCGTCTGGGTAACGATGGCGACGCAGAACGCGACCCTGGCCATTCGCCAGAAGCTCGCGCAGAAAGCGACACAGGAGGAGCGTCTCGCCGCGCTCCAGGAGGCGCTGCATCTGCCATCCACAGTGCAGCGCATCGAATGCTTCGATGTCTCGCACACGATGGGCGAGGCGACCGTCGCATCCTGCGTGATCTTCGATCGCCTTGCGATGCGCAACTCCGAGTACCGTCGCTTCAATGTGACGCCGGCGCACGCAGGTGACGATTACGCGGCGCTGCGCGAGGCGCTGACGCGGCGCTGCGCGCGTATCGTGGCCGGCGAGTATGTCGCGCCAGATCTGCTCGTGATCGATGGCGGCAAGGGGCAGGTCGGCGTCGCGACCGAAGTCCTTGCGGAGCAGGGGCTGCACCAGACACCGCTGATCGGTATCGCGAAAGGACCGGAGCGCAAGCCCGGACTCGAGGAGATCGTGTTTCCCGGACACGCGGACGTGCTGCACCTTGCGTCCGACCACCCGGGATTGCATCTGCTGCAGCAGATTCGCGACGAAGCGCATCGCTTCGCGATCCAGGGGCACCGCGCGCGGCGCGGCAAGGCGCGCACGACGTCGTCGCTGCAGCAGATTGCCGGCATCGGCTCCAAGCGGCGGAAGGCGCTGCTCGCGCATTTCGGCGGGTTGCGAGGCGTCCAGTCGGCGAGCGTCGACGATCTCGCGCGCGTCCCCGGCATTTCGCGCGCGCTGGCGGAGCGCATCTTTGCCGATCTCCATTGACCGGGGAGTAAACTAGAGGCAGCGGGCGTTCCAAGCCCGGAGTCGTCGATGCTGCCGAATATCCCCACCGGTCTCACTTGGCTCAGGATCATCCTGATCCCGGTGTTCGTGGGCATCTATTACCTGCCGGACACGATGCTCTCCCCGATTGCGCGCAACTGGATCGGCATGAGCGTGTTTTCGATCGCTGCCATCACCGATGCGTTCGATGGCTATCTCGCGCGCAAATGGGGCGAGGTGAGCGCATTCGGGGCGTTTCTGGATCCGGTCGCCGACAAGCTGATGGTCGCGGCCGCGCTGATTCTCCTCGTGATGCTGCATCGGGCGGAAGCGTATCTCGCCATCATCATCATCGGCCGCGAGATCGCGATCTCCGCGCTGCGGGAATGGATGGCGCAGCTCGGTCGATCGAAGAACGTCGCCGTTGCCCTCATCGGCAAGATCAAGACGATTGCCCAGATCACGGCGATCGTGGCGCTGTTGCTATGGGAGCCGCTCGCACCGGCGACACCGACGCCACTCTTCAACGAGTTCATGCAGGTGCTCGGCAAGGTCGCGCTGTGGATCGCTGCGATCCTGACCTTGTGGTCGATGTTTCACTACCTGCGCCTCGCCGCGCCGCATCTCACCGGCGATGCGCGCGGTCCGGATTCGCGGATGCCGACCGAACCGCGCAAGACGCTGCCGAAGATCGAGGGCGCGAAGACGTCGCCGCCGTGACGGTTCGGTCACCGAAGTCAAGTCGCGTTGACCGGAGAGTGCGGGAAACGCTATAATTTAGGATTGTTTTCCGGCTGCCGTTCGTCCTCGCAGCCCGTTTCCCCAGTTCCCCGATAGCTCAGTCGGTAGAGCGACGGACTGTTAATCCGCAGGTCCCAGGTTCGAGCCCTGGTCGGGGAGCCAATAAAATCAAGGCGTCAGCGGTTAGCGCTGACTCTCCTTCTCCTCCGACCGTGACAAAAACGTGACAAATCGATCACGTTTGCGTCACGTTGACTCTCGATCCGCGTCGCTGCGAGCAACAGATTCTCCGTTGCGAACTTCGCGTAGCGATCCACCATCGACCGGCTCTTCCATCCTCCAAGATCCTTGAGCTCGTCGCAGCTCGTGCCCGCTTGGCGATGCCAAGAGGCCCAAGTGTGACGCAAGTCGTGGAACCGGAAGTCCGTAAGCCCTGCTTTGCGTAACGCAGTTTGCCAAGCGCTATTGGTGACATCCCACCGGATCGGCTTGCCGCGATAAGTGAAGCAGTACTGCCGGTGTTTGCCGCGCTCAGCTTCGAGCACGGCGATCGCATCAGCATTCAGCGGTACGCCCCGCGGCGTTCCATTCTTGGTCCGGTCGAGCCAAGCGCTCTTGCGCGCCAGGTCGACACGCTTCCACTCAAGTCCCGTGATCTCGCGCGCCCGGCAACCAGTCGCAAGCGCAAAGCGGATCAACGCCGCGAGGTGCGGCGCGCAGGCGGCAATCAAGCGCTGCGCTTCCTCGCGGGTGAGCCAACGATCGCGCTGGACTTCGCCGGCCAACAAGCGGATTTTCGGCACGCCATCCACCCATTGCCATTCGTCGCGTGCGGTACGCAGCACGTTGCGGATGGTGGCGAGATACCGATTGACTGTGGCGGGCGCATTGCCGCGCTTTAGCTCTCCCTGGGTGACGCTCCAGATCACGTCGCCGTTGATGTGCGACAACATGAGCTCTCCAAGATAAGGGTGGAGCATGCGACAGATGCGCTGCACATCCCGGTAACTCCGCAGATTCGCCTTGCTTGCAAGATACCGGACTACGGCCTCCTGCCACGAATGCTGAGGCTTCACCCCGAAGTTCTCTTCCCTGTACGCCTCAAGCCTCAGCTTGGCGAGGAGGGCTTCGGCTTCACTTCGGTCTTCAGTCCCAGCACTTTGGCGTACGCGCCGGCCGTTCGGTAGCGTTGTTGCAATCCACCAGTAGCGGGAATCGCCACGTCGGTAGATCCCGGTTTCGCGGGCCATTGAACCTCCTTTCCGGCCCGCCCTCGCTGCTTATAGTCGTCCAGCCAGGCGTCGAGGTCAACGCGGTCGTAGAGGCGGCGGCGGCCGAAATGGATGGAAGGGACCAGAAGCTGCTCGAGCATGGTGACGCCGATGCCGAGGTACTGCGCGGCTTCCTGCTTGGTGAGGCAGCGCACCGTGGGGCGCGCAAGGAGCGGTTCATCCATTGCGAGGTAGAGAAACGTGGATGGACCCAAGTTTGCTCACGTTGCTCCAACTGCGAAACCGAGCTGCGCGACCTGCGGCGTAGCAAGGCGTAGAGCAGCGAATCTCGATGGACCAAGCACCGCTTAGGTAAGCGGTCGCGATCTGTTCACCTCGCGGCGCCGACGCTTCTACTTCCCTTGGCTTCTACGCTCTCGTCCGCCGCAGTGCACTCTTCTTGGTTTCGCGCACCGTAGAAGCGTGGGCAAAATCAAGCAATGCCAAGCGTGCGTTCTCGAAGTGCGGGAGAACCGTCTTACCCAGGTCGTTTCACGCGAGACTCCAGCGACCTCTCGTTCGAGGCCACGTTATGAGCCTCAAGGTCATGACCTGGGCCTGGACAGTGCGCTTGCCGCCGACGCCGAAGCTCGTGTTGATGGCGCTCGCAGATGAAGCTGACGATCGGGGCTTCTGCTTCCCAAGCCAGCGGCACCTTGCAGAAAAGTGCAACATCAACGAGCGAAGTGTGCGTCGAATGATCGCCCTGCTGCGGGAGCTCGAGCACGTCCGGAGCGAGCAACGCTTCAAGAAGGATCGCGGTCGCACGAGCAACGGCTACCGCCTTGCCTTCGAGACCCCCCGGACAAGTTGTCCGTGGGTACGGGACAGTGCTGACCGCGGGGAGACGACACGGGCGACCGGGGGGAGAGGACAGGGCGGTCCGGGGGCCCCGGGCGCTGGTGTCCGGGTAACCACTACTTACCCGTGTATTTATCCAGAACAACGACTACCCCGCGGTGCGCACGAGGTGCGCACCTGCGCTGCCGCCGGCAATGACAGTCGTGATCTTTGTTTTCCAGAAGGTCTGTCTCGCGCTCAGCGGGAGGCGTTAGGCAAGCTGCTTGCGGGATTGCCCCAAGAGAACGCACAGCAGGCCCTGGACGAGCTCGCCGGACGAATGAACACCACGCGCGTGCGCAACCCGGTCTCTTACTGCGCGGCGCTCGCGAGCCGCTTGAAGCAGGGTACGTTTGTGCCGGATGTCGGCGTTCGGATCGCCAGAGAGCGGCGACGCGAACCACCGACCGGTCGAGCGGATCCGGCCACCGAAGCCGAGGATCATATCCTGCAACTTCCACAGAAGCTACAAACCCTCCTGCAACGGATTCGGCGCAACGCCGATGCGGTGGCGCGAGGCAAGCATTCGGACGACGACACTTCATGAATCGGCGTCGTGAAACGGCTCGAGCGAGCAGTGAGCGCAGCGAGAAGCGTTAAGGCAAGATTCAAGGCGGCGGCACGCGCCGCCGCGAAAAGCTGGGTCTGCACATGGGTTGGCGCGGCACAGGCGGGTAAATTCCTATGCCGCGATTTGCCGCCGCGCCGCGCCAATGCTGGCTTTGCTGCGTGTCGTGTTCGCTTTGCTACGTGGATATGCGCTGTGTTGCGATCAACGCGAGCGCGCGCAAATCCGCTGCGTAGACGACCTGAATCACAGGTGGCGCGCGGAATTGGGTGCCATGTCTCAACGTTTTGCGGCTGTTTAGCGTCCGAAAACCGGTCGTTCGCGAAGGTCACAGAGGGGCCAAGAGCAGCCAGTTGCGAACGACCGCTTTTGCTGGCGAATTCAACCGGTCGATGCAACACACTGACCACTGCGTAGGCAGAAGGAGTGTCGCAGATGAAATACCGCACACGCACGTACTACACCGACGCCCAGAAGGGCCTAGCGTCGCGCGCGCGACGCGAGTTGCCATGCGGATCGCACAGCCAGTAGAGTCGATGCTCGGACGCGATCTGCAGCTGGTAGCGCTCGACCCGCGCCCGCACTGCTCTGCCGGCCGCAGCCGGATCAACTGCGGGCCGAGCAGCGCGGGTCTGGGATGGCGATAGCAGCTGCGATGCTGGACGACGACACGCACCCCGCGTTCTTACCATCGGAGCGCGGCTCAACGATCCCCGCGCCACGGTGTAGTGCGCGGAATCCATCGTCTCACGTTCGCGCGGTAGCGCTTGTACTCCTCGGGGAACTGCTCGCCAAGCGCCCGCTCCTCGTAGCCGAGCACGAACAAAAAGAAGGCCGCCCACACGATCGCTCCGTACTCGAGCACCACTACGCTGCCGAACAGGAGGCCCTGACCGATGATCAGCGCAGTGACCGCGACATACATCGGATTGCGCACATACCGATAGAACCCGGTGACAACGAGGTGCTTGGGCGGCATCACGGGAGCCGGCGTACCGAGACCTTGGAACGCGAAACGGGCGAATGAATCGAGCAAGATCGGTAGCCCAGCCGCAACCAGGATGCCGCCGATCACGCGCGCGATCGGGAACAGCGCAGGCTCGAAGTGCCACTGCGTGAAGTACCACGGCACGTACACGGCGAGCGTGCCCGGCGCGATCACCAAGAAGATCGCCGACCCGATGATCGCAGGGGCGCGCCGCATGACATCAGAATAGCCAACGCGGTTGGTAATCGCCGCGGCCTGCAGTGGTCGCAGCGTACGCGCCTTCTCACCATCGGCTTCTGGCTCGGCCGGGTAGGTGCCCTCCGCTGCGGGGCCTCTAACGGGCGTGCCTGCGTGCGAGTTCGACCGGCAGCTTTGAGGCGACTTAATCAGGATAGCGGATATTGCTTCCAGGTCGGGTGGCGACTTCGCTGATCAGCCAGAGGCGGACATTCACCGCGGCAAGGAGTCACCGGACGCGCGCGTCTGGGCGAGCCTCAAGCCGACGAGCTGCGCCACAACGATCGCAATGTAGAACTGACCGAAGATCGCCTCGAGCATCGCGAAAGAGGTCGCTGGCGGACGCGCGGGCGTGATATCGCCGTACCCCATGGTAGTGAGCGTCACGACACTGAAGTAGTCGAAAAGGGCCACTCTGTCGGCCGTGTTTAAGAACCCCCTTAGATCTTCAGGCACGTTGAACGCATCCGGTGCGACGATGGCAATGGCGCTGTAAATGCTCGACCAGGCTCCAGCAGCCAGCATGTAGCCGCAGATCGTGCCAAGCACGTCGTCGCGGGTGATCGCCTTCGTCTCGAAGATATTGCGCAGGACGATGGCGACGGCGAAACCCAGGAATGCCGCCATCAGAACGTGATAGATGACGGCTTGGGTGTCGATCAGTTGCTCTGGAATCGCGAAGTAGCGCGAGAAACTGAAGGCGAGCGCCGCGACCGCCGCCACGTAAGCAAGGATGCGCTCCCAGCGCCGCTCGAAGACTACGAGGAGGACAGCAAGCGCGAGCACGAAGATCAGAAAGTCCGACACCCACGCGAAGAATGACCGGCGTACCCATGACTCGGCGATCAGCACGACGACTAGTGTCAGGATCAATATCAGATACTTGTTCCTGCGCATCGCCGTCTCTTCCCCCCGGTGACACCGCCTCTTGCCCATTGTTCGCAAGCGCGGGAGCTGGCCGTCGGTCAGCACCACATCGGCGCAAAGAAACTCTCCACCATGCTGCAATGTCTTGGCGTTAGCACGGACGTCCGCTTTCGACCCGGAGTGGCCACCGCCGACGGTCTGATGCGGCCGAATGTAGCGCCCTCGCGTGCTCGCGTGACCTCGAAGAAATACGGGAGCCATGCTGCAAAAATACGAGTCCCTGCCGGTTGTTTGCGACGCGGCTTTGCTGCACGATCAGCGTCGCATGTCCGGCGAGACGTAGTATCGCCCCGCCAGCACCTCGTCGACGGCGGACAGCGGTCGAAGTCCCGACCAAAAAAGAAATGGGGCGGCCCGAATCGGCCGCCCGAGTCGTTACGTCACACCCTTCCGCGCGATTATCCGCCGGCAGGGATCGCCTTTGGCGTCTTGTTGGGGTCCAGTGCCGGTACTGGATTTTCGGGATGCTGCAGATCCGGTATCAGGTCGTTTGATGCGCCTCCGGGGAAACGCTTGATGTTCTTGTATTTGATGATCGACTGGTCAAATTCTAAGAGCACCCCCGAGTAGATTGCGGCGAACCATCCGTTGTCCTCGCCGGAGTATTTACCTGGCGAAGTCGACAGTGCACGCATCGGCGTGGCGCCATTGAAGATCATGTCGTATTTCTCGTACGGATCCATGGTGAGGTTATAGAGGGCCGGAATAGAACCCAGGTTTTGATCCGGTCCTAGCCAGGAATCCTTTGCGGTAAATAGGACCTTCCATGCGATGTTCACCCACGGTTCCTTCGGATCTCCGCCGATGTCCGCCCGGACGCCATTCATGTACTCACCGTTGATGAAGATCCACGACCTGCGTGCCGAATGCTGCGTTTTACCGAGGATGTACGCGCTGTTGTCGATGCTGTCGAAATAGATGGGCTTGCCGTTGTTGTCCCTCCATTCGCCATGCGGCGGCGGCGTGATACCCGCCATCGCAGCAAGCGTTGACCAGCAGTCGATGTGGGACATCATTTCGCCGTAGGTCGCGCCCGCCGGAACTTTGCCGGGCCACCACATGATCGCGGGGACTCGCCAGCCACCCTCGAAAGCCGATCCCTTTTCGCCACGAAACGGCGTGGTTCCGGCGTCCGGGTAGGCATCCAACCAGGCGCCGTTGTCGGCCGTCAGGATGACGATCGTGTTGGGCGCCTCCGCCCTGATGGCATCCATCACCTTGCCGATGTCTGCATCCAGCTCCATCAGCGAATCGGAGTAGTTGCCCAGGTGCGACCTTCCCTTGAACTCAGGGGCTGGGTTGGTCGGGTTATGCATCTTGATCCAGTTGATGTCCATAAAGAACGGCTTGCCATCCTTCGCATGCTTCTTGATGTACTCGACGGCGTAGTCGGCCTGGCGGACATCCATCGTCGCCATGTAGTCGTAGGTGATGGTGGCGACCCTTTTCGCGGGCTGTCCGGCAACCCCTTCCCACTCGCCCAGATTCACGACCGAATCCCACAGCTTCTCGAAATCGGTGTTAAAGGACGGGAACCAGGGGTGAAAGTTGTTTGCCGTGTCCGGGTAGGAATAGACGCCCGCATAGTAGGCAGCAAACTCTTTCATCTCGTCGAACCCATGCTCGGTCGGGTATGCCTCGGGCTTATCACCCAGATGCCATTTCCCCGAGAAATACGTCGAGTAACCGTTCTTCTTGAAGAATTCGGCGATGGTCGGCGTTTCCTTCCGCAAGAAGTTCTCGTCGCCGGGCGCGACCACGATGGAAAGCGCGGTACGAATCGGTATACGCCCGGTCATGAACGAGGCGCGACCGGCTGTGCAACTTGCCTGACCGTACCAGCTCGTGAAGACGGCCCCCTCCCTGGCGAGGCGATCGACGTTCGGGGTCGGGTGACCGAGGCTCGCACCTCCGCCCGAATAGGCGCCGAAATCGCTCCATCCTGTGTCGTCGGTCATCAGCATGACGATATTAGGCGTCTGCTGCGCAGACGCCTGCCCCGAGATCAAGCACAAGGCGGCGACAGTCAACATGCAATATAGATTCCAGATGCGATTCATATTTTCTCTCCGTAACGAATCAGGCTAAAAGCTTCACTGCCCGAAGCACCATGCCTGCTGCGAGAATGCGCCGCTCATCGCGTAGGTCCATCCAACCCTTCCCCAAAATGGGTAATCTGCGAAGTTCCCCAGATAGCCGTGGGCTCCTGCCTGTGGCCTCTCTGCCACCGCGTGTTGGCAAGTCGCGGTTCCTTCTTCGCGGAGCGTCTCGAATCTCTGCAACCTTATGGGTAGTCATGGAGTTGTACCTTTCTCCTCCCTACGGGAGGTCAGCAATTGCGGGCGTCGAGAACCGTCACGGAACAGCTGGCCCTGATCCGGTGTCGACGAAAGACTCGTGTTGTCATATCCAGCTACTTCGGAAACATGAATTGCACTTGCGCCTGGATCTGCCAACTCGGTCCGAAATCGGGCTTGACCACGTTGTAATAGGCGACGATGTGCGCGTTCACGGGGAGGCGGCCGAGATGGAAGATGTGTCCGATCCCGCCGCCCAGGGGCACGGTCCACTGATTGCTGCTGTTCGCCTTCCAGTTCGCCGTGACGCTCGGCGCGCTGGTGAGATAGGTGCCGGTCCCCTCGAAGTTGTAGTTCAGGAATGGCTGCACTAGAAAACTGTTGTACGAACCGCCGGCGCCGTTGCTTACCGACCACACGTTATTGACCAGGAATCCGTATACCCACGGATCACCCTTGTCGAGATGCAGCATGACGAAGGTTGGCCCCAGACCCCACCGGTAAGACCCGAGCTTCGAACTCGAGGTGGTTGGAATCTGAACGATCGGGCCGGCACCCCAAATCACCCCACCCTTCGGCTCGGCGGGAGACAAGAACGCGGAGAAGTCCGTCGGGCCGATGCCGTTGGTGCGCGAATCGCCTTCAAAAAGCGCCGGCTGTGAGACCACCGGGACGATGGTGCGGGTGATGATGTTCCACTCAGGCGAGACTTCGATGGGAATCACCGGCTGGATGTTGACAATGTTCTGAGTTTTTTTGAGCGGTCCGTAGTTGAGGTTGGCGTTTTCCTGGAACGGAACGCTGATCAGATTGCCAACCGGGTTCTGCGCGAGCTTGGCGAGCTCGGTGGCGCTCAGCTCAGCGCATGTTGGACTCGCAGCGAGAGCCGACGCCACGGCGACCATCGTGGCGATTGTCAATGACCACCTGTAGTTCATCACGAGGTCTCTCCTTGAGTCGCATCATTCATCGGTCAGGCGCCGGCGACGCACGGACGCGTGTCTCGTGTTTCATCATCGCCTTCAACGCTTGCACCACGCGAGTCACCGCCGCCAAGTTTGGATGCCGCCCGATGCTGCCTGCCCCTGCGGCGAGGCGAGGTCGCCTGTGGCGAACGCCAGGGAGGCTGCGCTCGCGAAGAGAGAGGTTCTCGTATCGGCGTCGGCCGTCTTTGCCTGGATGAGGGCGGTCTGGGCGTTCGTGACATCGAGGAAAGTGGCGATGCCGCTGCGATAAGAATCGATCGCCGCGTCGTACGATTGGTTCGCGGCGGCGAGCAGCGCGATGGCCGCATCCCGCTGGCGCACCGCGAGCTTGAGCTCCTCGTAGGCTTTCACGACCTGGCGCGCGGTCCGATCGCGGGCGAGCTCGAGCTCCTCCTCGGCGACGCGATGCTGCGATCGGGCCACGCCGACCCGATCGTTACGCTGTCCGCCGTCGTAAAGCGGCACCTCGATCCCTATCGACACTCCGTAGCTGGGCTCGTTTAGGCTCGACCAGTCGGGCGTGCCGACGACGCGCACACGGCCCATGACTTGCAGCACGTTGCCGCTCACCACGATCCGCGGATAGAACTCCGCCTGCGCCTTGCGAATGTCGGCTTCTTTCGAACGGACCGTCGCGACCTGCGCGAGCAAGTCCGGACGTTGCGCAAAGGCCCGGTCGACGAGCCTCTCGACGCTCTCCTCGACCATCAGCGGTGGCGCCCGGTCACCGAGGGCGGCAACGTGCAGTTGCGTAGTCGGGGGCACGCCCATCGCGCCCAGGAGCGTCATGCGTGCGTTGTTCACCGCGGCGATAGACTCCTGCAGTTCGTAGGCCGCCCGCGCGGTCTTTTCGCGCGCTTGCAATGCCTCGGGGAGCGTCGCCAATCCGCGTGCGCGCCGAGACTCGGTCGCATCCTGCAGCGCGCTCGCAAGGTCGAGGGACGCGCGTGCCACCTCGACTTTCCCCTGCACGGAGTTGAAGTTGTAGTAGGCGCGCGTGACTTCGAGGACGATCTTCTGGTGCGTCGCATTGAAACCGAAGTTCGCAGCGGCGAGCGCCTCCCGCGTCGAGTCGATCGAGGCTTCCTTGCCGCCGAAGTCGAACAGCAGCCACTTGGCCGTGAGTGTCGGCAAGACGAACTGCGTCTGGGCGACAAAAAAGCCCTGTGGACTGACGCTTGTGGGTATGGGGCTGGGCACACGCTGGGCAGCCCCCACGACGGACGCGGTGAGTACCGGCAAATAGGCGGATTCCGCGATCCCGACGTTAAGAGCGGCCTGGCGCGCAGTCTCCCAGGCGATGCGCGTATCGGGATTCGTGCGCTGCGCGATGTCGATCAGCTCCGCAAGCTCATAGCTTCGAGAAGGGTCGATCGCCGGGGAGCCGGGGACACCAACGCCGGGCGCATTGGCCTGTGTCGAGCGTCCGGCCGCGGTCGCGGCGTAGCTCGCAGTGTCGGGCACCGCCCACAGTCGCTCAGGGACGGGCGCGATCATGGTGTCGACGTCGCCGGCACGCGCCTCGTGCACGGTGCTCGCGGCAAGCACCGCCGCGGCCAGTGCGCACTGAGCGGCCCGGCGCGCAGGGTCATGGAGCGTGGCTGCAGTCATACGATTGCCCCTGCACGTTGCAGCGCCTCGACGCGATCGACGAGTGCGTCGGTCAGGGCGCATTCGTCGTCGCGCACGGTCGGCGCTCCCGCTGCGCGGCTCGCTGCTCTCATTGCGGCAAGTGGCGTGCGCAGGTCGACCAGCTGTGGCGGAGCGCCCGCGTCGAGACGATTCGCCGTGCCAATTAGCGCTTCCACTACTGCGCTCTTGAACGCCGAACGTGTGGCGTATGCTCGAGCTTCCGTGACGGCCGACTGGCGCATCGCGCCCTGCCGTACGAGTGCTGTAAGCACGAGCATGACCTGCCTTATGGGGTCGATCAGCTCGCGAACACGCGTGTCCCGTTTGGCGTCCTGCGACGCAAGCATGCCCGGCTCGAAACCGGAGACTTCGGCGAACTGGTCCGCCTGCGCGATCGATTGCCACGCAGCGGCGCGCGGTGCGCGCAGATCACTCGAACCCTGCGCGAGTTCGGCCATGCGCCGCAAGGCCGTCGCGAGCGATCGCAGGATGCCCGTCTCCGCCCGCTCAGGCCACACATACCTGAACACAAGTCCCATCACCACCACACCGAACAAGATGCCCACGAACCGATTGCGAAAGTCGGTGACATTGGTGCCGGGTTCGAAACCCTGCAGTACGGAAAGATAGAAGGTAAACGCCATCTGCACACCCACATAGGCTGTGCGCGAGCTGCCCATCGCGATCCAGGCCGCAGGTGCCGTGATTGCAGCGACCAGCAGCGCGAGCTCCGCGATCGACGTCATGTGCGGTTCCACGAATACGATCGTGGCGAGCGCGAGCACACCGGCAATGACGCAACCGGCGAGACGCAGAGTCGCCTTGTGAATCGTCGCGCCGGTGCTGCCGAGTGCAACGACAACGCAGGTCGACATGCAGGTACTGATGCCGGGCCAGTCGACTGCGTTGTACGCGACATAGCAGAACATCGCCGCCAGCGTCGCCTTCAGCGCAAACCGCACGTAATCGGGATTCGTGAAGGCGTCCGGCACGAATAAGCCCGCGCGGTGGCCTGGCCTGTCGGCTTCGGGACGTTCGGCGAGTGGAAACTCGTGGAGGATGCGCTCGATCTCGGCAACGACGGCGCTCATCGCGGATTGTGCCTCTGCGTTTGGCGCGGCAGGTGGAGGTGGTACGGGCAATGCTCTCGCGCGTGAAGAGATCGCCGCTGCGAGTTCTTTGCACGCCGTAGCCGCATTGCTGAGACGCGTGCGCTGCGCGGGTGTGGACCCGACGGCGAGATTCGGAAGGAGCGCGGCCTCTTGAACGAGGCGCGTCAGGAGATCGGTCTTCGCCGTCCGTTCGGCACGTAGTGCCTTGACCGCCGAGTCTTGCATCTCCGCGAGCTTCACAAGCTTGAGCAGCGGCGCGGCGCCCTGCCGTGAAAATCGCGCAACTGACGCCGCGGCCGCATGCGCTTCCGTGCTGCCTGGCGGTGCGGTCAAGGTCCGTGCCACCGCGCGAAACCGCTCGGCCGCCTCTCGCCGCAGCAGGGGTTCGGGGTCAGCGGGCAGGAGGAGAAGGTTGACGGCCACTGCGACCGCGGCCGGATACGCGACCGCAACCCAAACCCAGAGCACATCTCGGACGAGCGACTCCGCGGAAGTCAAATCAACATCGGCCAGTGTTTCGATGACAACGATTGCGACGATGAAGCCGATTGTCGGTACAACGAATACCCGGAATGCAAACATGCCGATCAGGATGGCGAGCGCCATCGCGGTGACTCGAAGTGGCGGGTAGTCGACGGTCAATTTGAAAATGAGAAGCGAAACCGCGACGGCCAGAGTCAACACCAGGATGGTCATGATGCTCGCGATCACGACGGCGACCGTGTTCTGGCTCGCAGCACTCGGTCCGAGCGCGGTGAGGAAGAGGACGACCAGCAGCGATATGGCGACCATCGGCACCTGCAGCGCCATGGAGGTGACCAGCACGATCGTCGACGCGACGACGATCCTGATCGTCCCGTTTAGACGTCCCGGCGTAGGTGCGAGCTCATCGCGCAGGAAGTCGATCCACGACCGCCGCGGTAGAGTCGCGGCTAGCGCTGGCGCCGCTGGGATCATGGCGTGCACTTGGCTCACTGTCGCGCTGCGCTCGTCTTGTATGCGCTGTCCGGCCCAATCAGCGCGACCGCCGAGGCCCCGATGCGAAAGAGGTCGGCCGGCGGGTTCTCAACGCGGATGCGCACCGGAAAGCGTTGCGCCACCTGCACCCAGTTGATCGATCGCTGTACGTTTGGCAGGCCGTTGGTGCTTCCTCCGCCATCCTGCGGATATACACCGTAGCCAATCGACTGCACGGTGCCCGTGAATCGACGGCTAGGGTCCGCCATAAGGTAGACCTCTGCCGCCATCCCGGGGCGGATTCCGTTGAGCGCCGTTTCGCGGAAATTCGCGATCACGTACCAGTTCCGCGCGTCGATCAGGGTAAACAGTTGCCGACCCGTCGCGGCGTACTCGCCCTGGGCGATGCTGAGATTGACGACTCGACCGTCGAAGGGCGCGCGTACCACGGTCTGCTTGAGGTCGTACTCCGCGAGCGCGACCGACGCGCGTAACTCGCCAAGCTTCGCAACCAGCGCGCCCACTCCCCCCACCGCCGCGCTTGCACGCTGCGCGTCGCCCCGAGCAACGAGCAGTGCGGCATCCGCCGAGCTCTTTGCGCTCCGCGCTTGATCGACCTGCTCGGCGGTGACGTATCCCTTCGCGAGCAGCGGTTCCGTGCGCGCGAGCGTCTCGGCCGCCTGTTTCGCCGCGACCTGCGCGCGCTCGATGTTTGCCTTCGCGGCACCAGCGGCAAACTGCTGCGAATTCACGTCCCGCTGAGTGAGGCCGATCTGCTGCTCGAGGCTTTCGAGCGACGCGCGAGCTTTCTCGAGTGCGTACTGATAGGGCTCCGGATCGATTTCGAACAGCACGTCACCCTGCTTCACCGCCTGGTTATCCTGCACGCGAAGGCGAACGATCCGGCCGTTGACCTGCGATGCGACTCCGATCGTGTACGCACTCACGAACGCGTCGCTGGTGCGCGGCGAATGGTCCAGGTAGTAGACAACGTAGACGGCGAGGGCGACGGCCACGACGAGGATCGCGAGTCCGACGATGCGCCCGAGCCACGCGCGTCGCGGCGCTTCGGGGAGAGTGCTCGGAGTGTCTGTCATGGTCGATCTACTCCTGGAAGAACACGATCCAGGTGGCAAGAGTCAGCGCAAGCGCGAGCGCCGGATACACGAGTGCGCGCGGGCCGATCGAGGCGTCCAGACCGGTGGCCGCCAGCACGCGACGCGCAACGAGCGTCAACGCGACGCCGATGAGAATGCACAGCATCCATGACGGAAAATATGCGCCGACCAAAGAGATCGATGGCACACGCTCGCAACCGCAGAGCAGGATGCTCGCCGCGGTCGTCTGGGCACGTCCTAGGCAGGCGGTAGACATAGAACGGCTGAAGAAGCAGTCATTTGACTGTGGAAACTTTTCTAATGCACGCCCCTCAGCGGTTTGCAGGGGCACGTTCGTCGACACCCAGCACCACGATCTTGGCGGTCCTGATGATTGTTGGCCACATGACATGCGTAAACCCGGCTGCTACAGCTACTTTTTGAGCACCGTTCGCCATGTAGGTAATCACACCACCGCCGATTGCGCCGTCAAGCGATTCGCCCCAGAGCTTCTGTCCGGTCGCAGAGTCCAGCGCGTAAAAATTGCCGCCCACGTCGCCGAAGAACAACACACCGCCCGCCGTTGGCGTCCATGCACCGACGATCGGGTAATTTGATTTCAGACGCCACTTCCAAACGCCGGTGTCCGCGTCGGTCGCGTAAATCCAGCCGGACCAGTGTCCGTCCGCTTCGGCACGGTGGCCAATAATCGAGTAGGGGTTGTAGGTCGCCATCCCCGACCAGACCTTCCCCATTCCTCTTTCGCGCACCTCCTTGACGTCCTTCAGCCTCACTGTGGCGCACCAGTCGACTGTCGCGGTAATGATGAGGTTCGACTGCGGAACATAGGACGGACTATTCCATTCCTCGCCGCCGGTAGGACCTGGGCAGAAGTAAACGCCATGCTCAACCGAGAAAGGCGCGTCGGCATTCTCAATCTCGGTTACGGGGACGCGGTAGAGCAACTTGTTATCCGCGAGATCGAAGCCATAGAGGTGCCCATCCTTTGGCGAGACCGCGAGCAATTGCCTGCCTCCCTGTGTCTGAATCGGCACGGGCGGATTCGAGACGTCCCAGTCGTGCCAATCCTTCGGCACTATCTTGTAGTGATAGCGGTAATCGCCTGTCTTCGCATCGAGCACGACCACCGAGTCCGTGTAGAGGTTGCCTCCTTCCCGAACGTCGACGTCAAAGTCCGGGGCGGGATTTCCCCCGGGCACGTACAGTGCTCCGGTCTTTGTATCGAGCGTGGTCGATGTCCATGTCCCGCCACCACTGATGGGTATTCCTGTCGGGTTTTGCCAGGTTGCCGTGTCGAGAGGCGTCTTGCCGAGCGGCCCACGCACGGTGTCGCCTTCCTGTTTGGGAGCTAGAAAGAACTCCCAGACGACCCTGCCGGTTTTTGCGTCGAGCGCGAACATGTGACCCTTTCCGCCCTTGAAGTCACCGCCCGCGTTGCCAACGTATACCAGTCCGTCCCATGCGATCGGGGCCCCAGGCACACTCTCGCCAAGCCGGTGATCCCCAATGGTCGTCTCCCACAGTCGTTTGCCGGTCTTGAAGTCGTAAGCCAGGATCCGCCCGTCCGTCGTACCGCGAAACAACATGCCATCGAAGTACGCGGCGCCGCGGATCGCAGGCGCCGGGCTGCCGGCATAAGCCTCGTGCGTTCGCCACTTTTCGGCGCAGGTCGCCGGATCCACTGAGAACGTGTCGTGCTCGGTCGTGCCGATCAGCGCGTTGTTCACCATGATCAGACCGGCTTCAAAGGAGGTGAAGTCGTGAACCTCGTACGTGCAGAGGACCTTCAGCCTGACCACATTGGACTTGTTGATCTGCGTGAGCGGCGAGAAACGATCCGAGGCGAGTGTTCGGTTGTAGCTTGGCCAGTCATCGGATACGGCATTTGGCGCAGCAGCCTCGGACACGGCAGATCGTGTCCCAGCCTCTGCGGGCTTGTAGGAGGGATTGGATTCCGTGGCGACCGTTCCCGCCGGCGCCGACAAGCTCTGGAGAAAATTCTTGCCCATGCCGCCGGCGAACAGCGTCGGGCCCGGAAACGCGAGAAGCAGCCCGACTCCGGTGACGACGCCGACGACCGCAAGAACACCGATGATAACGAGGACTTTCTTCATGGTCGGCTTTCTCAATCTGGGTCAAGGGACGCGGTATAGCAACTTGTTATCTGGAAGATCGAAGCCATTGGAGGTGCCCGTTCCTTTGGCGCGACCGCTAGCGATTGCCTGCCTTCCTGGTGCCACGAGCGTAGATGATCAGTGATTGCCGAGGTTGCTGGCCAAAAGCGCGGCGAACAACGCGAACAGGTAGAGAATGGAGAACGAGAAGAGGCGCTGGGCGGCGAGCCGACTCGTCCCCTTGCTTGCGTGCAATTGGAAAGCGCGCCCGACGAGGATCGCTCCACAGGTGCCGGCGACGGTGCCAAAGAGGGGTCCGCCAAAGCCCAAGGCGCACGGCAACAGCGAAATTGGCAGCAGCAGGAAACTGTAGACCAGGATCTGCCGTGTTGTTGCAGCCGTTCCCGCAACTACCGGCAGCATGGGAACGCCAGCGCGAGCATATTCATCGGCACGATTGAGTGACAGTGCCCAGAAATGGGGTGGCGTCCACAGCACTATGATCAGGAACAAGATCACCGGGTCGAGCCCGATGCTTCCGGTCACGGCTGTCCAACCAATTACTGGCGGAAGGGCGCCCGCAGCGCCGCCGATGACAATGTTTTGCGGCGTCCGCCGCTTCAGCCACATCGTGTAGACGACGACATAGAAGAAAATCGCAAAGGCGAGCAGCGCGGCGGCTTTGACATTGAGCGCGAGAGCGAGGATGGCCACGGCGCCGCAGGCAAGGACAAGCCCGAATACGAGCGCTTCGGCGCGCGAGATCTCGCCACGAGGAATGGGACGCCTTGCTGTGCGGCGCATCACAGCGTCGATATCGGCGTCCCACCACATATTGAGAACACCGGCGGCGCCAGCTCCTGCGGCGATGGCGCCAATCGCAACGGCCGCAAGCACCGCGTCGAGGTGACCCGGCGCAATCGCCAGTCCGACAAACGCCGTGAACACCGCAAGCGACATCACACGCGGCTTCATAAGTGCGATGAAACCAGGTAGGCGCGCTGCGAAACGCCCCCGCGTAGGAGCCTTCGCGATCTGAAGGATGCTCATTGATGTTTCCTCCGACTCATCACCTTCGGGAACACCTATCGAGTTACCGCCGAAACAGACAGTCGTCTCGTCACTTCTGCATCTGCATCAGACGCTCCATTGGGATCATGTTGTGGTTGAGATGGGTCATGATCCACACCGATCCGACGATCAGCACGAAGACGACAAAAATGCCGAACGCCAGCGCCATCACGTTGTTGACGCTGTCGGGCCGGGTGGTGATGTGCAGGAAGAAGACGACATGCACGCCCATCTGCGCGATCGCCAATACGATCAGCGCGGCCGGAATGCTCGGCTGCCATACCAGCGTGGTGTTGACCAACAGGAAGGCGACGACCGTGGCAACGACCGAGAGGCCGAGCCCGATCAGATAGCCGCGAAGGCCCGCCGCGACCTCGGCGCCATCCGCTCGCTCGTCACCCGGGGCGATGTCGCCATCGTGCACAGGTACTCCAGTCTGGATGTCGCTCATGGTGCAACTCCAAGCAGATAGACCACCGTGAAAATGCCGACCCAGATGATGTCGAGGGTGTGCCAGAACAGGCTGAAGCACAGCAGCCGCCTGAGAATGTCGGCGCGGAAGCCCTTGGCGTGCACCTGCGCGATCATGGTCAGCAGAAAGAGGGTGCCGAGCGTGACGTGCACGCCATGGCAGCCGACCAAAGCGAAGTAGGCCGACAGAAAGGCGCTGCGCGACGGTCCGGCGCCTTGCGCGACCAGGTTGGTGAAGTCGTGGAGCTCGAGGAGCAGAAACGCGGCGCCAAAAACGGCGGTCGCGATCATGCCGCCGTAGTACCAGGAGACGTTGCGGGCACGCGCGCCCAGGCCCGCCACCCCGCACGTAAAGCTGGACGCGAGCAGACACGCGGTCTCCAGCGCGACCAAGGATAAATTGAACACGTCCTTTCCGCGCGGACCGCCGGCCGTCGCGTCGACCAGGACTGCGTAGGCCGCAAAGAACGCGGAGAACATGACGATGTCGCTGATCAGGAAGATCCAGAAGCCGTAGGCGGTGACGATGCGCTTGGAGGCAACGCCGCCCTCCGCATGCGCGGGAACCGGAAGGCTCGCGCCGCCGGCGAAGACGAGATCCGATCCGAGGGTGCTCATGGCGCCACCCCCAGCTGGTCGATCGCCGCGAGGCGCGCACTGCGATTCGCCCGATCGATGCGCGCGACTTCTGCAGCTGGAACGCGATACTCAACCCGGTCGCGCCACGCGAAGACGACAAAGGTGGCGATGGCGCCGATCAAGGACAATATCGCGAGCCACCAGATGTGCCAGATCATCGCAAAGCCGAAGAAGCTCGCGAAAAAGGCGCAGACGAAGCCGGTGGGACTGCTGCGCGGCAGGTCGATGTCCTGGTAGGCCGGTTCGGGCGCAAGCGAGCGCGTCTTAATGGCGCGTTGTTTGGCGAGCCAATAGGTGTCTCGGTCTTCGACCCGCGGAAGCACGGCGAAGTTGAAGGCGGGCGGCGGCGAGGTTGTCGACCACTCGAGCGAGCGCGCGTTCCAGGGATCGCCGGTCACATCGCGAAGCTTCTCCCTGTTGCGGAAGCTCTTGACGAGCTGCGTGATCTGGAACGCGATTCCGGTCCACACCAGGAGGATGCCGACTTCCGCCACCAGCATCCACGGATACCAGGCGGCGACATCGTAATGCTGCATGCGCCGCGTCGCGCCCATGAGCCCCAGCACGTAGAGCGGCATGAAGGCCAGGTAAAATCCGATCAACCAGCACCAGAATGCGGCCTTCCCCCAGCTCTCGATCAACCGGAAGCCGAAAGCCTTCGGAAACCAGTAGATGTAACCGGCGAATGCGCCGAAGACGACGCCCCCGATGATGACGTTATGGAAGTGCGCGACCAGGAACAGGCTGTTGTGCACCATGAAGTCGGCCGGCGGGACCGCCAGCATGACGCCGGTCATGCCGCCGATCGTAAAGGTGACCATGAAGGCCAGCGCCCACATCATCGGCGTCGCGAACCTGATCCGGCCGCGGTACATGGTGAACAGCCAGTTGAACATCTTCACGCCCGTCGGCACCGCGATGATCATCGTCGTGATGCCGAAGAATGCGTTCACGTTCGCGCCGGCGCCCATGGTGAAGAAATGATGCAGCCACACCAGCAACGAGATGAAGGCGATGCTCATCACAGCGATAACCATCGAGCGGTAGCCGAAGAGGGGCTTGCCCGAGAAGGTCTGGACCACTTCGGAGAAGATGCCGAACGCCGGCACGACCAGGATGTAGACCTCCGGATGCCCCCAGGCCCAGATGAGGTTCATGAACATCATCGAGTTGCCGCCGGCCTCGTTGGTGAAGAAGTGAAAGTCGAGGTAGCGATCCAGGATCACCATCGCCAGCGTCGCGGTCAGGATGGGGAAGACGACGACGATGAGCAGGACGGAGACGAACGCGGACCAGACGAACATCGGCATCCGCATGAGCGTCATGCCGGGGGCGCGCAGCTTCAGAATCGTAGTAACGAAATTGACCCCGGTGAGTAATGTGCCTATCCCCGAGATCTGCAGTGACCACAGGTAATAATCCACGCCAACGCCCGGCGAGTAGGCAAGCTCGCTCAGCGGCGGATAGGGGAGCCAGCCGGTCTTGCTGAACTCGCCGATCAGAAGCGAGAGGTTGATGAGCAGTGCGCCGGTCGCTGTCAGCCAGAAGCTGACCGAGTTGAGCGTCGGGAAGGCGACGTCGCGGACGCCGAGCTGCAGTGGCAGGACGATGTTCATCAGGCCGATCAGCAGGGGCATCGCCATGAACAGGATCATGATCGTGCCGTGGGCGGAGAAGATCTGATCGTAGTGATCCGGCGGCAGGTATCCCGCCGCCTTGTACGCCAACGCCAGCTGCGAGCGCATCATGATCGCGTCGGTCAGGCCGCGCAGCATCATGACGCCGCCGAGCAATATGTACATCACGCCGATGCGCTTGTGATCGCAGCTCGTGATCCATTCGCGCCAAAGATACGGCCCGTAACCCTTGTAGAGGATAAACACGACAAAGGCACCAACAGCACCAAAGGCCCCGAAGCCCGCGATAAGAGGGATCGGATGCGTCCACGGGATCGCGTCCCAGGTGAGTTTGCCGAACATGCTAGGACCCTCCCTTCGTCGAAGGTCCGGGAGCAGGAGGCAGCGCCTGCATCACGATCTTGTGGAACAGGCCGGGCTCGACGGATGAGTAGGTGAAGGGAGCTACGTTCATGCTCTGCACGCAGAGCTCTTTGTAGGCTTGCGAGGTCAATGTCGGGCCGCTCGCGCTCCTGGTCTCGCTGGCCCAGGCGTCGAAATCCGCTTTCGGCACCGCCTCGGTATTGAAATGCATATCGGCGAAGCCATTGCCGCTGAACATCGCGGAGAGACCCATGAACGTGCCGGGTTCATTGGCTTTCAGGTTGAGCTGCGTCGCCATGCCGTTCATCGTGTAGATCATGCTGCCGAGCTGTGGGACGAAGAAGGCGTTCCATACGCTCGCCGAAGTCAGGGTGAACCGGATCGGGACCCCGGAGGGAACGACGAGACGGTTCACGCTGGCGACGTTTTGGTCGGGGTAGATGAACAGCCATTTCCAGTCGAGCGACACGACCTGAACTTCAAGCGGCTTCTCTTCTGACAAAGGGTTCGCCGGATCGAGATCGTGCGACCCGATCCAGGCTACGCTTCCGAGGAGCATGATCGTCAGCAGCGGAATGGACCAGGTGATGAGTTCGATCTTGCCGGACTCGACGAAGCTCGGCTGGTAGTTAGCCCGCTTGTTGGACGATCGATACCACCATCCGAACAGGAGCGCCGCGAGGATCGTAGGCACGACGATCGGGAGCATGATGACGAGCGAGCCGGTCAGAATCGACGTCGTCCCCTCGGCGACAACTCCTTTGGGATGGAGGACGATTAGTTGCTGGCAGCCCGCCAGCGCGAGCAAGGCGAGCATGGCACCGCAGCGGAGAGCTACGGTGGCTGGCGATCGCCCTTTGAACCAGCGGGATGGTCCGAACGCCTTGCCCAAAAACGACTGAAGCGGACTAGTCATTTTGCGCCACCGAAGCAATACGAACTGGAAGCGTGGCAACAAGATCGGATCGAAGCCCATGCTCGTGGCTCCTATTTGCTCGCCCCTGTATTGTTGCCGTCGTTTTCAATCATCAAGTCCCCTCCGACGCATTTGAACGCAAAGACAAGTCATCTCCTCTGGCATATCGATCGATCTGCCTCCGAGTCTGGTGCAACGGAATGTAGGCCCGCCGCGTGCTCGCGTGACCTCGAAGAAATACGGGAGCCATGCTGCGAAAATACGAGGCCCTCCGGGTTCCTTTGCGACGGCTTTGCTGCACGATCAGCGTCGCATTTCCGGCGAGACGTAGCGTCGCCCCGCCAGCACCTCGTCGACGGCGGACAGCAACTCCGCCCCCATCGATCGTTTCAGGACGATCCCGTGCGCGCCCGCCCGCGCAGCCGCGACCGCCACGGAAGGCTCGTCGTGCGAAGTGAGCAACACGATCTTCGAATCAGGGGAGCGCGATATCAGGCGTGCAATGAAATTGTCGAGATCGCCTTGCGCCATTGCGATATCGGCGATGACAACGAGCGGCATGAGACGTGCGGTGCCCTCGAGCAGCGAAGCTTCGTCACCTACCATGAGGACGCATTCGAACGCCGCTTCGAGCAGTCCGCGCACACCCTCGTTGAGGGCGTGATGGCGGTCTCCGATGAGTACGCAACTCGTCGTCACAACACCGAAGATTAGGCGACGTGACGAGAGGCGCGCCCTCGTAAAACTACCAGACCGCGCGACGGAAACTACGAGATCAGGCCGTGCTTCAGGGCGAAGTGGATGAGCTCGGCGTTGCTCTTGACGCCCAGTAGCTCCATAGCCTGATACTTGTGGAACTCGACGGTACGGTGGGAAATGCCGAGCGTAGCGGCAACCTGCTTCGCCGAGTGGCCTTCCGCGAGCAACTGCAGGATCTCGCGTTGCCGCGGCGTGAGTGCGGCGACGGGATCGGGCGACCCTTCAGGTTCGTGTTTGATCGATTCGATGACTTCACCAGCAAGCGCCGGCGTGATGAATGTGCGGCCCTGCAGCGCTGCCTGGACGGCGAGAATGAGCTCGGAGGGTGCCGAATGCTTGAGCACGAACCCCAGAGCGCCCGCCTCCAGCGCGCGCCGCGCGTATGTCACGTCGCGATGCATGGTGAGGAATACGACGTGCACGCGGGGTGCGACTCGCTTCAATTGGGCGAGTGCGTCGATGCCGTTGAGATGCGGCATCGATATGTCGGCGACGATCACGTCGGGGTGCAACGTCGTGGCTGCCTTCACCATCGCGATTCCGTCCTCGACGACGCCGACGAGATCGAACTCTTCGGACAGGAGACCCTTCAGCGCCTCGGCCACGAGAAGGTGGTCGTCTGCGAGCAGAACTCGCGGCCGGCTCATGACGCGGCCTCCTCGAGGGGGACCCACGCAGTCACGGTCGTGCCTTCGCCCAATGCGCTTTCCACGCGGAGGCTACCGCCCAGCAGTCGAACGCGTTCGCGCATGCTCACCTGACCCAGGCTCGGCGGTGTATCGTCGCGGCTCGTGTCGAATCCCCGGCCGTTGTCCTTGACGACCAGGCGCACGCCGCGACCCTCTCTCGATAGCGAAACGGTCACGGCACGGGCACGCGCGTGTCGAACGACGTTGCGAAGGGCCTCCTGCGCGACGCGAAACAGACAGAGCGAGGGCTCGGTCGGCAGCTTACGAGGCAGGCCTTCGATTTCCACTTTCACCGGTATCGACTCCTGCCGCGACAATCGGCTGCATTCCGCCTTTATTCCTTCGGAAAGACCCAGGTCGTCGAGGACGGCCGGATGCAGTTGATACGACAGCGCGTGCACGTCCTCGCTCAGTCGCACGAGCTCCTCGCGCAGGGCCCCCGCAACCGCAGGCGGGGCAGCATCGGTTCGACGTTCCAGGCGACCGGCATCGATGGCAAGGCGCGCGAGGCGTTGCGAGACATCGTCGTGCAGGTCGCGAGCCAGCCGGCTACGCTCATCCTCGTGCGCGGTGAGCAGACGGCCGGCGAGCATGGATGACGCCGCATCGGCGCGCCGGCGACGTGCGCGCTGGACGAGCAGCCCCGCGATCAACGCCGCCTGGAGCACCAGCAGTGCGACGCCGATCGAGATCTGGACCGCGTACTTATCCCATGCCGTCGGCTCGCGGAACATCACGATGCTGCCGAGCGGCAGTAGTGTTTCGTCGATGTGCCAACGGCGCACTTGTCGCCAGTCGACGATTGGCATCCTCGCTGCGATCGACGAGCCGATTTCGGCCGGAGTGGCTCCCTGAAGCAGTCGCACGGACCTTCGCAACGCCCTCCGTTGCCTCGTCCTCGAATCTGTGCATGTAACCACCGACGATGCCCGAGCCAAGCTGGGAATTGTAAGCGCCGTATACCGGGACGGTGGATGCCCGCGCGATTGCCTTGATCGACTCGGCAGGCGTGGTGAGGGTACCTGCACCATCGACGAAGTACCCGGGCGTGAATACGATCGTGTCACTCGGCAGCGCGGCGACGCGCTGCAGCACGGCCGAGGTGGACCATCCTGCGAGGTACTCGACCTCGACACCGCCTCCGAGGCGTTCCACTGCGTCTCGCACGCGCTCGTCCCATGTCTCGTCCATCTCGCGCGCGCCGCGGATGACAACAAGGCGTCTGGCGTCCGGGTGCAGGCGCAGCGCCAACCGCAGCGTTGGTGTCGGATCTTCGTCCTCGAAGATGCCGACGGCGTAGTTCGGAAGCGTGCCGGGATCCATCCGGTCCCGTGGCACCGAAATTATGACGACGGGCACTCCCGGAAACATGCGATCGTGGAACTCGGTCGCGAAGCGGGCCGCCGGAAATGAGACGGTGGCGACGACTCGGATGTTTCGGTCGCCATACTTGCCTCGCAGAAACTCGGCTTCCGAGGCGCCGTGCTTCTGCAGCGAGGCCCACTCGGCGTCAAGATACTCGGAGTAGAGCTGGACCGGACCTCCGACGCCTTTAGGCACCGATTCCCGCAGCGTGTTATCCACCACCACCGACAGGACTGTGGGACGCTGATTGCTATGCAGGATCAGCACCCCAGGCTGTACGGTGTCGACAGCATCCGCAGCAAAACTCGGCAGCGCAACCGAAAGCGCCGTCAATCCGACTGCGACGACCTCGAAGGCGACGAGCAAACCAGCCAAATATCTCATCACTTCGCGGACATTTGACCAAATATACAGAGTTGCACGGATTCATCGGCAACGTCAATCGGCTACCGGATGGATAACTTCGGTGCCGACCCCGCGTGACTGGTGCCCGCTCAGCGCACAAGGAGGGCCAGCGCAGGTGATTTGGTACGCTAGCCGATGCGTATCGAACGATCCTTGGTGGGTCAGAGGCTTAGTTTGGCCGTTATCGGGCCATGAGCCGACCTTTGATGTCCGTGTTGAATCACTCAAGAGCACGACATACGGGTCAACTGCTCAAACCCTTACGCCTCGCCGGATTAGGACGCGGCGGTGGGAGAGCGGGCCACCAGTAACCCGAGCCACGAGCGAGGCGTCCCGGCTCGGACTCTGCTGGCGCAATAAAACGATAGCCAACACAGCGTGCCACAACTGATGACTATACCGCTATCGTGCTCGTGTTGGCGTTCGCCCCTTTCGCGTTCCTGTACGTGCCCAAGATCATCTCTGGTCAGCCTACTCCGTGGCTTGGGATTGCCGAGCGCCTTCCTCAGACAAGCATGTCGTTCGGGGTCATGATCGGCGCAGCATTCCACATATGTTGGCGTTGTTTGGCGCTGAGTTAACCGTGACAAAGACGTGACAAACTCGGCGGTGATCGGCGTGCATGTGTGGGTGAGGGCGGGCCAAAGCACGTTAAAAATGACGTAGATTAAAACTGTTAATCCGCAGGTCCCAGGTTCGAGCCCTGGTCGGGGAGCCAATAAATCAATAGCCTAGATTGATCGCGATGGCGACTGATACGTCGTTTGTGATTTAAGTTGCCGTTACGTTGCCGTTATCCCCCGACAGGGCTCAACGCAGGATCAGACCCGACAGCCGTCTGCACTCAAATCCGGTAACGATTGTGCTACGCAGTTCGCAGTTTTTTGTATAGCTTCGCCGCGCCCTCCATCTGCGCGTAGCGCTGTCGACGTGCGCAATACGTGACGTAGCGCCGAAGGAATAGGAGCACCAAGCGACGCTCTTCGCGATCTGGGCTCGGCTCCTGGTCTACGTTCGATGTAAGCAACAGTGTCCCATGGGAGTAGGGCGTGAAGTAGCCGTCACGCGAATCTGCTCGGATCTCGGGCGGCCCGATTATTTCCCACTGGGCGTAGCGTGCGGCAATTACGTGACGCTCAGCCAGGTATCTCGCTCGCACCCATTTGCCAGTCAATGGATCGCGGTACCGAAAGGGGTAGAGCTCGAGGGGCATCAGCGAACTCTAGTTTGTACTTCAGACCGAGCTGTAACGCGATCGCTATTGCAGTGAATCGAACTCGAGTCAAACCAGTCCGTTCCGCGTGAGTGCCTCACGCATTCGCCCATCCATCTTCATGGCGTCAATGAACTCAGACAAGAATCCAGCACCAGCGACGCGCGGGCGTGGTGTGGCGACCGCTTGCTCGATTGTCATAAAGCGCCCCGTCATCACACGAAAGCCAGGATGGCCGCTCGAGAACTGGTCGAGAGCCTGACGCACCCCGGCGGCGGCGTCCAGGTTTTTCTGTGCGAACAGGTAAAAGGCTACTGGCCCGGTCGCCGCATGGACCAGTCTGGCGTGCTTCAGCTCACGCGAAAGATGTAAGTCATAAGCCCTGCCTTTTCCGATCGCAATGCGAACTCCATCACGGTCGACATCCTCGACATCTCGCATCGCCGAATCAGTTCGGACCATGTACGTTCCTTCGATTACAAGATACGGGGCAGTGAACAATACGTCGGTCGCGCGCTCCGGATAATTAATGCCCACGCGGATCGAGCCGGTGGGTGCAAGGTCTTTAAGTACCGCGGGGCTGATGTTGCTGGTGTGGCTGATGTTGAGAGGCATGACCGTCACAGCAACCCACGAGCTATTCGTCAGAAGGAAGTCAGCTCAATCTCTTCCGGCATCACATCGTTGGCTTCCCGTAAGGTATTTGCGACACAATGAATAACGGCACTCGACGCCGTTGTTCCATACGTTCGCGAATCGACGGGGAGGTGGGAATGGGGCCGTGTCGCGTCATCGCAAGCGCTGTACTCGCTGTCCTCTGGCTGTTGCCCACAGCAGCAGATGCCCAAGTCGTTACGGAATTCGGCGCCGGGATCACAGCTGGCGCGCTACCGTTCGGGATCGCCGCCGGACCGGATGGCAATCTTTGGTTCACCGAAGTTGCGGGCGATCGGATCGGTCGCATCACCACCGCCGGTACCGTGACGGAATTCGGGAGCGGCATCGCTCCGGGCTCGTCGATTCAACATATCGCCGCGGGCCCGGACGGCAATCTTTGGTTCACGTCCAACACCAACGCCACTATCGGTCGGATCACTCCGGCGGGCGTCGTTACGCTGTTCCCGGGGCTGACCGCCCACGCCGTAGGCATCGCTGCCGGTCCCGACGGCAATCTGTGGTTTGCAGAGCAGATCGGCAGCCGCATCGGACGCATCACGCCGGCAGGTGTGATCACGGAGTTCACCGCGGGCATCAGCGCGAATGCGCAACCGTTCGATATCGCTGCGGGTCCCGATGGCAACCTTTGGTTTACGGAGACCGCCGGCAACCGCATCGGACGCATCACGACTGCAGGCGTGGTGACCGAGTTCAGCGCGGGCATGAGCGCTAATGCGGTGCCTACCGGCATCACCACCGGGCCCGACGGCAACTTGTGGTTCGCGGAGTTCAACACGACGCGGATTGGCCGAATTACTCCGGCAGGCGTCATCACCGAGTTCGTCGGTCTGACGGGCTTTGCGTTTGCGATCACGGCTGGGCCTGACGGGAACCTATGGTTCACCGAGCCCAACCACGCGGGGCAAAACACGGTGGGCCGCATTACTACCGCGGGAGTCGTGACCGAATTCACTGCAGGGATCAGCCTCAACGCAGGTCCCTCCGATATCACCGCTGGCCCGGACGGCAATCTGTGGTTCACCGAGCAAAACGCGGACAAGATCGCGCGCATAACCCCGAGCGGGAGTGGGGCTACGATGCCGCCGACGCTGGCGATTTCGTTCGGTGCCGAGAGCATCACGCTGGACACATCCACCACTCTGACCTTCACTGTCACCAATCCGAATGTGCTCGCATCGCTGAGCGGCGTAGGATTCACGGATTCGCTGCCGTCGGGCCTCGTGGTCTCGACTCCAAACGGTCTCACGGGGAGTTGCGGCGGAGGAGCGATCACCGCCACCGCGGGCTCGGGGACGATCAGCCTGAGCGCTGCGTCGCTCGCCGCAAGCGCTTCATGCACGTTCAGCACCGATGTTACGGGGACCACGCTCGGAGTGAAGAACGACACGACCGGCGCAGTCACTTCGGTGCAAGGCGGCAGCGGCGGAACCGCTTCCGCCACGATAACCGTGGTCGCTGTGGCGGCGGCTCCGACCAGCGTCCCGACGCTGCAGCAGTGGGCACTCGTGATCCTTTTCCTGATCCTTCTGGTCGTGGCGTTCGTGGAGTTGGGTGTGCGGAAGAAGTCGTAGGTTCGACCCGAGTAAGACACAAAGTTGGACGCGAGCGGATGGCGTGTCGGCGCCGTCGGCGAGCGGTCCGGCTAAGCAGGTGTAAGGGCGCGCTCTTACTACCGGGTCTTTAGCAGCCGTTGGAGCGCGGCAAACGGCTGCGTCGCCTCCTGCCGTTCCTTCCGTGCCGCTAGCGCTGCATTGGCGTATCGCCCGTGCGTGCTTCCTTCCCGACTTGCCGCCGTGCATGAAGCCTCGACCGTTCTTCATCGCTGGCGCACGACACGGCTGACGGCTGCGCTTGGAGTGCGCACCGCAGCACGGCGAGAGAACAGGCCACTAAGCCCAACACTCGAAGCCCGCCGGTGACGGGTCCGGTTGAACGAGATGCCAGTTATGCGATGGCGACCACACGCAACCTTGGAGCGCCAAGAGTTATATTGCGATCCTCCAAGACTCGGACGGGGAAACGACGCGTTTCATGTCGCGTACTTGTGTCGTTGATTCGCGCGGAAAGCAAAGTATGTTGACTGATACGACACCCGGCCAGAGATCCGTTTTTTCCCCCCGAAAATTGTTCTCGTCATAGAGCGGCGGCAAATGCCAGTAAGCCACATAACCCATCGACATTACGAGTTCAAGTAATTCGCAGGACCGATCCTCGTATTCGTTTTCCAGATACAAGATCGGCCGAAACTTGTTGATAGTCTCCCTAGCC
>Ga0306920_100001051_pt1 | contig 33930 bp, 33 predicted proteins | sample flu12Cox44000170_FD_204666 | JGI IMG/M metagenome (GOLD analysis project Ga0306920, IMG submission 204666) | Lab enrichment of tropical soil microbial communities from Luquillo Experimental Forest, Puerto Rico - flux4day.12C.oxic.44.000.170 (v2)... | ecosystem: Environmental > Terrestrial >...
TCGTGTGGGTCGGATGGCGACTGCGCAAACCGTCTCGGGTCGACGCCGTCCTGCAAGGCCGAATCGAGAATGACGCGATCGAGCCATTCGCCGACTGAGATGCCGGAGCGGCGCGCGGCCTCACGCGTCGCCTCGCGCGTGTGTCGGCTCACTCCCTTAATTTGCCACGGAACGCCAGATGTCATTCCCGCATCCGCATGTTCGATAGGTGGAGCGGGAGCCGGACGGCTCTCGTGGAGCCGACGCTCGTTAGCAGATGGCGCATAGCTACGCGGCCCTGATCCCTCGGTGCAGTTTTTGCCGTTCGGGTAAACAGACCGTTAAGACCCTGCGACGAAGCTACGGCCTACCGCTGCACTTCACCGACAGCGCTCGTTCACCGCAGTATCATCGGTCCCGTCGTCACGGCAGTAAAAATGACCAAAGTCGTCCCGGTCACTGTCGCCACGTGACGCCACCCCAGCGCGGCAATGGCAGTCAACGTGCCGAGCCCGAGCGCCGAGATTGCAACAGGCCCCAAGTCGATCGCGAATTGGCGAGTTGCATGGAAACTCGTCCCTCTTCACCCGGCCGAGCCGTTGTGAAAAAGTGGCGGCCGCTTGTCAACGCTTGTTGCTCTCGCATAGTGCGGCGGTGCCCTGTAAGCTGTGCGATCAACGGGATTGCTCATGAACGTCCTCAACCTTCCGCGTCCGGGCTGGATGACCGAGGACCTTGTGCTGCTCGAAGAGCAGGCGCGGCGCTTCATTGCGGCCGAGTACGTTCCACACCTCGAGACCTGGAATGAGGAGGGCAGGTACGGCCGCGAAGTCTGGAACAAAGCCGGCGCGGCCGGGCTCCTTTGTCCGGCGATTCCCGAAGAATACGGCGGCGCCGGCGGCACCTTCGCGCACGAAGCGGTGATCGGCCGGGAATTGAGCCTTGCCGGCTTCGACTCCTTCGGTGCGCCTCTGCATTCCGGCATCGTTGCGCCTTATATCCTGCACTACGGGACCGACGAGCAGAAAAGGCGTTGGCTGCCCAAGCTCGTCACCGGCGAGCTCGTTGGCGCGATCGCGATGAGCGAGCCTGGCACCGGCTCCGACCTGCAAGGCGTGCGCACCACGGCAAAGAAGTCGGGCAACGGCTATGTGCTCAACGGCTCGAAGACCTTCATCACCAACGGCCAGCACGCCAATCTGATCATCGTCGTCGCGAAGACCGATGCGAGTATGGGCGCCAAGGGCGTATCGCTGATGGTGGTGGAAACCGAGGATGCGGCCGGTTTTCGCCGCGGCCGCAAGCTCAAGAAGCTCGGCCTCGATTCCGCCGACACCTCCGAACTGTTCTTCGAGGACGTGAAGCTGCCGGCGGAGAACTTGCTCGGTAGAGAGGAAGGTCAAGGCTTCGCGCAGCTCATGAACGATCTGCCGCGCGAGCGTCTCATCGTTGCGGTCCATGCCCAGGCCATGATCGAGCGCGCGCTTGCTCTCACTATCGAGTACGTCAAGCAGCGGGAGGCCTTCGGCAAGAAGATTATCGAATTCCAGAACACCCAGTTCGGGCTCGCCGAATGCAAATCGGAGGCGACAATCGCGCGGGTGTTTCACGACCATTGCATCGAGCGCTATCTTGGCGGGACGCTCGATACGGTCACGGCCTCCATGGCCAAGTACTGGATCACCGATGTGCAGGGAAAGATCATCGATCGTTGCCTGCAGTTCTTTGGCGGCTACGGCTATATGGAGGAATTTCCGATCTCGCGGATGTATCGCGACGCGCGCGTGATGCGTATCTACGCCGGCACCAATGAAATCATGAAGCTTTTGATTGCAAGGAGTCTGTGATGCTCGGACGACGGATAATGGAAAATAGAAGGGCGCAGGCATCCCGCCGTCCGTCCGCCGCTGGCTACTGAGGTGCCACGGCCGCTACGGAGACCCCTATGCCCGACGCCTTCATCTACGATCACGTCCGCACGCCACGAGGGCGCGGCAAGGCGGATGGCGCGCTGCACGAGGTGACCGCGCTCAATCTGGCGACGCAGACGTTGGCGGCGATAAAGGAGCGCAACAGGCTCGATCCGGCGCTCGTCGACGACGTGGTACTTGGTTGTGTCGATCCGATCGGCGAGGCGGGCGGCGATATCGCGCGCGTGGCGGCGCTCACGGCAGGCTATGGCGATGGCGTGCCGGGCGTCCAAATCAATCGCTTTTGCGCCTCGGGCCTCGACGCGGTCAATTTTGCCGCAGCCGAGATCATGTCGGGGCAGCACGACATGACCATCGGCGGAGGGGTCGAATCCATGAGCCGGGTCGGCATCGGTGCCGCAGGCGGCGCCTGGCCCATGGATCCCGCCATCGCACTCAAATCCTATTTCATGCCGCAAGGGATTTCGGCCGACCTCATCGCGACTAAATACGGCTTCTCCCGCGACGACGTCGACGCCTATGCCGTGGAAAGCCAAAAGCGCGCGGCGACTGCGTGGAACGAAGGCCGTTTCGCGCACTCGGTTATTTCGGTCAAGGACGTGAACGGACTCACCATCCTCGCCAGGGATGAGCACATGCGGCCCACTACTACAATGCAATCCTTGGCGCAGCTCAATCCTTCCTTCGTGCAGCTCGGGGAGATGGGTGGCTTTGATGCGGTCGCGGTACAGGCGCATCCCGAGCTCGAGACGATCAATCACGTGCACCATGCCGGCAATTCGTCCGGCATCGTCGACGGTGCCGCTGCCGTGCTGATCGGTAGCAGGCAGGCGGGCGAGAAGGCTGGGTTGAAGCCGCGTATGCGCATCAGGGCGTTCGCCAATATCGGCTCGGAGCCCGCAATCATGCTGACCGGGCCCGTTGACGTGACGGAGAAGGTTTTGGCGAAGGCGAAGATGTCGCTCGACGACATCGATCTCATCGAAGTCAACGAGGCATTCGCGTCTGTAGTGCTGCGTTATTGCCAGGCTTTCGATCTCGATGCGGCCAAGGTCAATGTCAACGGCGGGGCGATCGCCATGGGTCACCCGCTTGGCGCGACCGGCGCCATGATCCTCGGCACCGTCATTGATGAATTGGAGCGACGCGATCTCTCGACCGCACTGGTGACGCTGTGCATCGGCGCTGGCATGGGTACGGCCACGATCATCGAGCGGGTCTAGTTTCTCCTCGCTGAACCACGAAACGAATGGACGGATTGCGATCATTAGCAGCGGTTGAATGGGGGAGCAGATGCCCAAGATCGAGATCGAAAAAATTCCGGCGCAGCAGATCGCGTCCTATCCGAAAGAGTTCGCCTCGGTGATCTCCGGGCGCGAAAAGCAAAGGATCGGCGATGCGGTGGCCTTGACGCAGTTCGGCGTCAATATCACGCGCATCAAAGCGGGCTCGGCCTCTGCACTGCGCCACTGGCACGAACAGGAGGACGAGTTCATCTACATGCTCGAAGGCGAATTGATCCTGCGGGAGAACGAGGGCGAGACCGTGCTCAGGCCAGGGGACGCCGCGGGCTTCAAGGCCGGCAGCGGTGTCGCGCATTGCCTCGTCAACCGCAGCGAACGCGACGCGGTCTATCTCGAGGTCGGCACACGCGCTAGGAGCGAGCGCGTGCACTACCCCGATGTCGATTTCATGATGGAGCGCGACGGAACCGGCCGTCGCTATTTCCGTAAGTCAGGCGAGCCGATCCGTGATTGAGATGCACAGGAGAGCACGGTGCCGAAGATAGACCTTGCCAAGGCGACGGTGCGCACCAGGGGCGTCTATCCCGAGTCGTGGCGCGGCGTTACCGAGGGCCGAGAGAAGACCGCGCTCGGCGACGTCGTCGGGCTCACCCAGTTCGGGGTCAATCTCACGCGCCTCAAGCCCGGCGCCGCCTCCGCGCTGCGCCACTGGCACGAGGCCGAAGACGAGTTCGTTTATGTGCTCGAGGGCGAGATCATGCTGATCGAGGACGGCGGCACAACCGTGTTGCAACCGGGCGACGCCGCGGGTTTCAAGGCTGGGGTCGCCAACGGTCATCATCTCGTCAACAAGTCGCAACGCGACGCGGTCTATCTCGAGGTCGGCACGCGCGCCAAGCGTGAGCGCGCGCATTATCCAGATGTCGATCTCGTTTACGACAGGGACGAGAACGGCTTTCGCTTTTCACGCAAGTCGGGCGAGGCTTATCCGAAAAGCGGTGGATGAGGCGACCGAGGCCGAGGGCGCGCCATGACTTACGTCAATTTCAAGCTCGATACCGACGCAGACGGCATCGCGCTCATCACCTGGGACGCGCCCGGCCGTTCGATGAACGTCATCGATCGTAACGTCATCGAGGAGCTTTCCGATATCGTCGAGACGGTCGCCGGCGATGGCGCAATCAGGGGCGCGGTCATCACCTCGGGCAAGGAGGCGTTTTGTGCCGGCGCGGACCTCCCCATGCTGGAAGCGTCCATTCACGCATTCGCCGAGATGGCAAGGGCACGCGGCGAGGAGGCCGCAGCCACCGTACTTTTCGAGGACAGCCGCAAGTTGTCGCTGCTCTATCGGCGCCTCGAGACATGCGGCAAACCGTGGGTGGCGGCGATCACCGGCACGGCGCTGGGTGGTGGTTTCGAGCTTTGCCTGGCGTGCCATCACCGGGTCGCGGGCGAGAGCGCAAACACGCGCGTGGGATTGCCGGAAATCAAGATCGGTCTCTTTCCTGGCGCCGGCGGGACGCAACGCATCGCCCGCATGATGCCGCCGGCCGATGCGCTCCGGTTCTTGCTCAAGGGCGACCAACTTCGCCTCGCGCAGGCCAAGGACATGAAGCTCATCGACGCCATCGTGCCCGTCGCCGATGTCGTGACGCACGCCAAGGAATGGATCAAGACCGACGGAGTGGCCAAGGCGCCGTGGGACATGGAAGGCTTCCGGCTGCCAGGCGGACCTGTTTATTCCAAGGCCGGCATGACGACGTTCCCCGCCGCCAACGCGATCTACCGGCGCGAAACCTACGACAACTACCCCAGTGCGCGCGCCGTCATGCAAGTCGTCTACGAAGGTCTACAGCTGCCCATGGATGTCGCGCTGCGCGTGGAGTCGCGCTGGTTTGCCAAAATCTTGCGCTCGCCGGAAGCGGCGGCCATGATCCGCACCTTGTTCGCGTCCGTGCGTGAGCTCAACAAAGGCGCGCGCCGGCCGAAGACGGTGCCGACAACGAACCTGAAAACCATCGGTGTGATCGGCGCCGGGTTCATGGGCGCCGGCATCGCCTATGTCACCGCGATGGCGGGCCTCAACGTTGTGTTGATCGACCGCGGCCAGGAGGCGGCCGACAAGGGCAAAGCCCATTCGGCGAAATTGATGGCCCAGCAGATCGAGAGCGGCCGTGCGACCACGACCGAGCGCGACGCGCTGCTCGCGCGCATAACAGCGACCTCGGACTACGGGGCACTCAAGGACTGCAACCTCGTCGTCGAGGCGGTGTTCGAGGATCGCAAGATCAAGGCCGGCGCTATCGCCGCGGCGGAAGCCGAGATCGGGGAGGGGGCAGTCTTCGGCTCCAACACCTCGACCCTGCCGATCACCTCGCTGGCGGAGATGTCGAAACGGCCAAGAAATTTCATCGGCATCCATTTCTTTTCACCAGTCGAGCGCATGATGCTGGTCGAGATCATCCTCGGCAAACAAACAAGCGAAACAGCGCTCGCGGCCGCGCTCGATTACGTGCGCGCGATCCGCAAGACGCCGATCGTTGTCAATGACGCGTGTGGCTTCTACACCTCGCGCGTCGTCGGCACCTACATCCGCGAGGGCCATCTGATGCTCGCCGAAGGCGTGCCCGCGGCGATGATCGAGAATCTCGGACGCATGACCGGAATGCCGGTGGGGCCGCTCTCGCTCAACGACGAGGTTGCGGTCGATCTCGTGTGGAAGATTTTGAAGGCAACCGAGGCTGACCTCGGTCCTGACGCCATCGATTCGCAGCAGAAGGCGCTGCTCGAAGAGATGGTGGAGAAGCGCGGCCGCCTCGGGCGCAAGAACGGCAAGGGATTTTACGACTATCCGCGAAATGGGCCGAAGAAGCTATGGCCCGGTCTCGTCGAGCTGCAGCCGAGCAAGCTCGATCCCGCTCTAATAGACACCCAGGAGCTTAAACAGCGCCTCCTTGCCATCCAGGCGCTTGAAACCGCGCGTTGCGTGGAGGAGGGGGTGATCACGGACGTCCGCGAGGCCGATGTCGGCTCAATTCTTGGGTTCGGCTTCGCGCCGTTCACCGGCGGCACGCTCTCTTATATCGACATGATGGGAACCAAGGCGTTCGTCGAACTTTGTAAGCGGCTGGAGAGGTCCTGCGGCGCGCGTTTTATGCCCTCAAGGTTGCTGATCGATATGGCAGAAAAGGGGGACAGCTTCTACGGCCGCTTTGCCGGCCAGCGCGGGCTTCAAGCGGCCGCGCAAGCTCGACGAATTTTTACCTCGGCGCGCCCCTCGGCCGAGGGTGATTTTTGGTGCGACAACGCTCCGTATCGCAAGGCGTGACACCAATTGCCCTCCCTTGTAGCCGCCGTGTAAGGTCGCGGCCCTTTCCGTCGGAACCGCTGTATGGCTCGCGACCAAGTCGACATGACGCCAATCGAAACGCGCGAGGAACTCGTCGCGTGGTTCGAGGCGGGCAGCAAGCCCAGATCTCGGTTCCGTCTCGGTACCGAGCACGAGAAGTTCGTGTTTACGGTCGAGGGCCACAACCCGGTCTCCTATGAGGGCCGCCGCGGTATCCGTGCGTTGCTCGAAGGCATGCAGCATCTGCTCGGTTGGGAACCGATCATCGAGGACGGCAACATCATCGGTCTGTTCGATGTGACCGGGGGCGGCGCGATCTCGCTCGAGCCGGGCGGCCAGTTCGAGCTTTCGGGCGCGCCCGTCGAGACGGTGCATCAGACCTGCTCCGAGCTCATGGCACATCTCGCGCAGGTCAAGGAAATCGCGCGCCCGCTCGGCATCGGCTTTCTCGGGCTCGGCATGACGCCGACCTGGAGCCGGTCCCAGATTCCGATGATGCCCAAGGGCCGCTACCGCATCATGACGGGCTACATGCCGAAGGTGGGCAAATATGGCCTCGATATGATGTACCGCACCTGCACGGTGCAGACGAACCTGGACTATTCCTCCGAGGCCGACATGGTGAAGAAGCTGCGGGTCTCGCTCGCGCTGCAGCCGGTCACAACCGCGATGTTCGCCAACTCGCCCTTCACCGAGGGTAAGCCCAACGGCTTTCTCTCGTTTCGCTCCGAGATCTGGCGCGATACGGATGCCGACCGCTGCGGCATGCTGCCGTGGGCGTTCGAGCCTGGCATGGGCTTCGAGCGTTACGTCGACTACGCCCTCGGGGTGCCCATGTATTTCGTCAAGCGCGGGGAGCGCTATATCGACGTCGCTGGACAATCGTTCCGCGACCTGATGCAGGGACGACTCCCGGGCCTGCCAGCCGAGCGCGCCACGATCTCCGACTGGGCGAACCACATCTCTACGATCTTTCCGGAGGTGCGACTCAAGCGCTATCTCGAAATGCGCGGTGCTGACGGTGGTCCGTGGCGCAGGTTACCGGCGCTACCGGCGTATTGGGCTGGACTTCTCTACGACGACGACTCGCTCGACGCTGCCTGGGATATGGTCAAGAATTGGACTGCCGAGGAGCGCCAGAAGCTGCGCGATGACGTGCCGAAGCTGGGCTTCGCGGCTAGGATCGCGGGGCACGACGTGCTGCATCTCGCCAAGGCAACGATGGTGCTGGCGGAGAAGGGACTTGCGCGGCGTCGGCGGCTGGACGCTGGCGGCCAGGACGAGAGACGCTATTTACGCCCGATTGAGGAATATGTCGCGCGCGGTATTACGCCCGCCGAAGAGCTCTTGGAAAAATTCAACGGCGCCTGGGACCGCAGCATCGACCCGGTGTTCAAAGAATATGCGTATTGATTCACAAGTACCGATACGCGTATCCGGTCTTTTTGCCGTGCCTCTTCGCAGCCTCAATAGACCCGGACAATCCGGTCATGCCAGGTAGCCTTCGGACGCATCCAAACGAGGCAAACAATGCGTCGGCGTGAATTCGTCGCGGGCGGCATCGCGTTGGCGGCCGGCAAAGCCGCGTTCCCAGCATTAACCCGGGCGCAACCTGTAGCGCCTCGGATCGACCGTATCATCGACGCGCATTGCCACGTCTTTAATGCCGCCGATCTGCCGATCGAGGGTTTCGCCAGGAAGATTATGGTTCCGAGATCGGCGCAGACGAGCGAACTCGTTGCCCGGTTCGCGGACTATCCAGGAGCGCTCGAAGCGTTGGTGCACGCGATCTCGGTTCAGGTGAAGCGCGCCGCGCCTGACATGCAAACCGAAATCGACAAGATCAACGAGTTTGAACGAGATCCAGAAAGAAAACCGACGAGTGCTTGGCGTCAGGACCAGGATCGCGAGCATTTGCGGGGTGCGTTTCGGCTCATCTGGTTTAGCTGGGACGTCTTCAGTGATCGCCCGCTGTCACTGACCGAAGGCATCGCGCTTGAAGTCGCGATCGAGCAAATCAAACTATTTCTGTATCAGCAGATTCACGAAGAATTTGGCAAGCCGGACCTCACAGCGGAAGACAGAGAGGTATTGGGAGGTTTGACGCCTTTCCAGGTCGACGCCATGGCGGATGAACTTTATTCGCGTGACGACTTGCTCGGCCGGTACATTCGATGGGCGCTCTTGTACACCCGCCATCGCTACGAGCTGGCGGAGGAGCTTGATCAGCTTCACGGCAGGATAGGGCAGAAGTCGCGGATGGTGCTGATGACCCCCGCGATTGTCGATTTTTCCAAATGGCTCGAGGACGAGGATCAACTGAGCATTGAAGAGCAGGTTGAAGTCATGGCGAGGATCGCCTGCCGCAGGGACGGCCCGCGCGTGCATGGCTTCGTCGGATTCGACCCACTGCGACAGGCTCTTTATGACCATCATCGGCGCAAACCCGGAGATAAGGACCCGATGGCGATCGTGCGCCGCGCCATCGAGGTTGATCGAATTCTCGTCGGCAACTCGACCAAGACGACGGGCGGATTCGTCGGTGTTAAGCTCTACCCGCCGATGGGATTTCAGCCGACAGACAACAAACATCTGCCGGACGACAGATTCAACGAGCCTGCGTATTTGCGGTCCCCCGATATGGGGCTGGGGTCACAGATCGGTAGCAAGCTCGATGCGGCTCTCGCAAAACTTTACACGTGGTGCCGCGTGAACAATGTGCCAATCATGGCCCATACCAGCCATAGCTTCGGGCCAACCACCGATTATGAGGATCGCGCAGATCCGACGTTCTGGGCCAGGGTTCTCAAACAAGATGCGTTTCCACGGCTGCGCATTAACCTGGCTCATTTCGGCCACTTCAACAAAGCCGTGCAATATGCTCGGCCCGCAAGCTACGTCGATAAATGTTGGGAGTGGACGGTAGGAAAAGTCATTACCGGTTCGAGCGATGCGTATGCCTATGCCGACATCAGCTCGCTTGGCGAGATCCTCAAGACTGGTCCGAGCAGGAAGATCGTCGAATGCATGAAAGCCTTCAAGGAGCACTTTCCCAACAGCGATGAGCGGCTGCTCTATGGAACCGACTGGTCGATGATCGCACAGGAAGAGCGCTTTCCCAAACTGTTCTCACCCAAACCATTCCCGGACGTGATGATCTTTTTCTTGAGGGCTGTCGGATACAACGACACCCAGATTGAGGGGATCATGTTTGGAAATGCAGTGCGCTTCCTTGGTCTCAGCAAAGGCGAACGCGAAAAGTTCGGGGAGAACAGCACGCGCGCACGGCTGGAAAAATTCTATGCTGCCCACAACTTGTCCAGCGATTGGATGAGGGTCTTCGATTAATCGGCGACTATATCTTGCTTATGCCCCGAGCCGCTGCCGTGGCGATGCGCCGGCGCCTCGCTCCTAGCTTGGTAATCTTCGGCCCGCACCGTCTCAACACTCGAATCGGATTGGCGGAAATCGCTGGTGTCACTCTGCGGCTGGCGGATGGCCGATGATCTCTTCGGCTTCCGGATTGAGCGGCCTGACCTCGCGCGTCGGTGTGCTGAAAGGTTCGTGTATCATGCGCGTGCGCAACAGGTCGAGGCCGGCGGATATCCCCTCGGCCTGCTGGAGGACGAGGCGATCGAGATCGCGGCGACGGACGAATTCCTCGACCGCGGCGGCGCGCTCGGGATCGAGCCCCAGCGCTTCCAGCGTCTTACGTCCGAACACGAGCGCCGATTCATAGGTTTCGCGCAGCTCGAAATCGACCCCCTTGGCGAGAAGTTGCAGGGTGTGTCGCCGATCGAAAGAGCGCACGTAAAGCCTTGCGCCGGAAAACTCGGCGTGAACGAGGTCGACGATACGGCTCGCAGCCTCGCGGTCATCAATGCACACCGCGATTACCCTCGCCTCGCTCGCGCCTGCCGCGCGTAAGACGTCGAGCCGGGTGCCATCGCCGTAATAGACCTTGAAGCCAAAGCCAGCGGCGCTCTCCATCATTTCTGGATCGTTGTCGATGGTCGTGACATCGATGCCTTCCGCAAGCAAGCATTGGGAAACGATCTGGCCGAAGCGTCCAAAACCGATAACTAGCACCGAACCACTCGCATCCGAGAAGTCCTCGGGCTCGCGAAGGTCCGGCCGTGCAAACCGCCGCAGTAGCCCATCGGTAAGCGCGGCTACCGCTGGACCAAGCAGCATGGTGATGGCGGCAATGGCGGTGAGGATGCTGGCTTGGCGCGCATCGAGCACGCCGAGCGAACCACCGAGCGGAATGAGCACGAACGCGAACTCGCCGGCGCCGGTGAGCACCGATCCGGCGCGCAGCGCATCGCTGCGACGATCGCAGGTCGCGCGGAACAATAGCCAAACAATCGCCGCCTTGAGGACGGTGATGATCACTGCCGCGAGGAAGATCAGCCAAAGGTTGGCGCGCACGATGGTCAGGTCGATGCTCATGCCGATGCCCATGAAGAACAGGGCCAGCAGGAGACCACGGAATGGCTCGATGTCGGCTGCGAGCTCATGTCGGTAGTTCGACTCGGCGAGCAGCACACCGGCGAGGAAGGCTCCGAGCGCCATGGACATGCCAGCCTTCTGCATGGTGAGGGCAGCGCCCAACACGACGAGGAGCGCCGCCGCCGTCATCACCTCGCGCGAGCCGGTTTGGGCGAGCAGCCGGAAGAACGGATTGAGCAAATAGCGGCCCGCGACCACGATCAGTGCGATCGCGCCGGCGATGAGAGCAACCGTGCGCACCCCGTCCCCGAGGCCGGTATGGGTGCTCTCGCTTCCGGGCGCGAGCAAGGGCAGCATCGCCAGCAGGGGCACGACCGCCATGTCCTGGAACAACAGGATGGCAAAGGCACGCTGGCCGTAGTCTTGCTGGAGTTGACCGCGTTCTTCGAGGATTTGCAGCGCGATGGCGGTCGCCGACATCGCCAATGCGAGCCCGACAATGACGGCCCCGCGCCAATCGACTAGCCCAGCCGTATAGCCAAGCGCGCCGATGGCGAGCGCAGTGAGGGCCAATTGGGCGGCACCGAGGCCGAATATAGCGCGTCGCATCGCCAGCAGCCGACCGAGTTCGAGTTCAAGCCCGATCAGGAACAGCAACATCACGACACCGAGCTCGGAAACCGGGATGATGCTTTCGGGCGTGCCAAACGCCGCAAGCCCATACGGGCCGATGATGATGCCGGCGATGAGATAGGCGACGATGGCGGAGAGCCCGAGCCGGCGCGCGATCGGTACGCTGAGCACGGCGGCGGCCAGCAGCACGAGCCCAAAATTCAGAAAGCCAAATTCGCCGTATTGCATGATGGGATCCCGTGGTGGAGCCGGGGTCGAACCTCGGCATTGCTTTCGGGCGGAGCATGCCTGTCGCTCACACGGCACTCGCCTGCGCCCGCGTGCTTCTCTAACATGGATCGCACGGTCGGGCGGCGCGAGCGAGAGGCGGGCATGAGGCGGGATTGGCTTGAACTGGGTTTTGGCCTGCTGATCGCGCTCGCCGTGTCCGGGGCAACCGCCCGGGCTCAGGTCGGCTTCGACCGGGCGGGCGGAGACTATGCCAGCTTTCCCATGCGGTCCGGCGATCCGGCCCAATGCGCCACCCGCTGCGAGCGGGATCCACGCTGCCGCGCCTGGGCCTTTTCCTATCCCGTAACCGAAAGCGCCAACGCGGTTTGCTGGCTCAAATCCAAAGTCATGCCACGGTTCGCAGCGCCGTGCTGCGTGTCCGGCGTGCGCGGGACGGGCGTCATCGAGCCAAAGACCGGGGCGAACGAGTTCGGCGTCGATCGAAACGGTGGCGACTACCGGCAGTTTGAACTGCCGGCCGACTCGAGTGGCAAAAGCTGTGGGGCGGCCTGTGAAGCCGAGGAAGGCTGTCGCGCCTGGACCTATGTGCGGCCCGGCTATGTCGGGTCTTCGGCGGTCTGCTATCTCAAGGACCGCATTACCCGGCCATTGCGCAAACCATGCTGCATTTCCGGGGTAGTGAGATAGCCGATTTCAAAAAGTTGATGGCTGCCCCGCAATGTGGCGCTTTATCAGGTCTGGGCCAAGCGCACGGTCGAGCGCCTTGCACCCGGCGCATCGATGCCGGCGCGCGCCAAAGTCGCGGGCGTCCTTTCGCTCGGTATCTGGATCGCGGTCGCCGCCTGCGGGCGCAGCATCGCGTATTTCTAGTCGTCAGGAGCGGGCGCGGGATCAGCGCACAAGCAGTAAGCCGGATCAACTCTGCGAGCCTGCACCTTATCCGGTCCCGCCGACGGTGATGCGGTCCATACGCAGGGTAGGTTGGCCGACGCCGACGGGCACGGCCTGGCCATTCTTGCCGCAAGTGCCAATGCCGGGATCGAGCTGGAAGTCATTTCCGATCATGCCGATGCGGTTGAGGTCGGTCGGACCATTGCCGATCAGCATGGCGCCCTTGAGAGGCTGCGCAAGCTTGCCACCCTCGATCTTGTAGGCCTCGGTAACCTGAAAAACGTACTTGCCCGAAGTGATATCGACCTGGCCGCCGCCGAAATTGACGGCATAGATGCCGTCCTTGACCGAGGCGATGATCTCACTCGCCGCATGTTCGCCGGCGAGCATGTAAGTATTGGTCATGCGCGGCATCGGTGCATGGGCATAGCTTTGCCGGCGGCCATTGCCTGTGGGTTTCATGCCCATCAGACGCGCGTTGTGGCGGTCCTGCATGTAGCCGACGAGGATGCCGTCCTCGATCAGCACCGTGCGACTGGTCGGCGTTCCCTCGTCGTCGATCGAGAGCGAGCCGCGTCGCTGCGCGATGGTACCGTCGTCGACGACGGTGACACCCTTCGAGGCGACGCGCTGTCCCATCAGACCCGCGAATGCAGAGGTCTTCCTGCGGTTGAAGTCGCCTTCGAGCCCGTGTCCCACCGCCTCGTGCAGCATGATGCCGGGCCAGCCAGGGGCGAGCACCACGTCCATCTCGCCGGCTGGCGCCGGCACCGCTTCGAGATTGATCAGCGCCTGGCGCACAGCATCGTCAGCGGCGCCCTGCCAGGCATGGGTCGCGAGGAAATGCGAAAAGCCCTCGCGCCCGCCATAGCCGTGGCTGCCGGCTTCCTGGCGATCGCCTTTGCCGACGACGACCGAGATATTGACACGCACCAAGGGACGCACGTCGCGGTAGCTTTCGCCGTCGCCGCGCAGGATCTCGATCACTTGCCAGCTCGCGCCAAATGAGATCGAAACCTGTCGTACGCGCGGATCCCTCGCCCGGGCATAGGCGTCAATGGCCTCCAGAAGCCTCACCTTGGTTTCGAAGGCCGGTGCGCCGAGCGGATTGTCGTCGCCATAAAGACGGACATTGGTGCCTCCGGGCGGTTCGGCGTAAGCACCGCAATAGCCGCCCTTGACCGCGCGCACCGCGTCCGCCGCGCGCGCCAACGCTGCCTCCGAGACGTCGGAGGAATGGGCATAGCCCACGGCCTCGTCTTTGACGGCGCGCAATCCGAAGCCCTGGTCGGTGTTGTAGGTCGCTTGCTTGAGCCGCCCATTGTCGAAAACGAGCATCTCGGACTGGGCATATTCGAGATAAAGCTCACCGTCGTCCGCGCCTTCCAGGCCGTGGGCGAGGTGTCGGCGCACGTCCCCACGGTCGAGGCCGGCGCGATCGAGAAGCGACGCGGTGGGGGAGCTCATGATCGGTTCCGCATTCGCGCAGTCTAGCCAAAGATAGTCGTCCTCGCCTGGAGTTGCGAGGTCGCCACGCCGCTAAATCGGACTTAAGGGAGGGACGCCTGGCCTGGCGCGTGTTACGGCAGCTTGTCGTAGCCCTCGCCGAAGCCCTTGAGGCTCATCGGGAAGCCGATGCCTTCCTCGGGCGTCTGGAAGATGATGAATGTCGCTGTCTGGCCCGTGCGTAGTTGCTTGATCAAGTTGTCGTCCATGACCACCTCGGCGACGCACCCGTTGGGTAGACAACGGACGAAGCCGGCCCGGCCGACGTCGGCCTGATCGATCTTCAGTCCGAGGCCGGAGGGAAGCAACACGCCGACGGGCGCGACCACGCGCATGAGGCGGCTCTTCTGATCGGCAGTCTTGAGCACGATCACGGTGAGGCCGACATTGGCGCGATCCTCCGCGGTGACGCTCTGGATCAGCGCGCACTGCTCGCCCTGCGCGCCGGGTGGCGTGTCGCAGCGAACTTGCCAGTCATTGTGGACCGACTTGACCGCGCCCTGCGCGGTGGCGTGCTCGGCCGTGCCAGTGGAGAGTGCCACTACCATCGCGGTTACCGCCAGCAATGATCTCGTTGTGCGAAAAAGCGTTCCCGGGCTGAATGAACCCATAATCTGCGCCTCGAATTCTGCCTGCGCCCCGCTATCCCGACCTAGCCGAATCAACCCCTCCGACCATGGTCGGAGCTACGTGTCAAGGATGAGTAAAACAAGGCATTGTGGCCGAGAAAGGGTCGAACGACGGCCGTTGGCGGGGCGATCGGCCGGCCTTTGGGCCGCATGGGAGATATGAAGGTGTGCATTGCGATAGGGCCGGAATTGTGGTTTGAGAGGCCAGGATTCCCCTGAGGTCCCACCACGCGCGCCGAGGAGCCCACCGAGGAGTGTCGCGCTCAATGCGGGCAGCGACTCCGAGCGGTGGAGCGCGCCTTGGAACCTCATTCGAAGGAGCGATGCCGACGATGTTGGTGCTCAAGCGGTTGACCGTATTGGCAATAGCGATGGTCGCCATCATGGCCGGCGCGGAGGCGGCTCTGGCCGGGCTCGGGCAGCCTTCGCCTTGGCAGGTAGGGCTGCAGCAATCGGCGTCTCCGGTGATGGACAACATCATCTGGTTCCATGATTTCCTGCTCTACATCATCACCGGTATCGCCGGTTTCGTGCTCATTTTGCTGGTCGTCGTCATGGTGCGCTTCAATGCCCGCACCAATCCGAGTCCATCGCGGACCACGCACAACACGCTGATCGAGATCGCGTGGACGCTCATTCCGATCGTGATTCTGATGTTTATCGCGGTCCCTTCATTCAAGCTTCTGTTCCTCCAACTCAACGTCCCGGCCGCCGACCTCACGGTGAAGGCGACCGGCAAGCAGTGGTACTGGAGCTACAGCTATCCCGACAACGGCCAGTTCGAGTTCGATTCGTTGATGCTCAAAGAGGGTGAGCGCAAGGAAGGCCAGCCTCGACTGCTTGCGGTCGACAACGAAATGGTGGTGCCGGTAAACAAGACTGTGCGCGTGATCACCACCGGCTCCGACGTCATTCATTCGTTCGCGGTACCGTCATTCGGCATCAAGATCGACGCCGTTCCCGGGCGCATCAACGAGACCTGGTTCACAGCAACGCGGGAAGGTGTCTACTACGGTCAGTGCTCGGAGCTGTGCGGCAAGGATCACGCCTTCATGCCGATTGCAGTCCATGTGGTGAGCGAGCAGGCATTCTCCGCCTGGGTCGAAGAGGCAAAGAAGAAATACGCTCGAGATGACGCACTACCGCCGAGCACGGTCGCGGCGGCACAATCGACGCCCCGATGATGCCGCGCGCAGACGCGGATAGTCCGCGGGCGACAACTCGAAGGACTTGAGTCATGGCTACGACGGCGAAAGCTCACAGCGAGGACCTCCCCGATCACCCGCATGGTTGGCGGCGTTACCTCTATTCGACCAACCACAAAGACATCGGCACGATGTACCTCGTGTTCGCATTGTTCGGCGGATTGGTCGGCGGCGTGCTGTCGATCGGCATGCGGCTCGAGCTGATGCATCCGGGGCTGCAGTTCTTCCACGACGCCCACATGTTCAACGTGTTCACGACCGCGCATGGCCTGATCATGATCTTTTTCATGGTCATGCCGGCGATGATCGGCGGCTTTGGCAATTGGATGATACCGCTGATGATCGGGGCGCCGGACATGGCGTTTCCGCGCATGAACAACATCTCATTCTGGCTGCTGCCGGCGTCCTTCACGCTGCTGGCCATCTCGCTGTTCGTGGAGGGCGAGCCCGGCGCTCCCGGCGTGGCCGCAGGATGGACGATCTATGCACCACTCTCCACCACGGGGCATCCGGGACCGGCTGTCGATTTCGCCATCCTGTCGCTGCACCTTGCGGGCGCCTCGTCAATCCTCGGCGCGATCAATTTCATCACGACGATCTTCAATATGCGCGCTCCCGGCATGACGATGCACAAAATGCCATTGTTCGTATGGTCGCAGCTGGTGACGGTGTTTCTCATTCTGCTCGCGATGCCGGTGCTCGCCGGTGGCATCACCATGCTGCTCACCGATCGCAATTTCGGCACCACTTTCTTCACCCCAGGCGGGGGTGGCGACCCGCTCCTGTTCCAGCATCTGTTCTGGTTCTTCGGCCATCCCGAGGTTTACATCCTGATCGTGCCAGGCTTCGGCATGATTAGTCAGATCGTGGCGACGTTCGCGAAAAAACCGGTGTTCGGCTATCTCGGCATGGCCTATGCGATGGTGGCGATCGGTGGCATCGGGTTCGTGGTGTGGGCGCACCACATGTACACCGTCGGCATGTCGACCGCCGCGCAAGCCTATTTCGTGGTCGCCACGATGGTGATCGCGGTGCCGACCGGCGTAAAGATCTTCTCTTGGATCGCCACGATGTGGGGCGGCTCGCTCGAGTTCAAAACGCCGCTACTGTGGGCAATCGGCTTCATCTTTCTGTTCACCGTCGGGGGCGTGACCGGCGTGGTGCTCGCCAATGCCGGCGTCGACCGTTCCCTGCAAGATACGTATTACGTGGTGGCGCATTTCCACTACGTGCTCTCGCTCGGCGCGGTTTTCACCATCTTCGCCGGCTGGTACTACTGGTTCCCGAAAATGTCCGGCTACATGTACTCGGAAACGATCGGCAAGTTGCATTTCTGGCTTACGTTCATTGGAGTCAATATCGTCTTCTTCCCGCAGCATTTCCTTGGGCTCGCCGGCATGCCGCGGCGTATTGCCGACTATCCTGATGCTTTCGCGGGCTGGAACTTGGTCTCGTCCCTCGGTTCCTACCTTTCAGGGTTGGGCGCGCTGGTATTCTTCTTCGGCGTGGCCCACGCCTTCATGCGCAAGGAAAGGGCGGGGGACAATCCCTGGGGCGCGGGCGCGACCACGCTCGAATGGACGCTGCCATCGCCGCCACCGTTCCATCAATACAATGAGCTGCCGCTGATCAAGTGATGGCGGCGGCATCCCCGCGGGCAGTCGTTAACAGGTGAGCGCAGAATAGATGTCACTGGTCAGCGAAGGTAGAGAGTTCGCGGGTTCTGCCGGCTACGGGCCGAGCATTGCGAGCGTCGGCGACTATGTGGCGCTGATGAAGCCACGGGTCATGTCGCTCGTCGTCTTTACTGCGCTGGTCGGTGTCGTGATCGCGCCGGGACATGTCCATCCGGTGATCGGCTTCACCGCGCTTCTGTGCATCGCGGTCGGCGCCGGTGCCGCGGGCGCGCTCAACATGTGGTACGACGCCGACATCGACGCGGTGATGAGGCGCACTTCGAATCGGCCCATTCCACGGGGCCACATCGCGCCCGGCGAGGCGCTTGCGTTTGGCGTCGTACTCGCCGCTTTCGCAGTGGGCGTGCTTGGTCTGCTTGTGAGTTGGCCCGCGGCGGCGCTGCTCGCCTTCACGATCTTCTTTTACGTCGTTGTCTACACGGTATGGCTCAAGCGGTCGACGCCGCAGAACATCGTTATCGGCGGCGCCGCGGGCGCCTTTCCTCCCATCATCGGCTGGGTGGCGGCGACCGGCGACATCGCGGTCGAGCCGTGTCTCCTCTTCCTCATCATCTTCTTCTGGACGCCGCCGCATTTCTGGGCGTTGTCGCTCGTTCGCGCCGACGACTACGCCCGCGCTCGGGTTCCGATGCTCCCGGTGGTTGCCGGGCCGGAGGAAACGCGACGGCAAATTTTGCTGTATTCCATCGGTCTCGTGCCGATTGGCGCGGCGCCGTGGCTTCTCGGCTATGCCCAGACAATTTACGGGGTGACCGCACTTCTCGCCGGCGCGCTGATGGTCGCGTTCGCCTGGCGCGTGCGCGGCGAACGTGACGGCGAGCGTGCCGAGCGCGCGGCACGCGATCTCTTCGCTTTCTCAATTCTCTATCTATTCGTCCTCTTCGCGGTGTTGCTGGTCGAGGGCGGCGTGATAGGACGTGCGGTGTGAGGGGGCGTTGGTGACATGGACGAAAAGCCGAAGGGAATTGTCCTCAGCGAAGAGCAGAAACGCAGCCGACGCGCGCGGTCGATCGCGATTGCGCTCGCGCTCGGCGCGCTCGTTGTCCTGTTTTACGTGGTCACCCTGGTGAAGGGACCGGCGGTGCTGAATCGTCCGTTGTAACCGCGATGAACGTACCGAACATCCCCCCGCAACGACGCCGCGATATCATGGTCGGGGCCGCGTGCGGAGTGTTCGTGGCAGCGATGGTGGGCGCGGCCTATGCGGCCGTGCCGCTTTACAACTGGTTCTGCCGCACGACCGGCTTCGGCGGCACCACACAGGTCGCGACCGGCGCGCCTTCCCACGTCCTCGATCGCAAGCTCAAGATACGCTTTGACGCTAACGTCGCCGGAGGCCTCCCCTGGCGTTTCGAGCCGGACCAAAATTCAATTGAGGTCAAAGTCGGCGAGGTCGTGACTGTCGGCTACAGGGTCGTCAATGAGTCCGCGCGCGAGACCGCGGGCGTTGCCTCGTACAATGTTTCACCGCCCACCGCGGGCGCCTATTTCTCCAAGATCAACTGTTTCTGTTTTACCGATCAGCGGCTCAAGGCCGGCGAGAAGCGCGACATGACAGTCGTCTTCTTCGTGGCCCCCGAGCTTGTGAAGGATTCGGAGCAGGACGGTCTCGACACTATCACCCTGTCCTACACCATGTATCCGGCGCGGCAGGCTGAGACGCCGCAAGTAGACAGCGGCGCGGCGCTTGCACCCGGGCGAAGCTGAACTCAAACAAGGACGGGTGCCGTGGGCGGCGCTGCCTCACCGAGAGATGGAGAATTCTAAGATGGCCGAAGCTCACGCCAAGCCGCATCACGACTACCATCTGGTGGCACCGAGCCCTTGGCCCGCGATCGGGGCAGTCTCCGCATTCATAGCGGCGGTCGGCGGCATTACGTGGATGCACCACATGTTCGCGGCCGCGCCCTATATTTTCGGCGTTGGTGTGATCGGCATCGCCTATACCATGATCGGCTGGTGGACCGACGTCGCCCGTGAAGCGACGTTTGAGGGCTATCATACGCGCATCGTGCAGATCTCTCATCGCTACGGCATGATTCTGTTCATCGCCTCCGAGGTGATGTTCTTCGTGGCGTGGTTCTGGGCGTATTTCAACAGCGCGCTGTTCCCGGCCGACATGCACCAGCTTACGCGCGAACAGCTGTTTGGCGGGGTGTGGCCGCCGAAGGGAACTGAGACCTTCGACCCGTGGCATTTGCCGCTCCTCAATACGCTGATCCTGCTCACCTCCGGCACGACCGTGACCTGGGCGCACCACGCGCTTTTGGAGAACGACCGCCAGGGCCTCAAGTGGGGGCTGATCCTGACAATCGTGCTTGGTCTGGCATTCACTTGCGTGCAGGCTTACGAATACAGCCACGCGGGGTTCAACTTCAGTGGCAATATCTACGGTGCCACTTTCTTCATGGCGACCGGCTTCCATGGCGCGCACGTCATCATCGGCTCGACGTTTCTGATCGTGTGCCTGCTTCGTGCCTATCTCGGACACTTCACGCCGACGCAGCATCTCGGCTTCGAGTTCGCCGCTTGGTACTGGCACTTCGTCGACGTCGTCTGGATCTTCCTGTTTTCCTGCATTTATGTGTGGGGTTCGGGCGGGGCGAGCGTCGCGCATGCTGCCGGCCACTAGAGCGCGGTCTCGATGCCTTGAGTGGCCTTAACAATTTTTGGCTTGCCCGAATCGGCGGTGACGCGCTGGCAAAGTCGTCTCGGGTTGACTTGGCTCGGCCACCAGTTCCCGACAGTTTGAACGCGCGTTGAGGGCGGAGCGTAAGACGACAGCGTCATTGTGTCGATCGCGCAAAGCTATTGATCAGGGGAGCGGCATTGCCGATCCCATATCATCGCCGAGTTGTGAACGCTGTTGTGGGCGACAGGCCTGCGGTGTCCCCCTATGCTAGGGATCCCGGCTTCGTGTGACGACAGCCGCGAAATAAGAGGTCGGTTATGGCGGACCATGATGCGATCGTTATCGGCACCGGACAGGCCGGACCGGGCTTGGCGAGGCGACTGGTGGCCGCCGGCTGGAAGGTTGCCATCATCGAGCGCAAGTTTTTCGGCGGCACCTGCGTCAATACCGGCTGCACCCCGACCAAGACGCTGGTTGCGAGCGCTTATGCGGCGTATCTGGCGCGTCGCGCTGCCGAATATGGCGTGACCATCGGCGGCCCGATCGGCGTTGACATGAAGGCAGTGAAGGCGCGCAAGGATGCTGTTGTGCGCCCGTCACGCGAAGGGGTCGAGCGATCCTTGAAGAGGCTGAAAGGGTGCACGGTCCTCGAAGGCCACGCCCAGTTCGTTGGGACGAAGGAGGTGAACGTCGGCGATGAGGTGCTCACCGCCGATAAGATTTTCATCAATGTGGGCGCGCGGGCATTGGTGCCGCCGATACGCGGGCTCGACCAAGTCCCTTACCTGACCAACAGCTCTATGATGGACGTGGATTTTCTGCCCCCGCATCTGATCGTGCTCGGAGGGAGCTATGTCGGCCTCGAATTTGCGCAGGCCTTTCGCCGCTTCGGAAGCGAAGTCACGGTCATCGAGCTCGGACCGCACCTGACCGCGCGCGAGGACGAGGATGTCTCCCGCGCCATTGCCGAAATCCTGAAGGACGAAAATATCGACATCCGCGTCAACAGCAAGGTTGTCGCCGTGGCAAAACAAGGCAACGACATCGCGGTGACGGTGGAGAATGCAGGAACTAGCTCGCAGGTCGTCGGCTCCCATCTGTTGCTTGCGATCGGCCGTCGGCCGAACACGGACGATCTCGGCCTCGACAAGGCAGGCGTCGCTACCGACCCTCGCGGCTACATCCAGGTCGACGACCAGTTGCGCACCAATGTGCCCGGCATCTGGGCCTTGGGGGACTGTAACGGGCGGGGCGCCTTTACCCACACCTCCTACAACGATTTCGAAATCGTGGCGGCGAATCTTCTCGACAACGATCCGCGGCGCGTCACCGATCGCATTACTGCCTACGCGCTCTACACCGATCCCCCGCTCGGTCGCGCGGGCATGACCGAAGCCGAGGTCCGCAAATCCGGCCGGCCGGCGCTGATCGCGACCATGGCCATGGAGGACGTGAGCCGAGCGTACGAGAAAGGCGAGACAAAGGGTTTCATGAAGATTCTGGTCGACAAGGAGACGAAACAGATCCTCGGGGCGTCGCTGCTGGGACTTTCGGGGGACGAGGCCATCCACTGCATCCTCGATGTCATGTATGCCAGGGTGCCGTTCACGGTCCTGCATCGGGCGGTGCACATTCACCCGACAGTCTCGGAGTTCATTCCGACCATGTTGGACGACCTCAAGCCGCTGTCGTGAACGACCCACGTGGGAACCATTTGATATCGGGGACTTGAGAATCTAGGCATGGCACGCCATCTCGCAGCTAGTGCTTCCGGACGAGTTAGTGTGTGACCCATCAACCTGATACACCGCCGTCGCCCATCGTGGCCGGACTTCTGGGGCGCTGTCCGCGTTGCGGCGAGGGCCGTCTGTTCCGGGGGTTTCTTACGCTACGTCCGCGCTGCGAGCATTGCAGTCTTGACTTTTCGTTTGCCGACTCCGCCGATGGGCCGGCGTTTTTCGTCATGTTCCTGTCCGGCTTCATTGTTGCCGGCTCGGCCTTAGCGGTGGAAATCGTCTATGCGCCGCCATACTGGGTGCATGCGCTGCTGTGGGGACCGCTGATCCTGATCACGACGCTATTGCCATTGCGTCCGGTCAAGGGCCTTCTGATCGCGCTACAATATCACCACAAGGCCGCTGAGGGCCGCTTCACCGGCGGCGAAGCGCCGTGAACGTCGCGCTGGCACGGCGGCTGCGATCGGGCCTTGCGGTGCCAGCCATCTTCGCGCTGGTGGCGATTGTAATCTTCGTCGGGCTCGGCACTTGGCAACTCCAACGCAAGGCCTGGAAGGAAGCACTGATCGAGACCCTTGAGCAGCGCCTTTCCGCGCCCCCGGGCGATCTGCCGCCGCGCGAGCGCTGGGCGAGCCTTTCTGCGGCAAACGACGAATTCCGTCGCGTGAAGTTCTCTGCCGCGTTCGTGCCGGGCGCGGAAGCGCTCATCTACACCAGTGGCTCGGCCTTGCGCAGCGACGTGTCCGGATCCGGCTATTGGGTATTCGCGCCAGCCCAGCTCACGTCTGGCGGGATCGTCGTCGTCAATCGCGGCTTCGTGCCGGAGGGACGGCAAGATCCAATGACGCGCGCCGTCGGAGCAGCCACCGGCCGTGCCGACCTAATCGGCGTGATGCGCTGGCCAGAATCCCGCGGCGCCTTCTCGCCGAAGGATGATCCCGATCGCAACATTTGGTTCGTGCGCGACCCCATTGCGATTGCAGCCGCCAAGAGCTGGGGCGAGGTCGCGCCGTTCTTCATCGAATTGGAAAGCCCACAGCCACCAGGCGGGCTCCCGCGCTCCGGCGCACTCAAGGTCAACCTACGCAACGAGCATCTACAATATGCGATCACCTGGTATGGGTTCGCTTTCGTTGTCGTGGTGATGTTCGGGTTCTGGTTCAGCGGTCGAGCCACGCGCGCGGCATGAACCGCGCGCCTTCCTTGTGGAAGGCGCGCCGTCCGACTATGTTTGAGGCCGTTGTTTCTCCGCACCCTGCTTCGTGCTGAGAACAGGAGTGAATTCAAAAGGTTACGCAGTGCGTTCGTTGGGCGAATAAAGCCCAGCGCGACGGCGACTTGGCCTCAAACGGAGCCCCCGGCTCGTGCGCTACATTTCCACCAGGAGCGAGGCCCCGGCGCTCGGTTTTGTCGAGGCGACGCTGGCAGGGCTTGCCCGCGACGGCGGCCTCTACGTGCCCGCGGCCTGGCCGCGGCTCGATGCCGCCACGATCGCCGGCTTTGCCGGCCGCCCATATGCGGAAGTGGCGGTGGAGGTCATTCGTCCCTTCGTCGGCGACGCCATCCCGGATTGCGACCTCGCCCGCATGACGCGCGAGGCCTATGGCAGGTTCCGCCATCCGGCGGTCGCTCCGCTGGTGCAGTTCGGGGCGAGCGATTTCGTCCTCGAATTGTTTCATGGGCCCACGCTCGCGTTCAAGGATCTGGCGATGCAGCTGCTTGGCCGACTCATGGACGAGGTGCTCGCCACGCGCGGAGAGCGTACCACCATCGTGGTCGCGACGTCCGGGGATACTGGCGGGGCCGCGATCGAGGCGTTTCGCGGTCGCATGCGTGCGGATCTGTTCGTGCTTTTTCCGCACCGCCGTATTTCCGACGTGCAGCGGCGGATGATGACGACGGTCGAGGACGATAATGTCCACGCGCTGGCGATCGAAGGAACGTTCGATGATTGCCAGGCCATCGTGAAGGGCATGTTCAACCATCATGCCTTTCGCGAGCGGGCGCGGCTCTCCGGCGTGAATTCCATCAACTGGGCGCGCATCGTCGCACAGGTGGTTTACTATTTCACCGCTGCGGTCGCACTCGGCTCGCCGCACCGAAAGGTCGCTTTCACTGTGCCGACCGGCAATTTCGGTGACGTCTATGCGGGCTATGTCGCGCTCTGCATGGGCCTGCCCGTCGACCGCTTGGTGGTTGCGACCAACGTCAACGACATCCTCACGCGCACGATCGCGACAGGCACCTACGAGTTGCGCGAGGTGGTGCCCACGTCCTCGCCGTCGATGGACATCCAGGTGGCGTCGAATTTCGAACGCCTGCTGTTCGACATCCATGGCCGCGATGGGCGCGCGGTGCGCGCGCTGATGGCCTCGCTCGCCCAATCACGCCGGTTTGCGCTGTCGGCGCAGGCGCTCTCGGCGCTGCGCGCAGTATTTTCCGCCGACCGAGCGGACGAGAACGAGACCGCGGCGACGATTCGCACCATGCTGCGGGAGACCGGACATTTGATCGATCCCCACACCGCGGTCGGCGTTGCGGTCGCGGAGAAGGAGACCCGCGACCCATCGACTCCGATGGTGGTGCTCGGCACGGCCCACCCAGCCAAATTCCCCGATGCGGTGGAGGCAGCCTGCGGTGTGCGGCCCCCGCTTCCCGAATGGCTCGCCGACCTCGATCGGCGGCCGGAGCGCGTGACCACGCTGCCGGTCGACCAGATGGCGGTCGAGCGCCATATTCTCTCTGCTAGTCGTGCCGCACATGAAGGAGCCGCTGCATGAGCGTCGAGGTCACGCGTCTTCCCACCGGCCTCGTTATCGTCACTGACGCGATGCCGCATTTGGAGACCGCCTCGCTTGGCGTGTGGGTCGGTTCCGGCAGCCGCGACGAACGGCCGGACGAGCATGGTATCTCGCATCTGCTCGAACATATGGCGTTCAAGGGAACTTCACGGCGCACCGCCCGTCAAATCGCGGAAGAAATCGAGGCGGTCGGCGGCGACCTCAATGCCGCAACCTCGATTGAGACAACCGCCTACTACGCGCGCGTTCTGCGGGCTGACGTGCCGCTCGCGCTCGACGTGCTGTCCGACATCCTCGCCGATCCGTCATTCGATTCCGAGGAGCTGCGGCGCGAGCAGAACGTGATCGTGCAGGAGATCGGTGCTGCCGAGGATGCCCCGGACGATCTCATCTGGGACAAGCTGCAGGAGACCGCCTTCGCTGATCAACCGATTGGCCGGTCCATCCTCGGCACGCCGGCGACTGTGCGCTCGTTCGACCGCACGCGGCTCGCCGCCTATCTCAGCCGCAACTATCGGAGCTCCGACATGGTGGTCGCTGCGGCAGGCGCAGTTGAGCACCAGGCCGTGGTGGCGGAAGTCGAACGACGATTCGCGAGCTTTGCCGGCCCGCGGCCACCGACGCCTGACCCGGCCCGTTTCGTCGGAGGCTCGCGCATCGAGACGCGCGATCTCGAACAGGCTCACATCGCGCTCGCCATGCACGGGTTGTCGCATCGCGATCCGAGCCTCTATAGCCTACAGGTATTCACGAATGTGCTTGGCGGCGGCATGTCCTCACGCCTGTTCCAGGAGGTGCGCGAGCAACGTGGCCTCTGCTACGCGATCTATGCGTTCCACGCGCCTTATTCGGACATCGGAATGTTCGGCCTCTATGCCGGGACCGATGCCGCCGATGTCGCTGAGTTGATGCGCGTCGTGGTGGGCGAGATCAATGCCACGGCGGAAACCATCAATGAGGCGGAGGTTGCACGGGCGAAAGCGCAGATGAAGGCCGGATTGCTGATGGCGCTCGAGAGTTCATCCGCGCGCGCCGAGCAGCTCGCGCGTCAGTTGTTCAATTGGGGTCGCCCAGTTCCGCTCGACGAGCTGGTTGAGAAGATTGAAGCCGTGACGGTCGAGAGCGCCCGCACCGCCGGCCGCGCCCTGATTGCGCGAGGTCGGCCCGCGGTCGCCGCGCTCGGTCCTGGCGCCGGGCTTGAAACTGCCGCCACGATCGCGGACAGTCTCGCCCGCCGGGCCGCGTAAAGTCGGATGACGGGCGGCGGAGGACAGCAAGAGCGGTCCGCTCTCTCTGTCGTCTGTTTGCCTGCCGTCTGATGGCTGATCACCATGGCCTTCTTCCGCACCGTCAGCCTGTCCGAACCGATGCCTGCGATTGCAGGCGACGGCATCGTGCTGCGGGCACCGCAAATGTCCGACTGCGCGGAATGGGCAGTGTTGCGGGAGGCAAGCCGCGATTTCCTGACGCCGTGGGAGCCGACCTGGCCCGCCGACGACCTTACCCGTGCATCCTTTCGCCGCCGCATCAAGCGCTATTCCGAAGACCAACGCGGCGACCTCGCCTATGCCTTCTTCATTTTCCGCAAGCACGATGATGTTCTGCTGGGCGGATTGACGCTCGCGAATATTCGTCGGGGTTGTGCCCAGGCGGGCAGTCTCGGTTACTGGATGGGAGCGCCCTACGCGCGCCAAGGTCATATGACGGCTGCAGTCAACGCCATCATTCCCTTTGCGTTCGGGGCGCTGAAGCTCCATCGGATCGAAGCTGCGTGTATCCCGGCCAACGTTGCGTCGATCCGACTGCTGGAGAAGACAGGCTTCAAGCGCGAGGGCTTTGCCCGCCAGTACCTTTGTATCGATGGGATTTGGCAGGATCATTTGCTTTTCGCCCGCCTCAAGGACGACCTTTAGTCGCCATCCGTAGCCTTGGGGTCGCCACGAATTGGTTGGTATAAGCGTTACAGGAGGCGGGTCGTCGGAAAAAGCCGAGTGATTTCAATGGGTCCGGGGAACTGTGAGCGGGGACGCGGCGGGCGCCGCGCGGTGGGGCTGATCGTGAGCGCCGCAATGCTGTCCGGCTGCTCGCTCGCTTCGAGCGTGGGATCGTCCGACAGTTCGCCCTCGTTCGCGAGCCGGTTCACGAGCTTTTTCTCCGGCGCGACGCCGGGCGTCACGCAGCCGCACTCGCCAACACCATCGGCGCCGGATGTCGAATGCCCGGGGGTTGATATCCGCACCGGCGCATCAACGATGAATATCGCGGCCAAGGCCGCCGACGCGACTGCGGGCGACCTGCGCTACCAACTTTCGTTCGGCCAAACCGCCCGCGAATGCGCGGTGCAGGGTGCCACGTTGATCATCAAAGTCGGTGTCCAGGGCCGCGTCATACTCGGACCGATGGGCAGTCCGGGGCAGGTCGAGGTTCCGTTACGCTACGCAGTGGTGCGCGAGGGTCCGCAGCCCAAGACCGTCGTGACCAAATTCAAGCGCATTGCGGTCACCGTTGCGTCGGGCCAGACCCATGTCCAATTCGTCGATATCGAGGAGGGCTTGGCGTTCCCGATGCCATCGAAGTCGGAACTCGACGCTTATGTCGTCTATGTCGGCTTTGACGAGATCGGGGACAAGAACGAGAAGAAGCCGCCGAAGACGGCGAGGAAGACGGCGACACGGCAGCAATAGACAATCCCGGTCCTGTCTACCACCCGCGCAGTGCGACCACGGCGCTCTTTAAATGTCGCAGGTCAGCGACGATCGTGCGTGCCCCCGCCAGTCTCAGCTGCTCGCCGAGGTGCGCCCCGGCATGGCTGCCGCCAACAAACCCGAGTGCGGTCATACCCGCCGCCGTGGCGGCGGCCACACCAGCCGGGGAATCCTCGACCACGATGCAGTCGGCGGCCTGAACACCCATCCGCGACGCCGCGTGCAGGAATAGATCCGGCGCGGGCTTGCCGTTGCGGACGTCGCTTGCAGAAAATAGAAGGTTGAAGAATTTCGCGAGCCCCGCGGTTTCCAGACTTGCCCGAACACGGTCGGGAGGCGAGGACGATGCCACGCATTTCGGCCCGCGCAGCCAGGTGAGGGCATGGGCTGCGTGCGGCATGGCGCGAAGCTCCGCACGTAAGCGCGCCAGCGTTGCCGCCGCGAGGGTGGCACCGAAATTGACCGGCAACTTGCGGCGGGTAGCCGCTTCAATGCTAGCAAGCATGTCGGCGGGGCGGCGCCCGGAGAAATAGCGAGTCACGAGCTCGGGGGTAATCGGAATTCCCGCGCGCGCAAATTCGTCGGCGGCCGCCGCTGCGGCGATTTGTTCGCTGTCGACCAACACGCCGTTGCAATCAAAGATGATCACGGGAGCCCCACGCCAGCGTGCCTATGGCACCGCATTGGTTTCGTGCTGTTCAACGAATCGCGGCGCAAGCAATAGGAATCGCGCGCACGTGGCAAAAGTCGGGCGCCACGCGGCCGGACGGTTTTTTTATACAGTTTCTGCGTTCTTGCGATAAAAAACGGGGATGATAGTGCGTCCCGACCGAAAGTGGCCGGAAAAAAGACTAGTTTAGTTTGCCCTTGAGGTCTGCGATGCCTTTGGCAAGAAGGTCGTCGGCAACCTTGTCCTTGACGGTGCGAGTGAGGATCGTTTTAGCCGCAGCGGCCGCAACCTCGGCGGCCGTCGAGCGCACGTCGGCAAGTGCCTGAGCTTCGGCCTGAGCGATTTTGCTTTCCGCCATCTTGGTACGCCGCACGACGAATTCTTCGATCTTGGCCTCGGCTTCGGCGGCAAGCCGCTCTGCCTCTGTCTTGGCGCCGGCGACGATCGCCTGAGCCTCGTGCTCGGCTTCCTGCTGCTTGCGTCGATATGTGGCAAGCAGGGCTTCAGCTTCCGCCTTGAGCCTGCGCGCCTCGTCGAACTCCGCGTTGATGCGTTCCCGCCGGTCGTCGATGCTCTTGAGCAAGAGCTTGTGCGCCCTGAAATAACCGAGCACGCCGACGAAGATGACAAAGGCGACCGCGACCCAGAATTCGGCTTCAAACATTGGTTTCCTCAGCGCTTGAGCGCCTTGCTGACGGCTTCGGCGACCTCTTCGCCCGCCGGCGCGATGCCAGTCAGCCGTTCGACAATCGCGCCTGCAGCCTCGCTGGCGATGCCGCGCACGTTCCCCAGCGCCGCCGATCGCGTGCCGGCAATAGTCTTCTCCGCTTCCGCGATACGGGCATTGAGTTTCGCGTCCACCTCCTTGCGGCGGGCTTCGGCTGCGGCCGCCGCCTTTGCACGGGTCTCGTTGGCGAGGGTTTGCGCCCGGCCGCGTGCTTCCGCTAACGCCTTCTCGTGGGCCGCGATGGCGGCGTCGGATGCGTCCTTGAAGTGCTGCGCTTCGGCAAGATCGTCTTCGACGCGCCGGCGGCGCGCTTCCAGGATCGAGGCGATCCGCGGTAACGCAATTCGCGACATCAGCAAATAAAGTGCGATGAAAGCCAGCGCGAGCCACAACAATTGGGACGCAAAGGTGTGTGCATCGAAGGGAGGAAACCCCTGGCCGCGCTCGCTCCCGGGAATGTGCTCGACCGACGTAATGGGCTGCGCACTCTTCTGAGCCATCGCCAAATTCCAAACCTCGCGCCGCGGCGCTAGAGCGCCGCGTTTGGGGATCAATCGCCGGATGTCAGAGGGCGAACAGCAGCAATAGGGCGATCAACAGCGAAAAGATGCCGAGCGCCTCGGTCACCGCGAAGCCGAAAATCAGGTTGCCGAACTGGCCCTGCGCGGCTGACGGATTGCGCAGCGCGGCGGCGAGATAATGGCCGAAGATGGTGCCGACGCCCACGCCGGCACCGCCCATGCCGATGCAGGCGATGCCGGCGCCGATCATCTTTGCGGCTTGAGGATCCATGATGAAGAGCTCCTTTCAAGGCTTGAAGAGCGGGCATCAGTGGCCCGCGTGGATCGCCTCACTGAGATAGATGCAAGTGAGGATGGCGAAGACGTAGGCCTGCAGGAAAGCGACCAGCAGTTCCAGCGCCGTGAGGGCGACCGTGAGGCCGAGCGGCACGATGGCGCCGAGCCAACCGAGAAAGCCGAGTGCGCCCAGCATCGTCACGAAGCCACCGAATACTTTGAGGGTGATGTGACCGGCAAGCATGTTGGCGAACAACCGTACGCTATGGGAGACGGGCCGCGACAGAAATGACAGCACCTCGATGAACGTCACCAACGGCATGATGTAAATCGGCACTCCACTCGGGACCCACAACTTGAAGAAATGCAAACCGTGCTTCCAGAAGCCATAAATCACCACGGTGAGAAAAACGAGAAGCGCGAGTGCGACCGTGATGATGATGTGGCTCGTGACCGTGAAGGTGTAAGGAATGATGCCGATCACGTTCAGCACGAGAATGAACATGAACAGCGAGAACACCAGCGGGAAGAATTTCATGCCCTCGGTGCCGGCGGTGCTCCGCAACGTAGTGGCGACGAACTCGTACGACATTTCGGCGACCGATTGCAGCCGCCCCGGCACTAGGGCGCGCGAACTGGTGGCGCCAAGCATCAGCAATAGGATCAGGAGTAGCCCGATCAGCATGAAAAGCGCCGAATTCGTGAAAGCAATCTCGATCCCGCCGATGCGGGCGATTGGAAACAGGTTTTTGATCTCAAACTGATGAATCGGATCCATGACGGATCAAGTCCTTCGTCGCTGCGTCGCCGCCCGGCCGCTTCGGGCGGGGACGGCCGAGTTCATTGCTTCGAACCGGGCGGGTCCAATCTGTTATTCGATACTACTCCCGCCGCGCGCATCACGTTGAGAACCCCGGCTGCGAAGCCGAGAAGCAGAAACACGATCATCCCCCAAGGCGAGATTCCCAGCCAGCGATCAAGCAGCCAGCCGATGGCCGCACCGACCACGACCCCGGCCACAAGCTCAGTTGAGAGCCGAAAACCGCGGGCGATCGCTGACGGATCGGCCGCCGGACGGTGACCGGAGTTGCTTTCGGAAGGACGGCTGGGCTGGACCTCGCCGAGCCGCTCGCCGAGACGCTGAAGCCTCGCGGAGAGCGCGGCCTCGTCGGGCGGGAGTTGCTCGCGATCACCTTTTTCGCGTGCGTCGTCGGCCATGCTTTCGACACCCGCGACGGTTCAGGCAAGATCACGATGTTTCCGCCCCCAAAGCCGCGCGGACCATACTGATTGGGTTTATACGAGTCAAGAATTGTACCTTCGCAGTAAATGATTGACAATGAAGCGGAATCGCGAGGTTGGCGAGGGATAGCGACCGGCGTTTTTCGGCAATCCCAGTGACGCGGATTTTTGGCCGCGAGGCGGCGCCCTTTGCAGCTCCTTTCCTGCTTGACGCGGCGGTCACCATTCCGATTGGACAGCGTTGGAGTCCGCACAATGGGCCGCCATTGCACCGCCTTAGAGCGATCGTCTATGGGGACGATGCGCGAGGAGGAATCCCATGATCCGTACGGCTCTATTCATGGTCGCTGGACTTGCGCTGGCAGGATCGGCGGCTTTGGCGCAAAGCACGGTGCTGGAGAGCGACGACAGCCGCTACACCTTCAACCGCATCGATGATGGCTATCTGCGGCTTGATGGCCGCACCGGCCAGGTATCGATTTGCGCGCGGCGCCCGGTGGGATGGACGTGCGAGGCGGTACCGGACGAGCGCGCGGCGCTCGAAGCCGAGATCGCACGCCTTCAGGGCGAGAACGTAGCGGTCAAGAAAGAGCTGCTTGCGCGCAATCTGCCGCTGCCCGGCACCGTCAAGCCGGAGCCGCCGGCGGCCAAGCCGGAGGAGCCTCGCCTGCAATTGCCCGATGATGCCGATCTCAACAAGGTCATGAATTTCATCGAGAAGATCTGGCGCCGCCTCGTTGAAATGATCACGACGCTGCAGAAGGACAAGACCTGACGATCGCCGCGGCAAGGCCATGAGTGATCCGTTGTCTCCCATCCTCAGCTTCACGCCCGCGACCATTGCGACTGCGACACTCGTGGTCGAGACCAGCGGACAGGCCTTCACCGAGATCACGCGCGAGGCGATGCGGTTCATCAAACAGACCGGCGCGAAGGACGGCGCGCTGTTCATGTTCATGCGGCATACTTCGGCCTCTCTCGTCATCCAGGAAAACGCCGATCCCGACGTACGCACCGACCTTGCGAGCGCGCTCGATCGCCTCGCGCCCGCCGATGCCCACTGGGTTCATGATGTCGAGGGCCCTGACGACATGCCGGCGCACGTCAAGACCATGCTCACCGGCGTGTCGCTCCACGTCCCGGTGATCGGCGGGGCGCTCGCGCTCGGGACTTGGCAGGGCATCTATATTGCCGAGCATCGCGCCCGGCCGCACCGGCGGGAAATCGTGCTGCAATTCATCGGCAGCAGGCAGTAATCCCGGTTGTCTGGCGTTCTCACGAACGCCGATCGAAGCCAACCGATGGCAGGCCGTGAACACGATCCCGAAGTCGTGCTATGCTATCGGCGCTGGCGACGTGCGGGCCCAAGAACAAAGGTTGCGCGGGAGATGAAGCGGGAGGAAGAATCGGTACGCTTGATCATCGCGGACGACCATCCGCTGTTTCGCGGGGCTTTGCGCGAGGCCGTCTCAGGTCTGTTCGATGAGGTCGAGATTGCCGAGGCAGGATCCTTCGAGGATGTGGCGAAGCTGCTCGAGCGCGCCGGGGAGGTCGATCTCATCCTGCTGGACTTGACGATGCCCGGCGTGCGCGGATTCTCGGGCCTTATGTATCTGCGCGCCCAGTACCCAAGTGTCCCGATTGTCGTGGTCTCGGCCAACGACGATCCCGGGGTCATCCGCCGGTGCATGGATTTCGGCGCCTTGGGCTTCATCCCCAAGACGCTCGGCATCGAGGCCATGCGAGGGGCGATCAGCCGGGTATTCGAAGGCGGCGTTTGGACCCCGCCCGACATCGATCTCGGCGCGGGCTCCGATGCCGAGACGGCCGACTTGTTGACACGGCTTACGTCATTGACGCCCCAGCAGGTGCGCGTGCTGATGATGCTGTCGGAGGGCCTGCTCAATAAACAGATTGCCTACGAACTCAGCGTCTCCGAAGCGACCGTCAAGGCGCACGTCTCGGCGATTCTGCAAAAGCTCGGGGTCGAGAGCCGCACACAAGCGGTGATCGCCGCCTCCAAGATCGAGCTCGGCCAGTGGCCGCAGATGGTGAGCGCGGGGCATTGATCTGTTGAATTCGTGATGAGTTCGCCGATCGTGTGGCGTCTCATTCCGCCGCGGCGACCCGCTGCAGGCGCCACTGCGTCAGTAGCGCGCGTAATGCCGCCGGCTTGATCGGCTTGTTGAGCAGCTGGATGCCGTTCGCGCGCGCGTCCTCGCGCACGTGCGGGCTGCGATCGGCGGTAATCAGGATGGCCGTGAGGTCGGCGCCGAAGCGCCGCCGCAGCTCCGTGATCGCTGCAATGCCGTTTCCTTCGTCGAGGTGGTAATCCACCAGCAGGCCGTCAGGTGCTACCTTGGCTTCTGCCACGACCTCGATCGCTGCCTTGAGATCCGGCGCCTTGAAGACCCGACAGCCCCATCCGGCGAGCAGCGTTTCCATTCCATCGAGAATCGTGAGATCGTTGTCGATGCACAGAACTGTGATGCCCGAGAGCTGCACGCGGTCGACCTCTCGTGCCATGCGTTGATGCCGGGTCGCGGGGATGACGGGGGAGAGGGGCACCTCGACCGAGAACTGCGACCCACGGCCGACCGCTGAGCTGACGGTGATCCTGTAGTCGAGAACGCGTGCGATGCGCTCGACGATCGAAAGGCCGAGCCCCAAGCCGCGTGCCGCCTTGGCGCCCTGATCGAGCCGGTAAAACTCCTGGAAAATTGCCCGCTTTTTCGAAGCCGGAATACCAAGTCCGGTATCGTAGACGTCGATGCGCAGTCGCCCGTCGTGCGGCCGGCAGCCCACCAGCACGCGGCCCTTGGGGGTGTATTTGATCGCGTTGGAGACGAGATTCTGCAACAGCCGGCGCAACA
>Ga0306920_100001052_pt1 | contig 33862 bp, 27 predicted proteins | sample flu12Cox44000170_FD_204666 | JGI IMG/M metagenome (GOLD analysis project Ga0306920, IMG submission 204666) | Lab enrichment of tropical soil microbial communities from Luquillo Experimental Forest, Puerto Rico - flux4day.12C.oxic.44.000.170 (v2)... | ecosystem: Environmental > Terrestrial >...
CAACGCGAGACGTGCTATCTAACGGCAGAGTTCGAGAAACCACCGTTTTCAATGGCGATGCCGCGTTCCAAATCTGATGCTGGGGCTCATGCCGCTTGCGCCATGGACGTCCCGATTAAAGGCTGCCGAGATTCGCGAGCGTACCTTGATGCCAGGGGTGACAACTCGACGTGATGTTCCCGCACATTGATTGCGGGGTTGCTTGGCCGGAAACGGCCCGCTTGCTTTCGCTATTGGAATGTGCCGGATTGGAGTGTGCCGTTGCAGCCGTCTTTCAAGGTCTTGCTCCAGGGCATGTCCCCATTGTCCTAGGGGCTCTCCCCGAACGAAGCACCATCACGCATCGTGCTATACGCATGGTTTGCAAGCAAACACCAACGCGCTCGCTGCTCGCTCGCCCATGCGCGTCGGGTGTTCCGGCGAACAGGCACGGCCCGGCAAGATCCTCGGCTAAGCCGCTTGCACCCCGAGCAGGTCTATCGGTTCGATTGAACGGCGGAGAACATCGAGATCGTTCGTGCGCTGGCGCGCCGATAAAACCACTCTCTCTTCGCGCGCTGAGCGGACTGCGCGGTCAGCCATTTTTGGGAAGCGGTCGATGATGGGCTCAACTTGAAGGAGCAGAAGTATCGGTGTAGGGTGCCCATGATGGGGATGGGGTTTCCCGAAACCGCTCGGCAAGAGCTGATAACTCCTACCGTTAGCTTGCCATTAGTTCGGTGGCGACCTTCGCAACCCGCCGCGGCGGGTTTTTTTGTGCCGCCACGAGCGCACGCTAGGAAGGAGTGCGGTGATGGGGAACGTCTGGCTTCAGTCTGCATTGTGGATGGCGCTTGCGCTGGCCGCAGCCATCGGCTCGATGTGGATCACCATTTCGGCCGCCCTGTTCGAGATCATTGTGGGCGCAATCGCCGGGAACACCATATCGCTCCCGCTCACGCCATGGATCGATTACATCGCCAGCTTTGGAGCGATCGTCCTAACCTTCCTCGCCGGCACGGACATCGATCCGCACGTCGTGAAACGGAATTTCTGGTCGAGCGTCACGATTGGCTTGATGGGGTTCTTCGCACCGTATCTTGGCTGCGTGCTGCTCGCACGCTACGGCTTGGGATGGCCATGGCCGCAAGCACAGATCGCCGGCATCGCACTCTCGACTACGTCCGTCGCGGTCGTGTATGCGGTGATGATCGAGACGGGCTACAACCGGACAGAACTCGGAAAGATCATTCTTGCCGCGTGCTTCATCAATGACATCGGCACGGTGCTCGCGCTTGGGCTCGTGTTCGCAAACTACAACCTTGAGCTCCTGGTTTTCGCCCTCGTCACGATTGCGGCCATCTTTATCCTGCCGTGGGTCGTGCCGCGGCTTTTCAGATGGATGGGTAAGCGAGCGAGTGAACCGGACATTAAGTTTCTCTTCCTGGTGCTGTTCTGTCTGGGAGGATTGGCGAATTTGGGGAAGAGCGAGGCCGTGCTACCCGCGTACCTTATTGGCATGGCGCTCGCGGCATTCTTCATGGATCAGCAGGAGCTGCAGCAGCGGCTTCGCGCCATCTGCTTCGCGTTCCTCACGCCATTCTACTTCCTAAAGGCGGGATCTTTGATCGAGGCCAAGGCACTGGCAGCTGGTGCTGGGCTCATCGCCGCCTTCTTGGCCATGAAGATGGTAACGAAATTTGTCGGCATTTTGCCACTGACGCGCTATTTCGAATTCGGCAAACGCGAAGGAATGTATACAACCATGATGATGTCAACGGGGCTGACCTTTGGTTCGATATCGGCGTTGTTCGGGTTGACCAACCACATCATCGACCAAGAGCAGTACACCGTTCTTTTGACTGCGGTAGTTGGAAGTGCAGTGGTTCCCACGCTGATTGCGCAGATTTGGTTTCAGCCTCGGTTCGAGCCTCTGGAGGAAGACGCGTAACCATAAAGTCCGTGACCACATGGACCAGGCAAGGACCTCTGAGAAAGGAGCCCGGTGCTCGCCCGCGGATTCGAACCGCGACTTGCGCCGCTTTAAGGGGCGTGCCTCTGCCATTGGGCTAGGCGAGCTGGTGCTACGGGTCCGATGCGAACGGACACTGTGCGGGGTTTGCAGCCTCCGCCTCCTACCTGTTGAGCTACCGTGGCGATGGTGCGCGCGGCGGGATTCGAACCAGCACTGTTCACCACCTCAAGGTGACGCCTCCTACCTGTTGGGCTACGCGCGCGATCGTGGCGCGTGGAAGGAGCGAACCTGCGCACCCTTGCGGGCTCAGCGCACTTGCGATGCGCTGCATTACCACCCCGCCAACCGTCCAGGCGGATGGTCGAGGGATCAAACCTCGGCAACCCTGCGGCTGGCCACGCCTTAGCAAGGCGGCACCTTACCTCTCGGTCAACCATCCTGATGCATGGTGGAGAGCAGAGGGTTCGAACCCCACACCTTGCGGTGTCCACTCGCTTTCGAGGCAAGCTGCCGGCCACTCCAGCGGTACTCTCCGTGTTCATTTGCGTCGACATACGGTGGTGCCCCGAGCTGGACTCGAACCAGCAACATCTGCGGTCTGAGCGCAGCGCCTCTACCAGGTTGGACTACCGGGGCGGATTGGGATTGGGTGGACGAGGCGCGCTGGCCGCGCGCGGGCGACGGCTCAGCGTAAATACGATGAGCGCAAACTAAGTCGGGATAGGGTCGCAAATCGGTCCATGGCAAAGATATGCCGCGCGTCGCATTCGTCGTCAAGTGCCCGCTCGAGCCTTACGCATGGCCCATCCAAGCGGTCGAGCATCTCCTGGCGAGCGGGAACGTGAAGGCGCGGCGTTGGTCGCAGACGAGGCGCGGTACTCGCCAAATGACTTTGCGGCCAGGTTCGACTATCGCTTTGGGCGTCCTACCGGAGGGCGCTGGTCTACATCGCGCGCAGATGGAGCGCTAGAGCGACCCAGGCGACCCCATAAAAGAGGAGTTCGACGCCAACGAACATGCCGATCACCCACAGGCCGGTAAGCGGCCATTGCGCCAGCACCAGAAAGCCGAGCAACAGCGTGATAATTCCATTGAGCACATGCCAACCCCAGTCCGGCAACGAGATTACCGCCGGAGCCACGATCTGAAACAGTCCGGTCGCCAGAAAGAACGCGCCCATGAGCAAGGTCAGGACCTCGGCACTGACCACAGGCCTCCAGATGATCAGAAAACCAACGACCCCGAACAGAACCGCAGCCACCAAGTGTTGGAACACGCCGGCCCATTGCCCGACCATGATTGTCTGAGCAACCTCGATCCCCGCCGCAATCAGCAGCAGCCATCCAAAAAACAGCATGGAGACGACGGTGGCGGCCACCGAGCGGACGATCGCAACCACCCCGAGCACGACTAGCCCAAGGCCGAAAACCAGAAACCAGCCCCAGTTGTGGATGATCTCGGCAGGAACTTGGATTGGCGGCAGTTGTGCTTGCGCCGAAGTCGTCAGACCGCTCGCAACTAGGGTTGCAATGGCCAGACCCACGCTCAGCAGGTGATCCCGCTGGCTCAGTCTTCGTGATGCGCCGTGGTGAGTTTCCCCCGGCGAGTGATTGCTGCCCACGACGCAGTCCTCCAAACCCGCATTGCAATGCAAAATTACGGCCCCCAAACGAGCGCGGCGAAAACACGCCACCGCGCGAGCAGCCTTACCTCGACCGGTGGAGTGGAGGGCCGCACCAGGATCGTCATCATGTTGATAACCGGAAAACAATTGGGGCAAACCCTCAACCAAGCCAAGATTGTTCCGAATACGGTGGACACGACGGTGTTAATCATCTGCCGACAAGGCGAGCAACGCATGTCGGCGCGTAGCACCGACACGGACGATTTCGTCCGACAGCGGTGGGGGACGCCTGCCGTCTGATGCCTCGCGAAGTCAGGCGGGTCGGGTGCCCCATACCGATATCTGGATTATGCTGATCGGCCTCATGGTCGCTGGCAGATCGGAGGCGCAGGCCAGGGCCGCACCCATGGAACGTGTCTCCTAGGTAGCGCCGCTGGTGAGGCATGGTGGCAAATAATCGCAATTGAGGCGACTAACCTGCCGGTCGCTAGAGCATAGTCGCATGTACGGCCCAGCGCTGCCGTTACTCCTGTGAATGGGAGCCTGCCCGCAGGCCCATATGGCCATGCGTTTTGCCCTTAGCATTATGCCTTGCACGGCGGCGAAACCCCGAGTGAGCGGATCTGCGCCACGCCTGAGATCGGCGAGCCCGACAAATGCTCCTCAGCAGTCACCACCCTCGGTCTCCGTAATCTACATTACAGTCTATCAAGCCGCGACAGGTTACGGTCGTCCACTGTCACGCTCTTGCTAGGGTGAGGATTGGGGGCATACCGTGAAGGCCCAGGCGCTCATTGATGGTGCCTCCTATGGGCCAGAAGCCTTGCACGCAATCTGTCAAGCCTTTGACGAGGCTTGGGCCGATATCGCCGGACATTTCGCGGGCGATCCTCTATCAGAAGAGAAAGCACGGCTCTCCCTTGCGGAGGCTATTCTGTCGGTGGCGACAGAAACGAGCCGGGATGTCCAAGTGCTCAAGCATGCCGGACTACAAGTGATGGCCCTCAACTACAGGTCCCAGTCACTCGGTGGCTCGCAAGGTCGCAAATTGACCTGCCGCGATTGGTGAGGCTAGCAAGGCCTGGGCAGGCCATCCGGGCTGCCTCGATAGCGGCGGCCGTGCGGTCCATCTTCCCTGCTAACCAATCGCATCGGGCTCTGTGCCGCATGCTGCCTCAAAAGTGAGGCGCGTGCAGTGTTTGCGCCAAGCCTCAATCTCCTTCGGGCGGGCCAGATATGCGGTCCTGCCGGGCGCTTCCACCCATGCGGCCACTCGACCTTTGGGATGATGACCCTTGGCGGGGCACCACCCTTCAAGTCAATGAAGTTACGGCTTTGGCAACATCGACGGCCAGGGAGAGGTGTCCCGTGCGTCGGCGCCGTGCGATGACCAATCGTGCTTAACCGTCTAATGGAAGATGCAGCCGATAAAGTTGCGCAGACAATCGGCCCGGCTTGCTGCGGGTGGTGTCGAATCAGCGATTTCACGCGCCATCCGGGTTTGCTGACCTCGATCTGCTTGTGGTCGGACACCAAGAAGGGGATGGCACGCCGACACGGTTTGGATGCCAGCGCGACCGCGGCGAGCGGCCTGCCCGCGGCAAGCCAGCCGCAACTTCACTTAACTTAACTTGTGCGCAGGCCTCGTCGGGTGGGGTGGGCGGTTGCCGCGCGCGCATTGCTCCACCCGGATGGTGGCGTGCGGTTGCGTTCAGAAGCGCAACAAACCCGGATAGGGCAGTTACCAAAGCGGCGCTGCGCCTTGCGCCCAGGGTGGACCCTATTGGGGCGCTAGCTTACACATGTTCGCTCCACCGTTCGCGTAACATGAGGGGGCCTCATGAACGAGGATGAGGCAGAAGCCGTCGCTGCACTGCTCAACCCTCTGCTGCGCGCATTGGAGGCGCTGGCGTTTATCGCGCGTCATCTGCACCCACCAGATTTCCAACAATTGCTGGCAAGCGTTGGCACACCCGACGCCGATCTAAAAACAGCCCAGGCAACGCAGCCGGAATGGCCAGCCGGTCTGTCGGCCATCGCCGCCACGCTCAATGAAGCAACGAACGTGGCGTTGCAGGCATTCACAGGGCTTCGGGAAACTCTTGACCTATCGGGCGATGTGCGTCGCGCATACCGCGCACTGCGCCTAGCAACGAAAGGGCTGGAGGTACTTTATCCGCTGGCCGGCATCCTCCCACCGGTAAACAGGTTCTTTCTTGATCCGCCGCTGCGGTCCGACGAGGCGTTTCAGCAGCAGTTTCTACGCGGCCCTGCGCCCTACAGGACAGGCCCCATGTGCTTCGACCCCGATGGAGGCGAGCGGGGCGGATTTTGGCTCTACGTACCGGAATACTACACGCCTCTGCGCGCGTGGCCGCTGGTCATGGCGCTCCATGGCGGCAGCGGAAGCGGACGGCTATGCCTCTGGAGCTGGCTGCGCGATGTGCGCAGCCGCGGCGCCATCCTCGCGGCTCCTACATCGGTTGGTGGCACCTGGGCACTGACGGGCGATGATCCGGATACCGCCAACCTCGCGCGCATCCTCGACTCAATCCGGTCGGGGTGGAACATCGACCCAACGCGCCTATTGCTCACTGGCATGAGCGACGGCGGCACCTTCACCTACGTCTCCGGGCTTGAGGCACAGTCGCCCTTCACCCACTTGGCGCCGATCTCGGCCGCCTTTCATCCAATGCTGGCTCAAATGGCGGATGCCGGCCGGACCCGCGGATTGCCAATCCACATCGTCCATGGCGTGCTCGATTGGATGTTTCCCGTTGAACTGGCGCGGCAGGCGCATAGAGCGCTGACGCGAGCTGGCGCCAACGTTACCTATCAGGAGGTCGAGGACCTCAGTCACACCTACCCGCGCGAGATCAATGCGCGGCTCCTGAGCTGGCTCGATGCGACGCCCGGAAACCTTCCATCCCCTCCTGGAGCGACGGGCTAGCAGCTGGTTAACGCCATGATCAAGGGGTTGAGCGCCTTCATCAATGCGGGCCGCGCCATTATCCTAAAAACCACGCTCGCGCTCTAACCAAGCTGAGTGGCCGCGATGCCCGTGATCCACGCTGGGTGCGGGACGCCACCAAGCTGCTGGGTCCTCACTGCGCAAGACCGCGCTGGCGGCACAGGAGCACGAGCATTTCGTAGATGACGTGCGCACAGAGGTGGGCTGCCATGTGGTTCACATCGTGCGGCGGGCTGACGGTGCCGACGTCGACGGCGACGATGTCGAGATCCGTCAGGGTCCGGATGAGGTCGATGCCCTCCCGCGCGGACAGGCCGCCCCATGACGGCGAGCACACGCCGGGCGCGCACGAGGGGTCGAACACGTCCATGTCGAAGCAGATGTAGACGGGCCGTCCCTTGGCTTGATCGCGGAACTCGGCCATGCGTTGGCCGAAGCCGCCGCGCACCAGCTCATCGAGCGGAATGACGCGATAGCCAAGGCCCCCTGTACGCGGCACCACACCATGCGCAAATGTGGTGCCGCGGATGCCCACGTGCCACGAGCGGGAGGCATCGAGCAACCCTTCCTCGGCCACGTGCGTGAACTGGGTCGCGGCGTTGTACTTGTCGGCGGGTTCGTAGGCGTACGCATCGGTGTGCGAGTCGATGTGCAGCGCCACGAGGCCCTTGTGCCGCTTGGCGACCGCACGCATGACGGGCACCGTGACCGAACCGTCGCCGCCGATGGTCAGAGGCACCGCACCGCTCTCGACGATGCGGATCGTGGCCTGCTCGATGCGCTCGAACGCGTCGAGGATCCGTCCCGGCGTCAGCTTGACGTTGCCGCAGTCGACGACGCCGAGGGCGCTCAAGGGATCGAAGTCGGCATGTGTCGGGTTGAAGCGGCGGATCAGCGGCGACTGCAGGCGCACGGCATCGGGTCCGCTGCGGGCACCGACCCGGAAGGGATGGATGCCACAGTCGAACGGCAGCCCAAGGATGGCGGCCCGGCTGCCAGGACCAGGCCTGCCATAAGGCACACCCATGAAGGTGAGCGGCAGCGTGAACAAGTCTTCGTCGGACAGCTTCGCCATGGATCCTTCCCTTGTCACACGCGGGCGGCAGCGCAGAGGAAATCGAAAGCTGCCAACGTGTGCACCTTGGCCGCGACCTTGAGTTCTTCGACCAGGATGTGCTCGTTGGGCCCACCCATGTTGAACGGAGTGAGGCCGTAAACCACGGTTGGCACGCCGTGCATGCGGTACCACCGCGCGTCCGAGCCGCCAACCCGCATGTTGACGGCGGGTGCGGTGCCGAGCACCTCGCGGGCCGCCTCGCGCACGCGAAGCACGATCTCGTGGGCGGGATCAGTGAAGCTTGGCTCAAACTGGCGCAGGATGCGCCAGTTGACGCCCTCGAGCGGCCCGAGGCCCGCAGCAAGCTGCTGCTGCAGAAACGCAGTGGTGATGCCGACGGGCAGGCGAATGTCGATCTTGGCCGTTGCCCGCGTCGGCACGAGGTTCGGCGAGGTGCCGCCGGCAACGGTGCCGATGTTCACTGTCACGCGCTTTAGGGTGTCGGTTTCGCCGGCGCCGGAGCTGGCCTCCGATATCGAGCTCGCCGCGGCGATGGCTTGGGCAATCGCGGCAGGGGCGGCAACCGGCAGGCACTCCAAGTCCTTGACCCGGTCGAGCGCGGTGCGCAACCGATCGATGGCATTCACCCCCTTGTGCACATGGGCGCCGTGGGCCGCAATGCCACGGGCTTCCACCTCGATCCACAGCAAGCCCTTCTCGCCAAAGCGCAACACCATCGGGGAGCCGACGTCGCCGCAGATATTGGCGTCGCCTCGCGCCTCCGGCACGGTTGCGAGCAGATGGCCGGTGCCGCGGGACCCCATGTTCTCCTCATCGCCCGCCAGCGTCAGCACGACCTCGCCATTCCAGGCCTGGCAATGGCAGGCGAGCAGCGATGCTGCCAGCATCGAGCAGGCGAGGCCACCCTTCATGTCCGACACGCCACGGCCGTAGATTCGGCCATCGCGCAGTGCGCCGGACAGGGGTGAAAAGGTCCAGCCCGCCGCATCACCGACAGGGAAGGTGTCCAGATGGCCGTTGAAGATGAGGCGCCGTCCCGGCGAGCCACCATTCAGGCGGGCGAGCAGGCTGACGATGCCAGGTTCGGGCTCGAAACGGCGTATTTCGATGCCCGGTATGTCCGCCATCAAATCCTGGGCCACATCGGCCACCGCCGACGTATCGCCCGGTGGGTTCGGGGACGCGGCCCGCACCAAGGCCTGGGTCCACTCGATGAGACGAGGAAGGCCGCGGTCGACCTCGGCCGCCAGAACCGCGCGCACGCCGCTGCTACTGATTGGCAAGGCGCCGCTCCCAAATGCGGATGGCCATCGCCAAAGGCCAACATATGCAGAAGTAGACCACGGCGATAAAGGTGAAGATCTCAAGTGGCCGGAAGGTGGAGGACGACAGCTCCATGCCCCGCCGAGTGATCTCGCTCACGGAGATCACCGCACCGAGCGAGGAGAACTTGATGAGTTGCACGAAGTTGGAGGCGAGCGGCGGCAGGGTCATGCGCACCGCCTGCGGCAGGACGATACGTCGAAACGATTGCATGGGGCTAAGCCCCAGCACCTGCGCGGCCTCCCGATGGCCCTTGGGAACCGCTTGGATCCCCGCTCGGTAAACCTCGGAGATGAAGGCTGCCTGGTATACGGACAAACCAATGATGAGCGCGGTCACCGCGCCGATGCCGACCCCGAAGACGATCGGCAGCACGTAATAGACCCACAAGAGTTGCACCAGGATGGGCGTGTTGCGGACGATCTCGCCGAATGTCACTCCGATCCAACGCAATGGACGCCAACGTGACATGTCGAGCCCGGCGATCAACAGTCCGCCGATCATGGCGAGCACCAGCGTGACGGCCGACAGGAACAGCGTCATCTGCAGCCCTGACGTGAGGAAGTCGAGGTTGCCCCAGACCGTGTCCCAGCGGAAGCGGTAGGAGGTCATGGTGCGTCACTCCTGTCGAGCCACCCCCTCACACGCGCCGTGGCCCTGAGCGCAAGCACCTCAGGGCGCCACGATGGGATCGAGCTTGTGCTTTTTGGCGTATTGCATCAGCCGGCCGTCGAGCTTGATCGTGTCGACAAACAGATTGATATAGTTGAGCCAAATCTGATCGCCCGGCGGAACCACGTACGCGTAGGGCGTTACGGCGAGCTTTTCCTTCGGCAGAATATAGGCAGCCCAATCGAACTCATCGGTGACTTTGATGGCGGTCGGGAAGTCCGTCATGATCACGTCGACACGCTGAGCTACCAGCTCGGCCTCGCGCGTATTCGGCGGCGCGATCGAGATCACCTCGGCGTTCTTCAGATAGGTCTTCATGAATACCTCAATGTAGCTGCCCAACGAAACGGCAGCCTTGACGCCCTTCTGGTCGATGTCCTCCCACGTCTTGATCTTCCCATCCTTGCGTGTCACGGCGTAGATGTTGGTGACGAGGTAGGGTTTGGAGAATTCGACTGCCTGCGCCCGCTTGAGGGTGGCGCCCACGCCGAACATGCCGATCTCGCATTTGTTGGCCTGCAGGTCGGCGATGAAGGTGCCGAAGCTCGACTCGACGATCTCAAGCTGCGCATCGAGCTCCTTGGCCAGCTCCTTGGCGAGATCGGCGTCGATGCCCTCGATTTCCCCGGTCTTGGGGTTGCGGAACGAAATCGAGTAATAGAGTGGATACTGGCACACGCGCAGCTTCTTGTTCTTGGTCACCTCATAGAGGCGCGACTGCGGCTGCGCCTCGGCACTGCCGGCAAGCAACAGTAGGGCCGCGCCAAGGGCGGTGGCAAATGCAAGACTGTGCATGCTCCAACCTATGCGCATCACGGTCCTCCCTTCTCAGTCCTCGAACTGCTGCAAAAAGCGGCGCGCCCGTTCACTCGTCGGGGCGGAGAAGAAGTCGGCCGGCGCAGCCTCCTCCACGATCTCGCCGTGATCCATGAAGATGACGCGCGCGCCCACGTTGCGCGCGAAGCTCATCTCGTGGGTTACGACCACCATCGTCATGCCCTCGGCTGCGAGCCGACGCATGACCACGAGCACCTCGCGACGGAGCTCCGGGTCGAGCGCCGAGGTTGGTTCGTCGAACAGCAGGACCTTGGGCGACATGGCGAGCGCGCGGGCGATGGCGACGCGTTGCTGCTGGCCGCCGGATAGGCGCGCCGGATAGGCGTCTCGCTTGTCGGCCAGCCCAACCTTCTCCAGCAGCCGCTCGCCCATGGCGATGGCGTCTGGCCTGGCCATCTCCTTCACCCGCAGCGGCGCCTCGATGATGTTTTCCAGCACCGACATGTGTGGCCAAAGGTTGAAGTGCTGGAACACCATGCCGATGTCGGGCCGCACAGCGCGAGCCGCGCGGCGCACGGCCGCGTCGGCATAAGGACTGGCGATGACGTTGCCGCGCATGATAATGCGCCCTTCACTGGGCTCCTCCAGCAAGGCCAGGCAGCGCAGCAACGTGGTCTTGCCCGAGCCGCTGGGACCAACCACACACACAACCTCGCGCTCGCTCACGGCCAGCGATACCCGGCTGAGCACCTGATGGGCACTGAAGCGCTTGGAAACTTCCTCAGCCGCGATGATCGGCACCCCTGGCATCGGTCGCTGGTTCGTCACGTGGTCCCCGCCCGCCTGGCGACCGCTTGCCACATAACTTGCCACATAAGCAGACTCTATGCCTATCTTATCGGCGTCGCCGCCCGGGCCCTTAAGCCGCCGGCTGAGACTGGCATTATCGGCGCTCGCTGGCAATAACGGGATTTTATCGACAATGGATGTACGCCTCCTCGAAGCGTTTCGTGCGGTCGTCGACCACCGCTCCGTCACGCAAGCCGCGGCGGCCATGGGCGTGACGCAGCCGGCCGTCAGTGCGCAGATCGCTCGTCTTGAGCAGGAGCTCGGTTTCCCGCTGTTCGACCGCACCAATGGGCGGCTGAAGCCGACGGCTGAGGGCATGCTGTTCTATGCGGAGGCCGACAAGGTACTGGCGGGCATGGATCGCCTCTCAGAGGCCGCACGTCAGATCCGAACGGCCCAAGCCGGACGGCTGGTCATCGCCAGTCATCCGAGTGCGGCCATCTCCCTTTTGCCGCAACTGGTGTCCGCGTTTCTCGCCGAGCGGCCGAGCGTGCACGTTCGGCTCCTGTCGCGCAACTCGGACCTGATCGGGCGGCTGCTGCCGAGCGAAAGCTATGATATCGGCATCGCTGAGCTGCCAGTGGATGATGCTGCCGTCCGGCTAACGCGCTTCCGCTTGCGCTGTGTCGCAATCCTGCCCGCGACGCATCCCTTGGTTTGCCGCCCGACACTATCGCCCCAAGCGTTATCGCGCCAGCCTGCCGTCGCGCTCACACGCACGCTGCAGACCTCGGCCCGGGTTGCACTCGCCTTCGCCGAAGCAGGAGCGCAATGGTCGCCCGTTGTCGAAGCCGAGTACTTCGCCAGCGTATGCGGTCTCGTCGCCAGCGGCACAGGTTGGTCCGTGGTCGATCCCTTCTCCGCAAGCACCTTTCGCCACCTTGGTCTTGTGGCGCGCCCGTTCGAGCCGGCCATCTACTATGAGATCGGTGCCTTCTGTGCGCGCGACCGCGAGCCTTCAGTCCTGGCGCAATCCTTCCTGTCGATGCTGGCCAACAAGCTTGGCCCGCTCGATGTCTGAGGACACGGCCATGTCGCAGATCAGCAAACTGGGCGCCCGCATCGCCGCCGACGGGCAACTGTGGGCAGACTACAACGCCATTTGCGATTGCGGGGGTCGGCTCGCGGGCACCGACGGCGAGCGCAACGCCTTTGCGTTGCTGGAGGCGCAAGCCGAGGCGGCGACCCAGGTCAGATGTAGGTCGATCGCTGTGCCATACCGTGGGTGGTCGGCCAAAAGCGCAAGAGTGCGGTTGCCCGGCGGACAATGGGCCGCCTGTCATGCACTGGTGCGCAGCGTGGCGACGCCGCCCGGCGGGCTCACGGCTGAGGTGGTCGATCTCGGCCGTGGTACGCCGGAGGAATTTGCCGTGCACGCTGACGACATCGGGGGCAGGATTGTTCTGGTGCGGCACGAACTGATGTTCGCAGCCGGCACGATCCATCGACGACGCAAGTACATGGCGGCACTGGAAAGAGGCGCGGTAGGCTTTCTCATCGCCGGTCCCATTTCCGGGCAGACGGTGGCGGGCTCCTCCGGGAGACAGGACGGCGCCGGCATCCCAGCCGCGGGCATCACGCCGCAGGCCGCGGCCGCATTGCACCGGACTGCACGGGGCTGGCCCGGAGCGACGCTCATCATCGACACCGAAGAGGGACCCGCGGAAACGCGCACCTTGCTCTTCGACCTGCCCGGCCGCACCGGCGAGTGGGTCGTCCTCAGTGCACACGTGGACGGCCACGACGGCGGCGAAAGCGCCATGGACAATGCCAGCGGGCTCGCTGCGGTCCTTGCCGTCATGCGCGCGCTGGCCTCCCAAGTGAAGGATTTCCGACGCGGCCTGCGCGTGACCTTCTTCAGCGTGGAAGAATGGGCCCTCACCGGCTCGGCCCATTACGTTGCCGCGCTCAGCCACGCTGAGCGCCAGACCATCGCCCTCAACGTCAATTTGGATTCCGTGGGCGGCAGCCGCAGTCTGGCGGCGCTGACGAGCGGTTTTGCCGGGCTCGAGCCGTTCCTTCTGCGGGTCGCCGAGGCGAGCGGCATTGCGCTGAGAACGGTGCGACCGCTCATGCAGAACTCTGATCACGCCAACTTTGCGCTCGCCGGAATCCCGGCGTTTCGCCTAGTGGCTGGTTTTGACGATCCGAACGCCAATCTGCGCTACGTGCTCACTCCTTCTGATACGCGCGACAAGGTGGAAGAGAGCGAGCTCAAACAAGCGGCCATGTTGTCCGCCGCAATCGTCGCCGATGCGTGTAACGCGCTGCCGTCGGAAGTTTCGCAGTGGCGAAGGTCGCATCGCGGAGCGGGCTGGCGCTACCGTTGGCCCTTATCCGCTCTGATCCGCCTGGCGACAAGCGCGCAGGGGCGGTTCAGGTGAAGAGCTGAGGTTAAAGTCCAAGACGGCTCGCAAAATCCCGACCCTACCCCTGTGGGGTTCTTTTAATGCCAAAACGCAGCAGATTGGCGATGCAGCGAACACAGGCGTCAGTCTGCATATCGAGGCTGTCACTGGTCAAATCCCATTCAACGGCAATCATATGATGAGATCACGCAGGTCATTCCAGTCACCGCCTTGGTGAGACGCCGCATGCCGCCGGCTGAGTTCGGCGATCTCCAAGAGCCCGATCCGATCGTGGCAGCGCCCTGGTAGCCCGGACTTGATGGCATGCCCAATGAGAGCGAGATCGCCAGCCCTGCTGAGTGCAGCATGCGATCTCACAGTTGTCACAACTGACGCGCGCAGGGTTCGGGACACGAGTTACCTTCATACCTTAGCGATCTCTTCGCTCGCCGTTGCTACAGCCAGGCCGATCTCCTCCGGCTTCAATTCGGACGTCAAAAAGAAGCGCAGACGACCGGCGTTCAGCGGCACACCTGGATAGATGATCAGCGAGGTGTTGATGCCGCGCGCGTACATGCGGTGAACCAGCCTGGCCGCCCGGGTCGATGCGCCAACCATTATCGGCAACATTCCCAAGCCCAGTGATCTGCCGGTGTCGAGGCCGCGTTCACGCGCTTCGCCCAGGAACCGCGCACCGTTCTTATGCAGACGGGCCACTCGCTCCGGCTCGCGCTTTATGACGCGCAGGGCGGTGAGCGCAGCTGCCCCCATGGACGGCGGTAGGCCAACCGAGAAGACGAAACCTGGCGCCGAGTGCTTCAGCACCTCGATTAGCTCGGCATTTCCGGCGATGTAACCGCCCACCGATGCGAATGTTTTGCTGAGCGTACCCATCCAGATATCGACTTTGCGCGCGTCGACACCGCAATGCTCAGCGAGGCCGCGGCCGCTCGCACCGAGCACCCCTGCGCCATGAGCATCGTCGACCATCAGCCAAGCGCCGTACTTCTCCTTAATCTCAACGGCGCGCGCCAGGTCAGGCACATCTCCTTCCGTCGAATATAGTCCCTCGATAACCACCAAGCAGTTCCTATACTTCGCGCGCTCTTCGCGCAGAATAGCCTCAAGCTTATCCAGCCTGTTGTGGTGGAACGAGCGGGCGGTGGCCCCCGACAAGCGTATGCCGACCACCGCACTGTTGTGCACGAACTCATCATGCACGATCAGATCGCGATCGGTCATCACCGTGCCGATGGTGGACACGTTGGCCGCATGGCCGCTGACGAATACCACGGAAGCGTCCACGCCGAGAAAATCGGCGATCTCCTTCTCCAGATCACGGTGTACGGGTGTGTCGCCTGAGACCATACGGCTCGCCGAAACGGTGGTTCCGTATTGATCGATGGCGGACTTTGCCGCGGCAATCAGTTCTGGATGCTGACTGAGACCGAGGTAATCGCACCACGCAAAATTGAGGACAGGCTGCCCATCAATCAATGTCTTGCGCCCCTGCATTCCCTCGGTCGAGCGAAAGAAGGGACTCTCGATCCCGAGCATGGCCGCAATTTTTTTGCCTTGACTGAGGACCTTGTGCGCCGACAAGTCCGAGAATGGCCTTGCCTCCGAGGTACCATCCGGCCTGCCGCGCATTCTATCAAGCGCCTGCGTGATCAAGCTCATGGCGATCTCTCCACTGACGTTCGCAACCCATCGTGCCGCCAAAGCCCAGTGCGGGCCAAGGACAACGCCAAACCTGCTGGCTAAATCGCGGACAGGATCCATTGGCTCCTGCGATATGCATCGCATTGTTCAGATCACGCTGTTACACGCGTAACATGATACGTCGGGTATTTCCCGTACACACAATGCGAGACTTCACCGAGAAGCTCCAATCAAAGAGCTTCCGCCGACTGAGGTTGCCCTGCCGACAACGGCGTGATCAAATCGAGACACTGTCCGGCATTTTGAGCTGAGGGAGTTCATCATGACGACAACCACTGCAACGTCGCGGTTTCTCCGCTTCCTCGATCCGGAGGAGGAGAATGCTCTCATTGCCGCCGCCAGTCCTAGAGTGTTCGAACGCAATGATGTCGTGCTCGATCAGGATGTGCCGTTGCGGGCAATCTATCTGATTGAGGCAGGTTCAGTCCGCGTCGAGCGCCAAGATCGCGAACGATCGACCCCTCTCGCTATCCTCGTAGCGGGGGAGTTCTTCGGCGAAATGTCCTTTGTGGACGGCGCACCAACAAGCGCCAGGGTGGTTGCGGACGAGACTACCCGCATCCGGGTGATCGACGAGCGAACGGTCGACAACCTGGTCGAGAAAGATCCCTCCTTTGCCGGGCGGCTCTACCGGTCGATCGCTGCCATCCTTGTCGAACGCCTTCGCCTCACGTCAATGCACCTTTCCCTGGACAGATCTTGGGGCTGACCGCGCTTGACAGCTCAATTTTTTGCGCCAGAAGCCATCGCCCTGGGCCCTCGTCCCTCACCTACGCCTGCGTTGGAGCCACCCAGCAATGCCGACAGAGGCTGCGCGAAAGGAACCAGCCCTCGCCGCTCAAGCCGAGCGCCTCATGACCACTTTCGTGCGAGCCGGCTACGAGCAGATCGCTACCGCCGTCATCCAGCCGGCAGGTCCGTTCCTTGATTCAGTAGGCGAAGCCCTGCGCGCGCGAACCTATGTGTTTGTTGATCGCGACGGCGAGGAGCTCTGTCTGCGACCAGACTTGACGATCCCCACCTGCCGCCTGCATTTGGCTCGCCATGCGAATGGCAGCGTATTGGCACGCTATTGCTATCATGGTCTGGCTTTTCGCTATCAACCCGGCGGGGCCACTCCCACGCATCCCAGCGAATTCCGCCAAGCCGGCATCGAATCTTTCGCTGCCTCGGATCGGGAGCAGGAGGATGCGGCCATACTTGCTCTCACCCTCGAGGCGCTCCGCGAAGCAGGACTAGAGCAGGTCCAGCTGACCATCGGCGATCTCGGCCTCTTTGCAGCCCTGCTCGATGCCATTGCCATGCCCACGCGCTGGCGGCGGCGGCTGTGGCATCATTTTTGGCGTCGCGATTCCTTCCGTCGGGTTCTGATGCGTCTCACATCTTCAGAAGCGTTGAAGGCCCATGAGATCCCCCGCGATCTCATTGAGCGCCTCGATCCCGCCAACCCCGCGGCGGCCGAGGCAACCGTCATTGAATATCTCGAAGGTTCTGCATTGAATATCTATGGCACGCGCACGCTGCCCGAGATGACCGAGCGCTTGCTCGCCGCAGCTGCCGATGCGCGCGAGGCGCCGCTTGACCTGGCGGCAGCCGCGCTGATCGACAGCTTCACCCTGGTGAGGACCCCGGCGTCAGAGACCGTACGACAGGTGTCTGACCTCCTGCGCCCGCAAAAAATCGACATCGGGTCGGCACTCGTTTCCTTCAAGCGGCGCCTCGACCTTCTGGCGAGCCACGGTGTCGACGCGCGGCAAGCGCAGTTCTCGGCGGTGTTTGGCCGCAGCCTTGAATATTACAGCGGCTTTGTATTCCAAGCCGTGTCGCCCAAACTAGCTGCGACGAGTCCCATCGCCAGTGGGGGCCGGTATGACGGGTTACTGGCAGATCTGGGAGCGCCCCACCCCATTCCCGCGGTCGGCGCATGCATCCACGCGGAGCGCTTGTTTGCGGCACTCGATGGAGGAGCCCCATGAGCTCTAAACTCGTGCTTGCGCTTCCGTCCAAAGGCCGGCTCATGGAGAATTGCGCGAGCATGCTGGCCGAAGCCGGACTAGCGATTGCCAAATCGGGCTCGGCGCGCGGTTACAAGGGGGCGATCGCCGGTTTCCCCGACGTGGAGGTTAACTTCGTGTCTTCGTCGGAAATTGCGCAATTCCTAAAGAACGGAACTGCGCACTTGGGCATAACCGGTGAAGATCTGTTGCGCGAGGCCATTCCTGATTGCGAGGAGTGCTTAACTTTGCGCAAACCTTGCGGGTTCGGTTACGCTGACGTCGTGGTGGCTGTGCCGGCCTGGTGGATAGACGTGCGACGCATGGCCGACCTTGAAGAATTGGCCATGAGCTTCCAACGTCGGCACGGCCGGCGCATTCGCGTGGCAACCAAGTACATGAACCTAACCCAGCGATTCTTTGCCCAGCACGGTGTCAGCAGCTATCGCACGGTGGAAAGCCTGGGAGCAACGGAGGGAGCCCCGGCCGCTCAGTTGGCAGAGCTCATTGTTGACATCACAACGACGGGCGCCACCCTACATGCCAACGATTTGCGAGTGCTGAATGATGGCGTAATCCTGCGATCGCAAGCTCACGTCGTTTCATCGAACGTCGCGCGCTGGTCTGAGCATATTCGCGCAATAGAACGGGAACTGCTTGGCGCGCTTGCTCGGGCGAAGCGTCCCAGACCGCGTTGACGTCCGGCAGCCTGGCCTGCACCTCGCCTTTTTCGCGCGAACCTCACACCCAACATTGCAGCGCAGCGTCAAGGACCTCAGCCAACAGGGATTGGCGCATCCGCTCGATCGCCTGGGTGCGGTTAGCAAGAGTGGTTCGGGAAATGGGGGAGATCGGACCCTGCCAGCTATGATGCGTTCGCAGATGGCGAGGTGACCCAAAACACCCCTCCCACGTGTCGCGCGGCAACCAAGATGGCATCTACTCGATCGGGAGCCCCACGTAATTCTCCGCCAGCGCTGTTTGCGCTGCCTTGGAAGAGGCAAGATAGCTAAGTTCTGCCGCCTGCGCCCGGCGCTCAAAGGCGCTGGCCTCCGGAAAGCGGTGGGTGAGCGACGTCATCCACCAGGAGAAGCGCTGCGCCTTCCAGACTCGCGTCAACGAGCGCGCCGAATAGCCATCCATTAGATCGGTGCGCCCCGATTGGTAATGCGCAATCAGGGCCTCGGAAAGGAAGCGCACGTCAGCAGCAGCCAAGTTGAGGCCCTTGGCGCCGGTGGGCGGCACGATGTGTGCGGCATCGCCAGCGAGGAACAGGCGGCCATAGCGCATGGGCTCGGCCACAAACGAGCGCAGTTGCGCCACGCTCTTCTCGATCGCCGGACCGGTCCGGAGCACCGCCGCCGCATCGGCTGGGATGCGGCGCTTAAGCTCGTTCCAGAATCGCTCGTCCGGCCAGTCGGCTACATCCTCATCGGCCGCCACCTGCAAATAATAGCGGCTCCTGGTCGTGGACCGCATGGTGCAAAGCGCAAATCCGCGCTCGTGGTTGCAGTAGATGAGCTCATGATTGACTGGCTGCGTATCGGATAGAATGCCAAGCCAGCCGAAGGGATAGACGCGCTCGTAAATGCGGATTACCTCTTGTGGGATTGCTTGGCGGCTTACACCGTGAAAGCCGTCGCATCCCGCGATGAAGTCACAGCCGATCTCCTGCGTCTGGCCGGCTTGGTGATAGCGCAGCCTGGGCTTGTCGCTCATGAGGCCAAGCAGACTAACATCCTCGGCTTCGTAGACGACGTTGCCCCCCGAGGCCGCGTGCGCGGCCATGAGATCTTTCTGAATTTCGGCCTGACCATAGATGCTGACGCTCATACCCGTTAGCCCCTTAAGATCGAGGCGATGGCGTCTGCCGTCGAAGGCGATCTCAACGCCGTCGTGGGTGAGCCGTTCGCGCAGAAGCCGCTCGCCGACCCCAGCCGCCGTCAGTAGGTCGACTGTCCCCTGCTCAAGCAGCCCGGCTCGTACCCGGGCGCGCAGATACTCGGGCGTGCGCTTCTCCAAGACGATGGTATCGATGCCGGCTGATCCCAGCAGGCGCGACAACAGCAAACCGGCCGGCCCGGCGCCGACAATTGCCACTTGCGTGCGCATGGACAACTCCCAACCTCAATTCGAGCCGCGGACGTCACCCTCAAGCCGCTGTTGCGATGCGCTGATCCTACCGCCCTTTTCCGAACTAGAAACATCGCAAAACCCCGTGGCATTGGTGCCAGGCATGCGCAATCAGCGCTGCGAGATGGCCGGCTTTCCCGGCATCATCAAGGACTTCAAGTTCCACCCGGCCGCGCAGGGCTTCTTGCCCAACGACCGGACCGCCAATCAGCGTTGCGAAATCATCGCCGGCCATGGGCTGCCGGTCCTCTTCCACCCCGGCCACTCTGGCACCGGCTCAGGCATGCCGGGGGGCGGCGGGCTAAAGTTGAATTTACTCAAACCCCAGCCATGTCGACGATGTGCTGCGGACTGCGCCGATTTGACCATCATCATCGCCCATCCGTCCTGGCCCTGGCCGGATGCTCTTGAACGCGCTCGCGATAAGGGAGTTGGGGTATGGCGCCTGAGCTCAAACATGTTTGCGACATAGACGTTGAAGTAGGTCCAATGCGCGATTTGGGCCCGACACCGCACGGGCGCCGACGTATCATCCCCATTCACGGCGGCCGAGCGCAGGGGCCGCGCCTTGCCGGCGAGATCATCCCGGGCGGCGCCGATTGGCAATACGTGCGCAGCGACGGTGTGGTGGAGCTCGAGGCGCGCTATTCCATGCGCACGTCGGACGGCATTGAGATCGCCGTTAGGAATCGAGGTCTTCGGCGCGCGCCTGCCGAGCTGATGGAGCGCCTTTCGCGCGGCGAGCATGTCAATCCTCACCACGTGTACTTTCGCACGGTGCCCGTCTTCGAGGCGCCGGCTGGCCCTTATGATTGGCTCAACCACAGCATCTTTATCGCCACCGCGGAGCGCTTGCCGGACAAGGTGCACATCTCCATCTTCGAGGTGGTGTAACGCAGTCGATGGGGGCGATACCGCCAAATCCGCGCCCACTGAAAGCAGCGAGGGAACCCCTGCCACCCCGATGCGTGCTTCGCCCGTTGGGATTGGTCGGGCGAGGATGCAACCCAAATGCTCTATCCGGCGCACCGATCCGCAAGGCGCTGATCGGCGCCTCGAGGCGTCCGAGCGTGGGGGGATGGCGCGACCTCGGCAGAGCTTGCCGGCCAAGCTCCCATATGCTCTCAAGGATGCGATCCGCCGACAGCCGAGGAAGTCCCATGCGCATCGCCGATGTCCGCACTCATGTCCTTGAGGCGAAGCTTTCCCAGCCGTTCGCCTGGAGCTTCACCGCGACCGACATCCGCGCCTCGTGCCTTGTCGAGATCGTAGCCGAGGATGGCACGACGGGCTGGGGCGAGTGTTTCGGCCCCGCCCGCCCCAACGCGGCTGTGGTGCGCGCGATGGCGGCTGAGCTCGTCGGCAAAGACGCGCTCGCCACCGAGCTCCACTGGCAGCACCTTTACAACCGGTTCCGCGATCAGGGGCAGAAAGGTCTCGTTGTCACGGCACTCTCAGGCATCGACATTGCGCTCTGGGATCTCAAGGGTCGCCACTTCGAGGCGCCGATCCACGTCCTGATGGGCGGGCCGCTACGGCGCGAGGTCAGGGCTTATGCGACCGGCACCTATCGTCTGAAGGAGGGCGATCCGCTCGACTACGTCGTCCGCGAGGTTCAAGGCTACGTCAGGGAGGGGTTCTCGGCAGTCAAGCTCAAGATAGGGTTCGGCATCGACGAGGACGAGCGGCTGATCCGTGCCGTACGGGCGGCGATCGGACCATCGACCGGCCTCATGCTCGATGCCAACCATGGCTTTGACGTCATCGAGGCCGTCGAACTCGGACGCCGGGTCGCAGCGTTGCATATCGGCTGGTTCGAGGAGCCCGTCGTTCCCGACGATCTCGATTCCTACGTGGAGGTGCGCCGCGGCCAGCCGATCCCCGTCGCGGGTGGGGAATGCGAATTCACGCGCTGGGGCTTCCGCGAGGTGCTCGCCCGGCGCGCCATTGACATACTGCAGCCGGACACTTGTGCCGCTGGCGGTCTTTCGGAGTGCAAGAAGATTGCCGACATGGCGACGGCATTCGGCGTGCGCTACGTGCCGCACGTATGGGGCTGCGGCATCGGCCTTGCGACCGCCCTGCAGCTGCTGGCCGTGCTGCCGCACTCCCCGCCACGCCATCGACCGCTCGAGCCGATGCTGGAGTTCGACCGCTCCGAGCATCCGTTCCGCCAAGCCGTCCTTATGGAGCCGCTCGAGCACAACGCTGGCCGCGTAAGCATCCCGCAAAATCCGGGCCTCGGCATCAACGTGGATCGGGTTGCCGTGGCGCGCTTCACCGCAGCAACCTGAGGCAACGCATCGCGTGCTCTGCGAGGCGCTTGGGGTTCATCGCGCAGCGCCCGCATGGCCGGCACTCAAGGGTCGTCCGCGCGGCGCCAGTCCACAGGCTGTGGCCCTTGGAGCTCGCCTCATGGCACCCAAGGTTGCTTCTGCACGGAAACTGCGACCATCTCGTCAAAGCGGTCGATTTCTCGCATGGCCTCCAGAACCTGGTGGCGAACCCGATTGATGCGACGGCGCAGTCCAACCACCGTGAATTTGAAGGCGTCGCTGTCGGGGTTCATGGTCTTCAGATGAAGCGCCGGCGCAAGGGACGGCAGCGCGCGCGATCCAAGCGCGGGATCGTGCTCAAACGGCGAGCAAGCCTGATAAAGCACGGGATTGAGTGTGCGTGCGAGGCGAAGGAACAGTCGGTTCGCGGCCGCGGTCGCAAGCTCGTCGGTCAGCGCGACGCAGTTGGCCTCAAGTTGCTCAAAGCGCCCCTTCAGCGCATCAACATCGGCGATCAGTTGGCTCAAGGGCAGGAAGCGGCCTGCCTCCTCGGCATATTCCTTGAGACTGTCCTGGAAGTCATCGGCGATGGCAGCGACCTTGAAGGGGAGCACGTTGGCGGTGGCGAGGCGCAACAGGATAGAGGCATAGAGCCGTGTATCCTGCACAAGTATGCCGGCGTCGAACTTATCGATGGTCTCGTGTTCGGAGTGCCACCACCAGGCGCCGCCGGAACCGCCGACATTGGGGTCGCGATTGGCGTCGTCCGGCGTCAGCATGCTGTAGACCGACATGGACGAGACGCCGATACCCCAGAACGACTGGTCGGCTGCCCGTGATGGCCGTGTGGGGCTCACGTACTTGTCGCCGCGTTTGCCGAGCGCGAGCTGGGCATTGGCGCTGGTCATGGTGGTCCATCCCGTAACCTCGGTGGTCATCGTCTCGTTGAAAGCGGCGACCTCGGCCATCTGGTGGCGGGGCACGTAGACGGTCGCCCCCTTCACGCCGGGACTATCGATGTTGAAGTAGACGATGGCATTGTCTCTGAGCTCGTGCCAATGCGTGTCGGCATACCAGGTGGAACCGGAATAACGCCCGTGGCTGTGGCCTGGCCACCAGGAAAACCGGATGCCATATCTGAGCTTGCCCTCGAAATGCTTGAGGACGCGTGCGAGCTCCAGCAGACAGGCGTTACCTGACACATTGTCCGTCGAACCGTCGAACCAGGAGCAATAATGCGCGCCGACGAGGGCGAATTCCTTCTCGCGGCCTACGAGCTCGGCGGTTGGCAGGCGGACCTTGCGCCAGCCCTCGAAGGTATCGGTCGTCAGCGTCGCCCGGACGGGACCCTCCTTCAAGGCCGCGACCAACGGGTCTCCATCGGTCTTGGCGATGGAGACCACGGGCACACGCGGGATGGTGTTGACCTGCTCGAATTCCGGCGTGCCCCAGATCGGCGTGATGATCATCTTGTGCCGCTGCTTGCCGGCCGACATCGAGATCATGCCGCGAGCGCCGTGTTTGGCGGCCGCTAGCGCACTTGCCGGCGACGGCAGCTTGGTGGAGAGCACGATCCGGCCGCGCACATCCTTGCCGACGTACTCGCTCTCGCCACCCGAGCCCACGCACACCACGTCTTCAGTGATGCCGTCCGGGGGGGTGGATTGGCCGAACGCGACGCCAACGGCGGGGATGTCGATGCGCTTACCGGCCACCGTAACGGCGAGTTTGGCGCTGCGCGGGTAGGAGATATAGCTGTCGAACTCATGGACGACCGGCGTGTAGCCATAGGCCTTGAGGCGGCTCGTCAGGTAGTCGCAGGCCTTGCGCTCCTCTTCGCTGCCGGCAACCTTCTCACCGAGCTCGCAAAGGTAGGTGACCGTGCGCTCCAGCTCTTTGGAGGAAACGAGTTCGCGCGCTGTCGCATCAAGGTTTGCCATGCCGGATACCTGACTTTTCAACCGACCATCGCCCGCGTCACGGCGGCATTGGCTCTATCGATGGCGTCGAGCGCGGCGTTGCGGCCCCTGAGCAAGGTTGCCAATGCGAAGCCAATGCCGTCCCTGTCATAGGCGTCCAGATCGGCGGCAATCGACAGCAGCGGAACCGGTGGCAGGGTCACGGCCGGGTCCTGCTCGTAGGGGCCGCCGCGCGCATAGTTGAGGGGCACCAGGGCACGCGATAGTTCACGCATTGCCTCGTTGGCCGTGTGCGATGCGATTTTTCTCGCAGCCACAGACTGGTGGAACGCATCGATCTTGCCCGCCAGCTTCTCGAGCGCTGTTAAGACCGGGCTGAGATCCAGCCTGTTGCCAGCAGCCCGCACATAGCCAGCGACCACCGCGGCAAGCTCGCTGGTCGCCGCGCGGAAGTCGAACGGCAAGATTTCGGCATTGGCAAACGTGAGCACGGCTTCGAGATAGAGCGCAATATCCTTGGCAAGCACGCTCGTGTCGGCGATCTCCAGCGTGTCGTCCTCGGTATGCCAGGCGATGTTGCCGCCGCAACCGCCGACGCGATGCCAGCCGCGCTTCTCGACCTCGGCGGTCGGCATCATCGACGATGCCATGAACGCACCGGAGATGCCGATGTTGTAGAAGGTGTAGTCGCTCGATCGGTTGGGGCGCTTGGGCTTTGGTGTCTGCCCGGTAACGCGCTCGACCAATGCCGTAACCGCCGCAACCGTCTCCGGCATCATGGTAATTGCCGAATAGTCCGTTGCCCAACGACAGCCTGGGCTGTCGCAGTTCATCTGCATGATGCATTGTTTGGCGAAGTCCGCGGCGTGCGCATCGAGATACCAGGTGCTGCCGCCGTAGCGACCCGTCGAATGCCCCGGCCACCAGGCAAGCCGAACCGAGCGCCGCAATTGGCTGCGCATCTGCCACAGCACGCGCGCGACCTCGAGCATGCAGGCATTGCCCGTGCCGTTGTCGCCGACACCCACTTGCCAACTATCGTAGTGCCCGTGCAGCAACACGAAGCGCTCAGGCTCGATCGCGCCGTCGATGTGCACGACTGGCAGCTTCTGCGGGAACCAGCCCTGCTCGAGCTCGGTGCGGATCGTTGCGGTTTCGCCTCTCTTGGCCGCAGCCAGAATGACCGCGCCATCGTTGCGATTGACGCCGGCCGAGGGAATCTTCGGCAGCCGCGACATGGCTTCAACGCCGGGCGTGCCCCAGATGGTCGAGGCGGTGGACCAGTGGATGCGCTCGCCAGGGTTGACGGCAATGATGCCCACGGCGCCCATCTCCTCGATTTCGGAGGTGAGCATGGGCAGCGAGATGCCCTCGGTGACAACGATCTTGCCCCGATAGCGGGTGGGGTCGGGCCGCTGGCTGCGCGCGAACTCACGCCGGGTCGGCGCCATCAATTGCATGGGCGCGGTCAAGCCTTTGCGAGCGATCGCGGAGAAGGCCGGCGGTTTGGCCGTGAAGCGCTCGCCGCCGATCTCGATGCTGGCCGGCCCGGGCAAGCTCAAAAACAGCGTCGGCTCGTGGACCGTGACCGGAATGCCCGCCGACCTCAGTCGCTCGGCAATGATGCCGGCGCCGCGGTTGGCCTCTGCCGGCTTCTCGCGGGGCTCGCCGGAGAACCGCTCCACGAGATCCCAGGCAAATCCGACATCGATGCGGTCATGAAAGCTCCTGTCCAACATGGCCGAGGCTCCACGGCAAGCGGTCGACAACCCAGACACTGAAGCACAGTTGCCGTTGGTCTCCAATGCCGGACTGGCCCAATGCTGGACTGGCCCAATGCTAGAATGGCACCATCTCGCCCGTGACCGGGCGAGCAAGGCGGGTTAGGCTCGTTGGCTTGGACCGCTGAGCGGCACCCTGACGAGGAGATGGCAGCATGCAGAAGCGGCTCTTCACGGATCCGATCCTTGATGCGATTTCCATCGCCGCGCCCTGGAGGCTGGTGGAGACGTTCTCGACAATGCCGCGCTGGCGGCCAAAGGACGTGAACAAGGGCGCCGAAGTCATCGTCAAGATGCTGAAGGACTCGGGCGTACCCGTGACCGTGCATAAGCCGACGGTCTATCTGAGCATCCCCTTCGGAGCCGAGGTACGCATGTCAGGCCGCGCGATCAAGGCCAAGCCGCCGGCCTACAGCCGCGACTGCCGGCAGGGGATCGAGGGCGAGCTCGTCCATGTGCCGGCGACCTATTCGAAGTCGGTCGGCACACTGTTTGCCAAGAACTTCGCCAAGAAGGAGGAAGCAGGTTCGCTATCCCGACCCGAGCGCATTGGCGGCAAGATCGTCATATCGGAAGGGTTTGGCTTTCCGGGCAAGATGCTGGAGTTCGAGCAGAATGGCGCCATTGGAGCGATCGCCGTCAACCCCGGAGCGGACATCCACTGGGGCATCGCAACGTCGATTTGGGGCACGCCGGATCTCGACGATCTGCCGCGCAAGCCGCAGATCCCGGTGGTTGCCGTCAACAATCCCGACGGCCGCGAGCTCATTCAATCGGCCAAGGCGGGGGCCCGCGCCACCATTGTGACGCAGATGGAAGAGGGCTGGTACCCGCAGAAGGTGCCGGTGGTCGAAATCAGAGGAAAGCGCGAGCCCGACAAATTTGTGCTCGTGCACGGTCATTACGACAGTTGGGATGTGGGCGTCGGCGACAATGCGACGGGAGATGCCACCCTCCTCGAGCTGGCACGCGTGTTCTGGAAGCATCGCCAGTCGCTCAGGCGCTCGGTGCGGGTCGCCTGGTGGCCCGGTCATTCGACCGGGCGCTATGCCGGCTCGACCTGGTATGCGGATGCCTTCGCCATCGATCTCGACGAGAACTGCGTCGCACAGGTGAACTGCGACAGTCCGGGCTGCCGCTGGGCGACTGTCTTCAAGGACGTGTCCTGGATGCCGGAAACCGCGGCCTACGTGCAGTCGGCCATCAAGGCCGTGACCGGGCTCGACAGCCACGGCGAGAGGCCACATCGGGCCGGAGATTACGCCTTCAACAACATCGGCATTTCGAGCTTCTTCATGCTGTCCTCGACCATGCCGGATGCGCTCCGGGCCAAGAAGGGCTACTACACGGTCGGCGGCTGCGGCGGCAACATCGCGTGGCACACCGAACACGACCTGATCGACATCGCCGACAAGGACATGCTCTTGCGCGACATCAAGGTGTACGCCCAGGCGGTGCTCGGTGTTGCAAACGCGGAGATTTTGCCCTTCGATTGGACGCGTGCGACAAGCGAATTTGCCGCGACCATTGCGAGCTATCAAAAGGCCGCTGGCCGCGCATTCGACCTTGGCCCAGCAAGTCAAGCCACTCGCGACCTCGATAGGGCATTGCGCCGATTCCGCCGCGCGGTGGCGGCCGGCAGCATCGGCGCGGACCGGGCCAACGCCGTCATCATGGGGCTCGCACGCATCCTTGTGCCAATCAATTCGACACGCGAGCCCCGCTTCCGCCATGATCCCGCAGTGCCGATTCCGCCTTTGCCGACGCTGAGCGTGGCAAACGACATTGCAACCATGCCAAAGGAGCTGAGAGGCTTCGCCCTCACGCAATTGATGCGTGGCCAGAACCGGGTGGTGGCGGCCATGCGCGCGGCAATCAAGCTGATCGCAACGGCGGTGTGAGCCGATGAGGGGGGATAGCGTGGGAAAACCTCAATTCGATACGCACAGCATGCTCGCCGAGCTTCGCGGCTGGATCGAGATCGAGAGTCCGACCACCGTTCCCGAGGCCGTTAACCGCATGGTCGATCACGTCGAGCGCGCCTACCGGGGGACCGGCGCCCGGCTCGAACGCATCCCTGGCCGCGACGGTTTTGCAGACCACCTCATCGCGCGCTCGAGCTGGGGCACGGCCAACCGCGCCATTCTCGTGCTGTCGCACCTCGACACCGTGCATCCCATGGGCTTCATCAAACGCTTGCCTTTCAAAGTCGAAGGCAATGTTGCTTACGGTCCGGGCATTTACGACATGAAGGGAGGCGCCTTCCTCGCCTTTCATGCCTTCCGCGAAATGGCGCGGCTTGGCACGGGTGGCGCTCTGCCTGTCACGCAGCTCTTCGTCTCCGACGAGGAGGTCGGCAGCCCGACGTCACGCCAGATCATCGAACGCGAGGCGCGCAACGCCAAGTATGTGCTCGTGACGGAGCCGGCACGGGAAGGGGGCAAGATCGTCACAGCGCGCAAGGGCACTGCGCGCTTTGAGGTGCGCGTCACGGGCCAGGCCGCGCATTCCGGCTCGCGCCATCAGGACGGTCGCAGTGCGGTACGCGAGCTGGCGCGCCAGATACTCACCATCGAAGGCTTTACCGATTATGCACGGGGGATCACGACCAACGTCGGCGTCATCAGCGGCGGAACCCGCGCCAACGTGGTGCCGGAACACGCGCTGGCCGAAGTCGACATGCGCGTGGCCTCGCCCGCGCAGGCCGACGAGATGGTAAGGCGCATGCTGAGTTTGAAGGCGCACGAGGACAGCGTCTGTGTCACCGTGACCGGGGGCATGAACCGGCCCCCCTACGAAAAGGACGCGCGCATCGCCGAGCTGTTCAATCACGCCCGGGCCCTTGCGGAGACGATCGGCTACACGCTGGAGGACCTCAAGACGGGGGGCGGCTCCGACGGCAATTTCACGGCGGGGATCGCCCCGACGCTCGACGGCCTCGGCGTCGACGGCAAGGGCGGCCACACGCCTTACGAGCAGGTCTACGTTGCGTCCATCGCCCCCCGTTCCGAGCTCTTCTATCGCCTGTTCGAGACGCTGAAATAGTGCGCCTGCCACCCCGATGGGCGCGAGGCCAATTGCAGCCGGGCCTGAGATGGGCAACACTGTGTTGCGGGGTCGCACATCTCGGAGAGTAGCAGTGAACGTCTCCGTCAAATCTTTTGCGCCAACCCTTCTAGGCATCCGCTGCGGGCTCATCGCGGGCCTGGCCTTGCTCATCGCGCTCACGACACTGGGGGGTGGCGCGCAGGCGCAAGGTGAGGTGGGTGACCGGGTGCGCAAGCTCGTCCTCATATCCGGCGCGCAAGCCGCCGATCCGCAGGAGTTCCAGGCTGCACAACTGATTGCGCAGGAATGGCGCAAGCTCGGCCTGGAGGTGGAAGTGCGTGGAATGCCGCGGCCACAGGTCTCCGATATCGTCTGGTACAATCGTGACAAATGGGACGTCACCATGTGGCGCATGGTGGGCCGTCCCGAGCGCTCCGACCCCGACGAGCTCGTCTACAATCTGTTCCACTCCACAACGCGCGACAAGGGCTTTAACTTCGTCGGCTACGCCAATCCCGAATATGACAAGATCGCCGAAGCACAGCGCTCGGAAATCGATCAGGTCAAGCGTCGGGCCCTGGTGTATTCCGCCCAGGACATGATCATGGCCGACGTGCCCTACCTGTTCCTCGTCTATCCGAAGAATGTGGTGGCGTATAACTCCGGCGTCTGGAAGAAGGACACCATCGTCGATCAATCCGGCATCGGCATCCGCAATTTCTGGACCTTCATCAGCGCCACCCCCGTGGCCAACCAGAAAGACATGGTGCTGAACGCCGCTGAGGCCATGAATGCGATCAACCCGCTCTACATTTCCGGAGCCATCGACAGCTGGGTGACCGATCTCGTCTGGGACCGCCTGATGCGCGTCGGTCCCGACGGCCTACCGAGGCCCTGGGCGGCGGAAAGCGTGACATACCTCGACGCCGTGACGGTCGATGCCAAGTTGCGCACGGGGCTCATCTGGCACGACGGCAAGCCGCTCACGGCCGAGGACGTGATCTTCTCCTTCGAGGCTCCGGCAGGCGACAAGTCGCCAATGTACAAGCCTTTTGTTGCCAACATTGCCGGCATTGAAAGGATCGACGACCGCACGATCCGCTTCAGGTTGAAGGCGCCCAACGCCTCCTTCTTCACCTCGACGCTGGCGAAGATCAATCTCATCCCGAAACACGTCTGGGAACCGGTACTTTCCGGGCAGCAGCTTCAGGGCAAGACGGCCGAGAGCTACCAGGAGCAGCTCCCCGTTGGCTCAGGTCCGTTCAAGGTGGTGCGCTTCAAGCTCCAGGAAGAGATCCTGCTTGAACGCAACGCGGCGCACTGGTCGGCCCCGAAGATGGATCGCTGGATCCTGCGCATCGTCACCAATACGGAGGCGGCGATCGGCATGCTGAAGCGCGGCGAGGTGAACTTCCTGTCCGACTACCGCGGCGATCCGAAGGTCCTCGAGGATCTGGCCAAGGCCGATGCGGCGATCGAGATCGCGGCCACCGTCGATATGGGGTTCCGCTTCGTTGCCCCAAACCTGCGACGCCCGCCCTTCGATGACGTGAACTTCCGCAGGGCACTGATGCTGGCGATCAATCGCAACCTGATGGCGCAAGCCGCCTGGAACGGCTACGCGGTTCCGGCAAACAGTCACGTTTCCGCGGCGCTGCCTTTCTGGCACAAGGACGACGCGTTCAAGCCCAACATCGAAGAGGCCAAGAAGATCCTCGAGAAGAGCGGCTACAAGGTCCTAGACGGCAGGCTCCACTATCCGGATGGCAAGCGGGAGACGCTGTCATCGTTGAACTGACGCATTTCGTCCAAAGGCCGGACGGCAGCCGGGCGTACCCGTCCGAGGAGCGCATAGCATGCCTCTGATCCTGACCCGGCTCGCGCAGATGCTGTTCGTGCTTTGGGTCGTTGCTAGCCTTCTCTTCTACATGTTCCGCCTGATGCCCGGCGACCCGACCGTGGCCTACATCGACAGCACCTTCACCGAGGAGCAAATCCAAGAGCTGAGGAGGACCTTCGGACTAGACCGGCCCCTGCACGAGCAATACCTGATCTATCTGCGAAACCTCATCGTCGGGGAGTTTGGGGACAGCTTTCACCACCGTCGGCCGGTCCTGGAAATTCTCATCGACGTGCTGCCGAACACCATCATCCTAACGCTGTCAGGCCTGCTCGTTGCCTACGCCTTCGGCACGGTGGTCGGCGCCTGGCTTGCGTGGAAACGCGGCACCTGGGTCGAGGCCTTGACGATCCCGACCGTGCTTACCCTGCGGGCGGCGCCGGAGTTCTGGCTCGGCATGGTGCTGCTCGCTGTATTCGCCTTCAAGCTCGGATGGTTTCCCTCGGGTGGCGCCAATAGTCCAGGCGCAACCTTTCCCAGCGAATTCTCGCGCATCATATCGCGGGATTTCCTCTGGCATCTCGTGCTGCCGGCGGCGACGCTGGCGCTCTATCTACAGGGCTTGCCGTTGCTGCTCATGCGCTCCAACATGCTCGATGTCATGGGGGAGGATTTCATCACCATGGCGCGCATGAAGGGACTGTCGAGCTGGTCGATCATCATGCGGCACGGGGCACGCAACGCCCTGCTGCCGGTAGTGACGGCCTTTGCGCTCGGGTTTGGCGCCTCGGTCGGCGGCAATGTGGTGGTCGAAACGGTCTTCAGCTGGCCCGGCCTCGGCAAACTCTTGGTCAACTCGATAGCTGCCAGCGACTATCCCGTGGCGCAGGCTGCCTTCTTTCTTATTACCGTCGTGCTCGTGACCATGAACTTCGTCGCAGACCTGATTTATTCGCTGCTCGACCCGCGAGTCTCGCATGGCCGACGCCACTGATCTCCCCCTCGCCGGGGCGCCCCCGCGTTGGCGGCTCGTCAAGGTGATCCGGCTGCTGGCGGTACCCTGGCGCGATCCCTTCGCAGCAATGGGCACGTTGATCTACGCCACATTTTTGCTGATCGCCCTATTTGCCGACGTCATCGCGCCGTATGACCCGCTGGAAATTCTGTTTACGCCGGACGGCAATCTCGCGCGCAGCGCGCCGGCGGGCTGGCAGCACCCGCTCGGCACAACAAATCTCGGCCGTGACATCTTCTCCCAGCTCGTCGTGGGCACCCGTGCCGCCCTCGTAGTGGGCCTGACGGCGGCGGTCGCCGTCGCCCTGATCGGCACCCTGGTCGGTCTCATTTCCGGCTTCATCGGAGGCTGGGTCGATGCCCTGTTGATGCGGCTTGCCGATGTGGCTCTCGGCATTCCGTTCCTTCCCTTCGTCATTCTCATCGCGGGCTTGCTTGGGCCGCGCACGTCGAACGTGATTGTTGGCATCGCGCTGCTGCTTTGGCCCAATACCGCGCGGGTCATTCGCAGCCAGGTACTGACCGTGCGCGAACGTGCGTTCGTGGAAGCCGCGCGCGTAACCGGCGCGTCCAATGCCCGCATCCTGTTCGTGCACGTGGCGCCGAATATTCTGCCGCTTTCCTTCCTCTACGGCTCGATCGCTGTCGGCTGGGCGATCCTGACCGAGGCTTCCATCGCGTTTCTTGGTTTCGGCCCTTCGGACCGTATCTCATGGGGCTATATGCTGCAGGACGCCTATGCGAGCCAAGCCCTCTCGCGCGGTGACTACAATTGGTTCGTGCCGCCTGGCCTGTGCATTGTACTCGTCGTCGTCGCCGGCTTCTTCATCAGTCGCGGCTACGAGGAGATCCTTTTCCCCAAGCTCAAGGACTAAGGCGTGGCGATCCTGGCACTTGAGGATCTCAATGTCGAGTACGATTCCCCTGCCGGCGCGGTGCGCGCCGTCGACCGCGGCACCTTCTCCGTGCCCTACGGCAACGTGGTTGGCCTCGTCGGCGAGTCGGGATGTGGCAAGACCACGCTTGCGCGCGCCGTCACCGGCGTCATGGCGCCCAACGCCCGCATCACCCATGGCCATATCCGCTTTGAGGGCCGCGATCTCGTCACTGCCAGCCCGTCCGAACGGCGGCAAGTGCTTTGGCGCGAGATCGCCTTTATCCCCCAGAGCGCCATGAACGCGCTTGATCCGGTCTATCGCGTGTCGAGCCAGCTTCGCGAAGTGCTGGTCGAACGCGGCGGCTACAGATCGGCCGATGTCGGACCACGGATCGACCAGCTGTTCCGCATGGTTGGGCTCGACCCCCGGCGTCGGCGCGATTTCCCGCACCAGTTTTCCGGCGGCATGCGCCAGCGCGTCGGCATCGCCTTGGCGCTCGCGCTGCAGCCCAAGTTGCTGATTGCGGATGAGCCCGTCACGGCCCTCGATGTCATCGTTCAGCGTCAGGTGCTGGATACGCTCGTCGACCTGCAGAAGCGCTTGCAATTGTCCTTGCTATTGGTCACGCACGACATCAGCGTGGTTGCGTCCGTCTGCGATCGCATCGTGGTCATGTATGCCGGTCAGGTCGTCGAGGCGGGTAGCGTCGCCGCGGTGCTCGAGCGACCGTTCCACCCCTATACGATGGGTCTCACCAACGCCTTCCCCGATCTCACTCGCGCGACCGATCAGCTCGTGCCGATTCCCGGTTCGCCGCCGGATCTGCGCGAAGACCAGGTCGGATGCCGGTTTGCCGCACGCTGTCCATTCGCCTTGACGCGCTGCCGCACTCACGACCCACCGCTTGAGACTGTCGGCGACGACCATCAGGCGTCCTGTTGGCGCGCAAGGGATGCTGAGGCGCTACGGCTCGAGTCGCGCGAGGCCCAAACATGGTCCCGCTCGTCCGCGTAGAGGGTCTGGTCAAGCATTTTCCGCTGCGGCGCTCGCTAGGCGAGGTGCTGCGGGGGATCAGACCCTTCGTGCGGGCCGTCGACGGCATTGATTTCACGCTCGATGAGAATGAAAGCGTGGGTCTCCTTGGCGAGTCGGGATGCGGCAAGACGACGACTGGCCGGCTGCTGCTCAAGCTCGAGACACCGACGGCTGGCAAGATTGCAATCGGGGGGCAGGATCTCGCCAATCTCTCGCGCGATGCGCTTAGGGCCTTCCGCCGCACCGCGCAGCTGGTGTTCCAAAATCCGTTCGATGCCCTGAACCCGCGCTTCACCATCGCGCGTGTTCTGGCGGAACCCCTGATCAACGCCGGCGTAGCAAAAGCGGAACACCGGGACCGCATCCAGCTTGTCCTCGATCGCGTGCGTCTCACGGGCATCCGCGACATCCTTGATAAATTCCCGCACCAGCTTTCCGGCGGTCAGCTGCAACGCGTGGTCCTCGCCCGCGCGTTGATCCTCGGGCCTCGCTTCGTCGTTGCCGACGAACCGGTCTCCATGCTCGATGTGAGCGTACGGGCGGGCATCCTGAACCTGATGCGTGACATCCAGGGGAGCCTCGGGCTCACGGCCGTCTACATCTCTCACGACCTGACATTGGTGCGC